>ENA-OREN01001190-OREN01001190.1-marine-metagenome-genome-assembly--contig:-NODE-1190-length-31710-cov-20.834161_pt1 | contig 31710 bp, 28 predicted proteins | sample MGYA00248624_ERZ508555 | MGnify/ENA primary metagenome ERZ508555 (study PRJEB26222, sample SAMN06267773) | marine metagenome | isolation source: Saanich Inlet, British Columbia, Canada | place...
TCGCTGAGCGTGCTGCCGAAGGCGCTGAGGGCAGGCAACCCCCAGATCGTCCACGATTTCGAATCTGCCTACGAACGTGTCGGCCTGCCGGCGCTCCTGATCCAGGTAATCACCGGAATCTGGCTGGCATGGCGCCTGATCCCAGACGTCGGAGCATGGTTCTCGTTCGGCTCCCCAATTGCCACCACGATCGGCGTCAAGTTGATCCTGCTGGCGGTCACCCTGGCACTGGCGGTGCATGCACGGTTGCGCCTGATTCCCCGACTTGATGAGGGAACGCTCAGGCCGCTCGCGTTCCACATCATCGCCATCACAGTTGTTGCGGTGCTCATGGTCGTTGCAGGCGTGGGCTTCCGCACCGGCGGGGTGTTCTGAGCAGGTGCCAGACGAATGCACCGGCCACCGTGGTGGGCCGTGAGGGACTTGAAGACTGAGATCTAGTACCCCCACCCCGAGGGGGGGGCGACATCGGAGCCCCCAGGTGTAGATACGCGCAGGTGGCCATTTCGAAACGCCGCTTCCTCTGCCGCCGCAGTTGTCTCTAGTCACTCAGGTTCTGCAAACGGGGTGTTTAGTCCGAATTCGCTGCCGTCGTTCAAATGGTCGGCTCTCAGATATCGACAACCAGGCGTGATCATCTTCTCTTCGTCGTACACGCCACTGTCCCCCGCCCAGGTTTCGTAGGCCGCCATGAAATCGTTCCATTCAGATTCGACAGTTGCTCGGGCAGTACCTGTAAGGAAGTCAAGCGGGCAGTAGCTCTTGCTCAAACGCCAGTCATCAGTCGTGTAGTTGATTTGCATTTCGACATGACCGTTAAGGCCTGTGCTCGCGTAATCTGCGAGATGCCCGACGTACCCCAGGACCTGCCCTTCTTCAAGAATCATCCCGCTATGCAATTCGACACCGTTGATGATTGGGAGCCGATCGCATCGGTCAGGCCATACGCGAGGTCTGGGACAGTTCAGACTGACCAGGTGGTCGATCTCGACCAGCCAGGTGAACGAATCTGGTGCGTGTCCTTCGGGAGCTGGGGGCCGTTGATCGGAAATTGGCTTCAAACGAATGGACCAGTCGTCCCAGCTTTGCATCAGACCTCCTGAGTCGTGCCAACCGAAGCTTTCGACGGTGGAGTCGAGTGGAACGTAGACGAGGGTGTCACCTGGCACGTTGAACCCGATTTCCCAACCAAGTTTTGATTCATTCAGGGGCCGCCCGTATTCGGATAGGGGTGGGAAAGTCGCAGCTTCACCGTTGAGGAGTCGATCGGCGTTAAGGCTGAGTACTCCAGAAGTATTGCTAGCGGGGTCGTACGGCCCGAACGGGCCAACTGGGAGGCGCTGGAGAAGCGGTGGATCAGGTACGGGGACGGTCATCGCTGAAGGTGCACTAGTCGTCGTTGAAGGTGCACCTGGATCGGTGACAACGCTCGAGACAAGAGCGGAAGTATCCACTGTGGTCGAGACCACCTGGCAATCTGATTCTTGGCAGTTCTCAAGGGAAACCTGAGTGATAGCGGGAATCGAGACTTCACCAAGAGCGAAGTCCCACTGCGGGCCGTATTGCCACTGAGTTGTGGCATTGGACGTCCACTTCAGAGATCCAGATTGAGGGAGGTTCTCGGCCTCGCACAAAATCATCTCCTGATCCGCATCAAGGACACAGGACACGACAAGAGAGCTGGAAGCACTTGTGGTTGTCGGCGCCGCTGTAGTCGTAGCGGCGACCGTCGTTGTCGGGGCCACAATGGTCGTTGCTGCGACCGTCGTTGTCGGGGCCGCTGTCGTAGTCGGAGCCACAGTCGTCGCAGGTACGACGGTCGTGGTCGCGGCGACCGTCGTTGTGGGTGCCGCAGTCGTCACAGGTACGACGGTCGCGGTCGCGGCGACCGTCGTTGTGGGTGCCGCAGTCGTCGTCGGTGCAACAGTTGTGGTCGGTGCCTGAGTTGCTGCAGGGGCAACCGTCGTTGCAGGCGTGGCGGTATCTGAACTACCGCCACATCCCGAGACGACTAACAAGAACACCAGAACAACCGCGTACTTCCTCATAGCCCCAGTCTGTCACCCCCTCCCCGAAGGGGGGTGGGGTGACATCGGAGCCCCCAGGTGTAGATACGCGCAGGTGTTGACCGAACCTGGTTGGACTGGTCAGCCGCCCAGAGGAGGAAGCGTGAATCGGATCTTTCCACCTGAGGCTTCCCACATGTTGTTGTTGAAGTCATCGACGGCTGAAGGTTCGACATACCAGGAGATGCGCTCATCTATTCGGGACCACTCGGCCTCGGTAAGTGGATCTTCGCTAACGGCGACAACAAGTAGCGAGATGTCTAGTTCGCCTTCGTAGGGGCGTTCGCCAAAAACATCGGCGATGTCCCCAACACTCACCATGGTCTGCTCTGTCGCTCGGAAGCACTTGCCGTCCCACCGTTCGTAGCCGTAGTCCTCACACGAGTTGCTGTCGTTGACCTGGGATACACCGCGGAACACTGCGGTGTCGGGAACTTCGCTGGACGGCAACACGCCCATCATGTACTGCTCGAGTGGCGAGAGGAACAAGTCGAGGTTCTCATTGCCGATGGCAGAGAAGTTGCTGGTTCGATAGATCCCGTCTTCGACGACGCTGAGTGCTTCCAGGTCAAAACCTCCCAGAACACCGTTTGCCGACGACACCCCCCAGTGACCTCCCGTGAAGAGGCCGTTGAGGTCTTCGATTATTGGGAGAAGACTCCCCCCGCCCCAAAGGTGCAGGACCTCGTGTATGAGAGAGCCGTAGAGCTCGTTGGTGATCGCATATCCGCTCTCTCTCCGTAGTGAGTCGATCGCGGGGATGGTGATGATTCCCCTGAGGCGACCTGCGGATCCGTAGCAACTCGTCGATGACCAGATGGGAGCCCCCAACCCGTCCACGTTGTTACTGACCTGGGTAGCAAAGCCGTTGTACGAGGCGTCGCTGGTGTCGGCGTTTCCGACGAAGACAATCACGTCGTAGTCGTCGTCTACGGCCCCGTAGATCGACTGGACGACATCCATGACGTATTGAGGGTCATGAATTCCGCTGAGGTTCGCGGTGTCGAACTCAGTGTTGAAGGCTGAGGCGCCACCTTCGATGAGGAGTTGCACATAGCGGCCAGTGGGATCAAGGGAAACATCGAAGTCACGATCCAACTCACTGAGTCCGACCCAGTCTTGGAAATCAGAGTTGCCCCCGAGCAGCAGTGCCTCCAGTTGTGGAATCTCCAGAAGCTGTTCGACATTGCAGGATCGACTACCTCTCGCACTAATTCGACGAAGGCTGGTGAGCTGGGCCAAATCCTGAAGCGATTGAAAGGTCGTCGGTGACACAAGGGACTCGAGCTTCGTCATCGACTTCAGAAGCTCGACGTCTTGGAATCCCCAGGCCATTGAAAGGTTGAGGTAGCGAAGCTCGGAGAGAGAGGCCAGGAACCTGAAATCACGGCCGAAATCCTGGTTACCGAGGTCCAACCATTGGAGGCACGTCAGATACTCAAGGCCGTCGTAGGAGATGAGGTCTTCGGATCTGACAAATTCTGAAACTTCGTAATAGTCGCTCTCGTAGAAGTACCAGAAATCCGAGAACTGCAACTGGGTGATCTCGCCGAGATCTGCAGCAGTGACGTCCTCGATGTTCTTCTCAGTGACCAGTTCAAGGTTGATGCGAGCCTCAGAAGAAAGCTGGTCGACTGAAAACCCAGACTGTTCGGCACACCCGACAACATTCGGATCGGGTTGCCACATGCCACCCCAGTCATAACCCGAAAGTCCTGGATCCCCGATGAGGTCTATGACTGGTGCAGATATCCAATCGGGAACAGCCGTGGTCGTGGGTGGCACCGTCGTTGTCGGGGCCACCGTGGTCGTAGGTGGAACCGTCGTTGTCGGGGCCACAGTGGTCGTAGGTGGAACCGTGGTCGTCGCTGCGACCGTCGTTGTCGGGGCCACAGTGGTCGTAGGTGGAACCGTGGTCGTCGCTGCGACCGTCGTCGTCGGGGCCACAGTGGTCGTAGGTGGAACCGTCGTTGTCGCTGCGACCGTCGTTGTCGGGGCCACCGTGGTCGTAGGTGGAACCGTCGTTGTCGGGGCCGCCGTAGTCGTCGCTGCAACAGTTGTGGTCGGTGCTTGAGTTACTACAGGGGCAACCGTCGTTGCAGGCGTGGCGGTATCTGAACTACCGCCACATCCCGAGACGACTAACAAGAACGCCAGAACAACCGCGTACTTCCTCACGAACCAAGTCTGTCACCCCCTCCCCTTAGGGGGGGCGGTGGGCGACGCCAGGAGCCCTAGGACGGGTTACCAATGCGAAAAACCCCGAACGGGAGGCCATGCGCCTTTCTTTCAGCCGCTGCGCGTATCTACACCTAGGGGAAGCGCCACCAATGCGAAAAACCCTGCCTGTGTTGAGGCAGAGGCTAGGTGGCCAGCTCGATGGCCACCGTTATGTGTGGGTGGTGCGACTTCGGAGCCCTCAGGCGTAGATACGCGCAGGGAGAGTCGATCAGGGGGCACTGATCTCTAACAGGTAGTCCTCGCCCAAGGCTGAGATCACAGACACGTCGTAGCCCTCAACAGTCAGCGTCTCTCCTGGTTGCAGAAGGACAGAAGAATCAGGCCAGTCACCAGAGAAGGACCCTTGGACAACTATCGTTCCTGTTCCCGTGAGCATGGTCGTGTCGACCGTGTAGACGAGGACACCCTCAGTAGCAAGATTCAGGTCATAACCGACCTGTTGCCTGTTCTCGACAACGATGGCGTTGGTCCCGTTCACTGGCACAATCGCGGCCTTAATGCCTGTCTCGTTAGCAACGGGTGAGAGTTGCACTGACCCAGGGAAGGTGGCGACACAGGCGACCTGTGAACTGTCGACCCAGCCCAATTGCCATCGGTGCCAGGCGAGCATTTCGTTACCCGCAAGCGGATCCTCTTGCCCTTCCAGCAGGCCGCCAACCTTTGGCACCAACAGGCCCATGATCCCGAAGTTTCCTACGAACCTGTGTAGAAGGGGCCAGGGGGTACCGACTTCGTATAGGTCCGACAAGCCCAGCGTGTGACCGATCTCATGGGCGACGGCGTTTCCACTCGATCGTTCGCTCAAATAGGGCTCGTAATAGTCGCCGCCGCGGGTCACGCCGCTCGTGATCAATTGATCGTCGGCGGTAACACCCCAATATGGATGGTTTGCGACAAATGCGGGACTGTGCATCGAATCAGCCTTGGGATCAGCGATGATCAAGACCGAATCGATCCCTTGAAAGTCAAAGTCGGGATCTGCAAGGGCGACCGCCTCCTGGATGTAGGCCTGCTGATCCTCATGGGTCAAAGGAGATCCGCTCTGGGTGGCGCCAGGAAAACCGTACGATCCATGTGTCTCGCTCATCCGCAGCCAGGTGTGGAGTGGTTCAAACTGGAGATCAAGGTCCCCGAAACTCATTGCTTCGAGGTATGTCTCTGCATCAGGAACGTTGGTGTTGAAGAGTTCCTCGGTTGGCTGAGTACTGATCGCGTCTGAGAAATCGACGAAGAGGACTGCGATACGTACCGTCCCTTGGGATGGCATCCGATAGACAGACCTAGGGAACCCCGCGTGAACCTCAGAGTCGTCTGACTCGTCAGGCAGCCTGCACGCCTCAACCTCACCGACTACATACCCCGTAGTTGGGGCCGCTGTCGTTGGTGGCGGTGCTGTCGTAGTCGTCGCCACAGTCGTTGGTGGCGGGGCCACAGTGGTCGTAGGTGGAACCGTGGTCGTCGCTGCGACCGTCGTTGTCGGGGCCACAGTGGTCGTAGGTGGAACCGTGGTCGTCGCTGCGACCGTCGTCGTCGGGGCCACAGTGGTCGTAGGTGGAACCGTCGTTGTCGCTGCGACCGTCGTTGTCGGGGCCACCGTGGTCGTAGGTGGAACCGTCGTTGTCGGGGCCGCCGTAGTCGTCGCTGCAACAGTTGTGGTCGGTGCTTGAGTTACTACAGGGGCAACCGTCGTTGCAGGCGTGGCGGTATCTGAACTACCGCCACATCCCGAGACGACTAACAAGAACGCCAGAACAACCGCGTACTTCCTCACGAACCAAGTCTGTCACCCCCTCCCCTTAGGGGGGCGGTGGGCGACGCCAGGAGCCCTAGGTGTAGATACGCGCAAGCAAAGATCTTTGTGTGACTTCCGTCACATTATTGCAAGATCGTTGCAATCGCTGGGATCGAAAGTGGGGCATTTCGGGACGATTAGTAACAGCCCTATCAGATGGCACACCGGCCCTCCCAAGGTGCGCCGATCAGACATCAGATAGGTGCCCCTCTCCGAGGGGAACCATCAGATATCAGATAAGAAAACTGATTACCCACAGGAACCGATACCCACAGGGCATGTGAAAGCTGCAAGGCGGCTACCCCGCCATGGCAACTGAACCGTCCTTCCTGTGGACGTTCCGCTCCTTTCGTGCAGCCTTCTTGGCTGCACGCTCAGCCTGATACGCCCGAATCGCCTTCAGGGCCTGAGCTTCCCGCCAAGGCCCCTCAGACGCCAGATGCACGCCACCGGTACCTTCAACGACAAGGCCTTCAACGCTGCCCTGGCCGATGCCGGCCTCCTGGCCGGGGCGGTCCCCGGCTACGGCGACCGCGACCCCATAGAGCTCTACCTCCTGTTCAACGAGCTGGAGAAGGCTGGTGCGCCCTACGACGGCCTGGCGGTCACGATGCTGGTGGCCGGCGTGATCAACGCCGTGGGGACCGACTTCCATCGCAGCCGGGTCCTCGAGAAACTGCTCACAGGCCGCTTCAACTGCTGCCTCGGCTACAGCGAACCCGACCACGGTTCGGACGTCGCATCCATAACCACGAAGGCCGTGCGCGACGGCGACGAGTGGGTGATCACCGGCCAGAAGATGTGGACCACCATGGCGCACGTGTCGGACTGGGTGATCCTGCTCACCCGTACGAACCCCGACGTACCCAGGCACAAGGGCCTCACCATGTTCCTGGTTCCCATGGATACCCCGGGCATAGAGGTCCAACCAGTCCCGACCATGGCCACCGAACGCACCAACGCCACCTTCTACGACGACGTGCGCGTCGGTGATGAATGGCGCCTCGGTGAGGTGGACGGCGGTTGGGCCGCAATGGGCGTGGCCCTGGCCTTCGAGCGGGGCGTCATGGGCGGCACCAATCCAGCGGTCCCCCTGCTCCGCCACGTACGGGACTGGGCCGGTGGGGCAGCCTCTCCCGACGGTGGAACCATGCTCAGCGATCCGCTCCTTCGCGAGCGCCTCGCCCGTACCGCCATTGCCAACCAGGTCTCGCAGCTCCTGACCCTGCGGGCAGCCTGGATAGCCGCAACCGGTGGCCTTCCCGGTCTGGAGGGCTCCATGGCCAAGTTGTACGCCACCGGGCGCTACCAGCAGGCCGTGGCCTGGTTCCAGGAGATGGCCGGAGCAGAGGGCCTGCTGGCCTTCGGCGTGGAGGACGCTGCGGCCGGCGGCTGGATCGACTACGACGCCAGGCATGCCCCCGTGACCACCATCTACGGCGGCACCACCGAGATCAACCGCAACAACGTGGCTGAACGCCACCTCGGGCTACCGCGCGACCGCTGAACCCATTCGCCCGTGATCTGATGGTGACGCGAATCCCCAACACCCCCGGAATAAAACACTTTCTGAAAGTTCCGTAGCGGCCCTTATCCGGTCTTAGATCTAGAGGCTGACCTTTGATCGGCTTACGGCAAGGTAGACACCGCCAAGAACAGCAGGGAGAGCGAAGAGCAATGCGGCAAGTTGTGGCCCGCCTGTGCTGGCAAGCAGCCCAGAGGTCAGACTTGAGATAGGGCGCACCCCCATAAAGGCGATACCCCAAAGCGCCATAACCCGACCGCGGTGTTGATCGGCCACTAAGACATGAGTTGCAGTAGTGGCAAGCATCACGGCTCCGAGCCAACCGAAGCCAGCGATTCCCAGGCCAGCCAGTCCGAGCACTGGACCCTCTGAAAAGCCAAATATAAGCATCCCGACGCCCTCAACGATAAGCATCGATGAGACCAGGCTGACACTCGGTATTTCCACATTCGAAACTACAAGCGCGCCAGCAACAGCACCAATCCCAAAGACCCCGATCATCCAGCCGCTAAAGGTGTCCTCAAATCCGTATATACGGGTGGCGAACTCGGGGCCAATTGTGTTGATCGGATCAGCCGTCACTGATGCAAGGGCCACGACCACTAGAAAGCCGAGGAGACGACTGTCTTGTCTCACCATCAGCACTGTGTCTCGAAGCTTTCGGGATTCGACGACATTGTCGGCCGATTTCTGTGGCCGTATAACAAGGAGCACTATCACGAAGACCAAGAAGGAAACTGCATTGAGGAGGAACGCCCAGGCAAAGCCAAGAGTGACGACAACCGCTGCACCGAGTACCGGACCAATTGCGCGTGCCAAGTTGAAACTAACGGCATTCAGTGAGAGCGCCCTAGAGAGGTGGCTGACGGGAACCAATACCGGTAGGAGGGACTGCAACGCGGGTACTGAGAATGCCGTCGCTGCTCCCATCAAGAGGGCGGCACAGATGACAAAGTTGGCATTCTCAGCACCGGCTACCACAACTACCCAGAGAGCCAAAGAAACAGAGAACGCGGCGAATTGTGTCACTAACAGAAGTCGACGTCGGTCATGGCGATCAGCCATCGGACCCGCCCACGGAGCAAGTACCAGAAGGCCAATGAACATCGAGAAGTTGACCACCCCAACCAGGAAGGTGGATCCGGTCAGCCGGTAAACCAGCACCGATTGGGCGATGTTCTGGAACCAGGTCCCAATATTCGAGATACTGGCGCCAAAGACATATGGGCCGAACGTTCGATTCTTGAGAACACCGAGAAGACTAGGGGGACGGCATGTAATCTCATCGTCCATGCCCCGAACCGCACTCAGCGAAAAGCCGGTAAAACGTGCCTGCCAAGGAGTTCAATCGACGAGAACCACCGCTCGTAGGTAAGGCGAAGATCAAACACCAGGTGTTCAACTCCGACATCCTGGAACCGCTTCACCTGTTCGATTACCTCGTCGGGATCTCCGGCGATAAGAGAACCCTCTATGTCCTCAACCGTCGCGAATTCTCCGGATGGTGGTTTTACCCACCACTTACCACGCTTATTGGCCCAAGCAAGCAGCCCATCAATATTTAGGCCATCAAATGCCATTTCGTGGCTAGCGGCGATGGAGGTCGGTGGAATAACGGCAACCGTTGGCATCGCGCGCCCATTCTCGGCGGTGAGTCCAAGCATGGTTTCAACTCGCTTCTCGATCGTCAACAGAGTCGTTCGACCGGGCATCCACCCGTCCGCATACTCAGCAGCAAGGCGAGCAGACCGGGGAGTAGCGCCGCAGTACCAGAAAGGAATAGGTCCAGGCGGCTTCGGATCAATAGAGATGTTCTCAAAGGAGTAGACATCGTCGCTGTAGGTGACTCCGTCCTCAGTAAAGAGTCGCTGCAGGATCTCTGCGTTCGAGCGAACGAGTTCCACTCGGTCTAGGTCACCCATGCCAACTAGTTCGAATTCATGGTCGAAAGTTCCTGCACCGAAACCAAGAATCATCCGATCACCAACCAGTCTGGTAATCGTGGCGATGCTGATTGCAAGGTGCACAGGGTGTCGGAATGGGACCAAGGAACCCGTCCCCAGCGAGATCTTCTCGGTTACAGCACCTATCGCAGTCAGGGTCGTAAGTGCCTCAAAGAAGGTGTTGTTTGCTGCCTCCATCTCAGCGTGTGGTTCGAAAACAAGGTGGTCCCTAACCCAAAGAGAATCGAAACCGAAACTCTCTGAAAGAACCGCTCCGTCCAACAATGCGCGACGATTGGCATGCTCGCCGAAATGTGGCATCAACAGCCCAAACTTCATAGCCATCTCCTCTCGATTCTCTCTTGTCTCAGATCGCTGGTCGAGCCAGTCGACCCCAGCCAGGTTCGCCTACTACCACTCCGTCCACGTAGACATCTCTTCCTCTGACCATGGTGCGGTGGACTCGGCCGCGGGTAACTCGACCGTCGTAAGCGGTCCAACCGCACTTCGACAGAACGCCATCGGCAGAATGCCTCGTCTGGTCATTGGGATCGAAGATCATGATATCTGCGTCATATCCAGGCTTCAGAAATCCCTTTTCAGCCAACTTGAACTCGGTCGCCGGCTCCTCAGCGACCACCTCAGCGACCCTCGTAAGTGGAATCTTTCCGTTCATTGACTCATCGAGGAGCAACGAATACTGCTCCTGGATACCCGGAGTCCCCGTATGGCAAGCCCAACAGTCCTCCCACCCGACCTCCTTCTCTTCGCGAGTATGTGGCGCGTGATCCGATGAGAGCATGTTGATTGTGCCGTCATTAAGGGCCTCCCAGACAGCTTCTCGGTGGTGGTCCGGGACCCAGTAGGAAAGTGCGTAGGGACCAAGCTTTTCAATGTCAGACCATCGAGAGAGAAACAGCGCCCAGTGGTTGACCTCGCAACTCACCTTGACACCCCGTTCGCGAGCTCGGCGAACAAGGTCGATCGAACCTTCGGTTTGCATATGCACGATGTGAAGTTTTGTGTCCGTCGCCTCGGCCATCTGTAGTAGAACGGCAATGGCAGAGTCCCAGATGAGGCCGTTGTGGGTTGCCAGCGTCTGCGCGTAGGCAGCAGGGCTGCGGTCACCCCGCTCCCAATGGGATTGTTCAATCGTGTCCATTATCGCTTGGTCATGGGGATGGACCATGAACGGACGTCCGGTCGGACGGATCGCTTCAAACATTCGGAGCAATTGACCGTGGTCGCGAATACCACTTCCGCTGGGGTGTGGGTAGTCCCGGCCTGTGTCGGTAACCATGTAGATCTTGTAGGCGGCCACTCCGGCCTCGGCCATAGACTCGACCTCAGCAAGTTCACTCGGGACCGGGTTGTGGTTCCAGTCCACGACGCTCTTGGTGTCGTAGAGATCAAACAGCTCGTCAAGTATCTGACGAGTCTTGGTAACTGGATTCAAGTTGGGCATGCCAAAGACAGTCGTTACTCCGCCGGCTGCAGCAGCCTGGGTGCAGGTAGTGATGTCCTCCTTATGTACATAACCCGGCTCGCGCAGATGGACATGGACGTCGATCATCCCCGGGAGTACCCACTTACCTGTTGCGTCTATTCGCTCAACGCTCTCGTGGAGCGGAACAGACCCCGGCGCGGCAATTGCGACGATCTTTTCTCCAGCGATGAGGAGATCGGCCTTAGCCACACCAGTGCCAGCGACCAGATCCCCATTTTCAATAACCCGGTCAATCCGGGCGATGTCACTCGCCAACTGTTGCCTCCTTAATAACTAATGCATCTGTCTCAGTCGAGACAGCCGATTTCACCCGTACCGCTCCGCCGTCAAAGTGGCTGGCGTACCAATCGACGATTAGGGGGATTACATAGTCGCCGTACTGCTTGTATGCCGCATAGTGGGTGGTGTGGCTTTGCATCACAAGCTTCTTGGGTGCCCTCGCTCTTTCGTATAGCGAAACCGCATGGTCAGTAGGTGTCGTCGCATCATTTTCGACGCCGATGACCATCAACCCCCCCGGAGCAATCTGGTCAACGACGTCGATCGGGCGATACTGCATGATTGCCTCGGCGCAACGGAGTGGAACCAAAGAGGGGATCTTGTCGTCCACATCAGCTTTGACTTTCGTTGCGCGCCGTTCCGGTGTCGGCACCATGATTTCCTCTCGCGGATGGACCATCTCACCGCTGCCGCTAAGCACCCTCTGGCGGCGATCTGTCTCAAGACGAGCCAGAAACTCCTGCCATTCGTATTCCCGTCTCATTCGATGGAGCCAGTCCTCCCCATCAGCGACTGGAACCTGAGACACCGCAACACGGATTCTCGTGTCAAGTGCTGCAAGAAGTACGGCATTTCCTCCCCCAGTTCCCCCACTCCCAAATACGCCTAGGTTGTCCAAATCAATGTCATCTCGGGTAGTCATATATGTCACCGCATTGATGAGATCCTCAAGTTGTAGTTGGGGTAGCAGAAGTCCACTATCTCCCTCGCTCTCACCAAAGCCTCGGTAGTCAAAGATAAGTACCGAATAGCCAGCCGCCGTAAGCGCTTCGTGGTAAGGCAGGTACAACTGAGCATCCTTCAGGCCCAACCAGCCAGGTCCTTGGACAATCCCCGGGCCGGGAACTGGCAGATCGTCTGGCTGGCGTAAAATTCCCGCCAGAACAGAGCCCTCGCTGTAGAACGAAACCCTCGTCTCCCTCATGCCCTCTCCTTCTTCCCTTTACCATCCGGTGGACCGGGTGGTATCGCATCCTTCAGAACTACCCCGTTGTGCAGTAGCCGGTTATATATCGGAACTGCCCGACTCAGAAGGCCGTAGACGGGGCATCTGCTATTGGCCTCTTCGGCCATCGCTTCCACATCCTTGGATGGAGATGGAGAATCAACCAAGGCGGTCACCAGAAACCACTGCGGATGGGTCGGGATCTCATCGATCAAGTGCTCCCCGCGCATGTCCATGAAGGTTTCGACGTTGATCTCTAGGGCCACAACCTCACAACCGACAATAGCGGCGCCCTTCGCATACCAGACCTGCTGGCAGAAAGCGAGCGAACTCAACAGATAACGAAGTGGGCTTGGGGCCTCGCCCCGACCTCCGCGTCCCTCCGACTCATCGCAACGGAACTCAAACTCGCTTCCATACTGCGTGAACACCGAAACAGCTCGTACATCCTCAACCAGAGTCGTAGCGACTCGTGGCGTGACAAAGCCAGTTGACGGGTCTCTAGCGAGCGACTCGGCCAAACCGTCGAGATTCCCCTTCAACAGGGTGGTGTCGATGATCCCCATATCTTCTTCCAGCTTCCGTCGTCGCCACAGATTTCAACTCGCTTCAAGATCGCTGTATTACCAGTTATCTCAAAATCAATGGATGTGGATGCTGGTCGGGTGGCTGGGCTCTATGCCCAGCCACCCGACCGACCCCCGTTTAACCGCTAACGCCTCGCGACTCCCAGGGAGTCCTGAGCGGCATAAAGCGCATCAAGGTTCGTGTACGTAGCGAAAGCTGGGGCGGAATCGAATGCACCCAGTTCGACAAGCTTGCCAAGCGCCGCATCAAACGCTGACGGGTCCAGACCCATGTCGACGTCGTAGAGGGCCAGATCCTCGGCGTACACCAACGGATCCTTCTCAGCATCCTTCGGCTTGAACCCGTAGTTCGGCGCCGCAGCCTGCACAGCGTCCTGGTTGGACGGATCCATCCAGTACTCCATGGCACGCATCGTCGCCCGGATAAACCGTGCCGTCGTGTTCGGGTTCGACGCAATGAAGTCGTCCGCGGCAGCAATCGAGTCGTTAGGCCACTCCTTGAACACGTCCAACACGACGTTGTGGCCTCCTTCGATAATCGACGGCTTATGCCGGGCGAAGAACACCGTCATGTCCAACTCGCCGGCCAACAGCAGCTCGACCCAGGCGTTGGAACCACCAGGCACCGACACCGCATTCACATCCACACCGGAAATGTCGTACCCGTTCTCGGCCATCACCCCAGCTCTCAGGTCATAGTCCAAAGAACCCGGCGTGCCACCCAAAAGGATGTCCTTGCCGGCTAGGTCCTCCGGCGACCCGATCGACGAATGGGTAGCCACATAGAACGGCTGACGGTTCCGATACCCCGCAACAATCGAGATCGGCACCCCAATGCTCGAGGCGTCCACAACATCCATGGACTCCGCTAACGCAAAGTCAAGACTGCCGCCGACCAGACCCTCACGAACCGATTCGGTCTCGATGATCTCAATTGTCAAACCCTCATCGGCATAGAAGCCCTGATCAATACCGAGGAAGATTGGAGCATTCGAACCAACATTCGGAATCCGAATGCCGATCGTCAGATTTGTCTTCTCCGCAGCACCCAAATCAGGTGCCGCAGCGACCCCCGTGCTCGACGCGACCTCCGGCGCCGTAGGCCGCCTCGCGACTCCCAGGGAGTCCTGAGCGGCATAAAGCGCATCAAGGTTCGTGTACGTAGCGAAAGCTGGGGCGGAATCGAATGCACCCAGTTCGACAAGCTTGCCAAGCGCCGCATCAAACGCTGACGGGTCCAGACCCATGTCGACGTCGTAGAGGGCCAGATCCTCGGCGTACACCAACGGATCCTTCTCAGCATCCTTCGGCTTGAACCCGTAGTTCGGCGCCGCAGCCTGCACAGCGTCCTGGTTGGACGGATCCATCCAGTACTCCATGGCACGCATCGTCGCCCGGATAAACCGTGCCGTCGTGTTCGGGTTCGACGCAATGAAGTCGTCCGCGGCAGCAATCGAGTCGTTAGGCCACTCCTTGAACACGTCCAACACGACGTTGTGGCCTCCTTCGATAATCGACGGCTTATGCCGGGCGAAGAACACCGTCATGTCCAACTCGCCGGCCAACAGCAGCTCGACCCAGGCGTTGGAACCACCAGGCACCGACACCGCATTCACATCCACACCGGAAATGTCGTACCCGTTCTCGGCCATCACCCCAGCTCTCAGGTCATAGTCCAAAGAACCCGGCGTGCCACCCAAAAGGATGTCCTTGCCGGCTAGGTCCTCCGGCGACCCGATCGACGAATGGGTAGCCACATAGAACGGCTGACGGTTCCGATACCCCGCAACAATCGAGATCGGCACCCCAATGCTCGAGGCGTCCACAACATCCATGGACTCCGCTAACGCAAAGTCAAGACTGCCGCCGACCAGACCCTCACGAACCGATTCGGTCTCGATGATCTCAATTGTCAAACCCTCATCGGCATAGAAGCCCTGATCAATACCGAGGAAGATTGGAGCATTCGAACCAACATTCGGAATCCGAATGCCGATCGTCAGATTTGTCTTCTCCGCAGCACCCAAATCATCATCTGCCGCCGTGGGACCCGGAGCATCCGTCGCTGCCGGAAGGGTGGCCGTCGTGGCCGTCGTCGTCGCATTTGAACTTTCAGTGTCGCTCCCACACGAACTCGCTAAGAGCAGCACCGCCATCAACGACACTATCCATTTTCTTGTGTTCATCTCGCTCCCCCGTTCATCATAAAACTTTGTTATTAATATGGAAATCTGTTGCTTGCTTTCTACCATAAAAATCTCGTATATCTCACCCCGTCGTCGAGTACCAAGGCGCCACCACGCGACGCACAACATCCACGAGAAACATGCCGATATTGGCCATGACCACTAACAAAAAGGTCAGAGCAAGAGCCACATCCAGTTCGAACTCGAAAGCCGAGCGGTCGATTAGATAGCCCAGGCCCTTGCTGCCACCAATGAACTCTCCTACCACCACACCGACCATGGCGCGAGCCACACCCATACGGATCCCAGTGAGAATGAGTGGCACCGCAGCCGGCACTTCTACCTTGATGAATCGCTGGATACGACTGGCTCCGTAGACCTCAGCGGCCCGGAGAAGTGACCTATCAACAGTGCGGAGGCCCTCCATCGTGTTAAGCGTGATTGGAAAAACCGCCATCAGAAAAATGATCAAGATCTTCGGACCTGACCCAAACCCCATCCAGAGAACGAGGAGCGGTTGCAGAGCAATACGCGGCAGCGAGTAGGCCGTCCAGAACGGAGGTCCGAGGAGATCGTCTACCCAGCGAGAGCTACTCATCGCCAACCCGACGACGACTCCGACAGTCGTTGCGAGCAGGAACCCATAGAGGGCGTTTTTCATGCTGAACAACCAGTGCTCTCCAAGCTGTCCACCCGTAACAAGGTCACCAAAGGCACTCAGAATCGCCGAAGGCGGTGGAAAGAGTCGTGGATTCCAGATATCCAGCCCACTTATCAGAAACTCCCATACCAGGAGGACAAGCCCGACCTCGACCAACACGGCAATATTCCAACCGGTCGACTTGACGAGTCGGCGCAATACACGGTTCTGAATGATTGAACGGCGATGTACCCGATCACCGAGCCGATCACTCTGGGTAGCCCTCCTCGGTCCGAGCGTGCGCTCCTGCGGGCCACGCCTGTACCGCCGATCCAGTAGTTCCACGAACTGAACGAGAACAACTGACAGCAGAACTAATACAAGAATGACGGCGAAAGTTCGCTCCGTGCGAAATCGACTCGTGTAAAGCGAGATCAAAGCTCCCAGTCCCTTCGAGGACCCAAGAAGCTCACCAATGAGTAAGGCGATGATGCTGGTAGGAATCGCTAGGCGCATCCCTGCGAGAATGTATGGACGCGTCCAAGGCAGCCGAATCTTGCGAAACACCTCACCTCGGTTGGCGCCGAACACTCGCGCCGCTCGAATCAGACCGTCATCAACCTCTCTGGCCCCCGCTGCGGTATTCAGCGCTATAGGGAAAAACGTTCCTAAAAAGACGAGAAACACAATTGGCCGGTCCCCAAATCCAAACCAGACCGCTGTCATTGGACGGAGGGCGATCAGCGGTGTGGCCCACAGGGACCACACGATTGGAGCACCAAGCCGGTAGGTAAGTTTCGAGGTCCCCATGACGACACCGAAGATGACCCCGGTGACTGCACCTATTAGATATCCCTTACTCCATACGGTGACACTGAACTGGAGATTCTTGGTGAGAACACCCTCGGCCCAAATGTCTCGCAAAGATCCGAGAACCTCTCCCGGTGGCGGGTAGAAGAGTGGGTTGACCCATTCGTAGGTCACTACTGCCGTGTACCAGAAGGCAAGCAACCCCAGAATCTCGACGACCACGATCGTCGGCCGCCTGAAAGGACTTCGTCGACGCGGCCCGTTTACCAACGTCCGGCCCGGCAGGCGCTGTGATACAACGACCGCTTTGGTGACTGTGTCAGCCACGGCCTCGCCTTACCGAGGCGGTTGCCTCGTCCTTGAGCAATGTCCATATGTAATGGCGCAGATCCCTAAAGGCCTGGTCACCTTGCACATGTTCTCCATGGCGCGGTCGGTCTAGACCAACCGGGATGATCTCTTGTACCGATCCAGGGTTTGACTGAAAGATGACAACCCGATCACCCAACAGGATCGCCTCGTCAATGCTGTGCGTGATGAACACGACGGTCTTACCGGTTTCACCAATAATCCGCTCAAGCTCTGCTCGCATCACCTCTCGGGTCAGTGCGTCGACGGCACCCAACGGTTCGTCCATTAGGAGAATCTGTGGATCGGCTACCAGGGCCCTTGCCAATCCGACTCGCTGCTGCATCCCGCCAGATAGCTCATACGGATAGGAGTTCTGGAAATTTTGGAGTCCAACCAACTCGATTGTTTCCTCAATAGCGCTCTTGCTGTTCGGCCGGGTGGGCTTGGCCATCTCAATGCCAAAACGAACGTTGTCGTAGACCGTCCGCCAGGGCAGAAGCGCATAATCCTGAAACACCACGGCGCGGTCCGGTCCAGGACCGCGGACAGGTATTCCGTTAACGGTCACTCTTCCAGCTGATGGGTGGACCAGACCAGCGATGACGTTCAGAACGGTTGTCTTTCCACAACCACTGGGCCCTAAGACGGTCAGAAACTCACCAGTACTGACCGAAAACGAAACATCTTCAACGGCGACCAGTTCCCGATCATCACGCTCAAGGTAATAAGTCACCTCAAGGTCTTCGACCACAATTAGAGGCGACGGCCCAGCGTCAACCTCTGAGTTAGTACCCCTATCAGTCGAGTCCACTAGTCCCTCATAACCGGTACGGCGTTCCGGTGACGAACCGCATCAGGAACCTGATCGCGATGAGCTGCCATGAGATGCTCTCCAACGACCTCTCTAGCCGCCTTACCATCTCGACTCTCTATGCACGTACGGAGCGCCTGATGCGCATGGATACAGCCGTCGTCATGTTGCAACACGTGGAACCGTGAAACATGGTCACGGAGTAGAAGAATCGTCTCTGTGATCCGAGGACGACCGCTCATGGAGTAGAGCTCCTGGTAGAAGTCCCGGCGAGCACTCATTGCGGCGAGCGGCTCAGCGGCATCTGTCTCATCCATGGCCAGTAGCAACTTGATGAGGCGATCTGCCTCTCCATCAGTGAGTTTTCCTACCGCCGCTTCAGCACAGGATGGCTCAAGGAGAATACGCATCTGGAAGATCTCGTCGAGTTCTTCCATGCTGACCTCGGCGACACTGGCCCCGCGTCGGTCATCCATAAGCACAAGTCCCTCAACCTCTAGACGCCTCAGTGCATCTCGAAGTGGAATCCTGCTCACCCCTAACTGTTCGGCGATTTGAGCCTGTGGAAGCTTCTGGCCTGCCTTTAACTGACCATTCAAGATGGCTGATCGAAGCGTGTCGGCCACTGCCTCACTGATGCTGGTCGGCGGCTCCATATGGAGCGTTCCGACCTCCGAAATTGCATCCCGTTTGATCATTGTCTCCTCCGTCTCAAAGTATCGCGTATACCGTGTGCGCGCGCAAGGTGTTCTGTGTTCCACGTCCCATTCAGAACCCGTATTGGAGCACTCCACAAATTTGAAGACGACCTAGTTCTGTCGATCCAAGCCAGACGGGCGAAGGAACTCGAAGTGCACTGGTCGCATCTGGACAACTAACTCCCCTCGAACAATCCGAACTGCAGAGTGCCTGAGAGCATCAACGGGGTCAGACGGAATCGAGTCAGCACGCCAGTGAACGCCGAGAGAATCAGACCTAGCAAGTGCTGACTCCACCAGAAACAACGAGGATACGAGCAGGTTCCTGAGGTTGAGAGACTCCGGAGACGACAAACCATCCGACCACGCCTCTAGCGGCATGACACCTCCGCTGATTTCCCAGATGCGGCGCTTCGCCTCCCGCAGTCCCTCCCCGGTCCGAACCGGGCCGGCAAAACGCCACATCAACTTACGTAGATCTCGTAGGGCGGCCGTTGGATCCGAAACTGTCACCGATCCTGATACTGCAGCAGCAGGCTTAGCCGGCCCATGCACTCTCGCAACCGCCGCCTCGGCCGCGGCTTCACCCGCCCTGGTACCAAGCACCAACGCCTCCGCCATTCCGTTCCCGCCAGTCCAGGCTGCGCCATGGACCCCACCTGCGTCCTCCCCTGCGGCGAATAAGCCTGGTACATCAGTCGCTCCATCTTCATCAATAACGACGCCACCAATCTGGTAGTGGGCCACTGGGCTGACCCCAATGATGTCTACCCGCGGATCAAGTCCTGCTTGACGGATCCGTTGGAACGGAATGGCCGCTGCAAGCTCCAATTCGTCAAGTGGCAGATGACGAAGGTCCAGGCCGACCCCGCCGGTCGGGTATGCCCGCCCTTCAGCAATCTCCTTCCAACACGACCGCACAACCGTTTCAAGGTCAGCAGCCTCCATCACGTCAGGCGCTACTGACGCAAGAAACCGGTCGCCTCGAACATTTCGTAGTCGTGCACCGGCGAGCCTGAACGACTCTTCAAGGAGTGGAAGCGGTTCGCCGACCTCAAGTGTCGGATCCAGGAGACCGACAGAGAGAAACTGCATCATCTCCATGTCGCGACACTCAGCGCCTGCGCGTACACAGAGGGCTAGGCCGTCCCCAACCTTCCCACTGGCTGCCGATGTGCGCTCAAAGACATTTGGGGCTCCGCCTGTAGCAATCACGACCGATGCTGCCGAAATGGTGACCGCCCGCCCACTTTCAATGTCGACAACCATGAGACCCGCCACCACCCCGTCAGCATCGAAGAGCACTTCGGCCCCCCGATATGGCCAAAGCATGACCACCTCCTGGGCCTGAACTGTCCGAAGCAGACTGTCGAGAATTAGCCGCCCGGTGTCATAACCGAGGTGCAACTTCCGGGGATGGGTTTGAGCACCAAATGGCCGCTGGTCGTAGGACCCGTCTGGGCGCCTGGCAAAGCCGCCATAAGGTCCTGTCTCAAGATCAGCCACAACGCTCGGGACCTCGTGTGCGACCTTCCATGCCAACCGCTGGTCGTTTAGATAGCACCCGCGCTGGACCATGTCCTGAAAGTGGGCTCCCGGAGAATCTGGTTCAGCTATAGCGGCATTTAGGCCTTGGACCATTGGGGAGCACCCTGAGAAACCCGGCTGTCCTGAACAGACAACCACAACTCGAGCTTCAGGTATCCGTCGTTGGGCACCTACTGCTGCTGCTAACCCAGCAGCGCCGGCTCCTACGACAACAACGTCGGCTTCAAGTTGTTCGAGCATCCTGGCCCGTCTCGAGAGGGTGGAACCGGCACAACCCATTTCGGTCTTCTAACCCCGTCACAAGAGTCCGTCGGGTGCCTCCAGAAGGTCCCGAAACCCCTTTAGGAAGACGGCGGCTTCGGCGCCATCCACTGCCCGATGGTCTGCGCTCAGAGTTGCTGTCATGACCCGTCTGACCGCTGGGCTGCCTCCGCTCACGACCACTCGCTCCTCGATACAGCCAGTGGCAAGGATCCCAACCTGAGGTGGGTTAATGATGGCCGTGAACGACGTGACGTCGTACATCCCTAGATTGCTGAGGGTGAAAGTTGATCCACCCAGTTCACGCCCTTTGAGCCGACCCGACCTCGTCCGTTCGACCAGATCAACCAACGCACGGTTGACCTCTTCAAGTCCACTACCGCCGCAGTCGAGAAGAGCTGGAGCGATCAGACCGGCATCGGTGGCAATAGCCACACCGACAGAAACGTCCTGTTGGGGAGTCGTCAGGTCATCGACCATCAGGGAGTTGAAGATCGGATGCTCTACCAGTGCTTCGGCGAGTGCGGTGACCATGAGTGCCGTCGCGGAGATGCGCTGCTCTCGATTTCTATTAGCCGTTTGAAGCATCAAGGAGGCCTTTTCCATGTCAATCTCCATAGTGATGTAGAAGTGCGGCGCATCTCGCTTGCTTTCTGTCATGAGCCGCGCAACGGCCTGTCGGACCCGGCTCATCCGTCCTGCTCCAGATAGCCAATGGGTTCGCCTACAGGAACTTCGTCTCCGGGAACGCTCACGACTTCTACAAGGACCCCAGTGTCGAGCGCCTCCATCTCCACCTGAGCCTTCTCTGTTTCAACGACGACAAGGGGATCGCCCTTGATTACTTGAGCGCCAAGCTCAACAAGCCATTCGACGACGACTGCACTCTCCATCTCATAGGCCAACGGCTGCATCTCGATAGGGATCCGCAACATCATGTCCTCTCAAGTTGTTAGTTGAGAAACTTCCAAAACGACTTTCCCAATTCGGTTTCGATCACGGAGGAGGTCAAAGGCGCTGTGGAACTCGGAAAAGGGCACAAGGCGATGTATCGGAGCGGTCATTCCCTCCTCAGAAAATGCGCCCAAAGCATCGACGAAGGCTGCGCGGGTAGAAGCCGCACTGCCCATAACCGTCGCTCGCGTCCGGAAGAGCCAAAACAGGTCAAGATCGACCTGACCACCTACGTGCCCGCCGCAGCCGATTACGCGCCCCCGCTTTGCCATCGAGGGTGCAACCTGTCCCCAGAGGTCGGAAGAACCTGTCGTCTCTATACAGACATCGGCACCGTCCGGCACAAAGTCACGAATCCGTCCGGCGAACTTAGGGACTGCACCATAATCAATTATCAAATCCGCACCGAGGGCTAGACACCAACCGGCACGATCATTCGAACCGGCTGCCGCGATCACCCGAGCGCCCGCGTGCTTCGCCAGTTGCACAGCTGCGGCTCCTACCGCTCCCGACGCCCCAGTGACGAGGACAGTCTCCCCCTCGCGGACCTGCGCCCGTTCTCGAAGCATCTGGAGCGCTACTGGGAACGAGTGTGAAAAGACCGATGCCTCAGCAAACTCGAGACCATTCGGGATGGCATGGATGTTTGATTCCGGTACAGCGATGAACTCGGCAAAGCCTCCCGGGCGATGAACCCCGACAAAGATCATTTCGTCGCACGAGTCGTCCAGGCCGTCGATACACCAATGGCAGGACCCACAGGACACAACGGGACGGACGACGACCCGGTCCCCAACTACATAGTCGGAGACTTCCACCCCCTTACCGATCACCGTCCCGGCAGGATCGATACCTAGGATCTGTCCGGGTTGGACATCACGAGCAAGACCCTCGCCCCTCATCGTCGCTAGGTCGATGTGGTTGACGCCAACCGTCTCCACCTTCACCAGCACCTCTCGTGGCCCAACGCACGGATCGGGCACCTCAACTTTCCTGAGGACCTCAGTTCCACCGAAGCCGACCATGGTTATGGCCTGCATGTCAGGTCACCGACCATCTACAAGAGAACGCGCCGCTTTCACGATTTTGTCCACAGTTGGCTCCACGAACTCCTCCATCGGCGCGCTGAAGGGGATTGGAACATCGAGTGTTGATAGACGTCGGATCGGGGCTACGAGGTCGCCATGTGCGTGCTCCGCGACAACGGCTGCGATCTCCGAACCGACTCCGCAACGTAGATGGCCCTCATCAACCACCAAAAGACGGCCTGTCTTAGCCACCGACCGCAGAATCGCCTCCTCATCGAGAGGAACAAGGGTTCGCGGATCCAGGACCTCAACACTTATCCCCTCGCCGGCCAGCAGCTCGGCGGCCTCCAGAGAGCGACACACCATCCACGAGGACGCGAAAACCGTCAGATCACTTCCCTCCCGGCGAATAGACGCTCTACCAAACGGGATCGGATCAATATGATCGGGTACCTCACCCTCAGTGTCAAATAAGCGGACGTGGTCTACCCAAATGGTGGGATTGTCGGAAGCGACTGCGGTAAGCACGAGTCCGATTAGGTCGGCTGGATTGGAGGGGGTGATAATCTCGAGCCCTGGCGTGTTCCACATCATCGCCTGAGGACTGTGGGAGTGCTGGGCAGCACCCCCACCGCGTACCCCGTGGTTGTAGTGAATCACCATCGGGACCGAGGTCTGACCGCCCGACATGTAATGGATGTTTGCTGCTTCGTTAAGGATCTGCGGAAATGCCTGGAAGGTAAAACTTGCCGTCGCACAGTCGACAATTGGCCTAAGGCCAGCGATAGCAGCACCTATGCCGGCCCCCACGTAGCCAAGTTCGGCAATCGGCGGAAAATAAATCCGATCCGGATGCTGCCGGTAGAGGTCCCCGACCATTGTCCGATGCGGCGTCAAGCCAAGGAAGTACTGACCGATGAGATGAACCCGATCATCACCCTCTATTGATCGTCGTAGGGCCTCGACGACAGCCTCGGCATAGAGCATCCTGCGCACCTTTCAGCCTCGGTGCGGAGCGAAGACATGTTCGAGTGCCTCTTCCGGTTCCGGATAGGGGCTATCCAGCGCGAATGCCAGGCCTTTTCGGACTCTTTCGCTGGCCTGCACGTCAAGTTTAAGGGCTGTTTCGCTCGTGAGAAATCCGCTGCTGACAAGTTCGCGGGCGAATCCGAGTAGTCCATCCTGTTCCCGATACCAAGGTGCGTAATCTTCTCGAATGAGCGAGGCGTCCCAAGCCATCGAGAGGTCGGTATTCCCGGTAGCTAACTCTGGCCAGATCGGACGATTGCCCGGCCACCGAACAGTTCGCGCCTCAATGAAAGTTGGGCCCCCACCGGTACGCGCCCGGTGCACGGCCTCGGCCATTGTCTGGTACACAGCCCGCGTATCGAGGCCGTTGACCGCCACACTCTCGATGCCAAAGACCGACGCTAGTTCCGTGAGGTCACTAGCTGCCATAGTCGATGACGGATACTCCCCCGCACGTTGACCCAGTGCCTCGAGGCTGTTGTTTTCACATAGAAATATGACTGGTAGAAGCTCCATGGCCGCAATATTGGCCGACTCATGCCAGGCGCCCTCTTCAAGCGCGCCATCGCCGATAAGGCACACCGAGACCCGGTCGGAACCGAGCCGTTGGAAGCCGAAGCCAGCCCCAACGGCGGGCGGAATGCAGCCGCCAGTCGCTGATGACGTGGTAGGAAAGCCGTGTTCGGCAGATGCCAGGTGGAGCGTTCCACCCTTGCCCCGGCAATAGCCGGTCACTCGCCCAAGGATTTCGGCATACATCGGCCCCGGTTCGGCCCCGCGGGCGATGAGGTGACCATGATTCCGGTGGTTCGTGAACGAAAGATCGCCCTGTTCCAGCAGCGAGAGCGCCGGGATGCCGGTTGATTCCTGGCCGATGTAGACGTGGAAATGACCGATGTTACGTTCTTGGGACAACTCGATGAGTTGCTCCTCGAATCGGCGCGTGAGAAGCATCAGTTCAAGGAACTCCACTAGGGCCTTGGGTTCTAAGTCAGGAAGCATTGGTCGACCTTCCGCCTCGACCGTCGAGGGTCTCAAGAACCGCTGAGATGACATCGTCAACAGTGGGGACATAAAGTTGTTCTAGGAACGGGCTAGCCGGAACTGGGGTGGATGGGGCACCAACCCTGACTGGCGAGCATATCAATGCCCCAAAAGCCCTACTGCTCACCCCGGCTACCAACTCGGCACCAAGACCACCGGTAACTACTGCCTCGTGGACTACCACCAGGCGATGTGTGCGCCTAACGGACTCTTCGATGGTCTCCCAGTCGATTGGAGTTACCGACCGCAGGTCAACCAACTCGATGTCGATGCCTTCCGCTGCGAGTTTCTCAGATGCCGAGAGTGCGATCTGCACCATGCGAGAAACTGCTACCACGGTCACATCAGAACCGGGTCGCACGACAGACGCGCTGCCGATCGGAGTCACGGAACCATCCAGGGCGGCCGGCCCCCTACTCCAGTAGAGGCCCCGGTGTTCAAGGTAAATAACCGGATCATCGTCACGAATCGCGGCGGCCAGCAGGCCCGCAGCGTCCAAGACCGATGAAGGCGCTACGACTTTAAGACCAGGCACATGCAGAAACCACGACTCCAGGCTCTGTGAATGATGGGCTCCGTACCCTCCTCCGACTCCACCCTGGACACGGATCGTCATCGGGACCGACAACTGGCCGCCGGTCATATATCGCAACTTGGCGGCGTGATTTACCAACTGGTCCATAGCAAGCGTCACGAAATCAGCAAACATAACCTCGACCACAGGCCGGCAACCGGAGAGGGCCGCCCCGACAGCGAGACCCATTACGGCTCCCTCGCTAATGGGTGTGTCGATAACCCTGGTGGGGCCGAAGGAATCGGAAAGCCCCGCCGTCGCGCCAAAGGGACCACCGTAGGAGACGTCTTCACCAAGGATGAATACGTCATCGTCCCTCTCCATCTCCTGTCGGAGAACCGAGGAGATAGCGTCGATGTAACGGACTGTCTCCGTCACGGTTGTGCCACCACGTTGGTTGAGAGATCGTCTCGTTCGGGCCACGGCGCAGCAAGCGCCTCCTCAGCTGCCTTCTCTGTCTCTGCCCGGATTCGAGTCTCAATCGCCTCGAATCCGGCGTTTCGAGAAGTGTCTCGAAGAAATCGGGTGAAGCGATGGATGGGATCCTTCTCCTGATCCCGCGAAACGGCACCGCGCTTTAACGTTGGGTCTCCCTCATAGTGCCCACGGAACCGGTGGGTGAGGCATTCGAGGAAGCTCGGACCACCGCCGTTTCTGGCCCGATCAAGGGCAGTAACTACCGCAGGCCTAACCAGGGTGAGGTCATTGCCGTCGATGGTTTCCGTAGGAATCCCATAGGTATCGGCATGGTCGGCAAGCCGCTCGACCACCGTGTGCGCTGCTAGAGGTGAGAACTCTGCAAAGCCATTGTTCTCACACACCAAGATAACCGGTAACTGCCAGAGACTCGCAAGGTTAAGGCACTCATGGAATAGCCCGGTCTGGGCGGAACCATCACCGAAGAACGCCACCGAGACACCTGACCCCCCTCGGCGCTTCGAAGATAGTGCAGCTCCTAGGGCGAGCGGAAGGTTGCCGGCGACAACACCCGTGGCGGTGACGAAACCCACCTCAGAAACGGATAGATGCATCGAGCCACCCTTCCCACCGCAGTAGCCGGTCCGTCTTCCTGCCAGCTCCGCAAACAACCGTCCTATTTCGGCCCCTTTAGCGATCGCGTGGGCGTGAGGGCGGTGGCCACTGAAAACTTTGTCAGACGGCCGCAATGCCCCACAGACGCCAACGGCCGTTGCCTCTTGGCCTACGGACAGATGAAGCAGGCCGCTGATCTTCCCCCGGGCAAATAGTTCGGACGCCTTCTCTTCAAACGCACGGATACGCCACATCATCTCGAGATCTTCTATGCCCAGTTGTACCGATGCAGCAACACCCATTAGTCGATGCCCCGAAGCCTCTTCGTCCGGTCTTCGTTGATCGTCATCGCCTCACCAATAGAGACCCCATAAACCCTCTCTGCTGCCTCAATTGTCACAAAACCGTCGATTACATCCTTAAGCACCGCTTGGGGGTCCCGTTCAAACGGCTCACCGACTCCTCCGCCGCCACCGCTGACTTTGCCGAGAACCTCTCCTGTCTTGACCTCTATCATGCGATGTGTCCGAACCGTCTCGATCTCATCGCCACGGCGGATGTACATCTTTGAGAGTGGTCCGGGATCACCCCCAGCGGCACCAGAGGGTTGAGTCAAATCCCCGTCGGAACTACCGGTTGCAATCCGGGCATCACCACCGAGGTTTCGAACCTCCCAGACCATTCCAGAACCACCCCGCCACCTTCCCGCACCGGAGAGGTCGGGCGTGAAGTGGTAGCGCTCCGTTCGCCAGGGATAACGAATCTCAATCTCTTCAACACTGCCACGCTGGATTGAGCCGAGCCCAGACATGCCCATGGCGCCCTCAAAACCGTCGAACCCCCAGACCGCTCCGGCGCCACCGTCGGCATCGGTAGTGGTCTGCGTGTAGCGCTGACCATCGCGCGTGTCGAGCGCAGCAATGTAGTGGCCCCGACGCCGGCCCCAAGCCGCTACGGCTTTCTCAGGCATCGCCTGAGAAAGCGCCATTACCGTCGCCTCGAGCACCTGGGTTCCGACGTTCACTGGAGAACCACCGACCGTCGCCGGGTACTGCGCATTACAGACGGAGCCCTCGGGAGCAATAAGGGTGATAGGACGCATGCTCCCTGCATTGTGGAACGGTGAGTATTCAGGATCGAAAAACAAGAAACTTCCGGCAACGGCCCGGCTGTATGTGGATGCGAGAACGCAATTGACGAATCCAGTGCGCTGGTCGTCGCTCTCTGTGAAGTCGAGGGTCATCTCGTCACCCGCAATGGTGGCTTCACAACGGACCCAGACTTGCTCGTCCAAGGTCGTACCGTCATCGTCGGTTGCTGACTCACCGAAGTAGGTGCCGTCCGGGATCTCCGTGATCGTGGCCCGAACGTTCACCTCCATACGGTCCAGCATCTCTTCGACACAGTTGAGCACCGATTCTTTGCCGTACTTGTCGAGCAGCGAATGGATGCGCTTCTCGCCAACGGTGAGGCCAGCCATCAACGCATAGTTATCGATCTTGACGCCTTCGGGAAAGCGCACGTTGTTCCAGATCAGCTCAAGCACGTCTGACCGCTCAACGCCTCGGTCGTAGATCTTGATTGGTGGGATAATCAAGCCTTCGGCGTGGATGTCGTAACCGTTCGCGAAGTAGCCGCCTGGAAACGAACCACCGGTGTCCTGTTGATGACCTCGCGTAAGCAGCACAAAAACGAGTTCATCCTCATAAAACACCGGGCGGATGAAACCCCAGTCTGGAAGATGATTGCAGTGACCCTTGAACGGGTCGTTCGTGATGATGACGTCGCCAGGGTGGAGATCATCGCCGAACTTCTCGAGTATTGCCTCAACGGCAAAATGCTGCGAAAGAAACATCGAGGTCGGGCCTTCGGGGACCGCGATAGTTCGTGCCTGGGCATCCCAGATGCCAGCGGCCATGTCGTGAAGTTGGGCTATGAGATAGCTCTGGGCTGTCCGGTCGACTACGTGACGCATTTCTCGGGCGATGCTCTGCATCCCATGCCAAACAGTCGACAACGTGATCGGATCGACGTCCTGACGGGTTTCCTCCGGTCTAGTCATCGATTTTCTCCCATTTGGACGCCGGCGTTCAGCGATTCGGACTCGCTATTAAGCACATAGCCATGCTGGCGAGTCACCTCGCAGGTGAAAGCCGGCGGCACGACAACGGTGGTCTTTGCCTCTTCAACAATGGCCGGTCCTTCGAACCGATTACCGGCGCGGAGCAGGCTGCCGTCGTAGACCGGGGTCTCAATGGGCACACCATTAAATATGCATTCCCGAGTCGACTTCTGCGCTGGACTGGCGTCGGATGAACCCTCCGCCGCCGCGCGGAGTTCGAACCGTGCCTTTTGAACGGTCGCCTTTAGATAGAAGGTCAAGAGCTCGGTTCCCTTCCAGAGCATCTCGAATGTATAGAGCTCCTCATGTCGACGGTGGAAGTTGGCGACGGCTTCTGCCAGGCTCTGGGCAGTCACCTCGCCGAGGGGGAATGACACCTCGACTTCGCTGAATTGGCCGATGTAACGCATGGCGACCGTCCGGACAAACTCAACTGCGCCTGACTCGGCGCCCATGTTCTTCAGGCCGTTGGCCGCCTCATCTTCCATCTGCTGAAACAGGTCGGCAATTCGCCCCAAGTCTGCTGTTGCCGCCGAAGAAATGTACGAACGTGCGTAGTTGCGACCAATGTCCATCGCGAACATGCCGAAGGCGGAAAATGTCGCGGCAACACTTGGCACAATCACTGTTGGCACACTCAACCGTTCGGCGATGAACGCTGCGTGCACCGGTCCTGCACCCCCACCGGCAACGATGGCGATATCTCGGACATCAAGGCCTCTTGAGGTGAAAACCTCGCTGATCTGGTCCGCCACGAAGGAACTCACTGCTGTGAGGATTGACTGCGCACCCTCAGTTACCGTCATTCCTAGTGGCTCGGCGACCTCGGCCCGTATTGCTTCCTCAGCCTTCGATCGGTCGAGTGTGATCTCGCCTCCGAGGAAGTAATCGGGGTCGACAAATCCCAGAAGGACGTCCGCATCAGTGGTTGTCGGCAAAGTTCCACCGTTGCCGTAACAGGCTGGGCCCGGGTAGCTCCCCGCTGACTGCGGGCCCACACGGAGTAGACCTAGCGAGTCGATCCACGCGATCGAACCTCCACCAGCGCCTGCCGAGTGGATGTCAACCATCTTTATGCCGACGCGCTCGTCACCTGCCCAGTTCTCGGTGGTGGTCGGAACCTCAGCGTCCATGATTACCCCGATGTCAATCGAGGTTCCTCCCATGTCGAAGGAGAGCACATTCCTGTAGCCAGCAGTCTCACCGGCGTAGATGGCCGCCGCAGGCGCTGCCGCTGGTCCTGAGCCGATGAGGTAGACAGCGCGTCTCCGGCAGCGGTCAACGGTCTCGACGAGACCGTCCGAAAGCATCATTAGTAGCGTGCCGTCGAATCCATTGTCTTGAAGACGGCGCTCAAGCGCCTCGAGGTAACGCTCGACAACCGGCCCGACGTAGGCAGACACGACTGTTGTCGAGAACCGTTCCCACTCCCGCCAGACCGGAAGGATGTCGTGGGAGGCCACCACATGGGCGTTAGGAAGGATTTCCTGGACAATCTCCTGGGCCCGGCGTTCGTTCTGCGGCGCTGCATAGGAATGCAGAAAGCAGATCGCTACCGATTCGACGCCGTCCGCCTTCAACTGCTCGGCTGCAAGACGGACGTCTGCCTCATTGAGGTCAGTGACAATCTCGCCCTCGTAAGTGGAACGCTCCGTGACCTCGAGTCGGCGGCGGCGTGGAACCAGCGGCTCGTATGGTGGAACGAACACGTTGTACATTGAGGTTCGAACGTTCTTGTATCCTCGCCGGATCTCGATCACATCTGCAAAATCCCGGGTGGTGATCATCCCGATCTTCGCTCCGTCTTTCTTTATGAGGGTATTAGTAGCCAGTGTCGTTCCATGAATAAAGAGTCCGACCTGCGCGACAAACGCCTCGATCGTGAGCTCGTAGGCGGTTGAAGCCTTCGTAAGGGCGTCCATGAGACCGATTGAGGGATCAGACGGGGTCGTGGGCGCCTTGAACTGCCGCACCTCACCCGTCGACTCTTGGATGACGAGGCAGTCGGTGAATGTTCCTCCAACGTCGATAGCGATTCGGTACATGCGACTCCGATTCCGTCTACTCAGTGTGACCTTGGTGTGCGTAGAAAGGCCGATCAAGCAAGAAGTGGACGCCTCTAATCCACAGACATCTCACAAATTATATTCTCAAGTCATCAACCTTCCAGTCATTGGTATACCAGCAACATGTGGGCGCCGCAACCATGGAAGGAAGTTACCGTCATGACAGCGGGAGACTCTGCGCCGCTGCTCTGCCCACCTCAGTCCAGCAGGCGGTCCCGCAGGTCGGCGAGGCGTTGGTCGTCGAATCCGAAGCCGGAGCGGAGCGTGGCCTCGGCCCCACCCCAGTGGTCGTCCACGGCAGCAAACTGGGCTTCGACATAGGCTGACGCGACCTCCATGAAGGGCCGTGCCAGCTCCAGGACCTCCTCGGTCATCCACCCACTTTCGAGCAGGGCGGCCGACTGGCTGGAGGCAGCGACATTGCTCTCCAGATAGTGGGCGACAATGGCATCGCGCTCCACGCCCAGGGCCAGGAGCACTACGGTGCCGACCCAGCCGGCCCGGTCCTTGCCGGCCGAGCAGTGCCAGACCAGCGGCCACCGCTCCTGCTCCGTGACCACGTCCAGGACCCTGCGGAACACCGCCACCCGGACAGGGTCGGTGACCATGGCCCTGGCGCCATCGGTGGCCAGCGTCGCTGCGCGGCAATCTCAGGGAACAGCGCCTCAAGACTGTTGGTCACCGAAGCCTTGCGGCCAGAGCAACATGGGCAACCGACTCCCTGACTTGTTCGGGTGTCCACCTGAGTGGACCATTCGTGATCGGGTCCCTTATTGCAGGCCCACCACACCCTCTTGGCTGTGCCCGCGACCACATCTGCTGGTGTCAGATCCCCGTTCTTGGTCGGATGCCACTGCGCGGCAATCTCAGGGAACAGCGCCTCAAGACTGTTGGTCACCGAAAGCTTGTTGTGGGTGCAGAACGGGCAACCGACTCCCTGACCTGTTCGGCTAGCCACTGTCGCGGGCCATTCGTGGTCGGGTCCCCTGTCGCAAATCCACCAAACCTTTCGAGGCGTCCCCGCGACTACCTGGTCTGGGGTCAGTTCACCGTTCTTGGTCGGATGCCACTCGGCCGCGACCTCAGGGGCCTTGGTGGCAAGGCTGTTTGTGAGGGAGACCTTCTGGCCAGCGCAATACGGACAGCCATGCCCTCGAACACGCCTGTTTACTGGAGCCGACCATTCATGGTCGGGGCCCTTATTGCAGATCCACCAAATCATTTTCTCCGTGCCAGGGTTCACATTGGCGGGTGTCAACTCGCCGTTCCTGGTCGGATGCCACTCCGCCGCCACATCAGGAAACAGATCAGCCAACGACTCACCAGGTCTAGGGACAGCAGACGGCACACCCCCAGTCTTCCCCAACGCCACAACAACCCGCAGACGCATACCGTCTCCTAGTGCGCCAGGTGTCCGCTTCACGGGACGCTGACCTGCGCCAACGCAGTTCGGCCGACAGATGTAAGGTCAATTCCGTCACGGAACCGATGAAAAGGAATGAACTCAGGGGCCAACTGGCGAGCATCAGCGGCACGACAAACGACCAGAAGAATGAGTTTCCGCTGGTCACCGTGGTGGGCCGTGAGGGACTTGAACCCCCGACCCCCTGCGCGTCATGCAGGTGCTCTAGCCAACTGAGCTAACGGCCCCGGAGCGCAGCATCGTACCA
>ENA-OREN01001191-OREN01001191.1-marine-metagenome-genome-assembly--contig:-NODE-1191-length-31708-cov-4.480067_pt1 | contig 31708 bp, 34 predicted proteins | sample MGYA00248624_ERZ508555 | MGnify/ENA primary metagenome ERZ508555 (study PRJEB26222, sample SAMN06267773) | marine metagenome | isolation source: Saanich Inlet, British Columbia, Canada | place...
TAAAAATCAATCACATCGTTATGATAGTCCTAGTATTAGAAAAAGTGAATATGGTAATAAATGGGTAGTATATAATAAGTCTACTGGAAAGGTTTTAAAATCTATATACTATAAACCTCCTACATTTGATGATATTCTTTCTAAAAAACATAGTATAAAACAAAAGGGAACAGAAAAAAGTATATTAGAAATGATGTAAAAATGATTTATTATCAATAGAATTTATAATTATTATTTTACTTAAAAAATAATATCTATTAAATAGAAATGAATGATTATTGAAAAAAAGTTAAAAGGAATTCAATTAATGGCAGACAATAATTGGAAATCTAAATTTGTAACCGATTATGGTATTAAAGGGATTCCTCGTTTTATAATTATTGACATAGATGGTCGTATTGTAAGTTCTGATGCCCCAAGACCCTCAAATTCTGAAATCAGAGTACTATTTGACGAACTATTATAAGTTAATATAGTAAGATCAAAAAAAAAGAATTATTGTAGAATTAATATCAAAATTAGATATTCATATAGTTTACTTGACTTCGCGTTGAAATTTTAAAAATCAAAAACCATTTTTAAGCCCTCAATAATAGCAATAACAAAACAAAATAATATATTTGTAGTTCTTAATTTTTGATACGTAATTTTAAACAAACAACTGTTTCAACAGTAAAAATATTATGGTAAAAGACATCGCACTAGCAAAAATACACAATGCCTTAGGCGCAAAAATGGTTCCATTTGCAGGTTATAACATGCCTGTTTCTTATGAGGGCGTAAATGCAGAACATGAAACGGTTAGGAATGCGGTTGGTGTTTTCGATGTATCTCATATGGGTGAATTTTTAGTAATGGGACCTAATGCCTTAAATTTAATACAAAAAGTTACCAGTAACGATGCATCCAAAATAGTAGATGATCAAGCTCAATACAGTTGTTTTCCAAATGCAACTGGTGGTATTGTAGACGATTTAATTGTATATCGTTTTAATGCTGAAAAATGGTTATTGGTCGTTAATGCTTCCAATATTGATAAAGATTGGGATTGGATTAATAGCAAAAATACGATGAATGCGGAACTTAAAAATATTTCTGAAGATTATTCATTGCTTGCAATTCAAGGCCCAAAAGCAGTTGAAGCAATGCAATCTTTAACTTCTGTGGATTTAAGTGCTATTAAATTTTATCATTTTAAAGTAGCAGATTTTGCAGGTTTAGAACACGTAATTATCAGTGCTACTGGATATACAGGTAGTGGTGGTTTTGAAATTTATTGCAAAAACAGTGAAGTAGAACAAGTTTGGGCAGAAGTTTTTAAAGCGGGAGCAGATTTTGGAATTAAACCTATAGGTTTAGCTGCAAGAGATACCTTGCGTTTAGAAATGGGCTATTGTCTTTACGGAAATGATATAAATGAGACTACTTCTCCTATTGAAGCAGGCTTAGGATGGATTACAAAATTCTCAAAAGAATTTACCAATTCAGATAATTTATTAAAACAAAAAGAGCAAGGTCCAGAACGTAGATTGATTGCTTTTGAATTGGATGAACGAGGAATACCTAGACAAGGTTATGATATTGTAGATGGTCAAGGTAATAAAATTGGTGAAGTTACCAGTGGTACGATGTCTCCATCAATTAGTAAAGGTATTGGGATGGGCTATGTCCCTTCAAACATAAAATCTATAGGAACTAAAATTCATATACAAATACGTAAAAATGCAATTCCTGCTACCATCGTAAAATTACCTTTTTATAAAGGTTAATTTTTTATCTGAAAAATTTTTGGGAAATAGAATACTAATATTAGGAGCAAGTGGGTTTATAGGAAACGCCATCTATAAGGAACTGACATCCTACTTTGATGTTTATGGAACTTATCATACTGCAAATAAAGCATTGGATGATAATAACGTTATGTTTCAATTAAATGTTGAAAAGGACAACATAAATGACACCTTAAACAAAGTAAATCCCAATTATATAATTTCAAGTTTAAGAGGACCATTCAAAGATCAATTAAGAGTTCATCAAGAAACATTAAATTACACGCTTTCAGCTGTCAATTGTAAAATTATATATCTATCCACCGTAAATGTTTTTGACGGTAAAGGAAAATTCCCTTCTTATGAAAATGATTCCTTATTGGCAGATAGTCAGTATGGAAAATATAAAGTAAGGCAAGAGAAAGCAATTAATAAATTACCTAATTCAAAATTTGCAATTTTAAGGCTTCCATTAGTATTAGGCGTTAATTCTCCAAGAATAATTCAATTAAAAGAAGCTTCAAAAAATAAAACTGATTTTGAAGTGTACCCAAATTTGATCATTAGTGTAACTACTGCAAACAAAATAGCGCAGCAAGTGCATTACATCATCAATAAAAATCTAAACGGCATCTTTCATTTGTCAAGTAATGATATGATTCATCATTTAGAGTTGTTTGAAGAATTATCTAAAAAATTAGAACTTAACCATTTCGTCTTTAAAAACATTTACACTTCCAATAAAGATAGGTATTTAGCAATATTAGCTAAGCACAACAAACTACCAAAAAATTATCAAATCAACATTCCACAAGTAATTGAAGATTGTGTGCTAAAAGAAGAAATTGAATCCTTACGATAAGATGGAATTTTAAAAATGTAAATATTTCTAAAAGAAGAATCTCACTTCTCTTTGTGGTTTCCTGCATTTTTCTATTTTTGTAAAACCTTAAACAAAATTACTATGGGAAGAGCTTTCGAATTTAGAAAAGCAAGAAAAATGAAACGCTGGTCAGCAATGTCTAAAGCGTTTACTCGTATTGGAAAGGATATTGTAATGGCTGTTAAAGAAGGGGGTCCTAATCCTGATTCTAATTCTCGTTTACGAGCAGTTATTCAAAATGCTAAGGCAGTAAACATGCCAAAGGACAATGTAGAAAGGGCTATTAAGAAAGCAACTGAAAAAGGACAAGGAGATTTTAAAGAAGTAATATTTGAAGGATATGCTCCTCATGGAATCGCTGTTTTAGTTGAAACTGCTACCGATAATAATACTCGAACTGTTGCTAATGTTAGAGCTTGTTTTAGCAAATGTGATGGAAATATGGGAACTTCTGGATCTGTGGTATTTATGTTTGATCATACTTGCAATTTTAGAATTAAACCAGAAGAAGTAGATCTAGAAGAATTAGAATTAGAATTGATTGATTATGGTGTAGATGAAGTTTTTGAAGATGAAGATGGAATATTAATTTATGCTCCTTTCGAAAGCTTTGGAAACATACAAAAAGCATTGGAAGAAAAAGAATTTGAAATATTATCTTCAGGTTTTGAGCGCATATCACAAGTAACTAAAAAACTTACGAAAGAACAAGCTACTGATGTTGATAAATTATTAGAAAAACTAGATGACGATGACGATGTGCAGAACGTTTACCATACGATGGATGAATCTGAATAATTGATATATTAAATAAAAAAAGCTGCTAGAAGCGGATTTTTTTATTAGGTATATTTTGCAATTTTACCAATGCTTCCTTTAAAGAATTCTTTTAATATTTTTATATCTGATTCTATCGCGCCAGTTGGATGGAGTGGTTTTCCTATCGTTACTGTTTTAGTTTTATAATCCATAGAAGCTGGTATAATGGGTACTTTAGCTTCCAAAGCAATATAATAAAAACCTGTTCTCCATTTTTCTGATTTTTTTCGAGTGCCATCTGGAGCTATTCCCAATCTAAATTCATCTTTCGCATTAAATATAGAAGCAATAGAAGCTACCTTATTTTGATTGGATTTTCTATCTAAAGGAGCCCCTCCTACCCATCTAAAATAATAACCAAAAGGCCAAGTAAAAAGTTCTTTTTTTCCAACAAAATTTATCATTACCCCTAGTGTTTTTCTGCACAGAATTGCAATATAAAAATCATGCCAACTGGTGTGTGGACATACAATAATAACTGCCTTTTTTAATTCTTTTTCTTTAAAATCACCAACGATTTTCCAACCAAGAATTCTATTTAAAATAAATTTATAAATATTCATATTATAATTTCAATACTAAAATTAATTTTTATAAACTTTATTCAAAAACATACTGTCATACAAACTTGATCCTTATGAAATTGGAAAGCGAATTTCTCCAAGAGAAAATATTCCATTGGTGTATCCGGAATCCACTTTAATTATAAATGAATTTTGGTTTTTGCAGAATAACAAGTAAAAATCAAAAATGAATAATTTCAATTATATAATTACATTTTTATATACATCGAGCGCAACTTCGCACGAGTCATAATTGATTTCCAGTCTTTCCCTAAAGCATTTTCCCATAAGGGCTCTAAACTTAAAGCAACATTGATCATCGTTTCCATCTTTTCTTCAGTTAAGTCACTACAAATTCCAATGGGAATATCTACTTGATGTTTCTCCACCATTTTTTTAAAGATAGCTACACCTTCTGGATAATAATCTTCTAAGTAATTAAAAACTATACAATTTCCAATTCCGTGTTTAGTTCCTAATACAAATCCTAAACCATAACTCATAGCATGAGCAACCCCTACTTGAGAATAAGCAATACTCATTCCTCCATGCCATGATGCCATCATTAGCTTCCCTCTTTTTTCTTCTTCAGTAAGGTCATTATCTTCCAAAAACACTTCTAAACATAAGTCGTATGCTTTTTCACCATAACTTTGGCTAAAATCATTTAAAAAAGTTCCTTCTAAAGATTCTACACAATGTATAAAGCAATCCATACCCGTATAAAACCATTGATTTTTAGGAACACCATCTAATAATAATGGATCTAACACTACTTGATCAAAAGTTGTATAATCACTGTTAATTCCTAGTTTTCGTATCGGTCCAGATAATACACAAGTTCTAGAAACTTCGGCTCCTGTACCTGAAATAGTAGGAATGCCGACATGATAAATAGATTTTGTTTTAATTAAATCCCACCCTTGATAGTCTGCGGCACTTCCTTTATTAGTTAACATTAATGAAACCGCTTTTGCCAAATCCATTACAGATCCTCCTCCAATTCCTATAATCCCAGAAGGCAGCTTATCATATACTTCCAATATATCTTTTACAATAGCATCAACTTGAGACGTCTTTGGCTCTTCTTCTGCAGATATAAATAGTATTTTATCATTGAATTTAAGTTCAATCCTTTTAACTAAAGAACTCTCTTTTTCAAAAGCATCATCTACTAAAAAAATAAATGGTGCTTGAGTTTCCCTTTTCAAATCTAAAATTAAAGATAATTGATTAAAACTTCCTTTACCAAATACGACTCTTGGCACCATAGGAAAATTACGGTATTCGTTGTTTACAGACATATATATATTAGTAATTATTTTTATTTATTAATTTATTTGCTCGTATTAAATCTTCTGGAGTATCAATTTCTACAGCATTCTCCGTTGTAGATATAGCTAGCTTAATTTTTTTTCCATATTCTAAATAGCGAAGGCATTCAATTTTTTCTGAAGCTTCCAGACTACGCATGGGTAATCGATAAAAGTCCATTAAAGCTTCTTTTCTAAAGGCATAAATCCCTTTGTGTTCATAATATTCCATTGGAATACTTCTATCTCGAGGATAAGGAATTGGAGAACGAGAAAAATACAATGCGTAATTATTTTCATCAACTATTACCTTCACAAAATTAGGATTATTTACTTCATTCCAATTGGTCATTCTTGTCATTAAAGAGGCTAAATCTATAGTATCTGCATCAGTTCCATTAAATAATTCGAGTACTTTTTCTAAATCATCTTTTGTTGTAAACGGTTCATCTCCTTGAACATTTACAACAATGTCTACATCCATATTTTCAATAGCTTCAGCGATGCGATCGCTGCCACATTCATGATTTTTCTTACTCATTATGGCTTTACCGCCATGAAAAGTTATTTCATTAAAAATAATTTCACTATCGGTAACTACATAAACTTCATCAAATAATTGCGTAGCTATTGTTGATTCATAGGTGCGTACGATAACGGATTTACCCCCTAAATCTTGCATTAACTTACCAGGAAATCTAGTTGCAGCATATCGTGCAGGAATCATTGCTATTTTTTTCATCCATTCGTTTTAAAAACCAAAAATAAGGAAGATTATACAATTAATAAGAATCTTTAAAAAATTCATTTTTAAATCCTATTAAGTATAGTTTTTCTTTTGCTCTAGTGATTGCAGTGTATAACCAGCGCAAATAATCTTTATCCACTCCATTTGGCAAATAAGGCTGTTCAACAAAAACAGTATTCCATTGTCCTCCTTGTGATTTATGACAAGTAATCGCGTAAGAAAACTTGACCTGTAATGCATTGAAATATATATTTTTTTTAACAGCCATAAACTTTTTATATTTAGAAGTTTCATGCTCGTAATCTTTCATTACCTCTTGGTATAATTTATTTGAATCCTCATAAGTTAATGAAGGTGTTTCAGAAGATAAAGTGTCTAATATTAAAACCGTTTCAAAAGGTTTCATGTTGGGATAATCTATCATTCTAATATTAACAGTTGCGAATCTGAATCCATACAATTCTTTAATGCTGAATAATTCCAATATTTCAATGATATCACCATTTGCAATAAATCCAGCATCACTATTGGCTTCTACCCAAAAATAATTATTTTTAACAACCATTAAATAATCTCCAACAGCCAATTCTTGTTCTTGATAAAGAATTCTTGTTCTAATACTTTGATTGTATAGATAAGCACGTTTATTAGATCGCACTATAAAAACAGTTTCTTCATTTCCTAAATTTGAATAACAGTCTTCCAAAGCATCCATCAACTCTTGACCATCTATGGGACGAATTACATCTGAAAAATTTTCTTCTTGTAGTTTAAATGTTTCATAAAATTCTTCTTCTAATTGATTTCTAATTTCAGAGGCATTAAAAAGAATACCACTTTCCTTTTCTTGCCTAACAACTTCATTCAACTCAATTGTAACTAACTCTTTATCATAATAATTTTCTAAATTTGTTTTATCTAAAGCTGGACTTATATCCAATTTAATTGGTGGAAGCTGTGCAGTATCTCCTATTAACATTAACTTACATTGATGGCCACTATAAACATATTGTATTAAATCACCTAGCAGCGAACCGTTATCAAAAAGTTTAGCATCTGGACTACTATCTGGTATCATTGAAGCTTCATCTACAATAAAAATAGTGTCCCGATGTTTGTTTTTTTGAAGTGTAAAGGTAACTCCTCCTCCATTTTTAGATTTTGGATAATATATTTTTTTATGAATAGTGAAAGCTTCTTTATTAGAATAATTACTAATTACTTTAGCTGCTCTGCCAGTTGGAGCCATTAAGACAATAGATTTATTTACTTTCCAGCTATTTTTAACCAAGGTGCCAACTATAGTAGTTTTACCAGTTCCAGCATATCCTTTTAATAAAAACAATTCGTTGTAATTATTATTTTGAGTGAAATCTGCTATTAATCGCAAGGCACTATCTTGCTTATTGGTAGGATTATGAGAGAAATCTTTTAATAAATCTAAGTAGAATTTGGGTGTGTTCATTGTTTATTTATACTTCCAGGCACTAAAGATAGTTATGTTTTTTTCGTAAATTACTTTTACGATTAAAAAAAAATTGTAGATTTGCGTGAAGCATATTATTAGAAAAAAATAATCCTCATTTATAAATTATGATTTTAAATATAGTACTTGGTACATTAATCTGCGTTGGACTGGCTTTTTTAATGGATAAATTTGTTCCCTTAAAATTAAATCCTATCATTTCAGTTATACTTTGGCTTGTTATCTTAATTTTGGGATACAGTCTGTATAAATCGATTATGGGTCCTGTTGAATTTAACAAAGTAAAACAAGTACGTTATGCTAAAGTTATTGAAAACCTAAAAGACATTAGAGTTTCAGAATTAGCATATCAAGAAATAGAAGGTAAATTTACTGGTAATTTTGATAGCTTAGTTCAGTTTTTAGATACTGCTCAATTTGCTATTATTCAAAGGCGTGACACGAGTTTTGCAGATGTGGAAAGAAATAAAGCCTTTGGTTTAGATGCACAAAAGGGAGGTTATTATAAGGAAGAAATTATAATAGACACCTTGCGTTTTGCATCTGTGAAAGATTCAATATTTGGTGATTCAGATCGTTATAAAACAATGATGAACATTCCATTAGAAATAGCTGACGGAGCTGTTTTTGAACTTAAATCAGGGAAATATGAGAAAAACGAAACCTTTTATTCTGTTTTTGAAGCGAGTGTGGCAAAAAGTTTACTCTTAAGTGATCAGAATCCAGATTTAATAAATCAAGAAGAACAATTAATTTCTGTAGATGGTATCAACGGTCCAACTGTAAGAGTAGGTTCCATGAATGATATTGACACAAGTGGAAACTGGCCTAAAACTTATGACACTCCAAAACAATAATACAGTACAAAATTCAAACAAAAGACTGTCCGTTCAATTATCATTGTCCGGACTTTCTTTTTTAGTGACCAGTTCTGAAACTAAAGAAGTTGATTTTTTTTTAGAAAAAAAATATAAAAAGTCAATAAATCCTGAACAATTACTTTTAAATTTAAAGTCTAGTTTTAAGCAAAATAAGGAGCTTAACGACACTTTTAATGAAGTAGCAATAATTTTCGCCACCAGCTTATATAGTTTAGTTCCTTCTACATTATTCGATTCTTCAAAAGCTAGTGAGTATTTAAAATTTAATTCAAAAATATTAGCAAACGATTTTATTGCTTTTGATACTCTAAAAAATCATAACATTACAACTGTTTATATTCCCTTTATTAATATTAACAATTATCTTTTTGATCGATTTGGTGACTTTAGTTATTATCATGCTTCTACCCTATTAATTGAACAGTTATTAAATAAAGAAAAACCGTATGCATTACCAAAAGTGTATATAAATATCACTAATAATATATTTGATTTTATTGCTATAAAAAACGGAAAATTAATAATTTGCAATAGTTATGAGTTTACTACTCCAGAAGACTTTATTTATTATATTTTATTTTGTTTAGAACAGTTAAAAATGAATCCTGATACGGTAAATCTCTATATTTCTGGAAGTATTGAAAAAGAGGAGGATACCTATAAAATACTCTATCATTATATCAGAAATATAACATTTTACAATGTTGAAGAAAAATTAATACTTACTGAAAAAGAATCTTTGCATCAAAATTTACTTTTAAAACTATTATAATTGAGAATCATTTCTGGAAAATATAAAGGAAAAAGGTTAATAGCACCAAAAAAGTTACCAGTTAGACCTACAACAGATTTTGCTAAGGAAGGACTGTTTAACATTCTTACGCATAGAGTTGATTTTGACGAAACATCCCTATTAGATTTATTTTCTGGTACTGGAAATATTAGTTATGAATTTGGCTCAAGAGGAACGGAAGATATTACTTCGGTAGATGCTCATTATGGCTGTGTAAAATACATTAATACCATTTCTGAAGAATTAGACTTCTCTATAAAAACAGTTAAATGTGATGTTTTAAAATACCTATCCTCTACGCCACTTACGTTCGATGTAATATTTGCAGATCCACCTTATAGCTTAGATCAATTGAATTTTGAAGCCATTGTCAATAAAATATTTAAAAGAAAATTACTTAATACTGAAGGTCTTTTAATTGTTGAGCATTCTAAGCATACCGATCTCTCAAAAAACGAATATTTTACAGAAGCAAGAAGATACGGAGGTTCTATATTTAGTTTTTTTGACCTATAAAAAAAGCAGACCTATAAGCCGGATCCTGTATTAACAAAAGCTAATTCTCATCATTTATCTAAAAATACTGTCACCAATATCTTTTATCTGCCTACCCTCCTGTATTGGGCGGGAACCCTCAAGCACAGGTTTACATGGCATTGCACCGCATAGAGTTTACCTGGTTTCACTACAGCATTACCTGTACATTCTTTCTGTTGCACTTGTCCTAATACGCAAAACGTATTGACGGCTGTTAGCCGCTATGCTTCCCTTTGGTGTCCGGACTTTCCTCCTTAATTTTAAAACTAAGACGATGAGACGGTCTGCTGTAGCAAATGTAGAATATTTTATACGCAAATGTTAATAAAAAGAACAAAATAAGAAGTAAAATGATCACCTAAAAAAGCATACAATTTCTATATTTGTTTGAATTCAATTTTATGGAGCATTTTATAGTATCAGCCAGAAAATATAGACCAATACAATTTAAAGATGTCGTTGGCCAACAGGCTATTACTAATACATTAGAAAGTGCTATTGATAATGATCATTTAGCACAAGCTTTACTATTTACTGGACCACGTGGCGTTGGAAAAACAACTTGTGCTCGTATTCTTGCTAAGAAAATCAATCAAGATGGTACCGAAAAAGAAGATGAAGATTTTGCATTTAATATTTTTGAATTAGATGCTGCTTCAAATAACTCGGTAGATGATATCAGAAATTTAATTGATCAAGTTCGCATTCCTCCACAAGTTGGAAAATACAAGGTATATATCATTGATGAAGTACACATGCTTTCATCTGCAGCCTTTAATGCATTTTTAAAGACCCTAGAGGAACCCCCAAATCATGCTATTTTTATTTTAGCAACTACCGAAAAACATAAAATTATTCCAACGATACTTTCTCGTTGTCAAATATTTGATTTTAGAAGAATTACGGTAAAAGACACAAAAAATCATTTAGCAAAGGTTGCAAAGTCAGAAGGTATTAATGCCGATGATGATGCTTTACATATTATAGCACAAAAAGCAGACGGGGCTTTACGTGATGCTTTATCAATTTTTGATAGAGTGGTAAGCTTTTCTGGCAATCAATTAACAAGAGAAGCCGTAACTGAAAATTTAAACGTATTGGATTATACTTACTTTTTTCAAGTAACAGATTTATTACTTCTAAATAACATTCCTAGTAGTTTGGTTTTGTTTAACGATATTTTATCAAAAGGTTTTGATGGACATCATTTCATTATGGGTCTTGCCTCTCATTTTAGAGACTTATTGGTTTGCAAAAGTCCTGAAACTATTCAACTATTAGAAGTTGGAAGCCAAGTTAAACAAATGTATTTGGAGCAATCTAAAAAAACAACCCATTCCTTTTTAATTGACGCTATCGAAATTTCAAATAACTGTGATTTAAAATATAAGACCAGTCGTAATCAACGATTATTAATTGAATTATGCTTAATGCAATTGGCATCAATAACTTTTACTTCTAAAAGTTCAGAAGAAAAAAAAAAGTCTAGTTTAAAAGGAAACTCAAAAGTTCCATTTTTTGTTATCCCACCTTCGCACTATAAAATTAATCCAGCTTTAATAGAAAAGCCTATTAAAACAGTAGCTATTGTTTCAGAAAAAGAGCCCGTTTATAATGCTACAGAAAAAGAAATTAATAGTGCTGTAAAGGCTTTAATAAAAGTTGAAGAAGTTAAAAAAGCTAAGTTGAATCTACCTCCAAATAGGCTTAAGAAAAAATCAGTTTTTTCTTTAACTAGCATTAAAGAGAAAAAAGAGTTATTAAAAACAATTAACGAGAACAAGTCAGAAGAAATTGATAAACCCAAAAAATTATTTTCTGAAAACGATTTTCTATTGGTATGGAAAGAATATTGTCAAAAAATTGAAAAAGATGGCAAATTTAATTTAGTGTCTCACTTATCAATGTCAATACCTATATTAAAAAACACTACCATTCATTTAGAATATCCAAATCATACCATTAAGATTGAAGTAGAAAGAGTTCAATACGATATTCTTTCCTATATGAAGGAGAAATTACAAAACTATGACATTGATCTTGAAATCGTTGTTAATGAAACTGCTGAAAAAAAATATGCTTATACTCCTTTAGAAAAATACGAAAAATTAATAGAAAAAAACCCTTTAATTGATACCCTTAGAATAGAATTAGGTTTAGAGTTATAAATATTATAAAAATATGTTAGGACTTAAGTTACCGACTGACCCACGTTGGATAAATATTGTAGAAAAAAATATTGAAGAAATACTTACAGATCATGCTTTCTGTGAAATAAAAGCTGCTTCTACTGCAATATCATTAATGATATCATTTCCTGAATACACTGAATTAGTAAAAGAAATGCCAACTCTTGCAAAAGAAGAAATGTGTCATTTTGAACTTGTACATACTATTATCATTAATAGAGGTTGGACTTTAGGCAGAGATCGAAAAGATCATTACGTGGTTAAATTACTAACTTTTTTTCCTAAAGGAGGCAGTAGATCCACTCAGCTAATTCATCGTTTACTTTATGCTGCATTAATTGAAGCAAGAAGCTGTGAACGTTTTAAAATATTAGCTAATAATTTAAAAGACGAAGAGTTATCAGAATTTTTCAGAAGTCTTATGGCAAGTGAAGCGGGTCATTACATGCTATTTTTAAACTTTGCAAGAAAGTATGGTGAAAAAAAAGAAGTAGATGAAAAATGGCAACAGTTATTAATATTTGAAGCGGAAATTATGAAAAATTTAGGCACAAAAGAAACCATTCACGGTTAATAATTAAGTGTTTATTTTTCATTATACAAACTTCGTATAATACCATCTGACAAACCTACCTTAGGAACATAAATACATTCTGCCCCACTCCATTTCATGGCAAAAATATAAATCTTTAATGCAGGAATTATTACATCTGCACGATCAGGGTTCATATCTAACTCAACTATTCTATCATCATATGAAAATGCTTTTACTTTATTAAAATAAGCAATTAAGTACTTGTAGTTTAATGGAGTACCTATTTTTTTTCCACTATACTTATAAGTGCTATTTATATTTCCACCCGTACCTAACAAGGTAATATGGCTATACTTTTGAGTGTTATTCTTTATCCAATCTTTCATTTGGTCCCACATTTTATCATCCACCAAGTTATTAATTAGTCGTACAGTTCCCATTTTAAAAGATTTTGACGCTACTGTTTTACCTTCTGAATAAATAGTTAACTCAGTGCTTCCTCCTCCTACGTCAACGTATAAAAATACTTTATCATGAACCAGGTATGTTTTTAAATCTGTTGAAGCTATAATTTTAGCTTCTTCATTTCCATTAATAATGTTTATTTCAATTCCTGTTGCATTTAAAAGTCTTTTTACAACAGTTTTACCATTTTTTGCTTCACGCATTGCAGAGGTTGCGCAAGCCCGGTATTTAAACACATTATGTATTTTCATTAATAACTGAAAAGCTTTAAAAGAATCCAACATTCTTAAATAACTAGCTTCTGAAACTTTTCCTTCAACAAAAACATCTGTCCCTAAACGAATAGGAACTCGTATTAAAGAGGTTTTTTTAAACTTAGCCTCTTTACCTTCTTGCTCAATAACAGTAACGATAAGCAAACGTATTGCATTTGAACCTACATCTATTGCTCCGTACTTTTTAATATTTAACATCAATTACTATTGCTTTATTTTTAGATCTCTTGGGAAAATAATGTTTGTGGTTTGTCCATAATTAATATGTTCCCATTTTTCAACATTAAATTGAATTTCCACAAAACCGCAAGTTGGAATATTGATAATACTTATATCACCTAACATATTGGCTAGTGAAGTTAAAGCGTGATTATGACCTACAATTAACACACAATCTAAAGAGTTGCTTATATTTTTAATAACTTCTAAAACTTTTTTACCTCCAAAATCATACAAAGATTCATTTGTATTAAAGTTTTCATCCGAAATATTAAATGATTTTTTAAAATAATTTGCAGTAGTTTCTGCTCTCCTTGCATCGCTACTAATTATTTTTTCAGGAGGTTTAATCATACTCTTTGTGTGTTCAGAAACCAATAAAGCATCATTCTTACCTCTTTCTTTTAAGGGCCTTTTATGGTCATCGCTGGTTAGTTCCCATGATGACTTAGCGTGTCTAAGTAAATATAAATTTTTCAATTTTATATTTTTATAATTAATTACTATACTGTATTTTATACAATATTAATTAAAGTTTAAGCTAAGGCGCTAGTCGTTCAATCACCCAATCATATTCTTTTAAAGTGTACCGAATTCTATCGTGCAATCTATTCGGCCTTCCTTGCCAAAACTCCATAGAAATTGGGGCTACTAAAAACCCTCCCCAGTGAGCTGGTTTTTTAATTTCTTTTTCTGCATATTCTAACTCTAAAAGGGTTAGTTTTTTTTCTAAAACTTCTCTATTATCAATAATTTCACTTTGATTAGATACAATTGCGCCTAGTTTACTGCCAAATGGTCGTGAACTAAAATAATTTTCAGAATCCTCCTTTGAAGTTTTTGTTGCAATCCCTTTAATAATTATTTGCCGCTCTAAACTAGGCCAAAAAAAAGATAATGATACTTTTTCATTATGCATTATAGCTTTTCCTTTTTCACTTAAATAGTTAGTGTAAAAATAAAAGCCATATTCATCATACTTTTTTAATAGCACTACCCTGCCTTTTGGAAACCCATCTAAACCTAAAGTTGTCAATGTCACTGCATTAACCTCAGCTACTGTTTCGGATAACTTTGTATCATAAAACCAAGTTTGAAATTGCTGAAGAGGATTTGGATCAACAGAGTTTTTCGACAACTCCCCTTTTTCATAGTTTCGCCTGTAATCTTGTAGATTTTGAGACATGATATTAATTTATATGCAAGTTACAAATTTGAATAATAAACTTGGATTTAAAATTTCACAAATATTAAATAATAAATTTTTTACCATCTTCTGCTAACTCAACATTATGAAATACCTGCTTTGCTTCTGTTTTAAATTTATCTATGCTTGAATAACGTGTAGAATAATGCCCTAAAATTAATCTATCAACAGTTGCTTCTTTTGCGATTAAAGCTGCTTGTCTTGCAGTACTATGCCTTGTTTTTGCACATAAATACTCATGTTCATCTAAAAAAGATGACTCATGATATAAAGCGGTTACATTTTTTATGGTTGGAATGCATGCTGGATAATATTGTGTATCCGAACAAAACGCATAAGACTTTGGCTTTTCAGGGTCGAAAGTGATTTGTTTGTTTAAAATTAATTTACCATCATTATTTTCAATATCCTTACCCTGCTTTATTTTTTGCAAATAACTCATGTCAATATTATTGTCCTTGACAGCTTCAATATTTATTTTTCGTTCTCCTAATTTTTCTTTAAAAACGAATCCATTGGTATACACCCTATGCTTTAAAGGAACTGTTATAACTGTAACTTTGTCATCTTCAAAAATAACTTCAGATTCTTTGCACACCAATTCATGAAAGTTTAACGGATAATTAAACCAAGCTTTTCCAAGCTTTAACTGAAGCATTATCACTTCTTTCATTCCTTTTGGACCATAAATGTTCAATTCAGCTTCTCTACCAAGAAGCATAAATGTAGATATCAAGCCAATTAAACCAAAATAATGATCTCCATGTAAATGTGAAATAAATATATGCTTGATTCTAGAAAAATTCACCTTACAGCGCCTTAATTGTACTTGTGTCCCTTCGCCACAATCAATTAAAAAAAGATGATTCTTTATGGATAAAACTTGAGAAGTTGGATGTGTTTTTGGTTTTGGCGTAGCAGAATAGCAACCTAATATAGTTAATTCCATTTACATTAAACAATTTAAAATTCTAGTTCACGTTCTATTTCTTCAATTTCTATCATATCTTCTGCTTCTTGAAGAGTAGGGACAACTATTATTTCTTCTGGCAAAGAATTAGCGTTTAAAGCATCATTTACAATTACAAATGATTTATTAGCTACCTTATAAGCATCAGATATATTTTGAAACAACAATAAATCTTTAAGAGACATTAATTTATTATCTAATAAATCTATTATTAAATTCTTATCTTTTAACTGGAAAGACAATAAAGGTTTTAACAAAAAAACAAAATTTTCTAAATCATTGCTATTTTCTTTAACAACAACAAAATTATCGTGCGTATTAATTTTCATTTCTATCAATTTTTGAAGCTAATAAATACAAAACTGCCATCCGAATAGCAACTCCATTTTCAACTTGATTCAAAATAATAGCTTGTTTACTATCAGCAACATCACTTGTCATTTCTACCCCTCTATTAATAGGCCCTGGATGCATTATAACAATTTCCTTGTCTAAGGAATTAAGTATTTTTTTATTGAGCCCAAATTGTTGTGTGTATTCTCTAGTCGTAGGGAAATAACTAATGTCCATTCGTTCTTTTTGCACTCGCAACATGTTCGCCACATCACACCATTGCAATGCTTTTTGAAGATTTGTTTCTACACCAACCCCAAGCGAATCAATAAACTTGGGTAATAATGTTTTAGGCCCACAAACCTTTACATTAGCTCCTAATTTTTTTAATGCAAAAATATTTGACAATGCAACCCTAGAATGAAGAATATCACCTACAATCACTACATTTTTTCCAGCGACATCTCCTAATCGTTCTCTAATGGAATAACTGTCCAATAAAGCTTGAGTTGGGTGCTCATGAGCACCATCTCCGGCATTTATAATACTTGCATTTATATGTTTAGATAAAAATACCCCTGCACCAGGGTTAGGGTGCCTCATCACAACCATATCAACTTTCATAGAAAGTATGTTGTTTACGGTATCTACTAATGTTTCTCCTTTTTTAACAGAAGAAGAAGAAGAAGAAAAATTAACAACATCAGCAGATAATCTTTTCTCAGCTAACTCGAAAGATAATCTAGTTCTGGTACTATTCTCAAAAAAAAGATTAGCAATGGTAATATCTCGAAGTGATGGAACTTTTTTAATAGACCTATTAATAACTTCTTTAAAATGATCTGCAGTTTCGAAGATCAATTGTATATCAGCTTCAGTGATGTATTTAATTCCCAGTAAGTGCTTTACACTTAATTCACTCATAATTTTTCTTTAAAAAATGCTATAGGCTCTATACTTAATGCTTTAGGCTGCCTATTACTAATAGCCAAAAGCTTACAGCTAAAATAATTTCAACTATTTATCAAATAAACAGCATCTAATCCATCGTTTTCTTTCCAACAAACCTTAACCTTTTCGTTATTAATAGCATCTACTTGCCTACCTCTATAATCTGGTTGAATTGGTAAATGCCTACTAAATCGTCTGTCAATAAAGGTTAGTAGCTCTATTTCTAATGGTCTTCCAAAAGACTGGATTGCAGTTAGAGCAGCTCTTATACTCCTACCAGTGTAGAGAACGTCATCTATAAAAACAACTTTTTTATCTTCAACTATAAAATCAATATTAGTTCTATTTGCTTCAATAAGCTTATCGTTTCTCCTAAAATCATCTCTATAAAAAGTAATATCTAAATATCCTAACTTAATATTTTTAACCTTATATTCTGTTTCCAGCAACGATTTAATTCTTTCGGCTAAAAATATACCTCTAGGCTGAATTCCTATTAAAACTGTATTTGAAAATGTATCATGGTTTTCTATTAATTGACAAGCCAAACGATGAAGCGCTATATTTACTTCGGTTGCGTTGAGTAACACTTTTTGGCTCATAAGTAGATTCTAAACTATTGTTCAGTTCACAAAAATACTACTTTTTTTGCGTTTACCTATTTAGTAATACAAAAAAAGCCTCTCTTAAAAAAGAGAGGCTTAAATATTTAGCTTAAAACGAACTTATTTTTTTCCGTCCATTTTATCTTTAAGATCTTGAAGCGTTTTGTTTGCATCGCCAAGAGTTGGCTTAGCTTCATCAGATGCTTTAGCTTGTTTCTTAGCAGCTTGCTTAACAATTTTAGCCTCTTCTTCTTTATGAATTGTCATATGAGAAGCAACTACTTTTTTGAATTCTTTATTAAATTCAATTATTTCAAATTGTGCTTCTTCACCTTTTTGAAGTTTGGTGCCATCTTCTTTTTCTAAATGACGCGTTGGAACAAATGCTACAATTTCATCATTAAAGTTAATAGTTGCACCTTTATCTACAATTTCAAAAATTGCAGCAGTATGTTTGGTGCCTAAAGCAAAATCTTTTTGGTGTTTATCCCAAGGATTTACCGTAGTTTGCTTATGACCTAAACTTAATTTACGCCCTTGAACATCTAATTCTAATACTACGACTTCTAATTCATCACCAATATCTGTGAATTCACTTGGATGCTTAATCTTCTTAGTCCAAGATAAATCACTAATGTAAATTAAACCATCAATTCCTTCTTCCATTTCTGCAAAAACACCAAAGTTTGTGAAGTTACGTACAATACCTTTATGGGTTGAACCTACAGAGTATTTTTTAGTAATATCAGCCCAAGGGTCTGGAGTAATTTGTTTGATACCTAATGACATTTTACGAGTATCACGATCTAAAGTTAAAATCACTGCTTCAAGCTCTTCACCTATAGTAACAAAATCTTGAGCACTACGCAAATGAGTTGACCAAGACATTTCACTTACATGAATTAATCCTTCAACACCATTGGCTACTTCAATAAAAGCACCGTAATCTGCAATTACAACAACTTTACCTTTTAGTTTATCTCCAACCTTCACTTCTTCACCTAAAGAATCCCAAGGATGCTTACTAAGTTGCTTAAGACCTAATTGAATACGAGATTTGTTCTCATCAAAATCAAGAATTACAACATTTAATTTTTGATCAAGCTCAACGATTTCATTTGGATGGTTAATTCGAGACCAAGAAAGATCTGTAATATGAACCAATCCATCAACTCCACCTAAATCAACAAATACACCATATGAAGTAATGTTTTTAACAATACCTTCTAATACCTGTCCTTTTTCTAATTGACCAATAATTTCTTTTTTCTGTTCTTCGATATCTGCCTCGATAAGTGCTTTATGAGAAACAACAACATTTTTAAATTCGTGATTAATTTTCACAACTTTAAATTCCATTGTTTTATCAACATATACATCGTAATCACGGATAGGTTTCACATCTATTTGAGAACCTGGTAAGAATGCTTCAATTCCAAAAACATCTACAATCATACCACCTTTAGTACGGCATTTTACAAATCCATTAACAATCGTTCCTTCATCATGTGCTTTATTAACACGCTCCCAAGCTTTAATTGTTCTAGCTTTACGGTGTGAAAGAATTAATTGACCAGTACTGTCTTCACGTACATCAATTAAAACCTCTACTTTATCTCCAACTTTTAAACCTGGATTGTAACGGAATTCGTTTAATGAAATAACTCCCTCAGATTTTGCATTGATATCGATAATTGCATCACGATCTGTTACAAATACAACTATTCCATCAACCACCTCATCATCAAGTGTATCTACAAAGTTATCTGCTACTAATTTTTCGAACTCTTCTAGTTTACCATCATCAATAGGATCAATTCCCTCCTGATAATTATGCCAGTTAAAATCATTTAAAAATGCTTCCGGATCTCTTTCTTTAAGAGAAAGATCTTTTTTCGGATCTTCTTTTACAGCTTCTGTAGCTACTTCAATAACTTCTTCTTTAACTTCTTCTTTAACTTCCTTTTTTGGAGCAGCTTTTTTTGTCGCTTTTGGAGCTTTCTTTTTAGTTGCTGCTACAGCAACTTCCTGTACTTCTTCTTTAACTTCCTTTTTAACTTCCTTTTTTGGAGCAACTTTTTTTGTCGCTTTTGGAGCTTTCTTTTTAGTTGCTACTACAACAACTTCCTGTACTTCTTCTTTTGTTTCTTTTTTAGCCATTTGCTAATAATTTATCTTCAGTTTTAATTAATTACTGAAAATATGGGTTTTGTATTCTGTGCTTTTACAAGTATTAATGCGACATTGACACAGAAGTGTTTATTATTTATTATCTTTTCTCTTTTGATTCTTGTTTTGTCGCCAAAAGGAGTGCAAAATTACTGCTTATTTATTGATTTTCAAAAGGTTTCTTATAAGAATTATTTTATTAAATTTATAAGATCACTGATAAAGATCAAAAATAAAATTTAAACCTTCTTATACTTGCAAAAATGCATTCAAATAAAATTAGCATACGTAGCACAAATAAAACAAAGACAGCAACACCCATTAAAACAACTACTACTAAACAAAGAAAAAGAAAAAAAAATTGCTTTAATATATTTAATCTTAATCTGAAAAAAAAACTGGTATCAACCTGTGAACCGACGCTATCATCCATATGCTAATTTCATCTTAACGTTATTAAGTACCGGTATAAATTTTGTGAATGCTAAGCATAGTTACAATTACCAACAATGAGAATTTTCACAGTTAAATTGAAATAATTATAATATACGCAATCCGTTTTGTGTTTTAAAATTAGGTTGAAGCAGGTTCACTCCTTTAACATTTACAGCACCTAGAATTAAGCATTCACTCCTGAAATTTGCAATTTGTTTTTTTGGGAAGTTTACAACGGCAACTACCTGTTTATTTAACAAATTCTCCTTTTCATAAAGGACAGTCACTTGTGCTGAAGTTTTTCTTATCCCAATTTCTTCACCAAAATCGATTGTTAATTTATAGGAAGGGTTTCTTGCTTCTGGAAAATCAAAAACAGCTATAACAGTCCCTACTCTCATTTCTACTTTTTCAAAATCTGACCAACTTAAATTATTCATTATATAATTGTAATTTTATAGTGTTAAATAAACGAATATAGAAAATTAATTAAATGTCATTAACTCCATCAAAAATGTTGCCTTTAGGCACTAAAGCGCCAGATTTTGAATTAATAAACCCAGTTTCTTCAAAACAAATAAGACTAAGCGAATCTAAAGGGGAACAAGGAACAGTCATTATGTTTATTTGTAATCATTGTCCTTTTGTAAAATATGTAAACAATGAACTTGTTACTATTGCTAACGAATATTTAAATAAAGGTATTGGTTTTATCGCTATAAATAGTAATGATATCATAAACTATCCTGAAGACGCTCCATTAGAAATGATTAAAACAGCCAAGGAGAATAACTATTCTTTTCCTTATTTGTTTGATGAATTCCAAGAAGTAGCAAAAGCTTATGATGCAGCTTGTACTCCAGACTTCTACTTATTCGACGATCAATTAAAACTCGTTTATAGGGGACAATTAGATAGTTCAAGACCAGGGAATAACATTCCTGTCACAGGCACAGATTTACGTCTAGCAATTGATTGCACATTAAACAATACCCTACAACAGGTATCGCAAAAACCAAGTATGGGCTGTAATATTAAATGGAAATAAAAAAGTATCCAATTATTAAATTGACTGCTTTTTTATTATTTATTTATTCTGAATACTATTTTATACCCATCAATTCAACATCAAAAACTAACGTTGCATTAGGAGGAATTACTCCTCCAGCACCAGCTTCTCCATATGCCAAATGAGATGGGATTACAAAACGAGCTTTATCTCCTTTATTCAACAATAAGATACCTTCATCCCAACCTGGAATTACATTCCCCATTCCTATTGGAAATTCTATTGGGTTTCCTCTCTTATAGGAATCATCAAAAACTCCACCTTCAGTAAACATTCCTTTATAATGAACAGATACATTTTGGCCCTTTTGAGGTTTTATACCATCACCTTTTTGAATAATTTTATAACGAAGACCACTTTCTGTTTGATCAAAACCTTCAGATAATGCTCCCAATAAATCATCTTGAGTTTTTTTTGAAGCAGTTTCACGTTTAGCTTTTGCTCCAGTAAATTGACGAAATGTTTCTACAGAATTCCATTTTTCAGCTTCCTCTCCTACTCTAATAATAGTAACTTCTATCATAGAATCTCCTTGCTCAATTTTATTTACTACATCCATTCCTTCTACTACATTTCCAAAAACAGAATGCTTATCATCTAACCAAGGTGTTTCCACATGAGTGATAAAAAACTGACTCCCGTTTGAACCAGGACCTGAATTGGCCATAGATAGGATACCAGGAGTATCATGACGTAAGTCAGGATGAAATTCATCATCAAATTGATATCCAGGACCACCTACTCCAGAGCCCTTAGGATCGCCTCCTTGAACCATAAAATCTGGGATTACTCTATGAAATTTTAAACCATTATAATAAGGAGTTCCTTGAGCTATTGCATTGTTTTCAAGGTTTCCTTCTGCTAATGAAACAAAATTACCAACTGTTCCAGGAGTTAATTTATAAGAAAGGCTGATTAAAACATCACCTTTTTCTGTATTAATTTTCGCGTAAATACCGTCTTGCATAACTAATTTTTAAAATGAGGTGCAAAGGTACATATTCAAAATACTATTTCATCAATAATCGATACAGTAATAATAATTTAATTAAAAAGTTTTTAATTCGCTACGTCACTAAAGAATTTAATTCGGTATAGGCGCAATTCTTCTTCTTCATAATCCCCATCAAATTCTTCCATTGCAGCTTCTATCTCTGGAGTTTCAGCATCTTCAAGGAAATATTCATGTATTTCCCCCTGTTGATCTTCATCTAAAATTTCATCTATCCAATAATTGATATTAAGTCTGGTTCCACTATTTACAATAACTTCCATTTCTTTTATCAATTCATTCATTTCCATTTTTTTTGCATCCGCAATATCAGTTAATGGAAGTTTTTTATCAACATTTGTAATCACGTATAACTTTAATGCACTATTTATGCCCGTAGATTTTACAATAAAATCGTCTGGACGCATCACATCATTTTCCTCTACATAATCTTGTATTAATTTAACAAAAGAGACACCATACTTATTCGCCTTTCCTTCTCCTACCCCATGAATATTCGCCATTTCTAACAAAGTTATTGGATACTTTAAAGCCATATCTTCTAATGATGGATCTTGAAATATTACAAATGGTGGAAGATTTAATCGATCAGCCACTTTTTTTCGTTCCACTTTTAAAATTCTAAATAAATTATCATCTGCTGCAAAACCTCCACCTTTTTGATTGGTTATGATTTTATTATCATTTGCTTCTTTAAAGGAATGATCTTCAGTCATCATAAAGGAAATAGGATTTTCTAAATAATCCAAGCCCTGTGGAGTAATTTTTATTAAACCATAGGTCTCAATATCTTTTCTTAAAAATCCTGCCACCAATAATTGACGAAGTAATGCCATCCAATAGGACGCTAAATGTTCAGTTCCTGAAGCAAAAAATTCTTTATCCTCAGTTCTATGAGATTTAATTAAAGCATTAGAATAACCAATTAACACATTAACAACCTCCTTAGACTTATATCGTTCATTAGTTTCCTTAACAACATGCAATACCTTAACAGCCTCGTTTTTCGCTTCGTTTTTAATTTTCGGAAAACGCATATTATCATCCAGATCTCCTCCTTCACCCGTTTCATTATCGTATTCTTCTCCAAAATAATGAAGAATAAATTTCCTTCTAGACATAGATGTTTCTGCAAATGCTACTACTTCTTGTAGTAATGCGTGGCCAATTTCTTGCTCAGATACAGGCTTACCACTCATAAATTTTTCTAGTTTTTCAATATCCTTATAGGAATAATAAGCAAGACAAATACCTTCACCACCATCTCTTCCTGCTCTTCCTGTTTCCTGGTAGTAACTTTCTATACTTTTGGGGATGTCATTATGAATTACAAACCGAACATCAGGTTTGTCAATCCCCATACCAAATGCTATGGTTGCAACCACGACATCGATATCTTCCATTAAAAACATATCCTGATGTCTTACCCTGGTTTTTGAATCTAATCCTGCATGATAAGAAACAGCTTTTATGCCATTAACCTGCAATGCTTGGGATAATTCTTCTACTCTCTTACGACTTAAACAATATATAATTCCGCTTTTACCTTCATGTTGTTTTACAAACCTAATAACATCTCGATCTATATTTTTGGTTTTTGGTCGAACTTCATAATATAAATTAGGACGATTAAAAGAAGCTTTAAAGGTATTGGCATCTTGAATCCCTAAGTTCTTTAAGATATCTTCTTGTACTTTTGGAGTTGCTGTTGCTGTTAAGCCAATAATAGGAATATTATCTCCTATACGCTCAATAATTTTTTTAAGATTTCTGTATTCTGGCCTAAAATCATGTCCCCATTCACTAATGCAGTGAGCCTCATCAATTGCTACAAAAGAAATTTTAACAGATTGTAAAAATTTAACATTTTCATTTTTAGTTAAAGATTCAGGTGCAACGTATAATAATTTTGTAATACCAGAACTAATATCACTTTTCACTTGTTTAACTTCTGTTTTATTTAAAGATGAATTTAATACATGAGCAATTCCTATTTCCGAAGACAAGGCCCTTAAGGCATCTACTTGGTTTTTCATTAAAGCAATAAGTGGAGAAACTACTATCGCTGTTCCTTCTTCAATAAATGCGGGAAGTTGATAGCATAATGATTTTCCACCTCCTGTAGGCATAATCACAAAAGCATCTTTTTTATCTAAAACACTTTTAACGACTACTTCTTGTAACCCTTTGAATTTAGTAAATCCAAAATATTTTTTTAACGCTGCATAAATATCTATTTCTGTCAAACTTATATATAAAATTAAATTTGTTGTTTCCTTAAAATAAAAATTGTAATAACAAACTAACAATTGTAATTTAGCATCCGTAATAAGAAATATGTTTCTTATGTTATAAGGTGTAAATTATTTTATTTTTTGCAGTTTAAATATAATACATTATGAAATAGTTACCACTAAAAAACGTCAAAATTTTGAAAAATCGAAATCAGATAATTTCAGTAGCAAAAAAGACTATTGATACCGAAAGTAAAGCCATTAAAAACTTGATAGATTTAATAGATGATTCTTTTGCTGATGCAATAGAATATATTTATAATTCAAATGGAAGAGTTATTATTACAGGTATAGGTAAAAGTGCAATTATAGCTGCTAAAATTGTTGCTACACTAAACTCTACAGGCACGCCATCTATATTTATGCATGCTGCTGATGCAATCCATGGAGACTTAGGGACAATTTTAGACGACGATGTTGTTATTTGTATTTCAAAAAGTGGAAGCACACCAGAAATTAAAGTATTGGTTCCTTTAATAAAATCCAGAGGTAATAAGTTAATAGCTATTACATCCAACAAAGAATCTTTTTTAGGCGAACAAGCAGATTTTATTTTAAACGCCTATGTTGAAAAAGAAGCTTGTCCAAATAATTTAGCACCAACAGCAAGTACGACAGCACAGTTAGTGATTGGCGATGCTTTGGCTGTTTGTTTATTGGACTTAAAGGGTTTTTCTAGTAAAGATTTTGCGAAATTTCACCCAGGTGGGTCCTTAGGTAAAAAATTATACTTACGAGTAAGTGACCTAACAAAAATGAATAAAAAACCTGAAGTACAATTAGATGCCGATATTAAAAAAGTAATTGTTGAAATTTCAGAAAATCTGTTGGGACTAACTGCTGTTCTAAATAATGGTAAAGTTGTTGGTATTATTACAGATGGTGATTTAAGAAGAATGCTTTCAAAAGCTGATAGTTTTCACGGTTTGACCGCAAAAGACATTATGTCTGAAAACCCTAAAACTATTTCAAACAATGCGATGGCTGTGGAAGCTATAGAAATCATGGATACGAATGGTATTACACAAATTATAGCTTTGGAAGAAGGTAAATATTGCGGAATTGTACACATTCACAACCTTACTAATGAAGGTATTATATAATGATTAAGAAAAGAAAAAAACAGACTGAAAAAGAGATGTCTTTTCTAGATCATCTCGAAGAATTAAGATGGCATTTAATTCGGTCTGTATTAGCAATTGTTATCTTAGCTTCTATAGCCTTTCTTGCTAAAGATTTTATTTTTAATGTATTAATTTTTGGACCTAAACAAGCAGATTTTCCAACCTATAAAATACTTTGTAAAATAGCTCAATTCATAGGTTTTAAGGATAGTTTTTGTTTTACTGAACTTCCTTTTAGAATACAAAGTAGAACTATGGGAGGCCAGTTTTCTGCACATATTTGGACTTCGATAACCGCTGGTTTTATAGTAGCGTTCCCTTATATTTTACTCGAAATATGGAAGTTTATTAGCCCAGGATTAAGACTTAAAGAGCGTAGCTCTACTAAGGGATTTATTTTTATAGCTTCTCTATTGTTTTTTGTTGGAGTATTGTTTGGATATTATGTGGTAACCCCTTTATCCATTAATTTTTTGGGAACCTATCAAGTAAGTGGACAGGTTCATAATGATTTTGATTTAAGTAGTTATATCTCCTTAGTTAGAGCTTCGGTGATCGCTAGTGGTTTAATTTTTGAGTTACCGATATTAATTTACATCCTTACAAAAATTGGTTTAGTAACTCCAGATATGTTAAAAAAATATAGAAAAATATCACTTGTGGTTGTATTAATTCTTTCAGCGATAATAACTCCTCCAGATATTGCTAGTCAGGTAATTGTTTCTGTACCTATTATAATATTATATGAAATAAGTATATTTATTTCGAGAGCAGTTATTAGAAAAAAAGAAAAATTAATAAAAAAAACAAACTAAATAGCAACGTAATTAAACTATATTAGTAAGCATTATTTATAAGAATACATATGAAGTTAAGAGCTGAAAATTTAATGAAATCCTATAAAGGCCGTAAGGTTGTAAATGGGATTTCTATTGAAGTAAATCAAGGTGAAATTGTTGGTTTATTAGGTCCTAATGGTGCTGGAAAAACTACATCGTTCTATATGATTGTTGGCCTTATAAAGCCCAATGGTGGCACTATTTATTTAGATCATCAAGAAATCACTAAATACCCAATGTACAAGCGTGCTCAACATGGCATTGGTTATCTTGCTCAAGAAGCTTCTATTTTCAGAAAATTAAGCGTTGAAGACAATATATTAAGTGTATTGCAGCTAACTAAATTTTCTAAAAATGAACAAAAAGAAAAAATGGAATCGCTTATAGAAGAATTTGGTTTGGGTCATATTCGAAAAAACAGAGGTGATTTATTGAGTGGTGGTGAACGAAGAAGAACTGAAATTGCGCCAGGACCTCTTCAAAAAGGGGCTGACTCCTAAAAAGGTTTTTGAAGATGCTCAGAAACAGGTTGAGAGGGCGCACCTTGATCTTGCCGATCTTGCCAGGGAACGGAAATCAACCGCACGGGTGCTCGATACGGTGGAAAAACGCGCCGCCGAATTGCCAACCCGTCTTCGGGAACGGGCCTTGGACGAATTGACGGTTTTAGCCGGAGATACGGATGCCCTGAGCAAGGAACTGGAAAGCTTAAACAAGCGGCTCGACCGCCTGACCATTACCGCGCCGGTAAAGGCCATTGTCAGAGGCCTCGCCAGCCACTCGCCCGGCAATACAGTGGCGGCTGGGGTCGCCATCATTGATATTATTCCCGTGGACGGGGCGTTTCTGTTTGAAGCCCGCATCCCGCCCGATGACAAAGAAAATGTTCGCGCCCGTGCTTTCCGCGATCTGGCCGCGCCAGTCCAGCATCAGGGCATCGTCATAGCCCTCGGCCTCGACCGCGTGTTTGGATAGGGTGCAGATCATGTACAGCCCGGCGGCTTTTGAGTGTACGGGGGCTGTGCGCGGGTCGGGGCGGCACCATTTGCTGGTTTTCAGCCGGATGCCCACCGAACGCATTTCCGGGTCGAAATACGAGGGCCATTGCCAGACCGCGACCGCCAGATTGATGCGGTTCTCCTGCGCCGAAACCCCCATCATTTCCGAACCGCGCCAGGCCACGGGCCGCACATAACCGTCGACAATATTATTCTGCAATACGGTGTCACGGCAGGCGGCGTTGATTTCCGCCGCCGTGTAGGGAATCTTGAAATCCAGCAATTTGGCGGAATTGATCAACCTGTCGGTATGTTCCTCGAGCTTAAAGATCTCGCCGTCATAGACACGTTCGCCCTCGAACACGGAAGAGGCATAATGCAGGCCATGGGTCAGCACATGCGCCTGGGCATCTTCCCAGGGCAGCATTTCGCCATTGTACCAGATGGTGCCTTCCATCTTGTCGTATGAGATTGTTGCCATGATAGACGCCTCCAAGACCGAATATTTCCTGTTTGTAGCCTTTAACGTAACATCCAGGAAAAATATGTCAATAGTGCTGACCAAAAAAATGTCAGCACCATTGACGCATTTCGTGTAGCATCGGCGCATGTCTGATATCTCCACAAATTCCAGATCAGATGCCAATCCAGATAGTGGCGTCGATTTAGGCGTGGGCGGAAGCAACACCAGCGGTGACGATGCGCCATTGTCGTTCCTCGACGACGAGGCATTGATCCAGGGCATCGAAATGCTGTTTTATGCCTATCGCGATTTCACCTCTGATCCGGACGAAATTCTTAGAACCTATGGTTTTGGCCGCGCCCATCATCGGACAATTTACTTTATCGGACGCAATCCACGAATATCAGTCAGCGAGCTGCTCGAAATATTGAAGATCACCAAACAAAGCCTTGCTCGCGTCCTGGGCCAATTGATCGACGAAGGATATGTAGGGCAGCATACGGATGTGGTTGACCGCCGCCGCCGTTTGCTGGAATTAACAGTTAAAGGTCATCATTTAGAGAAACGATTAACTGAAAAACAAAGTCGCCGTATTGCTGAAGCTTACCAGGCGGCCGGTGCCAGTTCCGTCAGCGGTTTTTGCCAAGTCCTACTGAGTATTATTGATGAAAGCGACCGCCATCGCGTGGCGGTTCAAGAACGCGCAGGTGATGGTTCGACCAATCAAAGGCGTTTCGGATGATGCCGTCTGTAGCCGACATGGCACATATTCTGGTCGTTGACGATGATGACCGTCTGCGGGACTTGTTGGTCAAATATTTATCTGAGAACGATTATTTGGTGAGCGGTGCCCGCAATGCAGCCGATGCGCGGGCAAAGCTTAAGGGGCTGACATTTGATCTTATCGTGCTTGATCTAATGATGCCGGGGGAAAGCGGGTTGGAATTTGCAAATGACTTCCGGCAGACTAATTCCACTCCCATTCTCATGCTGACGGCTATGAATGAAACAGGTGACAGAATTCGAGGCCTTGAACACGGCGCTGACGACTATCTCGGGAAGCCATTTGAGCCACGGGAATTGGTTTTGCGCATCGAAAATATTCTTAAGAGATTACCGGACCGGAACCCTTTGCCTTTGGAAATACGCCTCGGCGATGTCTTGTTTAGGCCGGTGCGTGGCGAGTTGGAAATATCCGGCCGGGCGATTCGCTTGACGGATATCGAAGCGGCTTTATTGGGGGCCTTGGCAGAGCGATCCGGAGAGATACTCAATCGAGACGAATTGATCAATCTGACGGGGACTAGCGGCGGTGGGCGTGCTATCGATGTCCAAGTTACCCGTTTACGCCGGAAAATCGAACGTGATCCTAAATTGCCTCGCTATCTTCAGACGGTACGTGGCAAGGGATACGTTTTGATGCCGGATTGACAAGAGCGTTCGTATTATGGCCTCGCGCATAAAGAAAATTTTGCCGAAAAGCCTTCTTGGGCGCTCACTCATGATCATTGTGACGCCGCTTCTGCTCCTGCAGGTGATCTCTGGCATCATTTTCTTCGAGACCCATTGGGACAAAGTGACGTTGCGACTAGCGCGTAGCGTCGCTGGTGACGTTGCCGCTGTGATCAGTTTGATGCGAGAGAACCCGCGTTCACCAGAACGCGGGTGGATATTCGATATCGCGTCTTCGAATATGCAATTGGTAGTCACGATGCGAGACAAGGCGGTTTTACCCAATACACCGCTTGTCGCCGACGGGCTAATGCCGCGAATGTTAATCCGGGCCATGCGGGAATATGTTGGCAAACCCTTCCAGATAGATACCGAAAGCCTTCGTCGACACGTCGTTATTGACGTCCAGCTTGCTGACGGCGTGCTACACGTTGTGACGTCGCGAAAGCGCTTATTTAGCTCAACGGCATACGTTTTCGTCATTTGGATGGTGGGAACTTCACTCATTCTATTTGCCGTTGCGACAGTCTTTATGCGAAATCAGGTTAAACCGATCCGTCGATTGGCTATGGCGGCGGATAACTTTGGCAAAGGCCGGGATGTCTGGAACTTCAAACCCGAAGGTGCATCTGAGGTGCGCCGCGCCGCTTCGGCATTTCTTGCCATGCGGGACCGGATCGTTCGCCAAATCAGGCAACGTACCGAAATGCTCGCCGGCGTTTCACACGATCTGCGGACACCATTAACAAGGATGCGTCTTCAATTGGAAATGTTGAGCGATGAGTCGGCCAGTGATTTAAAGGCCGATGTTGCAGAAATGGAGCACATGCTTGAAGGATATCTGGCATTTGCGCGAGGTGAAGGTGCGGAGCAACCAATTCCTACAAAACTTGGCCAGTTATTGGGGGAGGTGGCGGAACAAGGGCGCCGAAAAAGCGGGCTGGTCGACCTGCATGTTGAAAGCGAACTGATATTACCACTTCGTACGACGGAGTTTAAGCGGTGCCTGACGAACCTGGTCGATAATGCAATCAGGTATGGTGATCATGTGACCATTCGCGCAGGTGAGCGGAATAATGCGGTTGAGATCACGATTGATGATGATGGGCCTGGAATTCCGGAAGATTGCCGCGATGATGTGCTGAAGCCTTTCTACCGAGTTGAGGGGTCCCGTAACCCTGTCACTGGTGGCGTCGGCCTGGGATTAACTATTGCCACGGATGTCGTTCGTGGCCATGGCGGCGAAATTGATCTTTCCGATTCTCCTAATGGCGGACTGCGAGTGCGGCTGCGAATACCAGTTTGATGATAGAATCGTTGTTTTTCTTGCGGTTGTTCATTGAATGGATAGCTCACCCCGGCTGAGGTGCCGCCAATTCGCTGGAATCAAATCTCGGTTTCACTTATGATACGGCATATGGCTTTGGGTGTAGGCCCGATTTGCCGTATGTATGGCTTTGGCTAAAGCTTTGGGTTTGATTCAGGCCAATTCGGTATGTTTCAAGACATAGTGGCGCTTAGCGACAAAAGGAATGGTGGTGAGGATACTTTTAGCAGACGATCACGCTCTTTTTCGCGAGGGCATGAAGCATATCCTGGCGCAGTTGGACAACATCGATGAGATCGTTGAAGCTGATAGTTACACTCAAGCGTTAGAAATCATCGGCGACGATACGAACTTTGGACTTGCCTTAGTCGATTTGGCGATGCCCGGTTTGGATAACTTTTCCGGACTTCAGACGCTATGCCGGGAAATTGGTGATACTCCGGTGGTTGTCGTCTCCGCGATGGAAGGTGGGAGCGAAATTCGCCAAGCCATGGATTGCGACGCTTCAGGGTACATCCCCAAAACTTTGGATAGCAATGTCGTCATTAGTGCATTGCAGTTGGTATTTTCAGGCGGCGTTTATTTACCACCAAATTTGCTGAGTGCCGAGAATACCGATATGCGAGGACGGCGCGCGGGTAGCCGCACGGGGAGTTCGGGCAATGCACGTCTGACTCCACGCCAAGGCGACGTGCTGGACCTCATGGCCAAAGGATATTCAAATAAAGAAATTGCCCGCAAACTGAATTTAGCCGAAGGCACGGTCAAGCTTCATGTAACTGCACTGTTGAAGGCGCTTGAGGTGAGCAACCGAACCCAAGCCGTGATCAAGGCGTCATCACGGACGAACACATCGATCGGACTCCTTCAGCTGGACTGGAAGACGGCCAGACGGACGAAGGTGATCTGGGGTACACGTATAACGAAATGGAAAAAGGGATTCGGTTTTGTATGGATCACCATGCACAAATAGACGATCAACACT
>ENA-OREN01001194-OREN01001194.1-marine-metagenome-genome-assembly--contig:-NODE-1194-length-31665-cov-4.863556_pt1 | contig 31665 bp, 34 predicted proteins | sample MGYA00248624_ERZ508555 | MGnify/ENA primary metagenome ERZ508555 (study PRJEB26222, sample SAMN06267773) | marine metagenome | isolation source: Saanich Inlet, British Columbia, Canada | place...
GGCATTTTGGGATTAGGAATGGGAACAGTTCTAGCTTTCGGCCGGAACTGGTATCAAAATGAAAAAGAAAATGGTGAGATTTAAACAAAAAAACATTCTGAATTGCGAAAGATGAATAAAGTTATTTCATCGATACATTAAAAGGATATTTAGAAGATATCCATGGCTTCACTGACTACTCTTTTTTTCAACTGACAACTGACAACTATTTTTTCAACTGACTCCTCTTTTAACTGACAACTGATAACTGATTACTATGTTTTACCCTGATAACTAATTTTTCAACTGACTACTCTTTTAACTGACACCTGACAACTTTTTTACCTGATAACTGATTGCTTGTTTTTAACTGAAAGCTCCGCTTTATCAACTGACACCTGACAACTTGTTTTACCCTGACAACTGTCCACTTGTTTTATACTGATAACTAATTTTTCATCTGATAACTGACAACTGAAAGCTCCGTTTTTCCTCTGATTACTATGTTTTACCCTGATAACTATTTTTTTACTGAAAACTGATAACTATTTTAACATCATGAAATTTGAAGATTTAGAAGTATGGAAGCGATCGGCTACATTGAGTAGCAATATTTACAAGTCCTTAGCAGGTCTTAAAGATTTTGGATTCCGAGATCAGATTACCCGTTCGGGTTTATCGGTTCCCTCGAATATAGCTGAGGGAATGGAGAGAACGAGTTATAAGGAAAAAGTTCGATTCTTAGATATTGCAAAGGGATCCGCAGCAGAGGTCCGTGCGCAGACATATATTGGAATTGAAATTGGTTATATTGATAGAGAGACTGGAAAATTGTGGATTAAAGAAACTCAAGAAATAAGTGCAATGCTTGTTGGGCTTATGCGAACTTTAAAAAAGAAAATCTAACATCCCCTGAAAACTGACTACTCTTTTTTCACTGAAAACTGATAACTTGTTTTCCACTGACAACTGATAACTGAAAGCTCCGTTTTTCCTCTGACCACTATGTTTTACCCTGATAACTCCGCTTTATCAACTGACAACTGATAACTAATTTTTTAACTGATAACTGATTACTATGTTTTCCACTGACAACTCCGCTTTCCACTGACACCTGACCACTTGTTTTTAACTGATAACTGATAACTGAATGCTCTGTTTTTTACTGATCACTATGTTTTACCCTGACAACTCCGCTTTATCAACTGACTACTGACCACTTGTTTTATACTGAAAGCTCCGTTTTTTCTCTGATTATATTTTTCTTGTAAAACTCTTTATTTAGAGTAATATTCTAACTCGTAAAACGATATATGTTAGATACAATCATTACATCAAAAACACGGGTAAAGCTTCTTATGAAGTTTTTTTTAAACCCAGGCACACGTGGGTATCTCCGTGAGCTAGCTGCGGAATTTGGTGAATCCACTAACAGTGTGCGTGTGGAGTTGAATCGACTATCTGATGCGAAAATTATTTCGTCTGAAAGTGTGGGTCGTACAATTGAGTATCAGGCAAACTCTAAGCATTCGCTTTTTAGCGAACTTCGGGATTTAGTCCAAAAATATGCCGGAGTGGATGATTTGATTGAAACGCTTATTAAAAAATTAGGTGACGTAAAAACGGCCTATTTAGTGGGTGATTATGCCAGGGGGATTGATTCCGGTTTAATTGATATAGTCTTAATTGGTAATATTAATAAAGGTGAATTGGATAGAATTGCAGAGAGACGTGGAAAGGATATTTCTCGAAAGATTCGGCCTATGGTAGTTACCGTAAAAGAATTACGCTCCCTTTGGGAGCAACTAAAAATGGAGCATGCCTTACTCATTTGGGGTAAACCCGTATTAAAAACCGGAAACAGGAAACCGGAGACCGAAGTTGAATAAAATACAGAAATTTGAGGATTTAAATGTTTGGAAAGAGAGCGTAAAGCTTTCTGTGAAGATCTACAAATCATTAAAAAATTGTAAAGATTTTGGTTTACGAGATCAATTGCAAAGATCTGCCGTATCTATCCCTTCAAATATTGCTGAGGGGTTTGATCGAAAAGGGAATAAAGAATTCATTCAATTTCTATATATTGCCAAAGGGTCTTGTTCGGAATTGAGGACACAGCTATATATTGCTGTTGAAGTAGGAATCATAGAAAAAACGCTTGGAGAAGATTATATCGAAGTCACAAAAAAGATTTCGGCAATGTTATACAAATTAATCCAAGTCCGAAAAGAACAGTTTTAGCCTTTTCCGATTTCCGGTTTTCGGTCTTCGTTTTTCCATTTTAAAGCTTAAGGCTTTAAAATAAATGTGACTCACGGGGCGGAGCCACATTCAATTGTATATTAAGGGTGCGCCTGCCTAGTTGTTTGGTTCAGGTAAGTTTGAATTATCATATTTAAGTAATTTGAAACAGAATAAAAGCTAGTTGTAAAGAAAAAGAATTGGAATGAGTAAAAAAGTATTAGTCACTGGAGCAGATGGATTCATCGGGTCACACCTTTGTGAGTTGATGGTTGCAGCGGGATATAAAACCAAAGCCATGGTCTACTATAACTCCTTTAATTCATGGGGCTGGTTGGACACTCTTCCAAAAGAAGTTAGAGATGAACTCGAAATTGTTAGTGGTGATATCCGGGATCCCTATGGTGTTAGAAATGCTGTGCAAGGAATTGATGCCGTATTTCATTTAGCCGCACTCATTGCAATTCCCTATTCATATCTTTCTCCTGCTGCTTATGTTGATACAAACATAAAAGGTACTTTGAATGTGTTGCAGGCGTGTCGTGATTTTGCCACAGAGAGATTGCTGGTCACATCAACATCTGAGGTTTATGGAACCGCGAAATATGTTCCAATTGATGAGAACCATCCTTTTCAAGGACAGTCGCCATATTCTGCAACAAAAATTGGCGCTGATCGATTGGCCGAATCGTTTTACCGCAGTTTTGAATTGCCGGTTACTATCGTCAGGCCATTTAACACATATGGTCCTCGTCAATCTGCTCGGGCGATCATACCGACGATTATCACCCAGCTATTAGCTGGAAAATCTGAGATTCAACTCGGTGCACTCAGTCCAACCCGAGACTTAAACTTCGTGAAGGATACGGTTGCAGGGTTTGACGCAATATGGCAGTCTGAGAATACGGTCGGAAAAGAGATCAACATCGCCACTCAACACGAGATAAGTATTGGCGAGTTAGCGGAAATGATAATATCTATTATCAACCCAGCTGCCCGAATTGTCAGTGACGAACAGCGGTTGCGACCAGAGAAATCTGAAGTAAATCGTTTGCTTGGAGCCAATTCTCTTATCAAAGAACTTACTGGTTGGTCACCACGATATGATCTTAAGGCAGGATTGGAAGAAACCATCAATTGGTTTAAAAGTGGTGGAAACGCGTCGAACTACAAATCAGATATCTATAATGTCTAGTAGAATTCCATTATCTGAGCCCCATATGGGGGGTAATGAATGGGTCTACATCAAGGAATGTCTCGATACTGGTTGGGTTTCTTCGGCTGGTAAATATGTCGACTTATTCGAGACTCGGGTCGCAGAATACACAGGGGCCAGACATGCTATTGCCTGTGTGAACGGTACCGCGGCCCTTCAAGTAGCTATGCAATTAGCCGGTGTCAGGGCTGGTGATGAAGTTATTGTGCCAACCATTACTTTTATCGCGTCCATCAATGCTGTTTTATATAATGGTGCCACTCCTGTGTTCATGGATGCAGATGATTTTTATAATATTGATGTTGCAAAAACAATCGAGTTTATCAAAAACGAAACTCTGTTTAAGGGATGCTCATCCTTTAATAAGACAACAAATAAGAGGATAGCCGCTCTGGTGCCGGTGCATGTCTTTGGTAACGCCGTAGATCTGGAAAAATTGATCTCATTATGTGAGGAAAGGAATATACCTATTGTCGAGGATGCAGCCGAAAGCCTCGGAACACGCTATACCCAGGGTCGCCTTAAAGAGCGCCATACGGGCACGATAGGCAAACTGGGCTGCCTTTCATTCAATGGAAACAAGATTATAACCACAGGTGGTGGTGGGATGATACTTACGGATGATGATTCACTGGCAGAGAAGGCGCGTTATTTGACAACGCAGGCCAAGGATGACGCTGTACGCTATATACATGACGAAGTAGGATATAATTATAGACTTACCAATATTCAAGCAGCTATGGGAGTAGCCCAGTTGGAGCAACTTCCTGGAATCATGAATGCTAAACACCAGCAGTATGAGAATTACGCAAGAGGCATTTCAGCATTGGCTGATGTATCAATGGCATCCCGACCCGGGTATGCAAATAATAATAACTGGATGCCGGCTCTTCGTATTGAGACCGATAGTGCAATAAGTATGCGGGAAACACTAATGAGCTACCTGGAAAAAGAGCAAATTCAAACTCGACCCCTCTGGTACCCGAATCATAAACAGGAAATGTACAGGAATTGCCAATCTTACCAGATTAAGAGATCGATACAGTTGTGGGAGCAAACACTTTGTCTACCCAGTTATCAACAAATGGAGGAAAAGCAGATCAACCAGGTGGTGGACAGTATTTCAACCTGGCATCAAAAACAAACAAGGTTACAGGGGTAATTATGAAGATCTACTATGACAGTGATGCGTCAATTAAGCATATTCAAGGACAAAAGATAGCAGTAATCGGTTATGGCAGCCAGGGAAGAGCACAAGCTCTCAACCTTAGAGATTCTGGTCTGGATGTAGTTATCGGAAATATTAAGGACAGTTATTGGGATCTCGCAGTTGAAGATGGATTCAGTCCTGTCGATATCGCTGTGGCAGCGATGGAAGCGAACATCATTCTATTCCTAATCCCAGATCAGGCTCAGAAAAAAGTATTTACCGAACTCATTGAACCCAACTTGAAACCCGATGATCTTCTGATCTTTGCCCATGGGTTTTCAATAAATTATAAAAAGATTCTACCCATTGAAGATATTGATGTGTGCTTACTAGCACCAAGAATGCCTGGAATACCGATCCGGGAGCACTATCTCAAAGGGCATGGAGTTCCCGCATTTGTTGATGTACACCAGGATGCCTCAAGCCATGCCTGGGATCGACTTCTGGGATTGGCCAAGGCAATTGGTTTTACAAGGGTCGGGGTCATGGAAGTATCATTCCAGGAAGAGACCGAGCTGGATTTGTTCATTGAACAATATTTTCTGCCCATGTTTATGGGAACCATCCAGGCATCATTCGATGTATTGGTTGAAGAGGGCTACAGCCCCATGCCAGCATTAATGGAATTGTATGCATCAGGTGAATTGGGCGAGTTAATGCTGCTTTCAGCTGACATGGGTATCTACAAAGTCTGGGTTGAGCAAGCTTCACCAACATGTCAGTATGGCATCTTCAGAGCCTCGACACGTATTCTTGATAAGGAAAAGATGAGATCTGTAATTAAGACTGTTATCCAAGAAGTCAGGGAAGGCACATTTTTGCCTGAACTCGATCAGGAAGCGGATGCTGGATATGTCAATCTGAAGGCTTACGATAAAGCCAATGATGAGTCTCTGTTAATGCAAACACAGCGTGATCTAAAAAAGGCTTTGAAAATTTGAGTGGATCAGAAGTTCTCATGAATTCATCACAAGTATCGGTTATCGGCATGGGACAGATGGGACGTGCCATATCAGGGAGACTCCACGGTCAAGGTTGGAAGGTAAATGCATTCAATCGGACATGGCGAGATGAATATTCTGAGCTGGAGTTTCAGGTAAGCGACGATTTAAAGGTAATTCAGGGAAGTACGGTTCTAATCCTCTCTCTCTTTGATGAACATTCGATTAAATCTCTACTCTTCAATGAAAATGAGATTTGTGAATACTTAAGTGATGGTTCGATTATCATTGACACTACTACACATAATCCGAATTTTGCCAAATTCCTTAGTGAGATGATGGCCAATCGCAATATTGCCTACCTCGATGCACCGGTTAGTGGAGGTCCAATTAAGGCTCAACACGGTAAGCTGGCTATGATGGTCGGTGGGCTTGAATCCACTTACAGGAAACAGTTGGATCTACTGAATAGTATTGGGAACCATGTCTATTACCTGGGTAACGCTGGGAGTGGTCAGGCTGCAAAACTGGTGAATCAAATATTAGTGGGTATTTCTCAACTTGCAACAGCTGAGGCAATGACATTTGCTACGCATTTGAACCTGGATCTCGGAAATTTAATAAAAGTGATCCGTCAATCAGCCGGGGATTCTGAGGTCTTTCGCCGCTCAGCACCCCAGATGGCGAAACGAAAATACTCTCATGAATTCCAGACGCATCTCATCGCCAAAGACTTACGTGAGATCGCCACTGTTGCAGAAGAGCAGGATTTGGATCTACCTCTTACTAAACTATCACTCCTTCGATTGGGTGAACATGAAAAAGGAGAACTCAGCACTATGGATGCAGCCTCCATAAGAGAACTCTATCTCAACACCAAACAGGCTTCAGGAGAGAAGGACTGATGGACGTTTATATCTTGAGGCACGGTGAAACCCATTGGAATGCAATTCAGAGAATTCAGGGGCAACTCCCGGCAGAGTTGAATGACATGGGTAGATCTCAAGCAAGTGAGGTAGGGGCAAAGCTGGCAAATTTTGGCATTCAGAAAATATTTAGCTCAGACCTTATTCGATGTCATGAAACAGCAAGGATTGTTAATAATTTGATAAATGTTGATTTAGTTTTATCCAGTGCCTTACGGGAAATTACTTATGGTGATTGGGAAGGCAATTTCTGGGAAAACGTATATAGCGAGAATCCTTACTTGAATGGTGACTGGAAATTACTGGGGTCAAGGTTTGATTCACCAGGTGGTGAAAAAGCCCTGGTTTTTAGAAAACGTGTGATCTCTGAGTTTGCCGGGATTGTTGCGGATGCCAGAGAACAGAAAATTCTGATTGTTTCTCATGGACAGGTCATGAAGATGATTCTTTCATGTTTCGCCACAGTCAAGGAATCAGAATTGTTCACCTTTCAGAGAATTAATAATTGTGATCCAATACACCTCAATTCAGACAAAATAACCATCTTTTTAGATCGCCATTTAGCTGGTGATCAGTTCGATCTGGTACAGGGATGAATCAAAGATGAGAACTCTGAACAGTAGCTGCCAAACCAATTCGTGGTCCTGGGATACGAAGGATTATCATGAAACTGCAAATCTGTACCAGCTAATTTCTGACTCCAGCCGCAGATATGGTCAGGCACCGTATCTGATTCCAGTTGAAGAAAATCTACAAGCCCTTTCTTTTACGGACTTACATCAATTCACCTTGGAAATGCATCATTATCTGGCTTCCCAAAATATTCTGCATCAGCAGCGAGTTGCTGTCATATATCCAAATTCAACTTTGATGGCACTTCTATATCTCACAATCATTGGAAGTGGACGAGTTCTCATCCCCATCAATCCAAAATCTGGACATGGAGAGATTGAGTACATCCTGGATAAAACAGCACCCGATCTATTAATTTGTTCTGAAATAACTCATACAAAGGTGCCAGAGTCCTTCCCAGGCACTGTTGAAATTGTCAAGGATCAGGCGGCATTTATTTCGGATTTGATGGATGGGGGTCACTCCGGGAAGAACCTCTGCTTTGAGGATAAACCGCCGATTGTGGCAGAAATAGTTTTCACTTCAGGGACGACTGGAAATCCTAAAGGGGTCGTCCTGACTCATAAAAACATATTGGCTGATTCTTTTGCTATTGGAAAGATGTTCGATTTTTATGAGGGTATGAATTTTTTAACAACAACGCCAATGTTTCACAATAGTGGCCAAATTCCTACCACGACAGTTCCTCTTTGGTGCGGAGGATCAACCACTCCTATCCGCCCAGAACTTGGTCTCATCAAGTTGGATCACTTCGTGCACAAATATCAAATAAATTGGTCATTTGTCACTCCATCATTCCTGGCATTCTTGATGACTGCAAAAAAAACAGCTGACATTTCTACCCTGGAGGGCTTGTTCGTCGGTGGAGCTAAGTTATCACCTGCCTTGATGGAACAGTTCGAAACCAAATTTAATATCCCTCTATATGAGGCTTATGGTTTAACAGAAACAACTTCCTTTGCTACCTGTGTGCGTAAAGATACGACTCAAAGAGTTTTGGATAGCGCTGGAATCCCTTTATTTATCAACGAAATACGGATTGATAGTTCAGTGGGTCAGTCACTGGGAGACCAAGAATTAGGCGAGATTTTGATTAAGGGCGATAATGTTTTCAGGGAATATCTGGACCAACCCGAATTAACTGAAGAAAAAATCAGGGATGGCTGGTTTTTTTCTGGAGACCTGGGTTATCTAAAGGGGAAAGACCTCTTTGTTTTGGATCGTAAGGATAATATGATTTTGGTAGGGGGCGAAAATGTCTATCCCGCCGAGGTTGAACGACATGTCCCCTTGCTGGAAGGTATTGTTGATGGGGTATTGACAAGTCGACCGCATCAAATCCTGGGCAATGAACTTGTGCTGGTTTATGAAATCGAAGAGGGGTTGGATGCGAATACAGCATTGTGGAAAAAGACCCTCGCGAATCACATAAGTAATTTTAAAATACCCGGTATTTTTATTGATGCAAACACACTTGAAACACAGGGGATTCCCCGAGCATCAAATGGAAAAATACTAAAGAAGATACTATACGATATGGTGAACCATAATATTTGAGAGGCGATAAATTGTGGATATTGAATCAAGATTAAAAACATTAATTGCTGAGGCGTTTAGCCTTGTTCCGAATACGGTGGATGAGAATACGGGGATGGATTCTGTAGCAGAGTGGGATTCATTGAATCAACTCAGATTGGTATTGCTGTTGGAAGATGAATTCAGCATTGCCCTTGAACCAGAAGAGATTGTGTTGCTCCAGGACTATAAAACAGTTCTGGCGATTATTAAAAATAGACTATAGAACAGGAACTGATAAATAATGAAAACCGAAAAACGACTTAAAATTGGAATCAATGGATTTGGTCGCATTGGTCGTGCAATTTTCCGTAGAAACCTCCACGAGAATAAATTTGATGTGGTGGTGATCAATGAATTGAATGATGAATTGGATAGCATTGCTTATTCGCTGAAATATGACTCCTTGCATGGGATTCTCGACGAAGATGTTCAGGCCACTGAAGATGGTATTGCGTTAAATAACCAGAAAATCAGGATTTTTAGTGAGAGAGCAATTGAAGATGTCCCGTGGAATGATTATGATGTTGATGTTATCATTGGCTGCACCGGCTCTCTGGCAAATGTAGACAACGCAAAAAAATGTCTCGGAAAATCTGTAAAAAAAGTTGTCTTCTCGGATAGCCCAGCAAATGTTGATCTCACCATTGTTATGGGTGTGAACGATAGGGAATATGACCACGAGAATCATGATGTTATTGCCGCAAGTATCTGTGATGTGGTTGGAACAGCTCCAGTCATTAAGTTACTGGACGAAAAATTTGGTGTTGAATCTGGTTACTTCCTGACTTTGCATCCCTGGTTGTTCTATCAGAACCTTTTGGATGGCAAACCCACATCATCAGCCTATAAGGACCATCCCGGCACTTATCTGGCCATGGGAAGAGCCAGTGCGAATACCCTCATCCCCAAACGGACGTCAATTGTTCCGGCTCTTGAGCGAATCTTCCCGCAGATCAAGGGCAAAACCCAGGGTATGTCTTTCCGTGTTCCTACTGATTTAGTATCATCTGCCTATGTATCCCTCCAGCTGGGTACGGATACAACAATTGAAGAGGTAAAAACGCTTATACAGGAGGCAGTGAAGGAGCCGGTTCTGGGTTATACCGAAGAACCTCTGGTTTCAACTGACTACAGGCATCATAAATATTCAGCCGTGGTCGATGGGAAGTGGATTGAAGTCCTTGACAATCGTAACCTGCGTTTGATTTCCTGGTATGATAATGAGTGGGGATATAGCGCCAATGTGCTGAATATCGTTTTGCATATTGCTGAAAATTTTTAATAGGGTACGTTAATCGTGACTGACAACAATCCCATCACTGCCATCCATCATATCGCTGTAGCGGTGAAAGATATCCAAATCGCTACTCAAGAATACATAGATGTGTTTGGATATGAGAAGGAGTCTGAACTCGTTCTGGAAAGTAATCAGAAGGTATATGTTCAATTTATGATCAAAGGTGAGCTCAGGGTGGAATTGTTGCAGCCCAGTTCTGAAGATTCTCCAATCACCAACTTCATCAAAAAAGGTGGTGTCTTGTACCATTTTTGTTATGAAACCAATGACCTTGTAAGGGCCATTGATCACATTAAAAAGAAGTACAGGGCAATTTTAACCTACGGACCGGCGATTAGCCTGAGCATGGAGAACTGCGAGTACGCATTTCTAGCCAAGCCCACGGGTGAAGTTATAGAATTGGTTTCTTTTAATGGGGGGGAGAGCTGATGTCCGGTATTAAGAAAATCCTGCTTTTTGGAGCCGGTGTTGCCTCTAGGGAAGTTCTCAGGATGATCGATGAGATAAATCTTGAATCTCTGACCTGGGAGGTAATTGGTATCGTAGACAAGGACCCGGAATTGATTGGATCTGAGTTGGATGGCTTGCCAATACTCTCAAGTGAAGACTCAGCGATTAAAGCATGTACACATGCCACTTGTTCCATTTATGATCCCGTCATCAGAAAAAAAGTGGTGGAAAATGAGATTGAGCCTCTGGGATTGAAGTTGGCAACGATTATATCTCCTCAGGTTGTGATTCCTCAAGATATGCGTTTAGAGGATGGTGTGATGATATATCCAGGTACAAAAATCAGCTTCAATGTTCACCTGGGAAAGGGCGCTCTCGTATTCTTTAATACCCTCCTCGGGCACGACCTTGAGTCGGGAAACTACTCGACAGTTTGCCCCTCAGCCACCGTTAATGGATCGGTGACCTTAGGTGAGGGAGCTTTCATAGGAGCTGGTGCCACCATACACCAAGGCACCTCCATTGGAGATTGGTCTACGATTGGGATTGGTAGTACTATTCTGCAGGATGTTGGCGAGAATAAAAATGTGATGACATTACCCAGACAGGTTGTTACAGAGAAAAAATAATTAATATCATGGAGATAAATGAAATTAAAAGTAATAGAAATTATTGGGGATATCATAGACACTGAAGGAGATATTGAGAATATTAATTCAGGCAGTGATGCCTGGGCTTCTATAGCCCATCTGAATTTAATTCTTGCGCTTGAGGAAGAATTTGGGGTTGAGATTCCACCCGAGGATTTCCCGAAACTCCATAGTGATATTTGCTTATTCAAAAACACAGGGAGTTGTCGAGTTCGTAATTTTGGATTAATGAGGATATTGATGGGACGAAAAGAATTAGAAGAATTGTTCCTAAGTGGCGACCTTTCTCCACTTCAGGCGGGTATTGAAGCCTACTTGAGCCGGAGTTCTGGGGGTAGGGATTATCATTATGTCAGCAAAAAGATTTGTAGGTTAGAACATACGCCCAAAAAATCTGGGGCATGTTGGGAAGAGTTGACAGAAAAAGAAGCTGTATTTCCAAATTGGATCGAAAAAATATAATTGTGAGGTAACTCAAATAGATTCCATGGTTAATTCATCCCAGTCAGAACTTATGTATCATAGTATGGTCCGAATTCGGATATTTGAGGAAAATATCTTAGATCTTTTTTCCAAAGGACTGCTCGGTGGTACAACACATGCCTATATTGGACAAGAAGCCAATGCAGTTGGTGTTATTACTGCTCTCAACCCTGAAGATATTGTCATCAGTAATCACCGGTGTCATGGCCACTATATCGCTTTTAAACATAACCCTTATGCCCTCTTGTGTGAAATGATGGGAAAAGAAGATGGGTTATGTGCCGGGAAAGGTGGTAGTCAGCATATTTGTGATGATAATTTCTTTTCCAATGGTATCCAGGGGGGGATTGTGCCTTTGGCAGCTGGCATTGCCTTTGCGGTAAAGCGAAAACCAGAGAATAAAATAGTAACTGTTTTTATTGGAGATGGAACCCTAGGTCAGGGTGTTGTTTACGAAACACTAAATATCATTTCGAAATGGAAGCTACCTGTCCTCCTTGTTGTTGAAAATAACCGATATGCACAGAGTACAAAAATCGAAAATAATCTTGCTGGATCAATTACTGCCAGGTTTTCAGCTTTTGATATTCCCAATACCGAATTATCTACTTTTGACTGCACTGAAATATTTGAATCAGCCAAGCCCATCGTGGAAAAAATTCGAGCCACTTCACGTCCTCATGCCCTTATTCTGAATACGTATAGATTCGCCTCACACAGTAAAAGTGATGATGGTAGAGATCAAGAGGAGGTAGACATTTGGAGGAGTAATGATCCCCTCACTCTCCACGAGAATAAACTTTCAACTGAGGTAGTTAAATCCATCCGCAATCATGTTGAAGAAGAGATTCAGAACGCTGTAGATCTGGCAATAAAAGCAGAGCCAGCCGTATTGCTCGATGGGAGGGACTATTAATTATGAAATTTGTAGCTTCCATTAACAAAGCCTTGGATACACTTTTGGAAGAGAACGATGAAGTGATTTTTTACGGAGAAGATCTTGCTGACCCATATGGTGGTGCTTTTAAAGTGTCCAAGGGTCTTTCAAGCAAGTATCCTTCCACGGTAATTTCAACCCCAATAAGTGAAGCCGCCATAGTTGGAATGGCTGGAGGAATGGCTATCGCAGGACTACGACCTGTCGTTGAGATTATGTTTGGAGATTTTCTAGCACTTGCCATGGACCAGTTATTAAACCACCTGACAAAATACCCTTGGATGTACAATCATAGAGTAAGTACGCCAGTTACAATTAGAACTGCAATGGGAGGTCGTAGGGGCTACGGACCTACACACAGTCAATCATTGGAAGCTCTACTTTCTAGTATACCAAGGTTAAAGATATTAAGCCCGTCAATCTATCATAACCCCGGTGAAATTTTAAAACATTGCGTATTACATGATGATGTGAAAATATTTTCAGAGCATAAAATGCTCTACACTATGAATCTTATCGAAGCCAGTAATCCACCCGATGGCCTGCAGATTCAATCAAATTCTAACCCCTATCCAACTGTACGCCTATCCAACTGCGAATTTGAACCAGCAGAATTGCTTATTATTACTCATGGAGGTAATTCAGTACTGGTCGAAGAATTAATGCTGGAATTGTTACTGGAATATGAACTGGCAACAGAGTGTATTTTACCTTCCATTATCAAGCCATTTCCACTGGAGGATATTGTCCGCAGTACAGGATCCCCTAGAGCAATTCTATTACTAGAGGAATCACCTACAGAGTTTGGCTGGTCCGCTGAGGTCATTGCTCAATTGGCTGAAGGAAATTACCTGGATCAGAAAAGGGTTATCCGTATAGGCGCAAGGAATACCCCTATCCCTTCAGGGGCGGCGCTTGAGGCTGATGTGCTGCCTAGCAAAGAAAAGATTCTAACAAAAATAAAAAATGTATTCAATCTCTAAATAAGAAGCAATAAAATGGAAACATATTACAAATTACCCAAAGAAGACGTGAACGATGTGGAAGGACTGATTTCTGAAGTGTATATGAAGTCAGGCGATCAAGTTGAACAGGGTGATCTGATCTATTCATTTGAAACTACAAAAGCAAATGTTGATGTTGAGGCAGGGCATGATGGGTTCATTCATTACTATGTAAAAGCGAATGATACGATTGAAGTAGGTGTGAATGTTTGTGTAATCACAGACAATCCAGGATTCAAGCTAATAATGGAAGAGCCCATACAAAAACCAGCTGATGCGAGTATTAAACTGACAAAACAGGCTTTAGCGTTTATTGCCAAGCATGACATTGATGTTGCACAACTCAAGCTATCAGGGATTGTCAGATTAAAGGATATCGAAGCCTTATTAGATACTCAAGTGCCTGTCGTTCAAGACCAAATTCTCACATTGGATAGAGAGAATGAATTCATTGGCAGATTGTTAAACGACAGGAGTATTCGAGCATTAGGTTCAAAAGAGAAAATCCAGTTGTATCATGAACACGGATATGATATTGATAATTCAGTACTGTTCCAGGATGGTTCTATCCTCATTGCGAATGAGATTTACCTGGGGAGGAATGTGGTAATTGGCGAGGGGACGATCGTAGAAGCGCCAATTATTCGAATTGGTGACCACACAAATGTCGGACGCAAATGTGAATGGGTCGCCAGTGAGATAAATGTTGGACCCTTGAATCGTATCGGTGATGGGGTTGTCATTGACATCGCGGGGGGACGCTACTCTGATTCAATTTTCAAGTCTGGGAAGGACTGTCTTGTAGCTGGTGGTGCATACTTAAATGTGTGCCGTTCAATTACCTTAGGTGATCATGTTGCCATAAGTCCTAGAGCCATGCTATTTACCCATAGTTTTTGGCAAAGTATACTTGAGGGTTACTCCGCAAATTTTGGTCCTATCTCAGCTCAAGACGATTCTTGGGTTGGGGCAGCTGCTCAAGTTTTGCCAAATGTGGAGATTGGGTACGGGGCCATCGTAATGAGTGGTTCTGTGGTAAGTAGTAAAGTCTCTGAATATTCAATGGTGGGTGGTATTCCTGCAAAAGTGCTTAAAGAACAACTTAAGAAGCAACTTTCAAGCGCACAAATACGCGCTCAGATCTCAAGTCTTTTTCAGGAATTTGTCAACTATATCATGAGCTTGGATTACAAAGTGGAATCTAAATCAGCCTCCTCCATCAAACTAATATCGCCGGAACAAATAAAGCACTCAATCGATTGGGTTTTTGATGGAGGTGTGGAGAAGCCAGTAAATAATGATATTGTAATTGTCTATCAGAACGAATCTATGATTGAGGCTGCTTCAGTTCTGTGTGTGGTAGAGAAGTCTATCGTGGGTGATGTAGGTACTCTTGTACAAACACTTATGGAATTTTTTAGAAGAAGAGGAATCAGATTCTACTCTGAATAATTATGATGAATACAATTAAAAAAGCTTTATTTATTGCTCCACACCCAGATGATGAAAGCCTTGGATGTGGGGGAACTATCCAAAAATTAAAGGATACTGGGTCTCAAGTCTATTGGATGATAGTTACTCGTGGTTACCCAGATGATGGATTCAAACAGGATGCCATTGATGCTAAAAAGGAACAGATCGTCCGTGTAAACGAAGCCTATGGTTTTGATGGGATTTTTGAACTTGGCCTCAGGACAACCCTGCTCGATACGTATCAAACACGTGAAATTATTGGAAAGGTGGGTGAAATCTTACATCAACTAAAACCAGACACTCTCTTTATTCCACACCATTCTGATGTGCATAGTGATCACCGTGTAATTTTTGATGCTGTATGGAGTAGCTCAAAATCTTTTCGAACCCCTTTTGTGAAAAACATTCTATCATACGAAACTGTATCTGAAACAGAATTTGGAATCCCATCTGGGAGTCGTGTTTTTGCACCTAATGTGTTTATTGACATTTCAGATTATCTGGAAAGAAAGTTGGAAATCATAAGCATTTATCATGATGAAATTCAATCTCACCCTTTCCCGAGAAGCTTAGAGAATTTGAAGGCACTTGCACATGTGCGAGGGAGTGTTGCTTTTGTGGACTATGCAGAGGCATTTATGTGTTTAAAGAGTCTTGCATGAGAACAGCCTGTTTGACGGTATTTTACGATGGTATGCAGCAATTCGCGGATGAATACATCCAGTGTATCAAGGATCAGACCAACCAGGACTTTACTCTGGTTGTTATCAATGATGGTTTTCCGGGTGATCTTCCTGCTCTGCTGGAGAATCTTTCAATTTCCACGACAATCATTGAAGAGACATCCACTCCACAACAAAATCGATTGAAGGGCATGCAATACTGCTCTCATCAAGGGTTTGATGTGATTATTTGCAGTGATTCCGACGAAACCATGTATCCTGACAGGATTGAACAGAATATTTCATATTTTGAACTGAACCCAGATCGGGATCTGGTGTTTAATAATTCAGTAGGTGAGGATCAAGGCCGATATTTTGACCTTTTTCTTAAACCAAAAATTGTATTCGATGATATAGTTGACATAAATGTTTTGGGATATGGCGCAATGAACCTGAGATGTGACCTAGTCCCATTTTTCGTGAGTTTGGCAAATGAGCAAATAGATGTTTTTGATTGGTGGATAGGTTTAAGGTATTTAATTGAGAATGAGAATGTGGAGGTTCTTGATCAGGCCAGAAATCACTATCGTATGCATGAGGGGAATATTATTGGTCCTGTCTTTGAAGTGAATCTTCACAATATCAAGATTGGACTTAAAGTCAAGCAGGCTATGTATTCTGAAATGTTAACCCATTGCTCAACGCATGGACTCGTTGAGAAGAAAATTTTCAAGGAGAAGCTTGATGAGTTATCTGCCATAAATATATTTATAATAGCAAATTCACTTGACAGATATGTCGAGTTAGTTGCACAGTACTTACATAATAGAGATAAGATCTATTGGTGGGAGAACATTGTTTCATTAAATAAACTAGGAGTATCATAAGATTATGAAAGAGATAAAAATCGGTAATAGGATTGTTAAAGAATATAGTGCACCCTTTGTCATTGCAGAAGTCGGTGCAAATTTTAACGGTGATCTCGAGATTGCTAAAGATATGATCAGGAAAGCCAAAGAAGTTGGCATTGATTGTGTCAAATTCCAGTGTTGGTCAAAGGATAATATTGTTGTGGCAAGTGCCTGGAAGGATAAAAAAGCTTCCATGAAAGCTTTTGGGCATAGTCGTGAGGATGAATTACTAGACTACCTATCTCTTGATCATGATGGCCATAGAGAAATGGCGGCATTCTGTAAAAAGCAGGAAATCATGTTCTCTTCCACACCAACATCTTTCGTGGATGTTGATTTCCTGGATGAGCTTGATGTCCCATTCTATAAAATCGCCTCAATGGATCTTGACCATTTGAGCTTTCTTGAGTATGTGGGCAAAAAAGGACGTCCCATTATCATTTCTTCGGGCATTGGGACTGTTCAAGAGATTGCCCTGGCCCTTGAAACTATCAAGAAAACTGGTAACGAGGATATCATCCTTTTGCATTGCACCTCACTCTATCCACCTCATGAGAATGAAGTGAATCTGAATAATATCGATTTTCTCCGTGACGTTTTTGATGTTCAAGTGGGGTATTCTGATCATACTATTGGGTATAGCATTCCTCTAGCTTCAGTAGCGAAGGGCGTGTCAGTTATCGAGAAACATTTCACTCTCGATAAGGCAATGGAAGGTTGGGATCATGCTGTATCGGCCACACTCGAAGAATTTGAGATTATTGTTAAAGAGAGTCGTCGGGTTTGTGATGCACTTGGAAATAAAGAGCGGAAACTCAGCGAACGTGAATTGGACAATAAAGTCAATTTTAGGCGTAGCATTGTTGCCGGAAGAAATCTACAAAAAGGAACTACTCTAAAGTTCGAGGATTTGGGTTTCAAACGTCCTGGAAGTGGACTCTCACCAAATCAGTATGAGAAATTGATTGGTCGAACGCTTACGCAAGATATGGCAAAAGATGATCAATTCAACCTGGGATGTTTTGACTAAAACAAAACTCCTTGTCATTGGTGCTGGAAAGCACCAGGTTGATGTAATAAAGAAGTCCGCTTTGGCTGGATATGAGACAATAGCTGTTGATATTGATCCATTGGCTGAAGGATTTACCTATGCACATCAAACATTTGTACAAAGTGCTTATGATCATGAGGAAATACTTCAGAGCTTAGAGCGCACTGGTCAAAGCGATGAAATTTGTGGTGTGATAACTCAGGCTGCCAGGGATTGTATTCCTGTAGTCTCAAGACTTTCAGAGAGTCTTGGGCTTCAACATCTAGATGCTAAGGTGGCCAGTTTATCCCTTCAAAAGGGCAAATTGTCAAAGAGGTTGAATCCCCATGTCTTTATCGGTGAATTTGACCATGTCGATGGTGTTGTTGAATGGCCAGATTTTCCGTTCGTGTTTAAATGGGAAGGAACCAGTGGTGGTGCAGGTGTACATGTCATTCGGAGCGCTAACAAACTTGCTCGCATAAGGAGCATTGTCCCTCCAGGTCACCCCATTATCATCGAAGAGTTCGTAGCCGGACGGAGTTTTGGCATCATGGGACTTGCCTCTGAAGGTGAAATTAAGTTCTATGGAGTTGCTGAAAAATTCCTCAGGGACGATCTTGCTATAGACGAGGTGGTCTTTCCTGCGACAATAAATTATGACCTGCGTGAGGGTTTGATTTCGTATTGCAAAAAAATCTTGAGGGACCTTGAATTTAACTTTGGTCCATTTCAACTGGAGTTGATTCTAGATGAGGAACAACGCCCTTATTTTGTTGAGTTAGAAGCCTCGGTGATGGGTTCCTATATCTCTGAATGGGTGATTCCTGCGACATCTTCTAATGATATGGTCATGGATTCGATCAAATTGGCGTGTGAGGGAAGTTTTGACCCTCAGATTCATAAACCCGTTCTCAGCTCCCTTCTCAAGTACCATTATCCCCCTGAAACAGGCACTCTTGACTCATTTTGTTTCAGAAATATAAATCGTCGAGTTCTTTTCAAACCCTATTTTAATTCAGGGGATCATATCAGAGATAAACGTATGTATATAGCCAACTCTTTTATCCTTGGAAAAGAACTCACCGAAATGCGTAGAACTCTTCAGAGCCAAAAAATACAAGTAAATATTAACCCATGAGACTTAATAAAACCCCACAAGGACATTTTACCTCACGTGTCAATGAAACCGAGATTGTATTGTATTTGACTGAGGAGTTACTTCCTTCTGATGATTCACTCAAAAAACTAGAGTACATGGCAAACACGTTCGACATACATGAACGAATTATTGGTTTACCAGACCTGCATTTTAAGATTAAAAATTTTGTCCCATCTGGGATGACGATCCCGATTAAAAGCTATTTCAGTCCAATGTTACTCGGACCAAATAACGATGGGATGGGCTCACTCAGGTTCAGAATAAGTGGATCACAGTTGCCTGATGAAGTTATCAACAAAGTGTTCGAGGAGTTGAAGAAAAAAATAGTCATGTTTCGTCGCGATGAGGACATTATAGGTCGTGATATGGTAGATTCTATTTTTAGATCAGGTATTCAGGATGTTGCCTCAGATTGGGGATTTGGTCAAGATGATCTGCTCAAGTTTGAGGATCAAGGGTGTGTTAAACAATTTTCTGCTGATGAAGATCTAGAGCAATATTTCCCCAAAGAACGTCCTGAAAGTTTACCCCCCTTTGTCCCTGGCCATGAGATATACGAACGCGGTGGGAAATGCATTGGCGTATTAGACGGAACGAGTCATTTTATTGAATTGTTTCAACAGGATCATAATATTGATTATGATCAAGCAAATTCACTTGATTTAGGGAGTCGCGACTATTTCTTTTTGATCCATGCAGGTGCAGGTGATGTTTGCTTAGCTAGCCATAGGGGCTATTTAGATAAGAATGATAATAAATATTATCCTGGTACTAAAATAGGCGATGCAGCGCTGAATTCCTTTGCAGTTGCTGGTAACTATGGTCATGCCAATCGACTGTACCTATACAAGATACTTCGAGAGGTAATTGAGGAATGTATCCCTGGTTTAGAAAACGTGGAAATCCTCTCAGATGTACCACATGATTATCTAGAGTACCATACTGGCGAAGATTTGTTTATTCACCGAAAGGGCGCAGCAAAAATATTTCCAGCAGACCACTATCCAGAAGGGCATGCTTGGAGCCAGACTGGTACTCCCTATCTCTTTCCTTCCTGTGTAGGAGGTGATGCCTATATCATCACGAACCCACAGGGTAATCCTGAGTCATTTAATACTGTCAGTCATGGAGCAGGAAGGCTGATTCGCAAGGATCGAGCAATTGATCTCTACAAAGACACATCTCTGGATGATATGATGAAGCATAAAATAAAACTATTTCGCTATGGCGTAGATCAAATCGAAGGTCAGAACCCTTTGGCTTTTAAGGATATCGACACCATTCTGGAAACATTTAAGAGGTTTAACTTGGCTAATGCAGTGTGCAAGTTAAAACCATTGGCTAGCTTAAAAGCATGACAAAAGTATCCTTTAAGGGATTTAGACCTTTTAATCGAGCATCTCTACCTCTTTACACCAAACTTGTTCTTGAGCCTATGGCACGCCTGATTGCAATGCCGATAATCAATTGGACATCAATAAAACCATATCAGGTTACCTTGATGGGGTTGGGCTTGGGTTTCTATTCAGCTTATTCATTTTATGTAGGTGACTATTTACTTGGGGCGCTAATATTCCAACTTGCAGTTGTCTTAGATCTAGTTGATGGTTATGTCGCCAGGATAAAGAAGAGTGGCTCTGTTTTTGGAATACTTCTAGACGGGTATTCAGATCAGGTTAGGCTTCTGGTTAATATAGTAGCACTTGTTTTAAACACTAATGATGACCCTCTAGCACAATTCCTGCTAATGTTATTTCTTTTCCTTCATACAGCTGAGGCAATGATAGATTTCGAATTAATTAATGTCAGGAAATTTCTAACTCATAAAACTGACTTAAAATTTAATGCACTTGACCGATTGATGCTCAGCATAAAACGGAAACTCGAACTATACGGTTTACGAACAATCTTTCTCTATACCCAGGAGCGAGTCTTGTGTGTCCTGTTCATGGGGCCAATATTTGGTGACATTAAATTGTGGACCCAGATCGGTATTGTTCTGGTGCTATTTTCAGTTCATATGAAAATGGTCCTGGATGTGGCCTTAATTAAGAACGTTATCATAAATAAGACAAATGAAACGCTACGTTGAGTGGGGAATGTAATCTATGATTCCTAATACAGAAAAATCTATTCTTTGTCTGATGCTTGCCCGAGGTGGCTCAAAAGGCGTCCCAGGAAAAAATATTAAGTTATTGAATGGAAAACCGCTCATCTATTATACCATCAAGGCGGTTCAGAAAGCGGGAATCTATGATAGGTTTATGCTTTCAACTGATGATCCACAAATAGCTGAAGTAGCCAGAGGTTACGATGTTGATGTACCTTTCATCCGTCCAACTTCTTTGGCAGGGGATACCGCGAGTGCAGTGGATGCAATTGAACATGCCCTTAAATGGTTAGAGGCTCAGGGTGAGACCTATGATTATGTGCAGTACATATTCCCAACAGCTCCTTTACGAACCTGCGAGGATCTCCTTGGAGGGTTGGACACCCTGGTTAGTAGTGATGCTGACATGGTCATTTCTGTCTGCAAGACTGACCACCCTGCTCAATGGATGAATGTCTTGCCTCCGGACAATTCACTTCAGGATTTTGTAAAAAAGGAATACCGTCAGAAGAATAATCAAACACTTCCGGCAACATATCGGATTAATGGTTCGATCTATGTGGGCAAATGGGAAATATTTTATAATAAACTAGATTGGTTAGAGCAAGATACTGTCGCTCATATTATGCCCAGAAAGAGATCTATTGATATTGATTTGCCGCTGGATTTCAAATTGGCGGAAGTCATAATGAAAGAGAAATGTAATGAATAAATTAGAACAATATTGTATTGAAGCAAATGCAACTATTAGGACTGCGTTTAAAAAGATGGGTCAACTGAGTGACAAATTCATTTTAGTTAAAGAAAATGAAAAGATAATTGGTATTGTTACTGATGGAGATTTTAGAAGAGCAATATGGGGATCGGTCCCATTTGACAATCCCATTGGAGAAATAACCAATCTTTCTTACATATTCTTTAGCACAGGCCATACCAACAGAGAGATTAATGAAACCTTTCGTGAAAAAAACATAGGTCAGATACCGGTAATAAAGAATGGGAAACTAGTTAAAGTCTACTCCAGAGATGATATAGATGTGATTAATAAAAAGCCCTTTAAAAAAAGTTCAAACATTCCGGTAATTATAATGGCAGGAGGGAAGGGGACTAGGCTAGACCCATTTACTAGAATATTACCCAAACCATTAATTCCAATTGGGAATGAGCCTATAATTGAAATCATCATGAATGAATTTTCCGGATATGGGGTTTCTGAATTTCATCTAACTTTAAATGATAAGTCTAAGATGATAAAGGCATATTTCCACGACCACTCCTTTAAATACAAGATACATTTTATTGAAGAAAAAAAACCGCTTGGTACTGCTGGAGCGCTAAGACTAATACCTTTAAATAATGTTTGTTCAATAATCGTTACCAATTGTGACATCATAATCAAAGATGATTATAATAGGATTATTGAATATCACGAGGAAATGGAAAATGACATAACGCTTATTGGTTCATTGCAACATTATAAGGTCCCATATGGCGTATGTAAAGTAGGAGAAAAAGGTAATCTAAAGTCCATCATGGAAAAGCCAGAATACGATTATCTGTCCAATACGGGTTTTTATATATTAGAAAAAAGTATTTTAAAATTAATACCTAAGGATAGATACTTTGACATGACAGATTTAATCAACAAGGCCTTGGGTGACAATTTTAAAGTTGGTGTATATCCAGTTTCAGACAGGTCATGGATTGACATAGGGCAGTGGGAGGAATATAGAAAAGCAGTTAATGCACTGACTTGACAATAGTGGATTTTGATCATGAGATCTGCGAAAAATTAACCTACTGTGAAAACAGTAGGTTAATGTGAAAAAATGAAAAAAAGCTCATCATATATAATTGTCCCTGGATTCGATTCATCTTCGCATAGAGCACTTTATGAGAAAATTTGTATGGAATTGAATTGCACAGAGTTAATCCTAACCCCATTAAAGCAATATTATAGACCCACATTAATTTTGAGATCAATCTATACATTAATAAAAAGTTTACCATCACTTATTAAATGTATGTTAAGAAAAGATATTCGTCTTTATTCATTTGATGGACAAAATTTTGGTAGGTCCATTAATGAAGAGGGACTTTCCCGTTCATCGATAGGTCGATTCTCAATTTTTGATAATGGGCTCTATTATATTTTCAAGGCTAACATAATATATAACATCATCATGCAATTATTCAAAACACATAACATTAAAATGATCATTGGTGGTGATGATGCATACATTTTATTTGGACTTCTAAGTCAGACGGCCATCAAAGAAGACATCCCTGTTTTTTTCATCAAAGGGATGACTAACATTACCCTAAGGGGGTATGACATAAAATATTACACATCTGCACCACCCTATGAGGAGTTGTATGAGCAATACAAGGATAACTTATCAGATAAAGTATTAGATTTCGCTGAAAAAAGACTAATTGAAAGATGTAATGGGGATAAAGCATCTCTTAGTTTCATGCCTAGGGAGAGATATGAATCCAGGTTGAAACTTCAAGATGAGCCAAGCATAATCATGTTTTTACACGATCTGTTTGATTCTCCAGGCATATATGGATCGAATTTATTCAAAAGCCACGTTGATTGGATCGAATCTACCATTGGTTATTTAAAGAACAAAAAGCTAAAATTCTATATAAAAACTCACCCAAACGAAAGAGAGATAAGTAAAAATCTTAGTAGCATCATTCTTAACAAGCATAAGAAAGACATCGAAATAATAGATAAGGATATTAGTCTAGTTGAATTAAAAAAGACTCAGGTAAGGGCAATCCTAACTGTTTTCGGGACTGTTGCAATAGAGGCTGGCTATATTGGTATTCCGGTAATTGCAGCAGGAAGATCTCCATATAGCTGCGGTAGCAATATAAGAGTACCTAAAAATATTTCAGAATATTTTGGAATGATTGAATTGGCAATTCAAAATAAGTTAGCTATTCCTGATAGAAGAGAGGCAATTGTCAAAGAAGCTCTGAATAATATTCTAAATTGGTATTTACCGACCATTGAGAACATATCATTCAATGACATTACTCAACAAGACTGGAATCAATCTATGAAATTTGATTATCCTTCAACTCTTTATGAAAGAAGAAAACACTATATGGGTAGTAAAAACTTTTACAAGTATTTAAAGAATAAGTATATAGGCATAAACTTTACCAATGATGGAAATTTCAATGTATTGAGTAAAGCACTCGTTAAGACCAATTAAATGATGCCTAATAAAAATTTGTAAATCATAAAACTGAACGCAATTATTTACCATACCGCCTAATGATATTTTGCTGAAAAATAATCTTGCGAAAAATGTTTTGACATATGCAATAGGTGGAGCGATTGGTCCTGCCATCCCCTTTTTTCTATTGCCAGTAATGACGAAATATCTGAGCCCATCAGATTATGGTATCTTATCAATTCTAACCGCATTTCAATCAATTTCTCTTTACATTATATCATTTAATCAACACTCTGCATATACGAGATTCTTTTACGATAATGAAGGCCAAAATACTAAACTATTAATGATGAACAACACATTCGTAATCACCATCATTTTCATTATTTTTATTTTGATTACCTCTACTAGCAGGAATTTTCACAATATATTTATTCAAGTAGATAAAGTTTGGATATACTTAATGGTCTTCATTGCTTATGCTGGATCATTAGAGCTCCTGCTAAAGACTCACATGCAGATTGCGAATAAACCTAAGACATATGTTTTCATTAATGTGGGAAGTGCTCTGATCATTGCTTTGATTACACTTTACCTAGTCGTTAGTAAATCATTTTTGTGGCAAGGAAAAGTATATTCGATGTTGATTTATTTTACTTTGTTTCTGATTGTATTTTTAGCGTATTTAATTTCAAATGATAATTTTAGTTTGAACTTTAATCTAGATATTTTCAAAGAGACAACTCGATTTGGGGCTGGATTACTCATAGGTTCAATTGCTGGTTGGGGACTGAACATGTCAGATAGGTTCCTTATTTCAGGCCTGTTAAATGTAGAAGATGTAGGTAAATATACAGTAGCTCATCAGTTTGGCTATGTTGTATTCATTATAGTTGCTTCAATTGGTAAAGCGTGGAGTCCGTACTTTTGGAAAAATTTTTTGAAAAAAGGAGATGAAGGTAAAGATTTTATTATTAAAAACTCAAGGTATATATTTTTATTAGTCATATTAATAACCTTTCTAATTATCAATCTTTCTCCATTTTTAATGGAAATCATGGTTGATAAACAATATCATGAATCTAAGTCATACGTGAAGTGGATTGCACTTGGATATGGAATTCAAGGTATACAAGTAATATTTATTCAGTATATAACCTTCCATAAAAAGACACACTTTTTATCATTTATTACCCTTCTAACGCTCATTATAAAATTAATAACTAGTTATTCTCTAATAAATATTTTTGGTGTAATAGGGGCAGCCTGGAGTACTTTTATCTGTTTTTTGTTTCCTACGTTAGGTATAATCATTTACTCTGCCATTCTTGAAAAGGAACATGTTTTTAAGTTATTTAATTTGAATATAAATCGAATGCTATAAAAAAATGAATTTAAATCTGTACATTGATAATCTGACTTTCATAGGATTTTGGAATAAAGTAAGCATATTGACGTCAGTAGAATTAGTAAAAGTAGTCAAGAATTTTATATAGAACTAAAATTTTGAAATGAAAATATCTGAGGAACTACAACGCAATTTAATTTGTCCTGTCACTAAACATGATTTAGTCAACAAAAGTGATTATCTAGAAAATATAAAGTTTTCTAAAATCCGTTATCCAATTATTGATGGTGTGCCAGTTCTCATTAACGATGAAAATAGTTTATTTTCTATAAACAATTTTAAATTAAAGAAAAACACAACTTTTAAACTATCTCAGATTACGTCAGAGCATACATTAAGAAAATTGATCCCATCAATTGGAAAAAATATAAAAGCAGAGCGTAATTATTCTGAGTTAGTTAAACAATTATCAAAAAATTCTAGAATATTGATAATTGGTGGAAGTATCAAGGGTGATGGGATAGACGTTTTATATGAAAATAATTCATTTGAGATTATAGAATCAGATGTTTCTTTTGGGCCTCACACTAAAATAATATTTGATGCACACGATATACCCTTTAAAGCAGATACTTTTGATTGTGTAATTGTTCAAGCAGTACTAGAACATGTATTAGACCCTCAAAGATGTGTGAGTGAAATTCATAGAGTATTAAAGTCTTCTGGTATTATTTATGCTGAAACTCCTTTCATACAGCAAGTACATATGGGAAAATACGACTTCACTAGATTTACTTATTTAGGTCACCGAAGATTGTTTAGAAAATTTGAAGAAATTAATAGCGGGCCTTGTTGTGGCCCTGGAATGGCTCTTGCGTGGTCTTACAGGCATTTTTTAAGGAGTTTTACTTCAAACAAAATAATGATTAAAGTTATTTCACTTTTTGCAAATTTTACTTCATTTTATTTAAAATACTTTGATTATTATTTAATCGATAAGCCAGGTGCATATGATGCGGCATCAGGCTATTTTTTTATGGGTAAAAAAAGCACCTTGACTCTGTCGGATGAAGAACTTTTAAATCAATATAAAGGCATGGGTTAGCTTCTATAATAGCATAAACTTATTTTTTACGACAAATTTTAACTAGGCAGAAACTATGAGTATGGAGTGAAACAAAAATCACCATTTATTGTTTCAATATGTCTGAGTAATTTATTATTTAATAGCTAGTGGTAAAATTAATTACATCTTTATACGTCATTACTATTGGTTGGACAGGGGTCATGATAATTCAAGAATGGATTAGACCCTACATTCTAATATGTACCATTATATTACTATATGTAATATCAAAAATAATTAAAAAAAACAAAATTTATTATAAAGTGTTCGGAATTAGAGATTCTCTTTTAATATGTTTTATTGTTTATGTAATTGCACTCAGCTTCTTTCTACCAAATCCTAAAACATTTAACTATATCCTCGCTTACGGCTTTGTATTTACAATAGCCTATTCAGTAACAAAATACTTCTTTGCTATAAATACAAATAATCATTTAATTCAAAAATATAACTATATTGGAGTTTTAGTCGTATTAGTCTATGGAATATTTGAAGTTATAATGAATAACTACTTAAATAGTGATTTGATATCCATCATTTGGCAAAATAGGACTAATGGCGCAATTGCAAAAATTGGTTCGCATTCATTTATTAGATCATATGGTATGATGCCCGAGCCAGGTATATTTGGATTATATCTAAATTCTTTGGGTATTTTGGCAATGTACTATTCGAGTCAAAATCATAACATGACAAGAAAGACAATCTTTTACTTATTATTCTTTACAAATTATTATTTCATTAGTTCTGCTGCATCACTGTTTTCAATTGTTCTTGCTATAATTATCGTACAAATTTTATTATCAAAGAATTCTAAAAGCATTTTGAAAAATATTTTCTATCTACTTGGTTTTTCGGTAATAATGTTCTTTGTGATATCAAATACTAACCTGACTATTATTGATAAAATAATAAAGCCTAATGTATACTCAATTGAAAGATATGATAGATGGGTATTAGCAGTGGATTTAATATCAAACATGTCTGGTTTTGGTAAAGGACTTGGTTATATCTCATCAACTTACGGGTCGAGCCTTAATAATTGGTATTTTATGTTGTTAGTTGAAACTGGTATAGTTGGGTTTTTGATGATTATGATATTTTTATTTCTTTCTATAAAGAAAGGAATATCAAACCAAGAAATGAAACCATATTTATTAGGGATATTTTCGAATATTATTCATTTTGGTGCTATTTCGACCTTTTTCAACCCTTTTTTATTCATAATAATTGCTATTATGGATATTGAGCTGATTCGAACTAATAATACGCACAGAAAAAAACTTCAACTATCACAAAACTAAAAGAAGAATTCATACTGTTATTGATTTTATGAAAGTTAGCATAATCACTCCTGTTAAAAATGGTTCAAATCACATTGCAAAATGTATTGAATCTGTAATAAAACAAGATTATCATGACATTGAGCATATTATTATTGATGGGGAATCAGAAGATTCAACCATGGGAATAATAAAAAGTTATGGAGATAAGATTGCTTATTACGATAGTAAAAAAGATAAAAATATGTATGCAGCGATTAATTCTGGTTTATCTGTCTCAACAGGTGATGTTGTAGCATGTTTAAATAGCGATGATTATTATTATGACCATAAAGTAATTAGCACAGTAGTGAAAAATATTTTAGCTGGACACAATGCCGTATATGGAAATATTGTTAAATACGATGCAGATAAAAAAACATATAGATATGTAAAATTACCTCAGAGCAGTTACAAATCCCTACTTTTGTCCAGGCATAGTACCTTTCTCCCACAGCCAACACTTTTTATGAAAAAAGAACTGTATGATGATTATGGTCCTTTCGATGATTATTATTATTTCTCATCAGACTACGACCTTATATTAAAAGTCTTAAGGCATAATGAAATAAAACATATTGATTCATTTTTTACAGTATTTAGGCAACATGCTGGCTCTATAACAATGAGTCAAACAGTAAAAATGATAGAAGAGAAAAAACAAATCATAAATATTAATAGATATGAAGACTATTCACTAGTTAATAGAGCTTTTCATTATTTGAAGGATTGGATTTATTATAAATATATCAATGCTATAGCAAATTAAATATATATGGGCAACAAAACAAAAAACGTAAAAATGAAATCTGTTTTACATGTCATTAATGATTTGAAATTAGGAGGTGCTCAAAAATTAGTCTCTGATTTAATAATCGAATCTAAAGATGAATATAGATTCTCAATTTTTATTTTGGATTCATCAAATGGATTATTCGATAAAATACTCAATGAGGAAAGAATAGAAATACTTTCACTTTATCCTATTTCATTAAATAAGATTTTAAAAATAATCAGGCGACTAAAAAGTACTGATTTAATTCATGTTCATCTTTTTCCTCTTCTATACTTATGTTCCTTCATTCCAATAAAAAAAGTATACACTGAACACAACACATGGAACAGAAGAAGAAAATATAATTTGTTGATGAGGATTGAGAGATTTATATATAGCAATTATGATGCTGTTATTTCAATATCAAATAAAACAAAAGATGCATTAGATACTTGGTTGAACAGGATACCAACCAACTATAATGATGTGATTTATAATGGAATTAATTTAAATAAATTTACAAAAAAACCATTAGGTATATTTGGCTATAGACTTGGCATGATGGGAAGATTTTCTGCACAAAAGGATCAGGCAACTATCTTACATGCATTAAAATATCTACCTGAAGAATTTTCTGTTATATTTGCTGGATCAGGAGAATTATTAAATAATATTAAAAGTCTATCACAAGAATTGAATATAAATCGACGTGTTAAATTTTTGGGACAAATAACTAACATTGAAAATTATTTAAATAATATAGATTTATATATACAATCATCGAACTGGGAGGGCTTTGGTCTTGCTCCTTTGGAGGCGATGTCAAAACAAATACCAACTATTGGATCAAATGTAGATGGTCTTGATGAGGTAATTGGTTCATCAGATTATCTATTTAAAAAAGACAATCCAAAAGATTTAGCCAAATCAATAATGAGAATATATAACACAGATAATTCATATATGGATGCTCAGAAATTTGCTTATGCCAGAGCAAAAGAATTTTCAATTGATATAGCAAAAGAAAAATATTCACAATTGTATAGTTTAATAATCAATCAATAATCTTAATAAAAAACCGTCAAAAAACAGAATACTATTTATTGTTTCAGAAGATTGGTATTTCTATTCCCACCGCCTATCTTTAGCAAAAACTGCAATTAATTATGGATATAAAGTTGCCTTATTGAGTCGTTATACAAATCATCGTAAAGTAATTGAAAACGCAGGTGTTGAAATAATTGATTGGCCACTAGATCGAAGCTCTAAAAATCCTTTAACAGAATTAAATGCAATTAAAAGTATTATTTCATCTATTCGTAAATTTCGACCAGACATTATTCATTCTGTTGCAATGAAACCTGTCATCTATTCAGCTATTGCAAGCATCTTTACCGGCTTAGATAATCGTATTTTTGCATTAGCAGGCTTAGGGTTTGTTTTTACATCAAATAGAAGAAGCGCGAAAATATTAAGACCCTTTTTAAAAGTTATTTTTAGTCTATTATTTAAAGGCAAAAAGACAAAACTTATATTGCAAAATCCTGATGATCGGCGCCAATTATTATCTAAAGGTGTGATAAACCCAAAAAATATTCGTTTGATTCGTGGAGCTGGGGTAGATACGAAAACATTCAGTTTTAAAACTATTCCATCAAATATGCCGATTATCATTCTTCCATCGAGAATGCTCTGGGCAAAAGGAATACAAGATTTTATCGATTGTGCGAAAAAAATCAATTATAATAAGAAAATTGCAAGATTTGTATTAGTTGGTATTCCGGATAAAGAAAACCCAGATGCTATACCAATAGAAAAGTTAAAAGAATGGAATACTAGTGGGATTATAGAATGGTGGGGTCATCAAAGTGATATGCCCACTGTATATCATAAATCTAATATTATTTGTTTGCCAACAACTTATGGAGAGGGTCTCCCCAAATCTTTGCTAGAGGCGGCTAGTTGTGGACGCCCAATTGTGGCTTATGATGTACCGGGCTGTAGAGAAATTGTAAAAGATGGTTATAATGGCTACTTGGTGCAACCAAAAAGTATCGATGGTCTTGTAGAAGCCATAATTTTATTAATCAATAATTATAAATTATGTGTCCAAATGGGTAAAAATGGTAGAAAATTAGTTGAAAAACATTTTACTCAAGAAAAAATTGCTCGGGAAACCATTGCTGTGTGGGAAGAAGTATTAGCCAGTTAAAACAAACTAGGATCTTATTAGCAGGTAGAGCCGGGTTTATTGGCTCTTTTTTATAAAAATTTAAGGCAATATTAAGATTGAATCCCATTTACCACTTATAGAAATTGATATGCAGGTGTTTGGGCGGAATGTTTGAGTTAAATAAAGTCTTATGTAATAGTGTGTACATTCTTATTATACTTTATTGGGGTACACACTCACTCTATTGAATCGTATGAAAGAATTTAAAAGGAATCTAACATAGATGTAAAATCAAATTGATGTTCTATAAAACATGTGGTAAACTTTGTTAGCAGGATAGAGCATCTTGTAAAAGAAACCCCCCAAGTTTACACTTGAGGGCTTTCTTTCCATTTGAAATGGGTCTATTAGTTATCCGTCCGGATTTTCTTCAGACCCATTTCTTTTTTTACGCTTCGGTAGCGTATCCATTCCGAATTCTACAATCCGGGGATCACGTTTCCCAAAGTATGCATAAACAGCATCTCGAGTACGTCGAGCAATATCAACCGAATTGTCTCGTACTGAGTACATAGTTGATGTTGCTGTTTCTGCTACACCAGCAGCATCTTGTTTCGCTTGGGCAGCTGTATCTAATGCCGTAATGGCACCATCCACATCAGTTAAAGAAGGGCTTGTCGGCGCATACTCATCAGCATACTTGACTAATCCAGCTTTTAATTGTCTTAACTGCTCCAGCAAGATTGCTGGTTTTTTTGATATTAAAGTTGCCATAGTTGGCTCCTTGTGTTATCGATGATTGTCACTACCGTGCCAATAGCAGATGACGTTTCT
>ENA-OREN01001199-OREN01001199.1-marine-metagenome-genome-assembly--contig:-NODE-1199-length-31626-cov-6.724904_pt1 | contig 31626 bp, 52 predicted proteins | sample MGYA00248624_ERZ508555 | MGnify/ENA primary metagenome ERZ508555 (study PRJEB26222, sample SAMN06267773) | marine metagenome | isolation source: Saanich Inlet, British Columbia, Canada | place...
CTCTATCCTCGCCTTGTACGGAATGTCTTAGACTGTTTATATTACTCTCAACAACCAATTCCATTATCTCCTCGGTTACATCTGCAAAAGGTACTATTATATATGTTCTCATTTTATATATTTTTAATTATCCTGTAAAAACTCAATAAAATCATGAAGGCATTGACTAGCCTCAACTACTCCACCATCAGCCTCCACTCTTACTGCATAATTCGCTACAATTTCCTCTTGCATACAAGGAGGTTTGTCAGGGATTGAATGTCTTACATTATCATAATCTCCCCACCATGTACTGCAATAAATTTTTCCCCAACTCATTTTTTCTTTTTATTTATATTATAACGCTTCTCGGCTTTATCTTTGTTTAGGTTTAAATAAGCAACAAGCCTCAATGTGTTTTTCTTTGATCTTATATCTTTCTTTCTATCCATTATATAACCCATTGAACAAAGTTTCCAGTACCACTATCTGGACTCATATCATCTCCACTATTAGATGAATACTCTGGGAATTTGCTAGTGTTGTTAGCAATATAGTCATTGGCCCTTCTTACATAAAACTCAGCCTTTGACCTAAAGTCAGCAACCATCATCTTCATCTCATTCTCTTCTGCAACTATACTATTGTCCGATGTATGTCTATATATTCCCCCATTTTGGATTTGATAAAGTTGAAATGGAAGAAGATCAACCATTGTATAGAACACAAGCAATGGAGTTAAAAAAGTTGTTATTAAATAAGAGTAGTCTTCATTCCCAGCATCATCCCATGTTCCATCTCCAACAATAGTTAATAGTTTATTGAGTAAGTCAGTACCTATGACTGGCTGTAAGTGGATGTCTTGGGCTGTTTTGATGTGAGGGTAGAACTTGTCCTCATCTACATTTCCACCAACTCCTGTTAGCTTCATTATGTCATCCCTGTTTATTAATAATACATCTGCCATCTTATAATATTTTATAACCCCATTTTTCTTTTAACATCTCTTTTAATCCTTCTTGTTTCTTTCTTTATATAGTTACTAGCTGCCCTCTTAACTGCATCTGCCTGCCATGCTCCCCTCCTTCTCATATATCCTCTATTTGGCATATCAATAGGCTTTGTTCCTACCCTTATGTCGTTAGCTGGATATTTGATAGCTCTTCTTCTGGCCTCCCTCACATCTATCTCTTCTGAATTCTCAAGGTTTTTAGTTTTACTTCTTGATTTTGGAATTCCAATCTTTCTATCATTTCCCCTTGTAATACCTTTTAATACTCCATGTAGGTTGTCAAATAAGACTCCAGATTGTTGGAAATCTAAAGCCAATGGAGTTATAGGTAGTTTACTCATTACACTTCTCATGGGTGTAGGCTTTCCCTTTAGCAATCCTTTAAAGAAAGATATTAAGGTAGTGGTACTTTTGCCAAACCTTGCAAACAATATATTTTTAACAGAATTAGGTAGGTTTAAACCCATTAGATATCTCTGAAAATATCCCCTAGCAGACCTTTCAACAAACGCTTTGTAGTCTATCACATTGGCAAACATATTCTTTCTTTGAGCTAGAGGTAATCCAGTTGTGCTTATTATCAAAAAAGTTACTGCTTGAGCATATTGATTGGTCATTTTAGGGATTGGGATGTCTACTAAGAAATTTACCCAAGATGGAATATTAATAGCATTCCACTTCCTCACATAGATATGTCTTCTCCAAAAGTGATGGCATAAAGCTCCACCTTTGTAGAACCAGATTGAATAGGAGTTTTTGCCTGATGCTGCCAACTCTGAATTAACACCATCCTGGCCCATTTTTACAATATCTTCTTTCCTATACAAAACACCTGACTTGGCAATGCCAACCATTTTAGTGCAAAAATCCCTACTATTTTTAGATGTCTTTTTAGGGGAATAGGAATACCTTGCCTTCCATAAGGACAGTCTTTTATCTTTGTACTTAAAGTCTGTTCCATCTTGAAAACTTTTCTTTTGAGGATTTGAGTACCCTCTTAAAGTTCCTTTGCTTTCGGCAAGATTTATATTATCTATCAGATTCATTCCCTTCAAATAATTTATCTTCCTCTTCTTCATCGTGTACATCGGCAACATCTACTTCAAACCAATCTTTTCCATCCACAGGCTCTCCATAAGGATCAATAGCATCCAATAAGGCATCTTGTTGGTCATCTGTCATGTATGGCCTGTCATCTTCCTTGCTTAATTCTGTGCCATCAGCTATATCCATTTTGTTTGGAGTTTCTAAAGGTTTCTCTTCTTGATAGCTTGGGAACTTTTTAAAAGGATTTAGTGACTTAAAACTTAAATCTATTTTTACACCATTATGAAGAAGTAGTTTGTTTATGTTCTCCAACATCATTAATCTATAAGGTCTTATAACAGTTTCCTCAAATAGTATTGCTGCCACCCTTAACTCATCAGCATTATTTCCAAGACCAGAACCTGATCTTACTCCAAACAATGCAGGCGATGTTACTCTATGGCCTATCATTATCTTCTCACTACTTTCCTTAGATAATAAGTCAAACATCTTGTCTAGGTCTGGCTGAGATACTGGATCAACAGATGCAGCCCTATCTTTATCATCATTAAAAGCAATGATTATTTTACCAGTAGATGTTGTGCCTCCCCACTTGTTGTTGATACTTGACTCTATTTCTCTCCTTGTATCTGAATCAGGCTCTCCGTTGTTGAAGTTAATTAGAAGTGAAGGAAACATGCCATTTAGTAGGTTGTTTATATGGAAGTTTGAAATCTCTTCCTCAATGTGAGCATATTGCAAAGCACCTTGATAATCAACATTAGGATAGTAGAAAGAACCAGCTCTGTATGGTTTTACTGCCATTATCTGCAAAGGATCTTTCTTCTCTGGACTATATGAAGGATAAGCAACAGGTCTGTACTTAGCTTGTGTATACTTACTCCAATCATCCGAGTAGAAGTATTCATTTACCACACCATTAGAGTCAGCCTTGCCACTTCTCCAATTTTGAACAGGAGTATGTTTTACCCTTGCAATCTTACTCCCATCTTTTGATAGGATAATTTGTTGCATATAAAAGCCTAAACCTTTATAGTCAAAGGCCCATCTTGATAGGTCTTGGTAAGTGAATAAAGAGTTTACCTGCTCCCAATTTTCCTCTTGGGTAGTTTCATCTTTACTTTCCAATCCCTCCCCTACAATCATTTGGGAAATACCATTGATTAGGGCATGGTTTGTAGATGATCCTTTGTATCTATCAAGAAGATAGCCAAAGTAATCATTGTCATCCCCATACTTTATCCACTTTTTACTTGGATTTTCAGATATTTCTGGACTGGTATAATTAGAAAGTTCTAATAATAACAAGTTATCTTTTTTATTCTTTGATGCTGAAGGTTCTTTCATCTTTAGATATAGTTTGGTAATAATCTTCGTTCATATCGTATTTCTCAAGGTCTGTTTGCGATGTAGCAAATATCTTACTTCTATTTATCAAAACACCACCACTTTTAAGTTCTAACATATAGAATCTTCTATTTTTAAAAGTATGTGTAATGTTAAAGGTAAAAATACCACTATCATAAGTGCCAGTAACTGATGCTGATGTTTCCACTTGAGATGCCTCATTTATCAAGGTAGAGTCACAAGTAGTAACTTCTTTTCTTACATACACACTTATAGTATGTGCAGAATCTGTGCTGTCTATTATAATCATACAAATGTATAACGAAAAACGGCCAAGAATTGTTCATTCTCAGCCGTTCACTAATAAAACTAATATGAAGAAAATTACTAAGTGCCTACTGTTATAGTTGGTGCAGTTGTCAATCCAGCAAAAGGATTGGCATCCGTAGAACCATCTAAGAAGTTAGCAGGGTATCTTTCGTTTCCTGTTAATGCAATGGTAAATCCACTTAGATCTCCCATAGCTGTTCCAGTAACAATTGTTCCTCCTGTCACTTCCATTCCATGCTCCATTCCACATAAGAAAGCATTTCCATTGTAGTCAACAACCACAACTTGAGGCCTTCCATAAGCCATCAACTTCAACTCTTTTTGAGTTGAGGCATCCAACTTCTTGAAAGTAGCATTTAGAACTTGTGACCAGAATGTAGTACCTGTATCTCTTGAAGAAGTAGTGGTTTGCTCAAGGTTTGTTGCACCTTTTACTTCATACTTAAACAAGGTAACAGCTACGGCAGAATCGGCAGATGTAGATAAATCTGTAATCTCATCATCAGAATTAATAGTTGCATGTATTTGATAATTTGCAAAATATAATTCCTTAATTCCTCCTACCGAATCCTTGCATGGCTCTAGCCTTCCTTTTACGATATCGCAAGACATAATCTATTCCTTTCTTTTTAAGTTAAACATAAGAAATAACTACGGAGTTGAGTTCCAATAATAAACTATTTCTGAACCAATACCATACTGTACACCAGCTGTGTATCTCATTACAAATCTCACATTTTGGCTGCCATCAAGGTCGGCCATATCAAGAACCTTTACTAAATTTTGATCTGACATAAGTCCTGTACCAAACCATAAGTTAGATTTTTGAGCAATTACTATTTCGCTTGATGGTAAACCATTAGCCATAAAGATAGGAATACCTGAGTAGTTAAGAGGTTTCTCTCCAACTGTACCCTGACTCATAAAACCAGCAGCACCAAGTCCGTTAGCACCAAATCCACCAAGAGCAATCATGTATGCTCTAACAACATTAGGAGATGCATATATTACTAAATCATCAGCACCATAAATAGTATCTGGGATAGCTTCATACACACTAGAAAGTGCTGATATAACATTTGAGCTGTCTACGGCAGTACCACCATTGTCAACATCTACCACATCACTATCAGCCTGGAATAAAGGTGTAAATCCACCAAATTCGCCATCAGTACCACTAGCACCTTGCCATATACTTGTTTCGGTTGCAGCACCTACGCTACTAATCATGTGTGAAATAAGGAACTCACTAAATGTAGGAGGAAGGTTGTCATGTGCTGAATAGCCCATAGAGATAGCTTCCCAGTCAGCTCTAAAGTCATCTTTACAAAGAGCCTCATTTACTTGAAGTTCTTTTGGAGTTAGAATTCTCTCTGTCAAAGCAAGAGATCCAGTTGCAGCCCAATCACAAGTAGCATCTTTTACAATACCTGTGTTAGATAATTTTTTTACAACTGATTTGTATTTTACATTTGGCTTTAATGTTATAGCCTGTTTCCCCAATGTATTACCAGAGAGTAATGCACTTGCAATATATTTGCCTGCAAATTCTCCAGCATATGTTGAGGTTACTGATTGTGTTGTTGCCATTTTCTTTTCTTATTTTTTAATTATTGTATAGCATTTCATAAACTCTATCCAAACCTGTTTTCTCAGTTTTAGATGATAATTCCACACCCACACTAGATGAATCTTTTCCCTCTGGGGATTGCTTTAATTCACCTACGGCAGGCTCAGTAGATAACTCTACCTTTAACTTCTCATTTTCTTCTTTTGCTTTGGACAATTCTGTTTTTAAAGAATCTACTTCTTTTTTAATCATTGATAGAACATCCTCTTTGCTTAATACAGTTTCGCCTACGGCTTCTGCTTCTGCTTCTGCTTCTGCTGGGGATTCTTCCTCAGTTTCTTGCTTTGGCAATAGTTGTGATACAATTCCATCTTCTAATAGGATCATTTTCGTGCCATCAGGCAAGGTATATTCTCCAGCAGCCAAAGGAACATTTTCTCCTTCTACGGCAACCCATACAGAAGAACCTTCTACAAGTTCTCCCTCAAAATATACAGTCAATCCATCAGAAGTGATAACTTCGGAAAGTTTCACAATAGGCTCTTGTTTTTCTGCAAAAACCCCCTTAATCTTGTTTAACATATCTTCTGCTTTTGACATTTTATAAAAATTTATTTATTATCTAATATATTACGAATGTGTGTATATATTCATCGTAAACTTTTTACTCTAACCTATATCGCCAATACCTTGAGCAATAAGGCTTCCATCACAACACTTTCTTGAATATGTGCCATTTGCACACAAGCAGGCCCTCTTCCCACTTGAGGGAGAGGTGTTAGATGGAGTTGGATGTTGTGGTTTTTTACTCATCAAACAATATCTTTCTTATTTGCTCAACCTTATCTTCCCCAGTCATCTCATTACTCATGGATGTCATCTCCACAGGCTTGAAAAATCCTTCTATGCTAAATCCTTTTACTTTACCTGTCTTCACATAGTCATCCCAAACATCCTGGTTGTTGATCTTCATTTTGATTAACCAACTCCCAACAGGAGCATTTAGGTTGTATAGGTTGGACTTGTCTTTGTCTTCATCTTCTTTTATCCAACTCTCCACAACTGTATTCCCTTGAACATCTTCTCCATTGTGTTCAATAGTGGTTGAGTTTTGGAATCCATTTGAAAAGAAGTACTCTTGTGCCTTTTGTATAGTTTCTTTTGAGAATCTAATATAGAAAACCTCCTCATTCCTTCTTCTTAGAATAGGCTTGTCAGGAATCAAAACAGCACCAAGTAAGATTCTCTGATCCTTGTCAACTTCTGCCAACTGGATCATTTCCTCTGACTTTAGGGCAAGAAAATCACTATCTATTGCAGGCTCTTCTACTAAACTTATGGCCTTAACCCCTTTTATAATCATGTCAGGAGTTATAATTACATCAAATATTTTCATCCTTTTATCTTAATTTTTATGTATAACGAATTTATATGGTTGCTTGGTTTGAAATTCTTCTATCTAGTGCTTGTTGTGAACTCATGTCCCCACTCACAACATAGGCCTTTTGAGGCTCTAGCTCTTGTCCTAGTTGTTGTGATAGTTGGCTCTCTCCATTTGTTAGGGGATTTATTAGACTGAAAGATGGTGCAGAAGATGGCTCTGATACTCCATTAACTCCACCCACATCTCCACCAGCAGAAGGGGATTCTGGTGTGCTTGACCTTATCTTTGAAATGTTAGCAAGACCTATTCCTGCAACCATAGCACCCAAAGCAGCAGCAACAGGAGGCCCAGCAATAGGGCCAAGAGTCATTGCTCCAGCAACAGCAGAAACTATTCCTTGAAACATGCTAATAGTTGCTCCAGCTATTTTATACTTTTTCTGAGTTTCAAAGTCATCCGAAGAGGCTGCTGCAATATCGCCAAGAAGTTGGTTTGCTATGCCTAAAGATGCTGCTGCCGTTCCTGCGATAATAGAAACTTTCTCCTCTCCACTTAAATCTGCAAATTTTACATCTGTATCATACAAATCTTGAAGGTAAGCAAAGTAATTCCCCCACATTCCTCCTAATTCTCTCAAGTTTTCGCCTAACCATTCTTTGTATTCATTTTGAGCATCTACCTTCCTCATTAAAGCCTCAAATTCTGGATCTTCTATTTCCTCATCTTCCAATGTGAAATCTTCTTTCTCTGCCTCTTTTGCTTTTCTATCTGCTTCTTCCCTCCACTTTCTTTCATCTTCAAGAACCTTAAAGTATGCCTCTGCTGCCACTCTTGCTTCATCAAGATCACTTATATGCTCCTTAAAAGAAGGTCTTGACTCTTTGATTTTATCATTCATATCTACAATAGCAAGGGCTAAATCCTCCCTAGCCCTTTGATTGTCATCCAGCTTTATTTGTAACCTTGTTAATGCGTTTTCCTCCTCTGGCCCTCTTTCCTTTATATTCTTATTAACAAGTATCTGATTTTCAATCCTCTTTTTCTCTAAGTCTAGTATCTTTATTTGCGTTTCTCCATAATTCTCCATTGCCTGTGTTCTTTGAACTTCAGACTTTGTTGTATCATTAACTGTTCTTAGGTAGTTCTTACTCTCGTGTTGTAGTTTTTTTATCTCCCTATTGGTCTTCTCTAAATTCCAAGTAAGGTCTTCTTGGGCTGCGTTTGTTGCCAATGCTGCATAATAGTAATCCAGTTGCCCATGAGTTAGCAAAAACCACAATTTAGTTCCTTCCTTTAGGAATTTAAGTCCTTTCTTAAATTCAAAGAAAAATTCTCCAATTGATACAGAAAGATCGTGCCAAGCATTTCCCCAAGCCACAGATGCAGCACTCATTCTTGTCATTTCTTTTTGGGCATCTACATTTGCCATCATGTAGTCATTTGCAGACTGTACGGCTACTCTAAAGGCTATTATTGCAGCCGTTACACCAGCAAAAGCAACTGCTAAAAATGGAAGTGATGCAGTTAACCCTTTCATTCCTAATTGCACTAATTTAGCTTGTGCTGTTCCTGTCCCAAAGTGGAAAGCTAACATTCCTGCTGTTTTAGCTGCCTTTTCTTGATTTTCAGATAAATTTTCAGCCTCCTTTTGCCCTTCCTTTATAGCATTATTCATGTCATCTAGGTTTTTGGTAGCCTCACTAGATTGATCTGAAACATTTTCTATGCTATTAGCAAGTTCTTGAGTTTCTTTTTCCCCCTTTACATCGGCCTGTATCTCAACAGTATATTTCTTTGCCATTATCTATATATTTGATTGCTTTTTAATAATCTTTTTGATTGCTTTTTAAACCCTTTCCAGTCAGTAACTTTCTTATATCTACCCTTTGCAATTTCTACTTCTTCTGATACATTGTACCATTTATCTGATTGTAGTTGTTTTATTATTTGTGGTATCATCTTTTCTTCTTTATTAAATCATTTTGTAACTTAGATAAGTCTGCATTATAGCACAAAAACATTAGAGCCTTATCTGCTTTAAGATTTGTGACAGATCCGAATTTGAGAATGTTTCCATCCGATAAGGTGTAGATAGAAGAATACCAAGACCATTTATTGCTAAATCTTGCTTCACTTTCTGTTCCCGATCCTTCGGAGTCAAAGATTTCAGGATATTTATTGTTAATTGAAGTCCGATAGTGAAAAAAAAATTGGCTGCACTTAAAGCAACCCCCAATGGCATTTCCCTTAATTTTTCGTTTGAGCCTTCATACTCCCTTACCTTGTAAGTATCTTTGTAGCTACTTGCAATAGGTCTATAAAGTATAGACATTAGTTTGTGATAGTCTTTTGTATTGTTGTACTTATCCATATCAACAAACTCCCCAAATGTAATATCATCAAAGTCTGGAATAAACCCATATTCAATGCCATCTAATTCAAACCTTCTAATTAAAGTGATCTTTTGGTTTAAGGCATTGTTTAGTTCACCAATTATCTTCTCAATATCGCTAATCTTTAAACCATTGTAATGTTTTCCATCAATATCATAGAAAATCTCTAAGGCCTTCCTGTTTGCAAACTCTTCTTCAGCATCCTCTTCTACAATAGATGTGAACTTTTGCCATTGAGATAACTTTATATCATTTATACTCTCTGGTATTCTAATTTCTTTTTTTATCATATTATTTTACGCTTCATAATGTGGATTAGTATTCACTTTTAATAGTTTTAAGGTTAGCATTTCCTTTCCAGTATCAAATGAGATATTTGTTATGTAATGATAGAACCCATTAAAGTAGACTATATGCAAATCTTGTGCTTTTAGATAAATACTGTATTCAGATGGGAATGTAACCTCTATATTGTATCCTGTATTATCATACAAAGAAAGTAGCCAATCTTTGAAGAATACAGTAGTTATTGTGTTCTCTGCTGGTACTCCAACAAAGGAATTCTCAGTTTCATAAGACAAAGAGTTACTGCTGTCAGTAGCAACCAGATCTTGCACTTGACTATATTGGGAATATTCATCTTGTTCAGTATATGCCTTTGTTCCATTTGATGCAGTTACTGATGTTTGTAGATAATATGGATAAGATGTTGATGTTTTGTCATTCTTATACAACATTATAAACTTACCCTCTGCTGGATTGTAAGGATCTTCATTTGTTAAGTGAAAATGATGCCTTAAATCTGTTATTCCAAGTTTCGTTCCATCCTCATGAAACCTATCCATGTAGGCAGGGGGGAATACATTGAAAATACTCTCTTTTTTGAATTGACCTTTGCCAAAGTCTACAACAGGCCTATAAAACTCTTCTGCAAAATCTCTCCCTATTGTTTCATTGAAAGCAACATTTGGATAGTCATTTGACTCGGCATGGCGAAGAGTTATCTCATTGTAGACATTGTTTTTATTGTAATTTAACTCTTGCCTATCTACATAAGAAGTTAGGTCAAGAATTGGATTATTGTATAGACTTACAAAGTCTTGCATCTTGTAATCATTTCTACCTGTTTTAGTCAGCACTAGGTTGAAGGCATCTAAGAACCCACTTAGAAAATCAATAACCCTCACCTCTGGCATAATCCTACTTGGTTTAAAGACTGTCGTAATAGGATCAAATGGATAACTTTGAGTTTCTAGTGTAAGGCTAACCCCAAGCATGTCTGATGATGCTATCTTCCAATCAAACCTAACAACTTGATTTTGAGTCAAGGTCATACTCATTACCAAAGTTCCTGTAAACTGGTCTATCTCCCAAGTTCCAATTGTACCTGATGTAGTATTATCTATTGCCTTGATATCTAAATCTTGTGGACTACCTGTCGTAACAGGTTGAACATTATAAGCAAGAGTAAACACATAATCTCCACCAAAAGGTGCTGTATATAATGATGTGCCTGAGTTCCAATTGTTGTTCTCATCACTTACTTCATTAGCCAAAAGCATTTGAGTATAAGATGTGGTTATAGTTAGTGTTGCTGCATTTCTAACAATCGTGTTGTATCGTTCTTTTACCCAATAAGAGTCATTATCAAGCCATTTTATTGGAAATAGGTAAGCATCCTCAAAGTAATCAGTAATAGTATCGGAGTAAGTTAAATTGTAGCCATAGTTAGCAAATATAGTATCTATAAAGGTCTTTATATCAAAACCTACTCTTAACTCTTCTATCTGTACACCTTTTAATCTTTGCTTAATGTCATTAAGATTTGAAGTAGGCCCATCCCATTGAAACCATCTATTCCAAGAGATGATAGGAATGTAAACATTCTCTCCTATTAAACCTATATTACCATCCCAACTATCTGTAACTGTACTACCTGACCATGTAAAAGAGAATTGGGAATCCCAGTATACATCCTCAAGCAAATCTGCTCCAATTATAGACTTTAGGTTGCTAACCCTAGAATAGAACACAACCGAATAGCTTTCTGGTTTGTTCTCCTTGTATGTAACCTTTATTACCTCTAAAACACCCTTAATAGAGTCAACACCTCCAAGATCCAAGATTGTATCAATCCCTAAGTTTGGATTTGGCATCCCTTCATTGCTTCTAACTTCAATATGGCCCAGTAAATAGTTGTTGTTACTTGTAGCTGGTAGTCTAAAGTCTTTAGTGAAATCTGAAACACTACTTCCAGCCCTATTCTCAGAAAATACATCCTTTTTAATCTCTATACTCTCATCAGGATACAAATCTAACTGCCCATTGTCTGTAAATAGTTTTATATTCATATTATATCAATGTATTTATTGATGTATTAGCTTGTTTGAGGTTGAAGGTATAATTTATCAACTTATTATTTAAAGATGTCTTGAAATTGATGCTACTGGTATCTATTGTATAAGGTTGTAATGTATCTGCATCAAAAAGGTCTTCACTTAACATCATTTGCTTTATAACCTCATTATAGTCTTCATCTATCCATCCAGTATTCACTCTCATGGATTCTCTGCCATGAATATTGGCCATTCTAAATTGTCCTTGTTGTTCCGTTAAAGACATTGATGGAGTAGTGCTAATATCAACAGGACTTGTCATTATTTCTGTCCTTTTAACATCTAAACTTTCTTTTTTAGTGCCATATACAAGTAAGTTATCCCAAACCCCATATCTATTCAAAAATTGGAGATTCTTAAATCCATATTTACAAGGCTCTTCTATTGTAAACTCATAAACCTTTGTTACAGCAGTTCCACCACTATCAGCACCATATATTTTATACTCTGTTATTGGATCGGTATACCCTCCACTTGTTGCTAGTTGCTGAATCTCTGTACTCCCTGCTTTTATAGCTGCTATCTCATTAGTCAATCCACTTGTTATGATGTATAGGTCAAAATCTCCATCATTGACATCTATCACTACTTGGTAAACGGCTGCCGTTGAGTCTTTAGCCAAGAACATCCTCATGCTTGTGCCAGTAGGTATGTCCATCTTCAAGGGCCTGTTGGTCATCCAGTAAGAATTGCTTGAATTACCTAAATGTGTGCTTGGTAAATAGTTGATTCCCTCTAAATAGTAGTTGTATCCATCTAAGGCTATTACATCACTTAATACAATTGGAGTACCCACAGTAGATGTTCCATACTTGTAGTTCAAAGTTACTGCTACATGGACATACATTAGATATGTATCATTTTCAGTAGAGAAAGTATACTTCCTACTTCTTAAATAATCCTTTACCAAGTCTTGCACATTGAATCTAGCCGTTCCATTTGGCTCTGGATACTTAGCAAGTTCATATTGTGGAGTAGCAGGCTTTGTTCCTCCCCCTGTTCCTTGCCATATATATACATCTGCTGTATATTGAAAGTCTTGGTTTGTATATAGTGCATCATATACTGCATAGAGTATTGGACTTCTTGCAAATACTATGTCATTAGGCTCTTCGTATGTCATCTCTTAAATATGTATTCTATTGATTCATCTATATTGTTAATCATGCCAAATATAAGATCATCTGGCAACTTGTCTTTTAAGGCATTGTAGGAATTGGTAAACCACATTGTAGGAGCAATACCCCTATTCATCAAAGACCTCTTTATAAGGAACTCTAGTTTGTTTCTATTGGCTTTAGTATTAGGTAGTTTCTTTCCAACCCCAAACCTAGACCTCAACCTCAACTTTAAACCTCTTCTCTTTATCCATTTGTTGAGGGCCTTACTCATTGTACTTCCACTACCATATCCTATGTCTGCATTGTACAACTCACTACTCTCATCTATCTGCTTTAGCTTGTATCCATCAGTACCCCTGTCTAACATTACTCCATACTCGTTGAATTCAAGAGTTATCTTAAACCCTCTTATGTTGTAACTTATACTCCTTGCCAAATCCCCAGTAGCTCTATATCTCTTGCTTCCACTCTTGTACCTCTTTACACTTTTAGCCTCGTAGGAGTTGCCGTTGAATTTAGACTTGTACCTATACCTTGTCCTCCTGGCATTTAGGTTGTCCTTCAAGTTCTTTGCTAAGTCCTCTGCAAAGATGTTTAGGATTTGTGGAGAATCTTTTTGTAGTACAATGTTTGACATTAGCAGATGCTTGGATTTTTAGGTACTTCTATATTTACTAAGATGCTCCATCCTGTAAGCACATTCTCCAAATCTTCAATGATAGGCTCTGCCGAAGTAGGAAAGGTAAGTTGCATTTTGTCGGAGTAGCTGTCCCCTCTTGCAAACTCTTCACATACCCATCTAAGTTTCTCAAAGAGTTCGTGCAAGATGTCTTGTCTGTTGTCTATTCCGTAGAAGGCCAGGTTCTGATCGTTCCTGTTCTTCTTAGAGAAGTCGGTAACATCTAAGACAATTAGTAGAAAGCTAAATGTGTTTGTCTTCTCGTTGAAAGATGATGTAGTAGGAACAATGTGAGCTAGTGGATATATGCTCTGCCTCTTTAAATCTATGTCCTGCTCATCATCCAAAGTAATAGTATTGAAACCTTTTTCCTTGAATAAATCGTACAATCTTTCTGTAACCTGATAGAATCCTAGCATCTTCTTTTAATTTATAACGAAACAAATTCTACTTTAGTAGTTGCATCTGAGAAATGTCCAAATGTTAAATAAATGTTAAATTGTATTTTATTTTTGTTTTTACTTGACTTTGTAAAAAAAATGTTCTAACTTTGCCCACACATTCGTATGAGAAATATATCAAGGGTGCATACAGGTAAGAACATAATCCAACTCCGTTCACACTCCTAAACCTTTAGCTTACCCAACATTTCACTTGTGAAAAACTTTTAAAGTTTGTAGAGTATGTAGGTTGATACCTAACCCCCCTCCCCTTCTCCCACAAGGCGAAAGGCCCTCTCTAAGAAGGGAACAATTTTTTTATGGAAGGCCTGGATATGATAACTACCAACCAACCTTTTAAACAATTGCACAATATCAATTAACATCTATAAGCTTTTGTATATCATAGTTTTTATTGAGATCTAATATCCTTTTTTTAACTATTGGTTTTTGTTTCTTTTTAAAAAGATCTTTGCACAATTTTGCAATTTTGGTTATTTTCTTTTTTTGCCCATAGGTATTGCACACTATTTTAGCAAATTTTTGGTTATCTCTATTAACCACAAATAAGATTAAGTGATCTATTATTTTATCTCTCATCTTGCTCTCCTTTCTTTATTAGTTTATCATTATTCCACTTATCCATTATTTGCTCATTGGTTGAGTCATCTATGTAGTAAGTAGTATTATTTATTGTAATGTATAGTGACTCTTTTGTTAGTACTTTGATAGTCATTTTATTCTCCTTTCTTTTTATAGGAGAGCAAAATACTCTCCCTTGTTATGTTATTTTATTACTAAATAATCGTTTGAACTTCTCAAAAAATATCTCCAATCCCCTTCTGTATTCATTTCTTCCGATTCAAATTCTTCCATTGACCTCGGAGATGTTCGGTATTTTGAGTATACCTTACCATTGTCATATTTTCTAATTGTGAATGTTCTTTTACTATAATTAGGTGTTACTTTTAATTTCTGTTTCATAATATTCTCCTTTTTTTATTAGTGTTTATTTATATGTTTTAATAAGTTCTTCAAGTTTGTTTTCAAATTCCATTCTCATACCTTCTTCATCTATTACAACTTCCCCTTCATTGGGTATGAGGTAGTATTTTATTGTAATCTCTTCTTCCTTTTTTATAGTATTTATTAACTTATTTATTTGCTCAATCTCTATGTTCATATTAATATCGCAATCCTCACATTGATCCAACAAAGTTTCTAACGCTAATATGATTGTGCTTTTACTCTTTTTATTATATTCCATTTTATCCTCCTTTTTTTTATTAGTATTATCCTTTAAAATTGAGATGATTGTCTACCACCTGTGGGTTTAATTAAATCATCTAATGATTCTTGCAATTGAGATGTGGTAGTATATACTCTACCTCCTATTTCTTCTTGACCAGTTTCAACATCAATTACTTTATACTTGGCCCTATCAAGCATTATTTTCTCTAATTCAAACCTATAATCACCATGTCTTGAACTAACTACTTTTGGCCAATCTTTTTTTGATACTTTATTAATTTGTTCCATCTTATTATCCTTTCTTTTTACCAGTTTAAATTGTTAGCTAACATATTAACCTCACTCATTAAAATATTGTGACAACCTATTTTTATTATATTCTTTGTCACTTTGTTTATTTGATAATATCCTATTCTTTGACCTTCTACATTTTTATTGTTTAATATGGCCTTATATAAGAGGTTGCACTCTTTTATATCTACTTTTACATTTTGGCTTGTTTCTATACTTTGTTTGTCTTTACTTACTCTTAATAACTCATTATCTAGCCCATGAATATAACTAGTTTTATAAGTGTTAAATAATTGTCTGGTTTCTTTTACTTTCTTTTGTTGGGCCTTTTGTTTGTTTATCTTATCTTTTTTTGCTAGAACAGCCAATTTTTCTAACAATTTACCTGTATCTTTTATAACCTTATTATAAATACTTTTAATAGTTTTATATTTGTCTGTCAAATATGGCAAATACTCTTTTTTATTAACTTTTTTTAATTTTCGTAATATTTCATTATTTGCATAAAATAAATTATACTTATATATAATAGACCTTATATATAATTCTGGTTTCCTTGCAGATCCCAATTTATTATAATTATTGATAATTAAATTATATACTATCTCAATATTTGTATCCATTGAAAATATACAATTGTATTGTCTACTAGCCTGAGTTATTAAACTAATATGCTTACTGGTTGTATTGCTATAACCTTCATTATTAATATACATTATATTATTACCTAATTTTTGAGCTAATAAATAATGATGTCCATAACTATACAATTTATCATAATGAATAAATAAATTGTTTACTGACTTTGTACTGTTACTCACATTTTCGTTGGCGAAATAGTGACAAATATCACTGTTGGTTTTTACATTTTGTTTCATGATCTTTTTTTTATGTTTAGTTATTGAATTAATTATATTGCAATAATACAATAATTATCAATACAAATTACAAAAAAAGTAAAAAAAAAGTTAAATATTTTATTGTTAAATAATTGATTATAAATAACAAGTATTAAAATACACCGAGAAAATCATGGGCCTGGTCTAAATCCTGATCTAAATCCTGGTCTAAAATACACCGAGAAAATTTAGCTTATAATGTACTTTCCTTGATTCCTTATAGAATGTTCAGCTATATATCTCAAAGCATCTATTGAGTGATTGTGCATGTCCACAGGCCTGTTGGATAGTGATCCATCTGAATATTGCTTCCACTTGTACAGATCAAATTCTTTTTTAATATTAATGGATCGTGCAGTAATAATAATGTTGTGCCTTTTCAGTAGGTCTATGCCATGAGCAATGCTATCCTTTCCTTTTTTAGCTTTGATCATTCTCCATCCTCTTCTTTGCAAGTCCTCAATGCTTTTTGGATCTTGAGGATCAGCTACTATTTTGTCAAATTTGTTGATCTTGTTTGTGTATAGAAAATAGTCTATATCATCATTTGTCATCTCTGTTTGGTATAGAACTTCATCTATATACAAGTCCAGGCCTCCTTGATATAAGCCTACCAAAGTTGTTGGATCATTAGAGAACCCAAAGTCCATTCCATAACCTCTAAAGACAGCACTCTTTGGTAATACACCGATGGTTTTATACTGAAATACTAACGCTGGATTTTTGGCCCTTTGGCCCATTCCGAAGACTGTCCAGTAGTGGAGGTCTGTTTCCTTCAAACTTTCAATCTCCTTGATCTCTCTTTTGGTCAAAAAGGGGTTGTCTTTATAGGTAGAAACATAATAACCACAATCCTCTCTTATAATCAATTTTTGGTATATCCAATGCAACTCCTCCATAGATGGATTAAAGTCTATTACAACCTTTAATTTAGTCCTTATATTCAATTGGAAGAACTCATCCCAGTCTAATTCATTTGCCTCATTTATAAATAGTATATCTCTCTTGCTTCCTCTTACTTTTTGAGCCTGGTCTACGGCAAAAAATTCAAACAAGTTTCCAAACAAGTTGTAGGTGTTCTCACTTTTATTGTGTTCTTTGGTTCTGTACCAACCATTATTGTGTAGTATCTCAATGAAATCTCTATAACTAGTTTGCCTAAGCGATGGAAATGTTTTCCGTACAACACTAATCACCAGGCCCTGATCTTTGTTAGTGTAGGCAAATTCCATTAAAACTTGAAGGGTTGAATAGGTTTTACCTGATCGTGTGCCACCTTGCAAGGTAGAGATCCTATTTTGACAACCTTTCAGATCATGGTATGCTTTTGGTTGTTTAATTTCTGACATCCTTATTTATTATTTTGCAAATAGTAGTTTTGCTCACTCCATATTGTTTGGCAAGTTGGCTGTAACTAACCTTTACTTTTCTTCTTTTTCCTCTTTTGTACTCTTTTCGGATTTCTTCAACTTGCTCGTTTGTGACTTTGAGATTGTGGTTGACTTTTTTTTTACAACAACCTCTTCTTCTTCTTCCTGGACTGGTAGTTGTTTTATATCTTCCTCTCCTACTACAACAGCATCCTCAATGGTTGTTCCAAACCAGTTGGGAGCAGACTTCTCCTTGTCTTGCTCTATTTTAAGTTGTGCTATTTTCACATTGTACTCTTCTGGAAATGTTCTCTCTAGCAACCATGCCGATGCCTGCCAATACTTTTCGCTATGCTTATCAAGTGATTTGAGGTGTTGTAGCTTAAATAGTTGGAGGGCCGATTGAACATCAGCCTCCCAATCAGGGTTGGTCTTGATCTCATTTTTCATCCAACTTTCAGATACACCCACAGCAGCACAGGCCAATGAAGGAGCAACACCCTTCCTAATTACACCGAGCATGGCAGCCTTCAACTCATCGGTCACTACTCTTGGCCTTCCTCCACTATGCCTCTTTATACTCCTGATTTTTGCCTTAGTATCACTCGCATTTTTTAGGTATTTTTTAGCCATCTACCATCAATTTAGTTATAGCATATTCAAAGGCATAGCCCTTGCTAGTGCTGTCAGTTTCATCAACCACTCTCTTACACCACTTGGCCCAAAGATCATAAACATCATCCTTTACTTGAATACTAATGGTATTAAAGCCACCATCATGGTCTGTTATATCTTCCTCTTTTATATCATTTAGGCTTTCCCACTCGGCTTCTTTAGTGTTTATAAGGTCATCTATCTCTTCCCCATCAAATGGTACTATATCATCAAGACTCTCATCAAAATAAGTATCAAGTTCTTTCAATAGTGATGACAACTTGTAGCGATCAGTATCAAATCTTGTTTCGTTCAAATTGATACTTATTAGCATGGCCTTCTCCTTGCTAATCTCTCCAACATCACAAACCATGACATCTTTGATGCCTAATTCTTGCAACACCTCAAGCCTATGATTACCATCAACAACTTCATACTTCCCATCCAATGGTCTTACAACTATGTTTTGCAGGAAACCATTCATTTGAATATTGCTCTTCAACTTCTCCTTTTGATAAAGATCATTCTCTTTGTAGTTCCAAACGGCAGGAGTTAAGTTGGCTACCTTTTCTTTTCTATAAGTTATGTCCATTTTAATCTTCTTTATATGTTTGATAAACCTTATCAATGTCATCTATATATCTTCTCCAGGATTTAGGCTCACATCTGCAAGGCTCTGTATATTTGTGATTGAAAATTTCTGAATGTAGTTGAGCTATTACTTTTAACTGATCGTTGTGAATAGTATTAGACTCAAATTTCTTAATGGTCTTTCCCCACAACTTATACTGATCCTCATTCATACATTTGCTTGTCATGTATGGGAAGAGTTTATTTAAAGCTAACTTTCGTTTTTCACACCCACAGTCCTCTCCATCTGGTGTAAACTTATCAACCAACTTCTTAATCCCTGTTGCCTTAGTGACTTTTTCAACTGTATCTCCCAGCCCTTTACTTTGATTTTTAGGCTTACGCTTTCTAGCGGTAGTCTTCTTTTTTTTACCTTTTTCTTTGACATAGGCTTTTATTTCATCATTTATTTCCATCTCTATATTATTTTTTATAACTTCCTTTGTTTTTTTTAATGTTAAGAATATATTGGTAGCTGATATTTTTGTAGCATCGGCCAAAGACCTTATACTATGTTCATCCTCAAAGTATATTTTAGTCAGTTGCTTTTCATACCAACTAAGACCTCTCAAATGATTTTCCAATACACTAGGAGCAGTTGGCTCTTCTGTGTAATTTACATTGTCTGCACTTATGCCATCAACATAACGCTGCTCTTTTCTTATAATATCAATATAGCAACTCTTTATAACGAGAAATATATAACTTTCATTGACATCATCCTTGTATTTAATAAAATCTAAACTCCCTTCCTTCACATACTTTTTATGTATTTTCACAAATGCCTCCTGTATAACATCCCCTGCCAACATCTCATTTTTGGCAAAATACATAGCCATTGGCTTATATTTTTGGAGCTTAATAGCAACCTGATCTATATTCATATCATGATATTTTTACAATAATGAGCAATCAACAGGCCATCAGCATCCCCTTGCTTTTTAATTGTCTTTATCATTTTGGGATAGATTCTTGCTCCAACAATACTACTGGCAACTTTCAGTTCTTTACCTTTAGCTTCTTTTGGTAACAATGCTCCTTGCCATTCCTTGCTATCTATATACTTATAGTCTATACCCAAATCTTCCAAAGCAATAACAACAGCCTCTAGTGATCTCATTGCACTCATAGATGCCTTGAATCTTGTTGGATTAATCATCGGCCTTTCTATCATAGCAAAGAAGACAGGCATCTTTAAAAGATTTTTAAGTTTACCTATATCTATTCTTGTTATATTTTGCTTTTTCTTTGTGTATGACAATTCCTTTTTTATTGGTATTGGATAATACTCCACCATATTTTTAGAGATTATTCCTAATGAACCAGTAGTTCCATTATCTATTCCTATATATGTCCTTTCATCCATTGCGTAAAAATATAAATGATAAACAACACAAGTCAACATAGTTATGTAGTAATTATTAATAGTTATTAATTATTATGTTAATTTTTTATTAATTTTCTTGTTTATTACAAAAACTATTGTATATTTGCAATTATAAATTATTAATTAAAACTAAACTAATGGACAAAAGAACCTTACTTACAAGATTAGATAAAGAGCATAAAGATGCTCTTGATAAGCTACTAGAAGAGTATCCTGTGGCCAAAGAGAAATTAGAAGATATTTTAGGATCTCACTATTATTTTGTGGATCTTACTTACGACAACTGTGTATTTATAAGGACATTTTTTGAACTTGACTACATAGATGACATCCCTACACTATTCATATAACAAAAAAAAAATGGAGAATGAATTCACACTAAGTGGTGCAATTAGTATAATATTTGCACAAAGCAATGAAGATGTTGCAACTGTCACAGGCTGGAACTACAACACAATAACCTCGCACAAGTATAGGTGGTTAAGAAATAAACTATCTTATGAAAAGCAAGAGGAACTTATCCTGCAATTTGGATTTAAAAGGATTGCTGAATTTAGATATAAATTCCCTTACAAAAGTGTAAAGGGTACAATAGATCAAAACTTAAAAAAAGAAGAAGTATGAGAACCTATGAGGAAATAATGGAGAAGATTACTCAGCTCCATGAAGAGGCTGAAAAGATAGAAGTTGATACTGACAAATACGATGAGGCCGTAAAGAATTTAGAAAGAAAGAATAGAAATTTAGACATGGCAAAGGCCCTATTATGGGTAGTTGCTCAAATAAAATTAAACCTTTAAATAATAAAATTATGGCGATAACTGCTAAAAGTGGAGGCTCAACTCAAAGAGAAATAGTACCAAGTGGTAACTATATAGCAAGATGTTTTCAGATGTTGCACATAGGCACTTATGAAGATGAGTATCTTGGCGAACCAAAAATTGTAAACAAAGTTAGAATTAGTTGGGAACTACCAACTGAAACGAGAGTCTTCAATGAAGACAAAGGAGAACAACCAATGGTAATAGATAAAGAGTATACATTATCATTGAATGACAAAGCTAACCTCACAACTGATTTAAGTAATTGGAGAGGTAAGGCTTTTACCGATAAAGAAAAGATATCCTTTGACATTTTAAATCTATTAGGCAAAACTTGTATGCTGAACATTATCCATAAAACAACAGCAACTGGTAGAGATTACGCAAGAGTAGGAGGCATAGCTCCTGTACCTAAAGGAGTGCCTGTACCTGACCAAATAAATCCAACAAGCATATTTGATTATGATGAGAACTTTGACATGGATAGGGTTGAAAAGCTACCAGATTTTATCAAAGATAAGATCAAAAGCAGTTCTGAATACACCGAAAGAAGAATGGAACTTGAACAAGTAGACATTGTTGCTCAAGTTAGTGTTGCTGAAGATAAAGAAGAATCATCAGAATTACCATTTTAATTAATTCTAACAGACTTTTAGTGGTTTTGGGTATATACTACCTTAAATCGCTAAAAGTTCCTTAAACACAAAGAAATGAGTACTACAAAGAACTTAGATGTAATTACCGAACTAAAAGATGATTCTAAATATTATGGGGAATTTGGCAAACAATATTTGAGTGCTTCAGATATTGGAACTCTACTAAACAATCCTTCTGAATTCAAGAAGGATAAGACTCCAACTATTCCTATGTTGCAAGGGGTAATGTTCCACCAACTAATATTAGAACCTAACAAGGATGTTAAATATCATGTAGTTGATACTAGCACAAGAACCACCAAACACTACAAGGACTACATTAATAGTAATGAGATAGGTAAGGCTTACTTGCAAAAAGAAGTTGTTGCAGTTGAATCATGGGTTGATGTTGTAAAGAACAACTTTTTAATTTATGACTTGATTACGCAAGAGGCGAATCAATATGAAGTACCTTCTATTGGCGAGATTATGGGAACACCATTCAAGGGAAAGGCTGACATAGTAGGAGATAAGGTCTATGATTTAAAGACCACAAGTGACATAAGTCAATTTAGATGGTCGGCAAAAAAATACAACTATGATAGTCAGGCCTATATATACAGAGAATTGTTCAATAAGGACATGGTATTCATTGTGGTTGACAAGACCACTAATCAGTTAGGTATCTTTGAATGTTCGGATGACTTCTATGAGAATGGAAAGGATAAGGTAGAGAGGGCCATCCACATTTGGGACTTGTACTTCTCACCAGAAAGCAAGGAAGATATTAATGAAAGAATCATCTACCAAACATTGTAATATTATGGAGTATGATGACTTTTTAAAACAACAAGAGCAGAGGGATATTAATGAGAATGGACATTTGAAATAGATCCATCTGAATTAGCCAAACAACTTAAAGAGGATAAGTTATGATAGAAGATTTTTTAATAAAAGACCACCTACACAATCTTTGCAAGGTTGTTGAGAAGAGATATGAACTAGAAGATGGAAGTATTCTTGGAAGGTCAAGAAGTGGATACCTACCTTTTTTGAGGGTAATTATCTTCAAGGAAATGGTAAAGACCAGGAGTAAGGTTTGTGAGCCTGCAATCCTTTTGTATATGAATAGGAACAGGTCATTGTATTGGAGATACAACCAAACTTATGACAACAATCTCATTTATGAAGATTTTGCTGATCTTGTTTATGAAGTTGAAAGACTAAACAATAAACTTGTTAGCAATGGGTAGTGCAGCTAATATTCTTGGACAAGATGCCTTTTGGATAATAAACAAGAGGTTGGCAAAAGAAATAGGCCTGGAGGCCAGTTTATTGCTTTCAGACCTTTTAACTAAAAGCCAATACTTTGATGAAGAATGGTTTTTTAATACTGCTGAAAATATTCAAGAGGATACAGGCCTTACCTATCATAAACAAAAGGCAGCTATTAAGATTTTAAAAGAGCAAGAATTTATAGATACAAAGTTGATTGGAATTCCTGCAAAACAACATTTTAAAATTTTAACGAACAAGATAGTAAATTTTTTACGAACTTGTTATGAAAAAAATCAAAAACTATATAATAAGAATAAACCTATTAATAATAAAGTAATAATAGATGCCAAACCTAAAGTTTTGGAGAAGAAGAAATCTACATATACTTTACTAAAAACTTTTTTTGAGGAAACTTTTCTTGCGATGACAGGCAATGAATATTATTTTACTGCCAAAGATGGAGCAAAAATAAAGAGTTTAATTAAAAAAATAACTCATGCTTACAAATCTAAAGATATAGATCCAAGTGATGAGCAAGTTCTAAATGGGTTTAAACATATTATTTCAATTGCCAAAGAAGATAACTGGATAAAAGATAACTTCACTTTGGCTATAATAGACTCACAATTTAATAAACTAAAAATCAAGAAACATGACAAAAACATTGGTAGCCAACTCAAATCAATACTTGAAGACCAAGAATGGCTTAATTCCTAATAGCACAAGGGCTGTTACTTTATCTGAAGTATGGCATAGTCAAGAGCCATCATTTATGAGAATGAAAATTGACAAGAGTATAGTATATGTTAAGCAAGTTCTATTGGAAGAGATAGGTAAAATGGTAGCCATCTTGAAGGCAGATATGCAAGACATTCAGATAAAATACATGATAGACTACATATTAAAACACTACTATTCTTATACAGTATCTGACATTACTTGTATAACCGATAGGCTTGTAAAAAATAATCCTTATGGTAAACCTATCCTTCAGAACCTTATCCATGAGTTAGATCAGTATTCTATTGAAAAGCAGGAATTTGCTGTTGAGTATAGAGTTAAAGAGAAGAATGAAATCAAAGATTATGATGATGAAATTACAAAGAGTATAAAAAAAACCTATATTAGCCTTAGAAATAAGAAAGAAGAGATTAGCCAAAAGGAAAAAGATGCTGATGCTATTGCAAGAAATAACGAGAAAATAGAGCAGATGAAAAGGGAGGGCCTGATATGAAAGTTTTAGAACTTTTTGCTGGAAGCAAGTCTATTGGCAAGGTAGCAGAAAAATATGGATGTGAGGTATTTAGCGTAGATATACATGACTTTAAGGGCATTGATTTGGTGGTAGATATTTTAGACATGGTAAGAAGTGATATACCTTTTGTTCCAGACTTTATATGGGCATCACCTCCTTGTCCAACTCATTCGGTAACAAATCACTTTCTAAATGCTCAAGGTGTAAAAAGATACCCTGACATGAATTTGTATCAAGAAATAATACTCTTGCAAACATTCTTTAAGGGCAAGTATGTAATAGAGAATGTAAAAAGTTATTACGAACCCTTAATAAAACCACAGGTAAGTGGTCGGCATTATTTTTGGGCAAATTTCACAATACCTAAATTGAAATATGAAAAGCAAATAGGTAGGATGAATGGCAAAAAAAATAATCTAAATGGAAAAGCTAAAGCAGTTTTAAGGCAAAATAATTTAGACAAGTTAGGTTTTAATTTAGATAAATACGATTACTCTGATAAAGATAAATTGTTACGCAATTGTGTTCCTCCTATAATTGGAAAAGCAATATTTGATTCTGCTTTGGGAATATACCAAGCAAACAATATAAAACAAGTCGGATTGTTTGAGGAGGGATTGATATGAAAGAACACAAGTATTCATACAAATGGACTTTGGAAGATGCAAAGTTTACAAAAGATAAAGGGAAGGTATTTAGTTGCTTTGCTTGTGGAGGCGGTTCAACAATGGGTTATAAATTGGCAGGCTTTGATGTTGTTGGAATGAATGAAATAGATCCTAAAATGGCAGAGGCTTACATAACTAATCACAAGCCTAAATATTCATTTGTTGAGGATATACGAATTTTTAAAAGTAGAGATGATTTGCCACAAGAACTTTATAGTCTTGATATATTAGATGGCTCACCACCTTGTAGTAGTTTTTCAATTGCTGGTAATAGGGAAAAGGATTGGGGAAAAGATAAGAAGTTTAGAGAAGGACAATCAAAACAAACTTTAGATACTTTATTCTTTGATTTTATAGATTTAGCAAAAGAACTGCAGCCAAAAGTGGTAATAGCCGAAAATGTAAAAGGGTTACTTATGGGAAATGCAAAAGAATATGTAAGAAAAATATACAAGGATTTTGACCAGGCTGGGTACTATTGTCAACATTGGTTGTTAGATGCCTCAAAGATGGGTGTACCTCAAAGAAGAGAAAGGGTATTTTTTGTTTGTTTAAGAAAAGATTTGGCAAAACCTTTTTTACACCAACAAGACATGTTTACGCAAGTACCAAAATTAAGTTTAGATTTCAAGGAAAATCCTATTTTATTTGGAGATATTATTGATAAGAATGGTAGAGATTTAAGTCCAAACATGAAAAAGGTTTGGGAGTGTAGGGAGCAAGGAGATGTTTCTATGGAAAAAGGGAGTCAGCGATTAAATGGCAAATCTTCTTTCTTTTCGCAAAGTTATTTGTATATAGATAAGGTAGCATATACAATGACAGCACATGAAGATAGTATATTACTTTTTGATGCACCAAAATACACAAGCAGAGAAGAGGCCTGTAAGATTGGCAGCTATCCATTAGACTATAACTTTGTGGGTAAAAAACCACACTACATAATAGGAATGAGTGTGCCTCCAATTATGACTGCCCAAATTGCAAGTAGTATATATGACCAATGGTTAAGTAAAATATAACGCAATGAAAGATTGTAGATGTAGAATGTGCAATGAAAAACTATCCTTTGAAGATTCAATATGTGATAGTTGTACAGTAGAATTACTTTTAAAATTACAAAACGAAAGAGATAAACAAATAATATTATGAAGAAAATTACAAATACAGAATACAAAAAAGCTGTGGATATTGTCAGGGAATATGTGAACCAACTAAACACAGATAATAGTGCAGTTTTGGATGATCTAAGACAAACGAGTTTAAAACTAGGTTATACCTTTGAGGAGATCAATAATAGTAATAGGCAAAGATATAATGTATATAGAAGGGTTATTATAGCCAACTACATAAGTGGTGCTTATCCCAACTTAACCTTGCAAGAAATTGGCAAGTTGATGAACAAGAATCATGCAACGATCATACACTATCTAAAAAGTTATAGGCATTTGTTGTTGTATTCAGATTTTAAACTCATGGATGATTTAGTAAACAAGGAAGAAGAATTGGTTGAATCTTTAAATTAGATAAGATGGATGATAAACTTTTAAATGTACAACTCAAAAAATCTGAGATAGAAGAGTTGATAGTTGCTTACAAGCACATTAAATCCCAACAAATAGAAGGATCAATAGGTGCAAAGTATTGCGATAAGATAATAAAGAGATTTGAAAAAGGATTAGAAACTAAGCAAGATAATATGAAATAAATTTGTTGAGGGTTAGCTGCACCACTTAAAACGGCAAAAAAGAAGAGATTGCCAACCTCCTAATATTTTCCTTTTTGGGAGGCTGGTTTTTATAAATTAAAAAATAAAAAGTTATGTCAAAATATTATATATATCAACACATTGGAAATAAATCAAACAAACCTTTCTATGTAGGAATGAGTACCAATGTACATGGAGATTTTGTTAGAATGAAAGATTCAAAGAATAGAACCCCAGAATGGGAGAAGGTAGTTAAAGATGAAAAAGGTTTTACTTATGAGGTTGTTGAAGGGGATTTGAACCACAACCAGGCCTCCTTGTTGCTAGAATCTCTTTTGGAGAGAACAGATGAAGATCAGGTAGAGGAACAAGAAGACCAGGAGGAAGAAGATTAAATATTTTTTTATTAATTAGCATTATATATTAAAAAAATTTGTATATTTGCATCTCATAGTTTTTGTATGTTTAGTGTTTAGTGTTTTGATTAATTGAATCTTCCAACCTTGCTTCCTAGTGAGGTTGGTTTTTTTATGCCCATAATGATAATAAGTTTAGAGGATTGCGATATTAAAGGAAAGGAAATTACTTATGTAATGACCTCCGAATTTACCAAATGGTATCTAGGTCACAAGTGGATAGAAAAGAAAGATTATCCTCCATTGATTCAAGTAGAGGGTAATGCAAAAACACTCCCATTTAAAAGAGTTGGAATGTCAGCTAATTTTGATCTGTATGAATTTGGGGATTTTCTTTTGAGGGTAAAGTATAGGACTACAAGTCCATCATTATGTTAGTTGCCGTATGACCACCTATAACTACTCCACAACCTATGGCTTGTTTTTTAAAGTTCTTTGCGTAGGATAATCCATAACTTGTGCCATCAATCCCACACCCCACCTGCATTCCAAATACTTTAAACTTTCTGCCCACACACCACTCTACATAGGCTTGAGTGTGTATATGACCTTGAACGCTGGACATCATGTCATTCTTGGCTTTAGTTCTTGCCGTTCCTCCTTCTCCATGTATATACTGAACATCATCATATACAAACCTTTCTCCCCAAGTCCATTGTGGAGTACCTAAAACATCGTTATATCCTTTAATCCATCGGCTTGGAACTCCTCCAGAAAATGCCTTCCTAGATGCCAAGCGATCATGGTTACCAATGCAAACATCTGCTACTGGAAATGCTTTATACCATTGAGCTATTTTTTTTATAGCTAAAGAAAGCTCATGTCCAGCCGATAGCCCATCAGGATCTTGCTCATGATAGCTCCAGCCATGCGAGTCAACGAGATCGCCTATGAATATTACTTGATTGCATCTATATTTTGCGTAAACATTTTGGCAAAATGGAAGGTATTCTTTTAGTTCAAATGGAGCATGGATATCCCCTACCACTAATATTCTTCTTTCACTCTTGTTTCTGTGGGATAAAATAAGGTCATACTCTTCTTCATTAAGTCTGGGCCTATATTCACTCATCTATGGGTGTAGTTTAGTTTCTTTGTCGCACTTTAAATGGAAGAGTATTTTGAAATCATTGGCATATTTAGAGGCATCTTTTACCCTATCCTTGTAATGCTTGGCCCTTAATTTCTTTCTAATTGCCTCAACCTCTTCTTGGGAGTTTACTTCATAGTTACATTTAATAGGCTTAACCTGTACACCATTCATCACTATATACGCACTAATTTCACTCATACTATTTCTTTTTAAAACTGATTTTATAATAAGCCGAAAATAAAACATTTTTATTGAAAGGATCATAACCTATACTATATAAGTTATCATTCTTTGTTAACATTGCTATACTTCCATTGATTCCACTTCTCTCAATATTGGAATACACCCTAAGACCTACAAATATTTTTATTTTAGGTGTGTAAGTTTCCACAAATCTTTTAGGATACAATCTAACATAGTTCTGTCTGCTTTTTATTCTATTTCGGTATATAGTATCCATAATCACTATAAGGCCGTTAGAATCGCTTAAAATCGTATCTTGGTAATAATACTTAGTTAAATAATCTTTAATAACATAAACTGTATCTACAAAAGTATCGTAGACATAACTTACTTTATCTTTGTAAATTGTTGAGTATACAATTGAATCTTTTATTGTAGGCTGATAAAATGTATCTTTTAGCACAATAGTATCAACTTTGATTGTAGGATTAACCACCTTTGGCCTTTTACATTCTTGTAAAAACAAGATGTACAATAGAAGAAATCCTATTATTAAATAGGGAATGTTCTTTAGTAGAGCCATAGAGCAGGATTTTTAGATGAATCTGTATCTGCATGAATAAAAGTTTTAGCAATGCCTATTCTTGTAAATCCTGCCTTAATCAATCCATACACAATCCTCTCTCTTGAATGTGAATCCGTACAATGAATGTCACAAGCAACTCCTATTAAGTGGGATGAGGAAATAGAAGATCCATTTATAGCCTGGTTGTGATCCTTTGTTCTGTAACCACTATTTATCTTGTAGGGTACTTGAGAAATATCTCTAGCAAGGTCTATCTTCTCTAAAAAAGATGGGAGCATATTCTCACCTGATCCAACCTTGTCTGGGCTGTCAAATTCACTCAACTCAAAATGTTTCATATTACCTTGTCTTTCTACTGGGCCTGTAAGTATCTCCTAAAATGTAGACATATAATGGGGTATTGGAAAGAGCTAAAAACATCCCAAGGTCTCCAAGATCAGCACCATAGTAAATCCCAAATACACCCATCACAAAGTTGGCTATAATAACGGCAATTGAAAATCTTAATCTTTTACTTGCTGGGATTTTTATCATCTTTTATTTTAGCTATTTTTATCATTAAATAAGCCATAGTTAACAAACCTACTAGCATACCAATAACTCCATTTGCCACCTCCATTTGTTCTGTAACAGAAATACTCATCAATTTAAAGTTGGCAAAAGAAACTATACCACCACCCAAAGTTGTTAAAACAGTCCTAAGATGTTCCATTACACCCACTCGTTATACCAATGTTTATCTTCTATTATATATTTACTTACAGGTAGTTCATAATCGCTTACAATATCCACAGCCCAATCTGTATAGAATCCACCTTCCTTAATTATATTACCCTCTTCATCGTATGTCGCATCAATAGGCACATGACCAACTTCTCTAACTGTTATGCTTCCCTTTGCAATTTGAGCAGTATATATTGATCCACTTGGATAGTTACCATCTTCATCAGGTAATACAAAAGTATTTCTAACCGAAATCCATTCATCTTTTGTTGTAAAACTTAATCTATATATCATTTTTTTATTCACTTATGGTTATAACTATTAGTTATTATATTATTTACTCTTGTTGTTTATATGTGTGTAATTGTTACACTTGTGTTAATGCTGCTAATTCGCTTATAAATGAAAGTTTGTTTACCATTGTTTTATACCGTTAAATTTATTACATTAAATGCATCTAATATCGCTAATATTATTCCTGATAGTATCACTACTGCAAGTATTACTTGTGCATATTTCCAAAGTAGTTTCATTGTTTATGGGTTTGTTAATTTTTTAAATATCATTCCCTTATATTTACCACGTTGTACAGGTACATTATATTTAATACTTCTTAAAATAGATGTTTTATTTATACCTAATGTTTCTGTTATATTCCACATATAATATATCTTATCAGTTGTTATTTCTCTCACCTGTATTCCATTTTTGCGTCTTACTTCAGTAGATTTTTCTAGTGCCTCCTTACTAAGCCTTGAATATTTCTTAACTTCTTTCATTTTAGCTATTGATTCAGGAGTGTGCTTTTTACCTTTTGCAGCTGCAATAACCTTAGGATTGTTTGTTCTGCTTTTACTTATTTTATCTCTTGTTTCTTGTGTAACAATATGTCCTTTATTAGCTAATGACACTTTAAGCCTAACCTCTTTACTGCGTTTTTTACCTCTATTTTTACTTGCAATTCTTTCAATAGTTTCTTTTGTATGTTTTAACCCAAAAGCACCCTCGCCACCCAATGTTTGATTACAAAGATTTGATATACCAATCTCACTTATAAGGAATATTTCTAATTCTTTAGCTTGTTCGATTGATACATCATCTTCTATAATTTCAATAGTCCTTTCATATTTATTATAAACTCTAGTCCAGTGGGTATTTCTATTTGCACATCTCTGTGCTCTTTTAATAGTATTCCCTATCCCAATATAGAATACTGAATTATCACAAGGTTTTCTATGTGCATAAACTATTGCCATAATATTAAGGGCTTGTCAATAAGGACATTTCTGTATCACTCATATAAGGCAGCACTTCTACTGCTCTTGTTTTGCCGTAGAAGTCTGCACCACCACTTGGTGTGCCTGCCAAACTCATATTGGATAAAGTGCCAGCGCTAAAAGTAACTCCGCTATTATCGGTTACTCTCTCAACACCATCTACCCATAAAGCAAAATCGTCTGTATTCCACTTTAATGCCACTTTATGAAAATCGGTTATATCAGATACAAAATAACTCATAGTTGATACATAAGTACCACCTACTCTTACAGCAACGTAAATTTGATTTGACGCACTTCTATACCTTATCTCTACTCTGTTACTTGTTCCACCATCTCCAATAGTAATATATCTATCTGTCAAATCATCACTATTAGCAGCAATCTCTGCATACAATACTCCACTTGCATTATAATCTTTAAAGTCCTGTGCCGTTCCACTACCAGTACAAGCATCTGCTACTCTTGAAGTAGTTGAGCCTTCTGATGTTGGTAGCATTAGACTACTTGCGTAACTACTTTGTTCCATTTGGGAATAAGCTATTTTGACACCGTAACCTAACGTTCCTGTATAAGTATTAGTTCCTGATAAAGTTTGAGTACCATCACCTGTTTTTGTTAGATTTCCAGCTCCTGAAAATACACCTGAATAAGTTCCATCACCACCTGCTTCAATACTTAAATCACCACCTTCAAGAACTAAATTAGAAGCTCCTGTAAGAGCTCCACTGCCAGTACTGATTATAACATTTAAAGGTGAACCTGATGCTCCACTAATATTAGCATTTAATACAATATTTCTG
>ENA-OREN01001201-OREN01001201.1-marine-metagenome-genome-assembly--contig:-NODE-1201-length-31610-cov-3.982209_pt1 | contig 31610 bp, 15 predicted proteins | sample MGYA00248624_ERZ508555 | MGnify/ENA primary metagenome ERZ508555 (study PRJEB26222, sample SAMN06267773) | marine metagenome | isolation source: Saanich Inlet, British Columbia, Canada | place...
CAACTGGAAGGCGCACGGTTTCAAACAAAAAAATGAACTGTACGACGTGGCCAGCGATCCATCGGAGAAAACGGACCTCGCGGCCAAGCGGCCGGAGTTGGCCAAGCGCCTGGCCAAGCGGCACGAAACCTGGCTGGCCGAGATGGTGCAGTCGGCGGGCAAAAGCAACGTCACTTGGCCAAGGGATCGGGCTACGGCTGAGGAGCCCAAACCAAAAGATGCCGCACGGGAAAAAAAGCGTGCCGCGCGCAGGAAAGCCCGTCAGAGACAGAATAAGACCAAGTGAATTCCATCCACAAAGCCGCTGCGTTTCTCTGCTTTTTGTTCGCCGCCAACTTGGCCAATGCAAAGCTGAATGTGTTGCTCATTGTCTCTGATGACCTGAACACCCATGTCAGCACTTCAGGGTATCCGCACATTAACACCCCCCACCTCGATCGCTTGTCAAAGGAGAGCCTGATCTTCAACCGGGCCTACTGCCAGTACCCCGTCTGTGGGCCGTCTCGGGCGTCGTTTCTCAGCGGGTTGTATCCCGAGTCGACCGGTGTGTTGAATAACAAGATCGACATTCGCGAGACCCGCCCCGGCACGCCGTCGTTGCCGCAGTTCATGAAAGAGAACGGATACTGGACCGGTGGTGTGGGAAAGGTCTTTCACACGGTGCGGCATGAACCGGGGGAGCTTGGCTGGAATGAGTATCATCGATTCGAGAACGACGAGTTTCCGTTTGTGACTGAGGCACGGAAGAAGTTTGAAGCCGAAAACGGGTCAGTTGAACGTGGGAAAACTCGGCGTCAATGGAAGGAGAAGCTTTCGGGTCTGTTTACACAGACACGCGGCCAGCAGAGTCCCGGTTACGGGCCAAGCGGTTTGAACGACTCGCAGCATCGCGATGGCCGAAACGCCCGAAAAGTAGTCGAGTGGCTCGGTGAAAAAAGCTACGGCGACAAGCCGTTCTTCATCACGGTCGGCATTCATAAACCGCATGTTCCGTTTATTGCGCCACAGAAATATTTCAACCTCTATCAGAAGAACCGGCTTCAGTTCGAGTTGAACCCGGTCAACGATTGGAATGACATCCCGAAGATGGCGATGGTCAAGCGATTCAGTGGCTTCGGGTTTGAGTTGGGTAAGGAGAACGATCCGCTCCGGCGCGAGTACACGCAGGCCTACCACGCCTGCGTCTCGTTTGTGGATGCGCAGATCGGGTTGATCCTTGATAAGTTGAAAGAGCAAAAACTTTGGGATGATACGATTGTCATTTTCACCTCCGACCATGGCTATCACTTGGGTGAACATTTCATGTGGGGCAAGGTCACGCTTTTTGAGGAGTGCGCCCGCGTGCCGTTGGTGGTGCGAGTTCCCGGTGTGTCCAAGGCCGGCACTAGCAGTGAAGGCTTGGTTGAAACGATCGATCTGTTCCCGACTCTGGCCGAGCTTTGCAAGCTGGCCGCCCCGGAGCATCTGCAGGGCGGGAGTTACGCTGGCCTGATTCGCGAACCTAGCGGCGAGGGTAAGCCAAGCGCTTACACTGTCGTGTCGCGTGGCAATCAGTTGGGGCGTTCCATTAGGACCAGACGCTGGCGTTACGCTGAGTGGGGCGCAGCTGAGGCGGCCGAGTTGTACGATCTGGAGAGGGATCCGAGGGAATACACCAATTTGGCCAAATCTTCCAAACACAGGGCCGTCTTGAATCGGATGAAGGACACACTGACCAAGCGCCGCAAGCAGGCCGGGTCGGCAGGGAACCCAACCAGAAAGTAATCTGCGACTGCCGCATAGGCATCGTTTTTTCTGGTACAACCTGGCCGGGGGCATAGCCTCCCAGTCCCAACAGGATAAGTATGCTGACTTTGTTTGATGGCCAAGAGCCAATGAGCCGACGGGAACTGCTCCGGGTGGGCACGCTCGGCCTTGGGGGGCTATCGTTGTCGTCTTTGCTCGGCGTGAAGGCATTGGCCAATGGCCAGCCGAACCCGCTCACCGGCAAGTCGGTCATTTTTCTGTTTCAGCAGGGCGGACCAAGCCAGCTCGAGACGTTTGATCCGAAGCCAGACGCTCCTCTGGGCGTGCGCTCGGTGGGTGATGTGATCCCAACCTCCCTGCCTGGAGTGCGATTTAGCGGATGGATACCACGCCTGGCCAAGCTGGCACACAAGATTTCGGTGGTGCGCTCGTTTCATACCGGCAATTCCGGGCACAACATCCAGCCGATTGTCAGTGACTCATCCAAACAGGCGAACATCGGTGTACACTATGCGCGTGTGGCCGGTGTTACCCGGGCAAATTCAGGTATTCCAACCAACGTGGTCCTATTTCCGCGCTCGGTGGACCCCGATGTGCCCGGGCCGGAAGCACGCGGCAACATTTCGGCGACCGGCCCGTACAGCAAAAGTTACGCCCCGTTCATCCCGGGGAAGGGGGGGCAACTGCAGGACGACATGAACTTGGCCATGCCGCGGGAGCGTTTTTTTGAGCGGCGAAAACTGCTCGCTGGCTTGGACAGCCTGAATCGTGCGATCGATGCCAACGGTGAGGTCGGTGCGTTGGATGATATTCAGCAGCAAGCCGCGGAGGTGTTACTCGGTGGCGGTGTGTCGAGGGCATTGGACCTGTCGCAGGAGGACGCCAGGACCCTAGCACTCTATGACACGAGCCGTTACGTCCGTGGCAAAAAATGGAACTCGGTGACTCGCGGCACTAAAGGCTACTACAACGCCCAGGCCGGCACGCTTGGTAAGCTACTCCTGCAGGCACGACGGTTGTGCGAGGCCGGTAGCGGCTACGTGACAATCCACGCGAGCTATGCCGGGGTTTGGGACATGCATGCTGACCAGAACAACCTGAACATGCGGGATGGCATGGAGGCTGTCGGTTACAGCTTTGACCATGCTGTGGCCGCATTTATCGAGGACTGCGAGGCGCGAGGTTTATCTGACAAGATCATGCTTGTCTGCTGCGGTGAGATGGGCCGTACCCCCAAGCTTAACGAACGCGGTGGTCGTGATCACTGGGCACGTCTTGCGCCGCTCATGATTTACGGTGGCGGCATCGAACGCGGCCGGGTGATTGGCAAATCTGATCGTCTTGGGGGTGAACCGATAACGGATGCCTACAATCCCAGACATCTTATTTCGTCCATCCTCCGAACGGTCATTGACCCTGGGCAATTGCGTCTGATCCCAAACGCTCCACAAGAGATTTTAGAACTTCTCGACCACCCACCGATTGCCGGTATTGGGCTTAGTTAAAATTTCTCCAATCAACTATTGCCGCATCATGGTTTGTAACAATAAAAACATCATTAGCCGTTCAGTCGTTGCTATCTCGGCTATGGCCTTGGCTTGCAGCTTGGCCAAGGCGCAGGATGCCAACTCACCTGCACAATATAAAACGGCCGATAACATTCTCTATCGCGAAGGCAAAATCACCGAGTATATGCAGGAGCGGTGTCGACTGGATGTTTATCATCCGGTCGGCAAGGAAGGGTATCCGACGATTGTCTGGTTTCACGGCGGTGGTCTGAAGGCCGGCAATCGTTCTGTGCCTGAGGCGCTCAAGAACAAGGGTGTGGCGGTGGTCTCTGTGAACTATCGACTTCACCCCAAGGTCAAGTCACCGGTTTACATCGAGGATGCCGCCGCCGCGGTTGCCTGGACGATCAAGAATATCGCCAAGTACGGAGGTTCACCCAGCCGTATCTTTGTCAGTGGCCATTCAGCTGGAGGTTATCTTACGAGCATGATTGGTTTGGACAAACGCTGGTTGGCCAAGCACGACATTGATGCCGATCAGCTTGCCGGGTTGATACCGTACAGTGGACACACCATCACCCACTTTACTATTCGCAGTGAGCGGGGGATCGATGGCAAACAACCAATCCTCGACGATATGGCGCCACTGTATCACGTGCGAAAAGACTGCCCGCCGTTGCTTCTTATCACCGGCGATCGTGAACTCGAGATGCTTGGTCGTTATGAGGAAAACGCTTATATGTGGCGAATGATGCAGGTCGTTGGCCATCCGGATACGACGATTTTCGAACTCGACGGCTACAATCACGGTCAAATGGCCGGGCCCGCCCATCCCTTACTGCTGCGTTTTATAAGGCGGATCCTCTCTTCGAAGTGATCAGTTTTTCTTTGACCCGATGCAGTAGAGGTTCTGGTGGGTGCGGAGAAAAATTTGACCCTGACTGATCGCCGGGCTGGCTGACACCGGCTCGCCGAGTTCGTTTTTTGCGATGACTGCGAATGTTTCGCTGGGGCGAATGACGGTCGCCACGCCCCGGTCGGAGACGAAGTAGACTAGGCCATCCGCAGAAACGGGTGACGGGCTGTGGCCACCGGGGAGTCGCTCCATCCAATGGCGTTTGCCGGTTCTGGCCTCGAAACAGCTGGCGATCCCGCTGTCGGCGACCATGAGCAGGTAGCGTCCGGAGATGATGGGCGAGGGGACATAGGCGGCGCCGCGAGTCGTGCGCCAAGCGATGTGAGTGTCGGTGACGTTGCCTTTGCCGCCGGGCCGTATTGCGAGGGTGTGCCGCTCCGGGTAGCCGCCGGTCGCAAAGACGTATTTCCCGTCGTAAACCATCGACGCAACAAACTGCTCAGTGGGGCCATCGACAATCCAGTGGCGTTTGCCGTTGCGCGGATCGTAACTGGCGATACAAAGACTGCCGGAGAGGATCATCTGAGTGATGCCGTCGATCTCGCGAATGATTGGCGTGACGTAGCTGCGGGTTTTGTTTTCGCGCCGGGTTCGCCAACGCTGCCTACCGGATTCGCGATCGAGCGCGACGAGATAGGCATCGCCATCGTGGTCTCCGTTGAGGATCAGCAAATCTTCAAAAAGCACGGGGCAAGTGTTGAAGCCATGCGCGCTGACGAAGTCTCCGACATTTGTTTTCCACTTTTTGTTTCCGTCCAGGTCGTAGGCGGCAACGATGATTTTGCCGGGAGTGATGAGGCGCTCGGAGCCTACATTTGGCGCGATGACCTTGTCTCCCTCGGCGCGCATGAACGTGACGTAAACTTGTTTGCCGTCTGTGGCCGGAGTGCCAGAGGCGCGGCTGTTGAGCCGATGAATCGTTTCTGGTGGAGACTGCACAACATCTCGTTGCCAGACTGTTTGGCCGCTGAGTCGGTCAATGCAGAGCAGGATCCGTTTGTTCTTTTCAGTAAGGCTGCTGGTGAGGAAAACCTTGTCACCCCAAACGATTGGGGATGAGTGGCCTTCTCCGGGAACGACGATTCTCCAGGCGATATTTTCAGTGCTGTTCCACTTGGTAGGGATGCCTTTTTCGGCGCTGACCCCGTCGCCGTTTGGCCCACGCCAGCCCGGCCAGTTTTCGGCTCGGATCAACCCTGCCACAAAAAAGAACAACACAACCAAACGCATGCTGGGAGTCTAGCGTCGCCGCTTCCCGGAACAAGAATCAACTCCCTGCTTATAAAGTCGAATGCTGTAGTAAAGCACTTTTGTGCTGAGATGCAGGTAGGCGGTGCCGTTGGTGGCTTGGGGTCGTTTTTGAGGCGTTTCCAACTTGTCAACTTCCCTTTTTTTTAGTAAATTTAATTTTGTTCTTTTCTGGTTAACTAACTATCTATATCAATCCGCCAGAGTCATTTGCGATGTGGCTGTTCCCATGAATTACTGTTTCTCAATAGTGCTGTTGCTTTCCTGCATTTTTGCTTCGGGATGCGGCAGGGATTCTAACAAGCAAATTCGGGAAGAGGGCAAGCAAACTGAGACAGATTCCGCTTCCCAGGCGAGTGTTAATAAGGAGATTCTCGAACAATTGACCAAATTGCGGGAGGAGACCTCGGATCTTCGCAACAAAGTGGCAGAACTTCAGACCCAACCGGTAGCGCCTCGTGTAAGATCCCAGTCCGTTGGAGTTGTTTCGCAATCACCTGCGCCTCAAACAACGGAACCTGTCAACTTTCCAATCAACACAGCAGCCGCAATAGGTAGTTTGTCCCGTGTAATGGAGTTGGTTGAAGGTGGGGCGGACATTAATTCTCTTACGGAGGGATCAACACCACTGCACAGGGCCGTTTCGAATGGGCGTGATGAGATTGTCATATATCTCATCAAGAATGGTGCTGATGTTAATAAAAAGGATTCGGATGGACATTATCCAGCTGACCTAGCCCAAATGTATAGCCGGGATAAGTTATTTGGACTATTGAAGGATGCAGGTGGCAGGTCAGAAGCACCTCCAGCGTTGAGCGACGATGAGAGTGGTGATTATGAGGTTGAGACGCCTGCTGTGGAGCCAGAGCCAGATGTGAAAATGGTCGCCTATAAGGCTATATCAGAGGGAGGAACAAAAGAGTTGGTTAAAGCAATTGATGAGGGCTTTGACATCAATGCGCGCTTTGATTTAAGTACCATTTCCGATGATCGCTACCCGGATGGCTTGCTGCCGGTTGCTGCCGCCATTCATTCTGGCAATCCTGAAAAACTTCAGTTCCTATTGAAAAACGGCGCCAAGCTAGTTCATGAACCTTCAAAAGGCGATATGCCACTGATTCGTTGTATGGCCGAAATTTTCAACCACAATCAAGGTGGGGATTCAAAAAAAGAGATTAAATTTCGAGAGATCTTCAAGCAATTGCTAGCTGCCAGCCCCGATTTGGCTGATAAAAAGGGTAAACAAAGTGCCCCATTGTTCTACGCCGCCAACTATGCGGATGAGCAACTGATCGAGCAACTTCTTCAAGCCGGTGCGGACCCTAATATTAGTGATGAGGGGGGCTTGACGCCTCTGCATTTAGCCCTAATGGCGGATGGCCATAGCCATGAACCTGGAGACGGACAACACGGTCATCAGGAGGAAATTGCTATGCTCCTTATTCAGCACGGTGCCAACGTCAAGGCGACAGGTAAGAAGGGTGAATGCGTACTGAACTTAGCCTGTATGGGCGCTCACACCAACCTGGTCAAACTTCTAATCGACGAAAAGGGAATGGATCCCAGTGCAGAGAATTCAGTCGGAATTTCTCCTCTTTTAGCTGCCATCATGGCTCCCAGCCATTCTCCCAGCCATGGAGAAGAGGTGCATGGCCACCAGTCAGAAACAGCAACTTTTTTGGTGGAATCTGGGGTTGATGTAGACGCCAAAGGCCCTAACGGGGAAAATCTCCTGAAAATAGCCATTCGTCTTGAATACTTTGATTTGGCGAAAATATTAATTAAAAAATCCAAGGCTTTAGAGCAAGGCACCTTGGGTGCAGATCTCCTATCGCTCGCCGCTCTTGGTGGAGATATAAGCTTGGCTCGTCTGCTTGTACAAGACAAGGGTGTGGATATAAACAGCTATGATGAAAACGGGCAAACCCCTCTCCATAGTGCGGCTGAATCGGGTCAGGCCGATTTATGTAAATACCTAATTGAATCGGGAGCAGATGTTAATATTAAATCGGAGGCTGGCCCTCATGTTGGAGATGCTCCATTGGATTTTGCTTACTCAGGAAATCGAGACGGCAAAGGGGCTACCATAAAGATTTTAAGAGCGGCGGGAGCCAAGAGCGGGAGAGATTAGAGGTCAATACGGATTTAAAATCAGATGAGTTTGGAGAACTTTAAAATGGGATTCAGTTGCAGGGCAAGGTTTGCTTGGGCTTGTAGCCTGAATTCCCAGCTTGCAGTGGTGCTTTCGCTTTTATGCGTTTTATTCTCTTCTAGTTTTCGAATCCAGGCCCAGTCCATTTCTCCAGTTTTGAATTATCAGGGAAGGGTGAATGTTCCGAAGGACGGTCAGGAAGTGACTTTTAATGGTGCGGTGGGGTATTTCAAGTTTGCAATCATTGACTCGAACGGAGCAAAGAGTTACTGGAGCAATGACGGAAGCAGTCAGGACGGGGCGGAGCCAAAATCGGCTGTGTCGGTCTCTTTCCCCGGTGGTGATGGTGTTTTCTCGGTATCGCTTGGGGGAGGCAATATGGAGCCTTTGAGTTCGGAAAACTTTGCTGATCCAAACACGTTTCTGAGGGTGTGGTTCAGTGCGGATAATGAGGACTTTGAAGAATTAAAGCCTAATGAACGGTTTTCCACTGTGCCTTATGCGTTTAGGGCACAGGTTGCGGATGCGGTTTCGCCTGGTTCGTTAGAGCCTGATCAGTTGTCGAATCAGTTTTCTGGGATGACGCTGGTGTCGGATGATCCGGATGATGATCGGTTAAAGAGCCAGGGCTTTGCTCGTTATGGCAAGTTGAAATCCCAGCCCTGGATCAATGCGAGTGTTGTTGAGGCTCCTTTGCCGTTGACAGGTCACACGGCCGTTTTGGGAAAGTTGTCTCAGGGTGCGGGTGCAATGTATGTGTGGGGAGGGACACCGGGTAAGAAGAGCTACTCGGCGGAAGGTTGGGTTTACGACGCTAATGGAGACTTTTGGGCGTTGATATCGCCGTTGGATGCGCCTGTTGGCCGTTTGGGGCACACGGCGGTCTGGGCGGGGGATCGAATGATAATTTGGGGTGGAGTTGGAAAGGATGGCCATCTTTCAGATGGGGGCACCTACACTCCGAGCAAACTGCTATGGGAGCCTGTTTTAGATTTAAAAAAACAGTTTTTCACCGCGCGCCGAGATCATGTGGCAGTGTGGACTGGGATCGAAATGCTGGTATGGGGTGGGCGAAATGAATTTGACCAGATGAACGATGGTGCGGCGTACGACCCGTCGACAGACAAGTGGCGACAACTGAATGGGAGGCACGGATTGGGCAACCGTAGTGGGCATACAGCGGTGTGGACAGGGAGCAACATGTTGGTTTGGGGTGGAATGGGGATAGATGGCAAATTTGGCGATGGAGCTGCTTATGATCCTGTGTCTGATGAATGGCGGAAGACAAAAATGGAGGGTGGCCCTGAGGCAAGGTCAGGTCACACTGCGGTGTGGACGGGGAGTGAGATGCTAATTTGGGGAGGGCTTACAGGCGGAGTGACGGATGGGAGCGGATATGCCTATGATCCAAAAAAAGACAGTTGGAGGAAGCTGCCAATTTCGGGAGGCCCCGAGCCAAGACAAGGTCACACGGCGAATTGGACAGGAGTGGAGATGGTGATTTTTGGTGGAACGACGACAGCGGGAGAGGTTAACACCGGTTATGCACTGGATCCGAAGAAGAACAAGTGGCGCTCACTGACGACAGTTGGAAGCCCATTGAAACGTTCGGGTCATACCGCGAATTGGACTGGTACTGACCTTGTGATATTTGGAGGATTAAGTGCAGGGGTTCCCTTGTCGGCACCCCAAAGGTTGAATTTACAGGGTACATGGTATTTGTATCGAAAACTTTAGGGCCAAATTTAAAGAAAGTTCAAATGATGAAAATAAAGAGTATAGCAGTTTCGGTAATGCTGGGCATGGGCAGCTTGTCGGGATTTGCCCAGTGGTCGACGCAGACGATGGAGTTGAAGCCGGGCTGGAATGCTGTCTATCTTCATGTAGATGCCTCATATGCCACGATTAATGAGTTGGAAGGTCTGGATGAGAATATTGAGGAGATTTGGCTTTGGAAGCCACAGGTGAGCGATGCTCAGTTTATCAAGAGTCCGGACACTCCGACCAATAAAAAGTCAAGGTGGTTGAGTTGGACCAAGAATCTGGGATCTTCATCGAGTTTGCAGCGACTGGTTGGTAATGCATCCTATTTGGTTCGTTATGGCACACCCGATGAGGCTGGAGACTGGACTCCATCAAGCAACAAAGACTGGGCTGTAAAGGGTCAACCTGTACCCCCGAGTTATACTTGGACATCCACAGGATTGAACTTGATTGGCTTTTCCACACAAGACACAACGGCTCCCACCATTGATTCGTATTTCAGGCAGACCGCCCTTAATGACCTTGAGTTCTTTCGTTACAATGGTGGGGGTTTAGATTCAACCAACCCGAGTGAGGTGTTCGCCTTACGCACTACAAAGGTTAATCGTGGTGAGGCTTTCTGGGTCAGGTCAAAGGAAGGGCAATTCAACAACTATTTTGGACCGTTCGATCTTGTTTTACAGGATTATCGGGGGCTTGTTTTTGACAAAACGAGGGGGCAGTACCGTGTCATTGTTCGTAACCGAACCAGCAAGGGTTTGGTTGTCACAATTAATCACAAGAGTTCAGAGTCAGCCCCGAAAAAGCCGTCCGGACAGCAAGCTTATGCAGCAGGCATTAAACTCATGGTGCGAGGGGACATGGACCCGACTGACGCGACTTACGGTCAGTCGGATTTGAATGTTGGAGGAAGCCAGCGGGTGACGCTGACAGCGGCCGGCACTCCTGGTTCAAGCAGGGAGATCATTATCGGACTGGACCGGACCGGCTTTACCGATGCTACAGGAACAATATACGGCTCACTTTTGGAGTTTGAAGACTCGCTGGGTCATTCACAGGTCAGGGTGCCGGTTAGAGCCACCAAGGGTTCAAACACAGGCCTTTGGGTGGGTAACGCAAAAATTAACGAGGTAAGGCATGATCTAGTTTTTTTCAAAAAGAACCCGGAAACAAAGTCGATTGAAGTTAACGCGGAAGGGAAGGCCAAGATTCTTGTTACAAATAATTCCTATGGCAAAGTTCCAAACCCATTTCCACTTCGTTTGATTCTGCATCAGGGCTCGGATTCCGCCGGGGGATTAAAACTTTATCAAACCATCTACCATGGGGTTCAAAAAGGGGCGGAACAGCTCACCCAGACAATTCTTACCTCCAAAGAATCTGATCTCGAGCCCACCCAGCTGGCTTCGGCAAGGCGTGTTTCCGCGGTTCATCTGCCATGGAAGAAGGAGGAAGCATCCTGGTCCTGTGCGGGTGAGATTGCGCCGGGCGAAAACGTGGTGGTATCAGTGAAGACCGATTACAACGATCAGTCATCCAATCCATTTCTGCACACATACCATCCTGACCACGACAACATTGATGCCCGCTACGAGAACGAGCTTACCCAGGGTGTGGAGTCGTTTGGCATCATCCGTGACATTCGTCTGGATTTTGATCCTGCACCAGAGGACTTTGATTCACTGACCCGGCTCCAGAAACGTATCACCGGCAAATACAACGAGATTGTAACACTGGAGGGTTCAGGAGCTGAAAAAACACACTACTTTACCCGTGGTACTTTCGTCTTGAACAGGATTAGCAGCCATCCGGCGCTTGGTGCCGATGGCACCCAGACAATTGATACACCTGGCGCAGATCTGGGTAGCGGAAGTTCTTATGTTCCGTCATTCCCTCAAGGCAATATTGGAGCCAAGCTGTATTACTCGGTGAACCTGTTAGAGGCCTTAGTTCCTGCGACCCTTTATGAAGAGGGGGATGATCTGCCTGATGGCAAGAGTGTCGGAGATATCAAAACCCCTGAAATTCCAGCTGTGTTTGAGGAAAACGCCCTTTATGCTGGAGTGAAGGGGCTCACCACAAATCCCAAATTTCCCGACTCGCCTGACAAACTTGAGGAGCTTCCATACTATGAGTTTCCTAATTTGGGGAACATTGACAAGGCAGCCAGTGGTCACAAAGACCAATACGGTACATTGATCCAGGGTTATTTTCACCCAGACAAGACCGGATGGTATAAGTTTGCTGTTTCCTCTGAAGACGAGGGTCAACTTTGGTTGAGCACCGATTCAAGTATCAATAATAAAAGGCTAATCGCTTCAGCCAGTTCTGAAAAACCGAGAGAGTATGGAACGTCATCGAGTCAGTCTGACCCGGTTCATCTTCAGCGTGGGCGGGCGTACTATATTGAAACCATTCATAGGGAAACCACTGGAGCTGACTCGATTTCTGTCTCCGCGCACCACGGCCAGACGGTCAGCCAGATTGCAGATTTTACCGATAGCGACCTGCCTATAGCCGGCAAGTATCTTTCGCCCTATGTGGCCCCTCCTGCCAAGCCCATCACGGAGATTTCAGAAGAGGAAGAATCTGAGGAAGATGCCGGCGAGAGTGGTGAATAGAATCTTTAAAATGACAAACAACAAGAACCAAAAGAAAAATAGCTAATAAGCAAAATATAAAACAATGAAAAAAACAGTCATAAAACATATGAAAACGCTTGGTGCAATCGCACTGGGTTTCGCACTCCCAACTATGGTTCAAGCCGCGGATACCCCCACATTAATGAGCTATCAGGGTAATTTGCTGGACGCCAACGGTGACCCTGTCGGCAAGACCGCACCGGTCAACAAAACCGTGCAGTTCTATGTGTATGATGCCGAGGAGGATGGCAACCAGATATGGGGTGAGGAACAGACGGTTACTGTCGATAAAGGATATTTCAGTGTTATCCTTGGTGAAGGCACAAAGCTGACAGGTGACAACCTGTTCCAAGACATGGAACCAGGTAAGACTGATGCAAATGCCCGTTACATTGGGCTGATTGTTGATGGCGTTGATATCACGCCACGTTTGCGGTTGCTGACAACGCCCTACTCACAGTTATCTCAACATGCAGTTTCAGCAAAAAATTCAGGCACTGCGCAATCGTCTGCGGTTGCCGATACACTTGCCAATAATACCGATGCGCGCAGCGGTTTTGGATTTGTACCGGTTGGGGGAATTATCATGTGGAACTCAAAGACCATCCCCGGTGGTTGGGCTATTTGCGATGGAAAAAGTTCTACACCGGATCTTAGGGGCCGTTTTGTCATGAGCGTTGGTTCGACCAGCGGAAAACACAGAGATTATTCTTGGACGAACAATGAAGGACTTGGCAAGAAAGGAGGCGCTAAATCTGTGAAGCTTCTAACCAGACACATGGCAACTCATAAACATACCATAGATAATAAAACAATAGGCAACCATAATCACACAGGAACTACTGCATACTCCGGCAACCATAGACATGCACAAGGTTCCGGTAATTTGAACCCTGATAGGTACTTTCCTTATGGACACATTGGGGGTGGGTGGCGTAGGCAATATGAAATCGGGAACTCAATGGAGAATAACGAATTAACTCCTTGGACACAAACACAGGGCAATCACAGGCACACCTTTACTACAAGCAGCAATGGTTCCTCAAAACACAATCACACCATGGGCAATGCAGGATCAGCAAACGGTTTGGAGAATCGTCCTCCATTCTATGCAATGTATTATATACAGCGGAAACAATAATAAGGATTCGTTAACTTAAAACTGCTTATATCTTGAAATGAGTTTTCTGTAGTCATATCAGAGGTCCAAGTGAAAGAGCGAGAAACGTGATTGACGGTGTTGTTGATGAGTTGTCTTTTTATCGAATAAAGGAATTTTTAATTAGAATGAAACCGACAAATTTTTTTGGGTATAAGTGGCTCATTGCAGCTATTGCATTTGGGCTACTCCCACATTGGCTGACTGCTGAATTGCTGGAACAGGACTTCGTCAACATACGGTATAACACAAGTTCCGGAAATGGGGTGCCGCTCTCCGACAAGGTTAACAGCCCCAGCGGGTCAAATGGCCTTGCTCCTTCGGCAGGCACTGTGGGGCAATTTGGTGGCGCCATGATATTTGGATCAGCCGCCACACCGAAGTTTACAGACTTGAGCGAGGGTAAATCCTTTTTCGAAAATGCAACGAGTTTGGGTTTGCCCCAGGGGAGCAGTGGCGGCAAAAGTTACGTGTTGTCCCGGGCCACCGTTGGAGCACCGATGTATGGAAGAAAGGTGAACTTTCTTTTCGGCCAGATTGTTAATAAGCCTTCCTCTATTGGAAAGGGGCAAGACAAGGTGCTGATCGGAACACCCAGCACACACTGGGTGGATGAGCCCTTCATACCAACTTTAAATGTCAATGGAGCCTCAGAGCTAAAGGGGTATGCCACCATCACCACGGAAACAGAGCATGGGCTGCTTCCTGGCGATATCGTGTTGGTTAATGGCGTTGAAGGCATTAGATCCAACAATTTAAGTGTGCTTCAAGTGCCTACCAAAAAAAGCTTTATGATCTTGTCCGGTATTGATGCCACTGGGCAGATGATTGATTCACTCAACGCAGCTGCCGACGATAGCGTGACTGCAGTTGCGAAAAAGGATCTGGTTCTTGATAGTGCAACAATGCGCAAAGCGCATGAGTCTTTGGGATATTATTACAGCCCTCATGCAAAAAGCGTGGTGTCGATTCAGCCTGGACCAATAGGAATAACGTGGCGCGAACGTGCAAGCTCAAACGAAAAGCCCGACGGAGACGAAGACGTAAACTGGACTGAAATAAGAGGTTCATACTTCAGGCTGCACACTGCGAAGTACACCGTTTCGGCTTCACCCTCAAAGGCTCCTCAATCTATTTATTGGAACAAGCAACCTATGCATGATGGCCCAATGGTGGTCCTGCCAGATGGGCTTGGAGAGGTGAAGGTGGTGTTTAGTAAGATTTTTCGTGAAAGAGTTTCTCCCGGTGACGCCTTACCTCTTTCAAAGTCGGGTACAGGCCAATCTGCAGAGGTTGAACTTCGCACGCTCTGGGTAAACCAGGTCTCCCCCACGCTTCGTGTCCTTACTGCGTTTAATGCCAGAGGGAGAGTAATTATGGAACTTTTGGGAGACCCACGCTCTGACGGAACACGTCAGCATCTCGGCTTCGAGATTGTGGATGTTATGGATTTTTCAGTGCCTAGTGACATTGTATTGGACTTGGGCGACCGGGTTTTACCGCATAGTGACGGAGGTGCGGTGAATGATGAATCAATCATCCCAGATATGCGGGATAAAGGCGACACGGGAAGTGGTGGTTTTGCTATCAAAAAAGCCCTCCCAGGCACTCAACAGATGGCCTATTATGCGATTAAGGAAACAGAGTATAATAATGATTTGGTTGCCTTTTGGTTGAGAGAGAGTGTAGCCGGTATGGCATGGCCGGTTTACCATAATCGTTACCACCTACAGTGGCCTGTGGATTCATCACGCTATAGCCATTATCTAAGACCTCAAGTGGGACAGGCCAAGGCATTCGAAACCGCTGTAACTTTACCGGCCGAAAATAGTACTACTATTTTTTATCAGGATAGGGATTCGTTTGGAAATGACCGAGCCGATATTGAAGGGACGAAATTCTACTCATGGTTGGATGCAGAATATCCAACTCACCGGACCCTGCTCGGACATGAAACAGTAAAAGGCGGAATGGCATTTGAGCACGTTTTGTCCTGGCTTGATGTCAGTACCCAAGAATCTCAGTGGCCGGTAACAGAACAGCTCAAGCATTTAAAGTTGTGGCCTAAAATTCAAGTGACTGGAAACCATGGCGTTCCCACAGAGGCGCAAGTGGGTATCACAGCAAGACTGTATAAAAATGCTTTAAAGGAACCTGAGCTCAGTGATGGAAATATAAATAAAAAGATTTTCACGCTTATTCAAAGTGGACGCCTCAACGATGTTCCGGATGTCGAGCAAACAATGAATGAATTTGAATGGCCAAGCAGTGGCGATTCAAATTATGCCACCCATTTTCTTGGCTATTTCCACCCCAAAAAGACTGGATACTATACTTTTAGCATTGCCTCCGATGATCAGGGCGAACTTTATCTTAGCACAGATTCAAACCCTGGTAACAAACAGCTTGTCTCAAGTGAGAATACGTGGTCAAGCAAGCGCAAGTTCACAGGGGCAAATGTGTCAGGGACGCGGCATTTGGTGAAAGGGAAAGCCTACTTCATTGAATCGCTCCATATCCAGGCTGCAGGAGGAGATAACATGGCGGTAGCATATGTGTTTTCTGATAAAGCAGGCGAATATAAATCTGTCCCGAATGACTCCAAGCCAATTAGTGGTAAGGAACTTTCGGCGTGGTCACCTAGGAGTGATCTAAGAGGCGGGGTCAGTGTAGAGCCTCTGAAATATGAATTTGAGGTGGGCCAGGTCGTTGAGTTTTCCAATCAGGCAACCTTTACGTTTCGAGAGGCTGCGAGCATTGGCGACACGGTGATTTTTGGAGCCCTCAACGGGATGGTCTTCGATGGACATGTGGCAACCCAGCCAACAGTTTCAGTGATGCCCGAATTGAAGGCGGCTATGGCTGGTGCAGAATCCAAAGCGCTTGTGCTTGAGAGAAACAGCAACCAGATGATTAGTGTAGGTGTTGAACTGGGAGATACTGATTATGCCGTTGAGTTTTGGTTTAGGACCAACCACACAACCGAAGACGAGTTGGGTTTGGTTAATGTTGATGGCCAGTGGGGGATACAATTGTCAAATAGTGCAAACCTTAGGTTTCGAAAAAAGGAACTTTCTTCAGACGACAAGGTAGTGGGTGGCCAGTCCTATAATGATGGTCAGTGGCACCATGTGGCGGCGACCTTTAATTCGGGTGATATAACCCTCCCGGGTGACACAATATGGCCGTCGTCTCAGGAAGGGGCCAACGTCAATCGGGCCATTGATAACAGGTCAGACACATATTACTCAAACACCAACAAAGGGAATACCGGGTTTACTGTCCAGACCAGGGTTGGGCGAGTTGATGCGCTAGCCCTTACTTCGACCCAGAACTCGGCAAACTATGACCCGATCAAGTACCAGTTGTACGGATCGAGTAACGAAGGAAGCACCTTCCTTTTAATTTCTGAAGGAGCGGTTCCCGCCTTCGGCGCGAGAAACCAAAGACAGGTAATTGAATTTAGTAACGCACGAGCTTATTCAAGATACATTGTCAATTTTCCAGTCACAAAAAGTGGCGGTGAGATGCAGATAGCCGAGGTGGAGCTGATCAGTAATTCACTGGAAAAAGGAATGAGGCTTTTTGTTGATGGAAAATTGAAGGTTGAGGAGGAGAGCTTAAGTCACATTACACCAATCAGTCAGTTACAATTCGGCAGGGCGAAGGAAGAGGGCTCTTTTTTTGATGGTGAACTTGATGAGTTAAGAATATGGAATATACCGCGTTCTAGTGCTGATATTATTAAATATTGGGAAGCTTTATTACCGTCATCTGAACTCGGCTTAGCTGTTAACTTATCCTTTGACACGGTCGAAGGTGTGACCGTTCCTGACTTAACAGCTAACAACAATGATGGTGCATTAGCATCCAAGGGTACGCTCACTGGAGGGAGGGATCTGCCGTCATACCTAAAGGTGGCCTCATTGCAGGTTCCCATTAGACCTGAATCGATTGTCACATTCGTTACAGGTAGCACAACCTCGACTTTTAACTCGGTCGGTTTTGCTTCACGGGGTGACACTGAAATGCTGGGATACCTGAGCGGTGCTGTTTCCGCAGGAGCTTTGGGAAAGATCGATGACACCACTCTGTCTGATGGGCCTCGTGCCATCAAACAAACGGTCGATGTCGGGCGACGCCTGGCGGTTCCTTCAAGTGAAAAGGGCGACGCCGATGGAGAATCTTATTGGGTCGGATATATACACTCAGGGACAGCCTATAATCCAAACGCTTATGTAAACCCCTTAGAGATTGAAGGTTTCGATGTGGCAAACAGAGGTGCCATCATCCCTGTCAATGCCGACCCATCGAATGACAGGAACAAGCTTACTGTTTACTGGTTCCGTGAGAAGTTGGCTGACCTAGACCCAACGCTCGGCTACAAGCCGATCTATTGGCCGTCTGTGATCGGTGAGTACACGATGCAATGGCCAGACGAAGGTCCCGAGATTGTTCTAGCCAGCAATGCCGGTTCGGGGGCACTGAGTAGCCTTCAGCAAAAAGGAACGATCTATCGCCAATCGAACCGGGATCTTGCAGGTTATAACCCTAACGAGGAGCATGCACTCATGCTTGGCGGCCAGGTATGGGCGCTGCGATTTGATTTGAATCAAAAAGATGGTGCAAGTTATACGTCTGCCCCTTTTGTGCTTCTTGAGTACTTGGATGATGATGGACGGCTCTCCATGACAGCCTTCAAGGTCATGTCCGAAAATCCGTCTAAGGGTATAATTTTTGATTATATTACCGAGGCAGGCAAGATCCTGCAGGCACCCCAACCATTACCTCTCCTGGACAAGCCGGTACACAAATCGGAAGTAGTAGATGGTGAAGACATTATTCATGAGGTTGGTGACCTAATGGATCGTGAGGTGCCTTATTCGGACAGGGATAAACCTGATGCCTGGAGCAGTACTCCAGAAGTATTTGCAGGCTACGAAACGTTTACGACTGTTGATCGAAACAACTCCACCTGGGTTTACAGGGGACGGCACTCTGGCATTCCGGCGTTCAAGGTTGGATCTTATGATGCCTCAAAAAGTGGAGACGCAATGTGGGGTGGTTTGCCAGAGGCAAAAGCCGTGATAGGCCAGCCATTTGAGTATCATATCCACTCTTCGATACTTGGTGGCCACCTTCAAATGTTAGCTAAGAATCCGGATGATTTCCCATTATGGCTTGGCATAGAGGGATTGGCTCTCAAAGGAACACCACCATCGGACCAGGAGGGCAAGACCATTGAATTAGTGCTGGTGGTCAGCACGATGTATGGAGAGAGCGTTGATCTGGCCCTTAAGCTCTCGATAGTAAAAGAGGGGGGTGCCGTGGTGTCCCAGTCCGCACTTGATGTAACCGTTAATAATTTACGTTATATTGCAAGGCCTCCCAATTTGAGTGATGAACCTGCCGCAAACAACAGCTTCAAGATGAAGTTCTGGTACAAGAATCTGGCAGAATTTGATTGGCCTTCTGATTCAACAATAGTTCCTGGTCAAAACATACAATACCTAAAGACTCCGGATAACTTGGCCGGTAAGACATTTCATTCACATGGCGAACGGGATTTTGTGGTCTACCGTCCGGTTTGGCCAAAATCGGCTCCCATACTGAAACGAGCCGAGACGTTGACATTGCCAAAGTATGGCCTGCCTGCTGTTCGTGGGCAGACCAGCGTCAAGGTTCTTTATGAAGAGTCTGCTGCGAAGAGCGCAAATCAATCCGGTTCAGTGAAGCTTCACGACCCAACAAGGGAGAAGGTTTATGAGATTCCTGGATCAGTAGAAAAATTTCCTCCCCCGGATGTAATGACTTCGATGTATCAGGGTAAAATATATTTCCCTAAACTGCCACCACATCTGACCAAGCGGTTGTTTTTTGATCCTAACCGTGGGGAGAAGGGTGCATTGGTTTTCCTGGGTGAATTCATGGATGAGATTGTTGGAGAGAAATATATTCAACTTAATCTTATTAGCGACCTGGATAAGGAGGCACTTCTTGGTGTGGCTGGGGACAGCAACAAACCAGCATTCAGTACCGATAAAAGCTGGAAGCCGGCTATAGAGGGACTGCTTACCGTATTGGAGCCGTTTAAACAGAAGAAGCGAGAAGACCGGAGCAAGATTCCCGGTATGTATGAGGTCGATGAAAATAATACACATCCCGTTAAGTATGATGAGTTGGCTGAAATTCATGCTGAAAATGTGCCAGTCGATTCTTATGCATTGAGTGCGGCAGGGCCTGGTTCCGGTTTTGTCACACTTATGGTAGGAAATGGCATCGGCAAGGTGACACCTGAGGGGGATCCGGTTTCGATGCATGTCATCAAGGTATCGCCAACCCTTTATCAAGGTGAATTAAAGGTTATCTATGCCGAAAATCCGCTTGCAGAGAAGGTTTCAATCCGTCATTCGGGTGATTTTGGAGGCCAATTCAAGAATTATGAGTTTGAATGGCGTAAGGCATACCCTGTAGACGGCCAGTCTCCTATATTAACCATAAACGGTTCGATCAATCCGCAATGGATCAAGATCGACAGTGCCAGTGGCACTGGCAAGCCGAGTTTTATTCACGGAGCCGGAGGCACCGGAGTTGATACCCTCCTTGATGTTTATTACATCCTTCGCTACAGGCCTGTTGGTAAGGATACCTGGTCTGAATGGACCAAGGCAAAGTTTTTAGAGGGTTGGATTAAGCGGGTTTTGGCCGGGATAAACCCTTTCAACCAGCGAGTGAAGGATCTCTACAGTAATGAAGCCAACACGGATGCAAGCATGTTGACCCAAGCAGGGAAACGCTGGGAAGGTGATGTGGCCCTAAGCATGGAGAGCATCAACGATTTTGGGTTGATTGAGATATACGAAACCGTTCTCAACCGAGGCAAAATGTTGAGTATAGACTCAGGCATTAACAATGCCGGTGCGAATCAGGCTTTGTTGTTGGCTGCTGGTTATCTGAATGATTTATATATGATGTTAGGCAATGAGGCTTTCGCCGATGCGGCAAACCCGACAATTGGTTTTGGAACAGGAGATGGTCAATACGGAGACATTGCAACATCGATGTTTGCGTTTAAGGGACAAGTGGCCTCCCTGATGGAAGAGGAACTTGGATTGCTCCGTGGCCGGGATGATTTTCTTCAGCCTGATGTGGAGGTGGCTCCGGTATTCAATCGAATGTTCTGGAATTACACCAGAGGTATTGATTCAGGGGAGGTTATTTATGCCTTAAACTATAACATTCAGGAGCGTGACGGAGATCAATTGGATGGAAACGTGGATGCGGCTGATGCTTCCCACATGTATCCCCAAGGTCACGGGGATGCTTATGGTCACTACCTGACTGCAATAAAAGGGTTCTACCGCCTGTTGGCAGATAACGAGTTTCAATGGATCCCCCAGACCGAGGCGGTGAGTGTCCTCGGGCAGGAGGTATCGGTGGATTATATGGATGAACGCAAGTTTGCTGCTGCTGCACTCGCCCTGGCACGGACTGGAACCCAGGTTTACGAGTTGGCTTGGCGACAGGATTATGTTCCAGATTCAGCGAGTGGTTGGGGGCACATGGCCAAGACTCGCAAAAATGAAAGACGTTCATACAGCGGAGCCGATGGTGCGGAGAAAAACCCGACCCGTTATTGGGGGCAGGATCATTGGGCAGCTCGTGTGGGAAGTGGGACTTATCTTAATTGGGTTATTGGAAATGCCATGATTCCCGAGGTGGACTCGGATCCGAGTCATGAGGGGATCAAGAAGATAGACAGGACAACGGTACTGGAACTTATTGAGTTGTCCGACTTGGGCCGGGAACTCCAACTGACCGCCGACAGTGCCGCCTCAGGAGTCAACCCACTTGGTTTGCCGGAGGACACAGTGCCGTTTGATATTAGTCCCGATTTTAGCTCGGACGGAGGTCATATGGACCAAATATATGAACGGGCAGTTCAGGCTCTTGATAATGCGGTATCCGCCTTCGATTCGAGTAAAGATATTACTCAAATAATGCGGACTGAAGAGGATTCCCTATCCGACTTGCAGGTTGCAGTTGAACAGGAAGAACTGGCCTTCAAGCACCGATTGATTGAAATCTATGGAACCGCTTATTCAGATGACATTGGCCCAGGGAAATTGTACAAGCAGGGATACGACGGACCTGACCTATTGCATTATCAATATGTGGAACGTACAGGGTTGGCTCAACAGAAAAGTGGCAAAGAAGAACTTTTCAGTAAATATAAAGTCGATATTCAGGAAAGTGACGTTACAGGCGACTTTGATTCGATAGATGAAGATCCCTTCAAGTATCGTTTCAAATTAATTAAGGATTCTGACGACAAGGATTATATCAAGGATAAGCATTATCAGGAGTATACCGTTGACAATTTTGGCTTCTTCATGAAGCCGGATAACTTTACTGGTAAGCGAGGCAGCCCTGGTGAAATACAAACTGCCATTTCTGGAATTATCTCTGCAAGAGCCCAACTGGGAGTTGCTCTTGGGGATGTAGATTCCCTGAAGGGAGATCTGGATGTGATGATTAGCCTGTTCAATGCCAATGCCAAGTTACAGCAAGAATTGAATGTCATCGGTGATGAATTGGATCTCGAAAAAAAGATTTTGCTAGGAACCACTTTCGCAGTAGAGACATTGCAGGAAGTTTTGGAAAAAGCAGAAGAAGTAACAATTGATGTTGCTGAGTTGGGGAAAGAAGTCGTGCCGGACAGTCTTATTTTTGGTTTCTCCAACGGGGGAACTTTTCTTAAGCCGGTTAAAGCTGTTCCTCTGGGAATCAAGGCGGCGGCAAAGGCATTGCTTTCAAGTGCCTCGTTCATTGCCGGGAAAACTCTCTCAGCAATGGAATTGGCTTTTGCCATAAGGGAAATAGATCTGGAGGGCGAGGGCGGAGACTTACAATTAAAACAAGGGCTCAAGGAGGCATTAATTGGTATTGGAGACCAAATCTCAGCAATCGGTGACCAGCAATCAATTATCAATTCACGGGCAAGGGCTCTGGAGAATAAAAGAATGCGATATGCGACTCTAAAGGCCCAGGGTGATCGAATTCTTTTGGAGCGAGAAATTTTTCGCAAACGGGCTGCATCCAAAGTACACGGATATCGTACCCGAGACGCTGCATTCCGAATTTTCCGCAATGAGAAACTAGAGCGCTACAAATCGATGTTTGATTTGGCAGCCAGATATACCTATTTCGCAGCCAAAGCATATGACTATGAAACAGGTCAGCTTGGTTCTGATACGGGTCATCGTTTTCTTAGTCGGATTGTGGCTTCACGCGCGCTTGGAGTTGTGCAGGATGGTGAACCTCAGTTTGCTGGAAGTAACATGGGCGACCCCGGTCTTTCCAGTGTGCTTGCAGAGATGAAAGCGGACTGGTCAGTTCTCAGAGGTCGCCTTGGGTTTAACAACCCTGACGCATATGGGACAACGGCCTCGTTAAGGACTGAGAATCACCGAATCCTACCTGGGTCTGCCGGTTCAACTGCCTGGGCGGATGTATTACAAAAAGCCCGTAAGAGGGATATACTTGCCGACGCTGATATCAAGAAACTCTGCATGCAGTTGGCTAATGAAAATGGGCTCCCAGTACCCGGGATTGTGCTTGAATTCCAGACTACCATCGCAGACGGATACAACCTCTTTGGCAAACAATTGGCTTCAGGTGACCACGCCTTCTCTCCCACTTCGTATGCCAATAAGATTCACGGGGTGGGTGTGGTGTTTGAAGGTTACGAGGGCATGGACTACACGACGCCTGCAGCAGGTTCGACAGTCGTGCCGGTAATGCTAAATCCAAAGGGGCTTTCTGCCACGCCTTATGTGTACCTGATTCCTTGCGGTTTGGATGCGATGCGCAGTCCGCCTCTCGGGGATCAGAGCATCATCAGGACTTGGAACGTGCAGGATGCAACTATCCCTATGCCATTCAACATCGGCGGATCGGAGTTTGAATCCAAACCAATGTGGCAAACAAGTGACTCACTTTCGGAAGACCTGTTTAATGTACGCAAGCATCAGGCATTCCGCGCGGTGGATGACATTGATTTCTTCCGGGCACTGGCGAAGAGACCGAGATATGAAAACCAGTTCACCAACAACCGTCTGATTGGGCGGTCAGTATGGAACAGCAAGTGGAAGCTTGTAATCCCGGGCAAGACACTGCTGGATGATCCAGAGGAAGGACTGGACCTCTTCATTAATACGGTAGAGGATATCAGGATACACTTTGAGACCTATTCCTATTCCGGAAACTAAGAGAGAATTAAAATGAAAATGAATGATTGGAAACACGCGGGAATGAGCTTATCAGGAAAGCTTCTGGCGATGATTGTCTTTGCCCTCATTTGGCCGTCGGCAATGGATGCCTTTCCGCCGGCTCCACACCACGCCTTCCAGGGAATGTTGAGGGATGAGCATGGTCGCCCGATTACTTCGGATGATGTGAATATTTTCTTTGAAACAGAAAACGGAGCAGTTATCAGTGCAGAGGCTGGAGATGTGTTTGAACCAGGGATCAATTACAGGATAAAGGTCCCGATGGATTCTGGTGTAACTCCAGAATTATACGAAACCTTTGCGATGAAGGTGCGGATGCCTTACAAGATCCATGTGAAGATAGGGATTCGGTCCTACCTTCCGATCGAGATGTTGGGGAGTATCAAGACAATTGGGCAACCTGGAGGGATCTCTCAGCTGGACCTGACGCTAGGTGAGGATGCTGATGGTGATGGTTTGCCTGACGCCTGGGAAAGAGCTCTTCTTGGCCAGGGCAGAACGCTGGCTGATATCAAGCCAGGTGACGATTCGGATGGTGATGGCCTGAGCAACATGGATGAGTACATCAGTGGTAATTATGCGTTCGACAAGGAGGATGGGCTTCGCCTTGATATCCTTGAGACGGGTGCTGATGGTGTGAAGCTAGAGTTTCTGGCAATTACGGGTAGAACTTACACGGTGCAGCAGTCCAATGATTTAAGTCAGTGGCAACAGGTTGACTTTACTACTCAGGAGGTGCCGGAGACGACAAAGGCCAGCTTCCTTGCCAAACAGGTGACAAAGGTGAACGTCACCGTCTCACCTAGTGGTAACTCTGGAAATGCAAAATTCTTTAAGCTGATGGTTCAGTAACTTATTCTCTCACTGGGTCTCGGTGTTGCGTGGGAGAGCAGAATGTAAGATGGAAATGGGTTTAACCCTTAAAACTGGCACGGCTTGGATGCGAATTTTCGTCGTAACAGCGGTACTAGTTCCGTTTGCTCATATGTTTGCCCAGGTGTCGGTTCAACCCAGTGTGGTGGACGCTTTGGGTGGTAGAAACGGATCGATTTCCTACTCGATGACTTCTTCAGCTGGGCAGGTGATTGGAGGTTCTTCCTCTACGTCTTCAGGCTTGAGCGTCCGTTCAGGTTTCATTCATTCACTGAATACAGCCAGGTCCCTAGATGAGTCGGCAAAGGATTTCTTCGTTACAAGCCTATCAATTGAGACCAGCGAGGAGCAGGCCATTCAAGTGGAGTTGCTTGGGAGCGATGGGTTGGTTTTTCAAGTTGCCACTCCACCGCTCAACGGGCGGTTGAGCGGAACGCCGCCGCTACTTGTCTATCAGCCGGATTCGAATTTTTTCGGCGATGATTTTTTTACGTTCAAGGGAGTCCGTGGAGAGCGCGAAACGGATGAGGCGGTGGTGACCATTAGTGTTGCTGGTGTTAATGATCCGCCCACGATCAATGTCCGGACCGTGTTGTCCGGTTCGCTGGAGGACAATGACACGTTGATTGGCTATGAGGATCTAATTTCGGGCTCCGAGGCCAAGGATCTAGAGGGCTTGGACATTTCTTTTGTCGTTGAAAGTGTCAAGGTAGGGAAGTTGCAAACGGCGGACTTTGAACCTGTTATTGAGGGGCAGACCCTTATAGGGAAACGCCACAAGGGGCTGATCTGGTCGCCACCCACAAACCTGAACGGGGAGGTCGAGGCATTCACCATACGGGCGGGCGATGGAGATCTTTTCTCTGAGCAATCACAGCTGATGGTTACGGTTGGTGCGGTGGCCGACCCGCCGGTGGTGTTTCAACCCATAGCCGACATGGAGGTGGATGAGGGAAGCCGGCCGTTTGTGATCGACCTTGCTGAGGTCTTTTTTGATCCGGACAACGATCCCAAGACCTATTTCATCAAGGAGGTGGAGAAGGAGTCCCTGATTAAGGCCGGGATAATTGATACATCAAAACTACAACTTACATTAGTTGAAGACATGAATGGGCAGACTACGGTAACGGTCGGTTTTGAGTCCAATGCGGACATTGTCTATGACACCTTCGAAATAACCATCAAGAGTGTCTTTGACGAGAACCCACACCCTGTCAGGGACTATTGGAAGGGGTTGTCAGAGGATTTTGGTGATATAGCCATGGAAGCACCCTTGGCCTACTGGTCATTTGAATCGATTGAGGCTATCGAAAAAACCACGATGGCCAACTGGAGGTTTGATTCAGCACCGGAGCCATCTGGAAGGATTCTTGAATCCCCCAATGCGAGTATTTCTATTCAGGACTGGTATAAAGTATTTTTTGACGCGGCAGGTTCAGTAAGGGTTCAGTCATCGAGGTTTCTTGAATTATCACCGGACATAACCATTGGTGGGAGTAAGCCGCGTGAGGCGCTGGAACAATATACATTGGTGTTTGATGTCAAGACGAAGTATGGACAGCCTAACCCTCTTTTAAATACACTAAATTCGGAGAGCAGGGATCGCTCAGAGGTTTGGTTAAGCCCGGTGGGTGCTGTTGGCGGACAAAGAGAATATTCATCCATCGGCAGCCTAAAGCCGGGCCTTTGGTATCGCGTGATCTATATTGTGGATCTGGTCCAGGGTCTCCGGAAATATTATGTCGACTTTGACAATAAGCTGAATCAAGTCGTGCCGGAGAATCAGAAGGAACGCCACAAAATGGGGCAGCACGGGTTTAAGGTAGGGTTTGATGAACTCAGCTCGAACCAGAATTATGAATTAAAGAAGATAGTCCTGTATGACTATCCTTTCTCAGAGGAGCAGGCGGAGTTTATTGGTTTTAACGGTTACGAGGAACTCGGTGATCAACAGAGTAAAGGTAACGATTCGGAGGCCGTTGTGTCACTCATAGCCCCAAGCTCAGATGATGAATGGGAGTCAAAGCCTGGGATTATCCTTTATTCAAGCAGTCCGGTCAGTACAACGTGGAACATTCAACAGTCCAGGGACTTGATTACGTGGGAGCAAACTGGACTAATTGAGGCTGAAGCTGCTGACGAGACCGGTGGGGTTGGTTTCCTTGAGATAGAAACTTTATTTGATGATGCCAGCATGTTCTATCGGGCAAAAGCCTCCGAATGAAAAGTTTTTTTGGGCGTTCAAGCAAACGGTATTGATTGGATTCTATAGTGGTTTTTGTCATACATAAATTGTTTTATGAGTTATGAAAGTTAGAAAAAGTTTCATTCGAGGTTTACTATATGCCTGTGGAGCACTGGCCCTTCAAGGAGTTGCAAGAGCCGAGACGATCACCACGGTTCCCATTAAAATGGATGGCTCCGCGGTGAGTACTCGTGAGGCGATGATAACCCAACCTCGAGGTGTCGTGGTTTATGATAATCCACGGGGCATAGTGGGAGATGTTTATTTTGTAGGTGGCGAGATTGGCGATGAATTCACTTTGGGAGTTGGTTTAAAGGTCATCAACCAGATTCAGTTTGAATATTTCGCAGCCTTGAATCCCTTTGAATCCACCCAGAGGGGAGTGCTGCGAATCTACGCCAACAACGGAGAGATTGCCGGAGAGGGCAAACCCAAAAAGCCGGGCGATCTTTTATATGAGAGTGAGTCTTTCTCCCTGCGTAATAGTTACAACATGGTATCTGTTAGCGACTTGAAGGTTGTATTGCCCCATGACATCAACTCAGCGACCTGGACAGTTGAGTTTTCCGGGTTAAGCAGCATCGGCAAGGCCGGATTACTTCTGAATGACGTACCAACTACAGGGTCGAGTGGAAAGACATTTTGGACCAATGCAGGGACAAAGGGGGCTCCAGATTGGCAGCTGCAGCAACATTCAGCAGGGCGCGGTAATTTCTCAGTCCGCTCGGCTGCTCAGACCATGCCTGTTCAACTTGCCGTGAACCAGGATGTTTACGTTCAAGAAGATCCCATCAAGGTCACGTTCAGGAATGGGCCGGGATATCCAAGGGATTGGGTTGGTGTTTATCGGGCTGACATAATCCCTGGTTCGGTCACAAGCTCGGATTGGTTATATGTTAATGGGAGTAAGACCCCAGGTGAGGTGGAGATTAATGACACGTTGATATTTGATCCCGGGTTGTTGCCTGGCGATTACGTGGTGTATTTCTTTGAAAATGACAGTTTCGACCAGTTGGCCCAATCCCCTTTCAAAGTACTCGATACGACAAACCCAGTGATCACGTTGCAGGGTCAAGTGAATGTCAGAATCAATGTTGGTGAGGAATTTAAGGATGCCGGGGCAAGAGCTAACGACAACTTTGACGGTGATATCACCGAGTCGATAGAAGCAAATGGAGTGGTCGACAGTAGCAAGCCTGGAGTTTACACGATCACATACAGTGCGAAAGATCTGGCGGGTAATGTTGCCGACGAGGTAGTCAGGACAGTTGAGGTAGCTGACCCAACTCCGCCGGTAATCAGCATCGCTCGCAATACTAATAGCGAGGTCATAATATCATTCAAAGGCAAGCTTGAGTTAGCAAATACCATAAGAGGACCATGGGAGAATGTGAGCGAGAAGAGTCCGCTAATAATAAACCCCAATAAAGAAATTCTATTTTACCGTTCGGTCAAGTAAACTAGATTAGCTGTGTTGGGTTTGGCTGCTTTTTTATTTATTTTAGATAAATAATTTAAATCCTTTGTATACAACTAATAAGCAGATGAAAAAACTAATTTTAATCATTGTCTTTATTGCTGGGGTAAACGTTCAATCTGAAGACTGGCCAAAAAAACTTTGGGAGAAGGAGTGGACTGATTTGGATTCAATTATTAGTGAGCCAAGAATCGGATTAGACCAAAAATCAGTTCTTGTCAGAATTGATAAAGATGAAAGTCATGTCTCGTATTGGGTTTCAGGGGAAGGTGTTTTTTATACACTCTCTAGTGCATTTGACGCTGATGGATTAATGTATTTCGATTCAAATTTTTTCGTTTATCACAAATACATAGAAAGTACAAATAACCGGAGAGTAATAAAGCTGACTAGGGGCGCTTTCGGAGTCTTAGAGGAACAATTTCAAGCCAACTTATCGATGAGCGTTCCTGCAGAAGGGACTTCCCCTAGTCATATTGGCCTTGAGTATGCCAATAATAAACTTATATGCTGGGACTTCAGCGTAGCACAATCCGAAGATTCAGAGAATAATATAGGCAACGGTCGTCTCATCATCAAGACAACAGCTGCTGGGACTTCAGTCTTATCAGATGGAAAACTGGGAGGTGAAGCGGAACTTGAGAAGTCGTATGACTTGAAATACTGGCAAAAACTGGTCGATATACCTGAAGAAGCAAGTGAAGTTTCAATTGACAAGAAAGAGACAGGCTCAGAGTTTTTTCGCTTGAAAAAGAAGGAGGATTAATAACAGGCCTTTAGAAGGTCTATGGTTTTTATGGAGCCATGCGATATGTTGATTTCACTACACGGTTCGTGTGCTTAGCTTGACACGGATTCAATATTTTTCCATACTGAATGGTAGCTGTTCCGCATTGCCGATCATTTCATGAGCGGGCACGATTTGGCCCATGCGCTTGCTTTCTCTACTCCCTTTTTTTTGGACAGTCGTGTCGGTAGTTGCCGAGCGGCCGAATGTGCTATTCATCGCCGTCGATGATCTGCGGCCGGAGCTTCGCTGCTACGGCGCTACTCACATCCACTCGCCGAACATAGACCGCCTGGCCAAGCGCTCCATGTTGTTTGAGCGAGCGTACTGCATGGTACCGACCTGTGGCGCCTCACGCTCGTCGCTCATGACCAGCCTGCGGCCGGCGCACAACCGATTCATCAACTTCCTCACGCGAGCGGATGAGGACGCGCCGCAGGTGGACGGGCTCCACACTCACTTCAAAAAAAACGGCTACCACACGGTCTCGCTTGGGAAGGTGTTCCACCAACCGAGCGACAGCGCACATGGCTGGTCCGAGGCGCCGTGGAGGGCGGGCGGTATGACACAACATCTGCCGGAAAATCGCCGAATCCAGCGTAATAAAAACGGCTCAGGAACCAAGCCCGGGCGTGCTGCCCCCTACGAGAATGCAGATGTGCCGGACAGGGCCTACCCTGATGGTCGCCTGGCCGAGCATGCTATTGAGACGCTCGGCCGCTTAGCCAAGCAGAAGCAGCCGTTTTTCGTGGCGGTAGGTTTTTTCAAGCCGCACCTGCCATTCAACGCCCCTAAAAAATACTGGGATATGTACCCGGAGGATACCATCAAGCTGCCGGCAAACTATCGCATGAAACCGGCCGATGCACCCGACGGTGCGGTGCATGGCTCGGGCGAACTAAGGGCCTACCACGGTGTGCCTAGGCGTGGCCCGGTCAGCGATGAGATGGCGCGCAACCTCATCCGAGGCTACTACGCCTGCGTCAGCTACACCGACGCATCGATCGGCATGGTGCTAGATGGACTCGACCGGCTCAAACTCACCGACAACACGATCATCGTCCTTTGGGGGGACCACGGCTGGAACCTTGGCGATCACACCATGTGGTGCAAACACTCCTGTTTTGAGTCGTCACTGCAGGTGCCGCTATTGGTTGCTGCGCCGGGCCACAAGCCGGGTCGGCGCAGTCGAAGGTTGGTGGAACTGATCGATCTCTACCCGACGCTCTGTGATCTCGCCGGCTTGGCCAAGCCGGGCCATGTGGAGGGCCAAAGCCTCGTTCCACTGCTGAAAAACCCGGAGGCCAAGTGGAAACCGTACGCCATCAGCCGTTACCAGTCAGGCGACACGATTCGTACCGATCGTTACCGCTACACACAGTACTCGCGCAACGGCCAGGCGATTGGCCAAATGTTGTACGATCACAATACTGATCCCAACGAAAACACCAATATTGCGAACCAAGCCGGCGAAGCCGAGCGAACCAAAAGCTTGGCCAAGCGCCTCCAAACCAATATGGGAAAACCCAGCCCACGAAAAAGAAAGAGCAGGTAGCGGCGGGACAGAAATCCTGTAATAGGCTTTTGGCACTTGCGCGTGGTTGTTCCTTGGTTGACGATGTCGCCCGCCCCTGATGAACATCAGATCAATTCTTTTACTGCTGTGTCTCGTTTTTTCCTGCGACGTTTTTCCCGCGTCAAAATATGCCATCCCGGCGACCGATGAGGGGCTGCCCGGCGCAGGGCCGATTCGGCGATATGAGTGGTTCCAAAATCTCTGGGATCGCAAGCGCAGCGGCTGGGCCAAGCTGGTGCAGCAGGATCAGGGCGCTCTGGTGTTTCTCGGCGACTCCATCACGCAGGGCTGGGGCGACACGATGGGCGGCAGCTTTCCAGGCGTGAAGGTGGCCAACCGCGGCATCAGCGGCGACACGACTCGCGGGGTGCTCATTCGGTTGCGGGAGGATGTGCTCTCGCTCAACCCAAGCGGCGTTGTGCTGCTCATAGGCACCAACGACCTTGAGGAAAAAGCCACTCCCGAAGTCATCGCCGACAACCTCAAGCTCATCATCGCCGTGCTCAAGAAGCACAGTGCCGATATGCCCATCATCCTCTGCAACGTGATGCCCAGTTCCGCCGCAAAGAAGCGTCCCGCTGATCAGATTAAAAAAATAAACCAACTCTACTTCGCCGCCGTGAAGGGTGACGCGCAGGTGACGATGCTCGACACGTGGTTGCTTTTTGCCGATGACAAGGGCGATGCGAAGAAGTCGGAGTTTCCAGACCTGTTGCACCCGAACAAAACAGGTTACGCCAAGTGGGCCGCCGCGCTGCGACCGTTGCTGGCCACCCATGGGTTTGTCGAAACCAAGCCGGATAACTTTCAACTCGAGCCGGGTTACGTGAGCCTTTTCAACGGGCACGATCTCACTGGTTGGGGGTTTCGCGCGAAGAAAACATTTAAACCCACCGCCACCTTTGACGGTAAGAAAGCCAGCAACGATGCGCGCTACGTCGCGATCAATGGGCGACTTGTCGTCACCACTCCGCCCGAGGGTCGTCGTGTTCAGCAACTTTGGACGACCAGGGAATTCCTTGGGACACAAAAAATAAACCTAAACATAAAGTTTTATAATGTTAAAAAAATTAAATGGGAATCAGAAAAATTTTCAAAAAAAATTGGAATCAATTTTAAATGCAAGAAAATTAGTTCAAAAAAATAAGTCTAATATAATTAAACTAATCATTAAAAATGTTAAAAAAAATGGAGATAAAGCTATTATTAGATATGAGAAAAAGTT
>ENA-OREN01001203-OREN01001203.1-marine-metagenome-genome-assembly--contig:-NODE-1203-length-31525-cov-5.007759_pt1 | contig 31525 bp, 32 predicted proteins | sample MGYA00248624_ERZ508555 | MGnify/ENA primary metagenome ERZ508555 (study PRJEB26222, sample SAMN06267773) | marine metagenome | isolation source: Saanich Inlet, British Columbia, Canada | place...
TGATGAAAAAGAATCTATTTCTAAAACAAGTCTAGGGGAACTCTTAAAATCAAAATTTAAAAAAGATTAATTATTGAATATATTTCCATTTTTAATTTTTTTTTGATGTAATTAATTAGATGAACATTAATAAAAAAGACTTAATAGAATTAATATCAAAAGATCAAGATCAATTGCCACAACGCGACATTGATTTAGCAATAAAAACAATTATTAATTCGATGCTTGAATCTCTCTCATCTGGTAAGAGAATTGAAATAAGGGGCTTTGGTAGTTTCTCACTTAGATATAGAAAATCAAGAATTGGTAGAAATCCTAAATCAGGAGAATCCGTTGAAATAGCAGAACGATATGTTCCACACTTTAAACCAGGAAAAGAATTAAAGAAAATAGTTAATAATGCTAAATAGTTTTCTTTGGTAATAGCAAATAAAATGCCATCAGAAAATACAATCTATTTATCAGCTATCTTTATACTGTTTGGCCTTCTCAGCTACATTTATTTTAAATTCATTGATAAAGACGATGAAAAGATAATTAACCAGGATTATTTAATTGGGCTTAAATATCTTCTGGATGAAAAATCAGATAAAGCTATAAATCTTTTCTCTAATATCATCAATATTGATGACGATACAATTGAAACCCATTTAGCCTTAGGCGTTTTATTCAGACGACAAGGCAATATTGATAAAGCCATAAAACTTCATGAAATGATATTAAAAAAAGACAAATTAAATGAATATCATTACTACCAAACATTAGGAGAACTAGCTGAAGATTACTTTGCAGCTGGAATTTATGATAAATCAGAAGCTATTTTACAAAAGCTAAAAAAGGTAGTGTCCCATGAAGCTAACTCATTGGAAAAACTTATCAAGATATATGAATACACATCCGAATGGAATGAAGCTCTCAATTCTCTTCAAGAATTAATTACTTACGATCCAAATAATGAATATAAAACAATGATCCCTCATTATATGTGCCAAATAGCTGATGATTACCTAAAGTCAGAAAACATAGTACTTACTAAAGAATATATCAACAAAGCAAAAGACCAAAATAAAGATTCAATAAGGGCATATTTCTTGGAAGTAATAATTGCAATTAATGATAATAATCTAACTTCTGCTATTGAACATTATAAAAATCTTTCTAAAGTATCAAACCTTGGTCACCTTCATCTATTACCCCAATTATTTGAATTGTCTAAAAAATTAAAAAAAGAAGATGAAATTATCCATGAAATTGATGAAATAATTAAGGAATATCCTTTAGTCAGAGAAACTCTTGCTCATTTATCGATAACGAATTTAGAATTAAATCAAAACATAATCACTAGTTCATTAATTCAATATATCTCAAAACAGATTTACTATAGTGAAGTACTTAAATTCGATAAAAATTCTTTTACAGTAACGATAAATAATAAGGATTTTATTTCAAACTTAAGACAAAGTTTAAATAAATCAACTAAAAATAACTTCAAATTCTCATGCTCAAATTGTGGTTATAAGACTATAGCCTTATCCTGGCAGTGCCCCACATGTAGATCATGGGAATCTGCAACTCCAATTAATTTCATCTCCTAAACAAAATTATGAAAAATAAAAAACATGGATCGTTCACATGGATGGAGTACAACTAAATACAAACAACTAATCTCAGATACTATTAAAGATTGATTAAGTCTGGCTCCCCGGGCCGGACTCGAACCAGCGACCAATTGATTAACAGTCAATCGCTCTACCAACTGAGCTACCGGGGAGTAGAACTAAAATGGATTTTGATTGATACAGTGTTAATAGTCAAGGGATCTTATTATCTTAAGACCTTTTTTATTCTACTAATTGATTGTTCTAATGCACTCATACTGGTTGCATAAGATATTCTTATAAAACCCTCTGCACCAAATGCAGTTCCTGGTACAACAGCTACGCCTGCTTTTTCTAGCAAATATTCAGAAAATTCTAAGTCATTTTTCATGCCTAATGCTTTTATAGCTTTACTTACATCTGGAAATAAATAGAAGGCTCCAGTTCCAGGAACTACCTTAAACCCATCTAAATTATTTAACGCCTCATACAAATATTGATGCCTATCTTTATACGCTTTAACCATTTCTATAACTTCATTATGGGAACCATTTAATGCTGCTGTAGCAGCTGCTTGTGATATTGAAGATGCATTGGATGTATTTTGTCCTTGTATTTTCTTCATAGCTTTTACGATGTCAACTGGTCCGCCACAATATCCTATCCTCCAACCAGTCATTGCGTACGCTTTTGAAACACCATTAATGGTGATAGTTCTTTCAAATAAATCTGGGCATGCTTCTGCAAAACTACAAAATTTATGATTGCCCCAAAATATGTGTTCATACATATCATCAGTAGCAATTAAGACCTTTGGATAATCTTTTAAGATACTACCTATACCATGGTATTGTTCCTTTGTGAACGTAACACCGGTTGGATTAGAGGGAGAGTTTAAAATGATCAATCGAGTATTATCTGTTAAAGCTTGTCTTAGATGATCAAGATCGAGATCAAAATTATTTTTCTGCAATGTATTAACAACAATTGGTTTAGCTCCTGCTAATATAACCATATCTGGATAAGACACCCAATAAGGGCTAATAACAATAGCTTCATTTCCTTCTTCCAAGACAGACTGAAATAAATTAAATAATGTATGTTTAGCGCCTGTTGATACAAGAATATTTTCAGCCTTATATTCCAAATTATTATCTCTTTTAAACTTTTTAATTATGGCTTCTTTAATTTCTGGTGTTCCATCAACTGGGGTATATTTCGTCTTACCATCTTTAATGGCTTGAAAAGCTGCCTCCTTAATATGATTGGGAGTATCAAAATCAGGTTCTCCTTGGCTAAGACTAATGATATCAACTCCTTTTGCCCTCAACTCCATTGCTTTTGCAGAGATTGTGATTGTTGCTGATGGTTTTATGCTTTCAATTCTTTTTGTTAATCGTGTCATTAATTTTTTATTACCTTTTTAATTCATATTGATTTTACTCACAGCTATAATAGCAAAATATGAATGATAGTAAGTTTAAATTAGTTTCAGATTATGAACCTAAAGGAGATCAACCAGAAGCAATAAAAGGACTGGAGAAAGGTCTTAATTCTGGTTTATTTAAACAAACACTCCTTGGAGTAACGGGGTCGGGTAAAACCTTTACGATAGCTAATATTATTAATAATCAACAAAGACCAACTTTAATACTAGCACCTAATAAAACGCTTGCTGCTCAACTCTATGGTGAAATGAGAGAATACTTTCCAGAAAATAAAGTTGAGTACTTTGTTTCCTACTACGATTACTATCAACCCGAGGCTTATGTTCCATCAACTGATATATTCATTGAAAAAGATGCATCGGTTAATACCCATATAGAACAAATGAGACTATCGGCTACTAAAGCACTCATTGAAAGAAAAGACACAATAATTGTTGCTTCAGTATCAGCAATCTATGGTTTAGGAGATCCAGAACTCTACCTTAATATGGTCCTTCATTTATCCATCAAAGATAGAATAGATCAAAGAGATATTCTAAGACGATTAGCTGAGCTGCAATATCAGAGAAATGCTATTGATTTTAAACAAGGTACATTCAGAGTTATGGGTGATGTTATAGATGTCTACCCAGCAGATTCAGACAATCAAGGGATTAGAATAGAACTTTATGATAATGAAGTAGAGGGATTGTCCTTCTTTGATCCTCTTACGGGTGAAATTATACGTAAAGTAAGACAGTTAACAATATTTCCAAAAACACATTATGTGACTCCAAGAGAGATCATGATTAAAGCAACAAAAGAAATTAAAAAAGAGTTGTATACTCGTTTAAAAGAATTAAAAAAACTAAATAAACTCGTTGAATATCAAAGATTAGAACAAAGAACTTTATATGATATTGAGATGATAAAAGAATTAGGTTTTTGTTCAGGAATTGAAAATTACAGTCGTTATTTATCTGGTAGAAATCCAGGACAGCCGCCTCCATGTTTGATTGATTATCTTCCTAATAATTCACTAATAGTAATTGATGAAAGCCATGTAACTATTCCACAACTAAGAGGTATGTATAAAGGGGATCATTCTAGAAAATCTACACTGGTAGAATATGGATTTAGATTACCATCAGCAATGGATAATAGGCCTCTTATGTTCGAGGAATTTGAAAAAATTACTTCCCAAACAATTTATGTATCTGCTACACCTAGAGAATACGAACTTGAGGAATCAGGATCTGTCGTTGAACAGATTGTTCGACCAACAGGACTGATTGATCCAAAAGTTGATGTTAGACCAGTGACTAATCAGGTTGATGATCTTTTATCTGAGATAAAAAAAAGAACCCCAAAAAAAGAAAGAATTTTAGTCACAACACTGACTAAAAGAATGTCTGAAGATCTTGCTGATTACTTTAATGATAATGGAATTAAAGTCAGATATTTGCACTCTGATATTGATACTGTTGAACGATCTGAGATACTCAGAGATTTAAGGCTAGGTGTATTTGATGTACTGGTAGGTATTAATCTGCTTAGAGAGGGCCTCGACTTACCTGAAGTGTCTCTGGTAGCTATCTTAGACGCAGACAAAGAAGGTTTTTTACGCTCAGAAGGGGCGTTAATACAAACAATGGGAAGAGCTGCTAGAAACATTAATGGAAAAGCAATTATGTACGCAGATAATATTACAGGATCTATGGAAAGAGCCATCAAAGAAACTTCGAGAAGAAGAGATACTCAGATTAAATACAATGAAAAACATGGGATAAAACCAAAAACAATCATTAAAAATATACAAGATGTTATGCAAGGTGCTAGAGCTCGATCGACAAAACAATTTATTAAAATTCCTAAATCAATTAGAAAAACATTTGATCCTTCAAAACCTGGTCAAGTATCAAAAGTTATTGATGAACTAGAAGTCAAGATGTTTAATGCAGCTAAAGATCTTGATTTTGAAGAAGCTGCTAAATTAAGAGATGAAATCAAGCTGGTAAAAGAATTTAATTTTGGAATTAAGTATGTAGAATCAGACAGAACTTCCACTAATTAATGTATGCATGGTTTTTTAGATCAATCTTTTATATCATGGACCAATGAATATGCACTTAAAAGCTTCAACCTTAATACTATCAATAGTATTGTCTTCATTCAGCACTCAACCTTATGCAGATGAACAAGAAATAACCGGTAATTATGAGTTTGGAAAAACAATAGCACAAACTGCATATGGAAGAGGGTGCCTAGGTTGTCACTCTATTGATAAGTTCAAAGACTCATCTACAAAAGAGCTCATGAATAGAATCATTAATTCATGGCACATAGCCGGATTTACTGAAGAGGATGTTAGAGACTTATCCAAATATTTAGCCATTGAAGCCAATTAATAACATCTGCAGTTTATTTCACGACTAACACCTACATCGTAAAAGTAATTATTTAATTACTATTTTATAAATAAAGCTTAAAAGAAGCATTAATAATGCTATAAAATGAAATTTATATAGGCGCGTAGCTCAGTTGGTTAGAGTGCTTGCTCGACACGCAAGAGGTCGACGGTTCGAATCCGTCCGCGCCTACCAGTAAAAATGAACCATATAATATGAGTAATAAACAAGAAAAAACTTCCATTCATATAGCCAAAAAATCAAAGAATCCAATCATAAATGTATTATGGATTGTATTGGGTTCATTTTTTGTTGTTCTAGCAGTTATTGGGGTCATTATTCCAGGACTCCCTACAACACTTTTCCTTGTTCTTGCTGGAGCTTGTTATATAAGATCTTCACAAAGACTTTATGATTGGCTGATTGAAAATAAAACTTTTGGACCATATCTAAAGAATTATAGAGAAGGAAAAGGTATACCAAAAAAAGCTAAGATATTAGCCATAACGATGATAATTATATTTGTTGGTTATGCTATATTATTTGGCTTAAAGGACATTGTTTTGAGAGTAATTGTTAGCATTCTTGGTCTAGTTGGCTTTCTTTATGTATATTTTAAGGTTCCTGTTGCTAAGGACTAATAGTCACCTCACTTCCTAATAATTAATAATCACGCCTAAGAACTTTTCAAATATTATAGAATTAAAGTTGCTTTCATTGCCTTATTAATTTTGACATAAGATAAACTATAAATTAGGTAGAACTTTATCTGCTATGAGTTTCATTGATTCTTCTGGCTTCTCATATAAACGAATAGCGAACTCATCTATCCCAGCATTCTTAAACTGAATTAATTCATCTATAAATTGATTAACGTTATTAGTAATGCCCGTGAACGTAAGATTTTCTATGAGTTTTTCTATAAGATAATCTGGCACGCCTTCTATGACATCACTATTATTAGCATAAGCCATTGCAAATGAATGAAGTTTTTTTTCAACAATTTTACATTCCTCTTCATCTAAAAATTTTGATATGTACCAATTATCCAACATGCCACGAACAAATAGTTTTTTTCTTGCTTCGGACATAGCTTCTTTTCTATTTGACTTAACATGCCAAGAAAAAAGATTACTGACTGAAATTGATGTTCTACTTCGCTTGGAATGTCTTAAGGACTGATTAATGATCTGCATGCATTCATCAATACGCATTAACGGAACATCGCTCATCATGATACCATCAGCGATTGAAGCAGCCATCGATAACATCTTGGCTTTACTAGCACCTATGAATATTTCAGGTCTTTTCTGATCTATCCAATTAGGTTTAGGGCCTTTGATTTTAAATACCTCTTGATTGAAGTTAATTTCTTTTTCAGGGTTTAACTGTTTAAGAAAATCAACACATTCTTTAACCCCTTGCACCATGTTGGGATGCATTGCTCTGCGATTCTTTTTTAAACCCATTGAGATAAGTGTTCCACCACCACCGCCAATGATTATTTTTGCTCTTCCTTTAGAAAGCTGATTCATGCCATATAGAAGATTGGATAGTTTCAATGGATGTGTTTCGAATGGACTTATTGCAATAGGTCCTAATTTAATTTTTTCTGTTTCTTTAGCAAGTATTGAAAAGTTAATAAATGGATCAATCGCTGAAGGGTAGTTTGCTGTCAATACTGCATTAAAACCAAGTCTTTCTGCATGGAGTCCTAATTTTAAAAATTCATCGGTTGTATGAGTGGGGTCAAGTATGATGTCAATTTTCATTGATTTTTTTAATCCTCCAGACAGGCAATTTTTGAATTATTATCAAGAACATCGGGCCTATACTTTTCCAACAGAGCCCACAATGTTGATACTGTTCCGACATCAATATCTCCTTTATTATTCCAAGACTGAAAATGATAATGGAAGGCTCTGACGACAGAATATGTCTGTTCGTCTTCTATCCCAGTTAAATCCACTTTATAGCCATACTTTCTCAAGGCACATTGAATATCAATAGTTGATGGCATCTTTGTTGTTGTAAACTGACGCCAGTATTTATCAACAGTCTCTTTGTCATACCATGCACCAATACCATTTTGATAGAGCGTATACCATGGAAAACGAGGGCCTGGATCATATTTTCTATTGGGTGCTATATCTGAGTGACCAATAATATGTGTTGGCTTTATCTCATCATGTCTTTCAAGCATTGGTTTTATTGCTTTGATTAATAGCTGTATTTGTTTTGGATCGTAGTCATAAAAACTACAAATATAATTTTCTTTATAGTTTAGTTTTTTATTATTCGGTTGATAGTAGCACTCAGAATTATTAACTAACTCTATACCAATAGATTGATCATTAATATGACTCCTTCCTTGCCAATTGCTTTCACCTGCATGCCATGCACGATCATTCTCATCAACAATCTTATAAACAAACAAGTCGTCTTCTTTATAGCTTTCATCAAATGATTCTGGTATCAAATAGTGTGAACTCACCTCATAGTCAGCTTTTGTTAAAATCTTAAGTGATTGCTCCCAATTTGAAGAGGTATAATGTATAACAATAAACCTAACTCTAGTGTTGACACTCTCTGATCTAAAATCTGTCTTTTCAATGTATTCTATGTTCTCTAAAGAGTGAGTAAGCTTATCAATTTTGAAAGACGCAAAAGCACCATTAAATAAGCATAAGTATAAAATTATTGCTATCAGTATTGGTCTGTTCATATCAAAATGGATGTAATAAATTTAATGGCCCTAAACATCGGGTCTAGCAATCCTATCAACAACAATCCCAACACGATGAAAATACCAAAGGGTTCTATAGAGTCTATTTTTCTACTCATATCATCATTTACAAGACTTCTTAGGACCCTTCCACCATCTAAAGGAGGAATAGGGAGCATATTAAAGAACATGAGTACCAAATTTATAAAAACACCTGTTTGAATCATAGTTATTAGAAATATATAAACCGCTTCGGAAGATGCCTGGACATCCATAGAACGAAGAATAAATAACATGAATGCCCACAATAATGCCATCAATAGGTTAGCTATCGGTCCAGCAATTGCCACAAAGAGCATGTCTTTTTTAGGGTTTCTTAGTTTATAAGCATTTACAGGTACTGGCTTTGCCCATCCAAAAACCAAGCCTCCGATATACAATAATACACTTGGAAGCACTAGCGTACCTATTGGATCAATATGAGCAATAGGGTTAAGCGTTAATCGTCCTTGTCGTTCAGCTGTGTCATCACCTAATATTCTAGCAACAGCACCATGAGCAACTTCATGGACTGTTATTGCGAATATAACCGGTATGAGAATACTAATTATTTGGAAAACAATTTCTAGAGACATTAAATAAATTAATTTGTAATTAAGAAACGCTTATTCAATGGCATGAAAATAGCTATATAAAATATATTGAACATAGATTGATAAAAAAATATTTGAGTCACTAAAAGATTCGGATTTAATACTTCAAAAAATATCAAAGTTAAAACAACTATCGTCCAACCTAATTCTATTTGATAGCATTTTTTTGCATTTTCTAGAACTAAATTTACTAATGTTGTAGAGACTACTAATGTAATAGCTAAGAGTGCTGTTTGAACATAACTTTGATCATCTATAGTAAAAATAATTACGGTTGAGATGATGCTATTAATGACAAACTGAATTGTAGAAAATATTTTAGATGTACTATTAACCTGGGGGTTATACTTCTCAAAAGCACTTAAGTCATTCGTACTTGTAGGGAACTTTAACGATACATCTTCGGGTCTCCAACGGGTATCAGAGAACCATACTTTTATTTTATCTTTATAACTGCTGGTGTAGAAACTATCTCTTATCATTTGGTAATAAATTTCAAAGTTTGACCAAATAGGGTTCCAGCTTTTAAGTGGTTTAACGGTTCCATAAATTGGTTTAAGATTATCTTTTTCCGGAATATAGGTGCCAAATATTCGATCCCATAGTATAAATACACCACCGTAATTAGCATCTATATATTCCGCATTTTGTGCATGATGGACCCGATGATTTGAGGGTGTAATGAATATCTTCTCGAGAAAGCCTAATGTTTTTATATGCTCAGTATGAACCCAAAACTGATACAACAAGTTCATTGCTGCCACTGTGAAAAATACTTCTCCTGGTACACCAATAGCAAAAAGTGGGATATAGAAAATAAATTTCCATAGCCAGCCAGTACTTGTTTGTCTCAATGCAGTACTTAAATTGAATTCTTCACCCTGATGATGAACAACATGCGAGGCCCACAAGAACTTAATCTCATGACTCATTCTATGCATCCAGTAATAACAAAAATCATAAAGTAAAAAAGCAACGATCCAAGTGATCCAACTTTCCTTTGAGAGCAACTGTAAATTAAGATTTTTAGCGACATATGTCCAAACTATACCTTGAAGCCCTAAGTTAAGTAGCGGGGGTAATCGACTAATCAATCCTAAAGATATAGCTGCAATTGAATCGTTGAGTCGATAATTATTTTTTCCTGCTATAAGACCGAAAACTAATTCCATACCAATCATTAAAAAGAAGACTGGTACCGCATAAGTTATGTATATCGAGCTATCCATATGATTAGCCTACTTATTCAATAATAATAAATCAATTTATGAAAATAATAATTACTTGTTTACCGAATACTCATGATTATCAACAACAACTTTTCCAAGATCTATAAGTCTCTCTAAGTGTGCATTCAGTGACCATTCAGCTATAGGATGAAGTCTTTGATCAACGTCTGAATAAACTTCTTTTAGGAGCTCTTGGAGCTTACATATACCAAATCTTTCTATAGATTTAATGACTTTTGATTCTCTCTTTAACCGGTGGTCGATAGTCCAATCAATAATTTCAACTGGGTTACTAATGATCTCACCATGACCCGGTGCTATCTGGCTGACATCATAGTTTTTAATTTTCATTAGAGAATTTATATAATCTGACATGTTGCCATCAGGCGGAGCAATCACGACTGTGGATCCTTCCATTATATGATCGCCAGTGAATAAGATTTGCTCTTGCTGCAATAGATAGCATAAATGATTAGAAGCATGGCCCGGTGTATGGATAATCTCAATTCTATACTCGTCAGTAATGATTAAATCACCGTCTAAAAAGAAAGATTCAAAGTCAATAATTTCATCTTTCTCTATAGAAGAGACTGTAGCCAATCCATATATTGGAATATTCAATCTTTTTTGGAGTAGAGTTGCACCTGGAGAATGATCTGGATGAGTATGAGTAAGAAGTATTCTATTGATGTTTTTAGATGACGATTCAATGACCTTTATGTGTTCAATTATGTCTGGACCAGGATCTATAATTGAAACATCATTATTTCCTATCAAATAAGTATTGGTTCCAGGGCCTGTAAATATACTAGAATTAGAAGCGGTTATTCTCCTTACAATTGAATTAATCTGAACAGGAACTTCTGTTTTCATTGATCCAACTAATTTGTTTCAGTTAACTGATTCATAATCAGTTTTTTTACTGGCCAGAAATTATTACCAAATCTCAAAGCTAGTCGTCGTAGCATTTTCGCTGTGACCCTATCGCTATTATAGAGATCAACAATCAGATTGGTTCCATAATAAAGAGGTCTTGTCACCAGTTGATGTTTCCGATTGTACTCACTCAGGGTCTCAATAGAGTAATAATTTTGATTACTCGTCAATGACAATTTAATAATTTTAGAAAGATTGTAAGCACCTCTCAGTCCTAAGTTAAAGCCATGTGCCGTCACCGGATGCATTCCAACTGCTGCATCACCAATGAGAGCAAATCGCTCACTATGAAAATAATCAGCATGCGAAGCAAACAATGGGTAAGAGTATTTATCACCTATTAATTTCATCTCACCTAACTTATCTCTAAATCGAGTTTGGATATCTAAATTAAACTGCTCATCAGGCATATCGATTATTTCTTTTGCCTTATCGGAGGAAATCGTAATAACAATTGATGAACATTGACCAGCCATCGGTAATACAGCCAATGTTCTACCATAATGAAAACATTCATAAGCGGTATTATTATGAGCTTCTTCATGATCCATTTTGCAAACAATAACAGTTTTACCAAAATCTTTTACCTCTGACGGAATACCCATCGCTCTTCGAGCATTAGATAATCTTCCATCAGCAGCAATTAATAAATTAGAAGTTAGTATTTCACCATTATTTAGCTCAATGCTTACACCGCTATCATTGATACTAAAACTCTCAACTTTGATCTCAGTAAGTAAAGTAATATTATTTACGTCTGTGATAGATTCATAAACTGCAGTTTTTATCTCATGATTAGGGATAAGATGGCCTAAAGCATTCTCACTAGTCTCTTCATGATTGAAATGTAATGAATAAGGGGACATGCCATTTAATACTTTTGCTTCTTTAATGTATGAAATAGAATCTGGATCTATTCGGTCCCATATCTCTAATTCCGACATAATTTTTTTAGAAAGATGAGTGAGAGCTACTTCTCTACCATCGTATTTAGGCTTAGACAATGACAATTCATTGTTTTGCTCAAGAATACAAATAGTCAGATCACTGTCAGAAAGTGCTCTAGCAAAGCTTAAACCAACTGGCCCAGAACCTATGATGATGACATCGAAATCCATAATTTTCGTTTAAATAAGTAATGTTATTAATCATTCTAGTAATTATAATGTCATTTATTTTATAATTTTCATTACTTTATATGAACAACTTTAAGCGAATATCAACAACTGATGCAAATGAGTTAATTCTTCGTCAGACAAATCTTATAGATATTAGAGACCAGAATAGTTTCAATACTAGACATATAGATAATGCGATCAATTTAAATGATGAAAACATTGAAAGCTTCATTAAGGAAGCAGATAAAAAAATACCAACAATTGTCTATTGTTATCATGGGCACTCGAGTCAGAATGCTGCACAGTATTTATCTTCTATGGGCTTTACAGAAGTCTATAGTGTCGATGGAGGTTTTGAAGATTGGAAAAAATCAGTTATCTAGTAATTAATGATTATGTCTACTAATTTAAAAAAAATACTTTCACCATTCGTTGACATTAAGGGTGGGCTTATGCCTGCATTGCATGCTATACAAGACCATCTAGGCTTTATCAGTAAAGACAATATATCCGAATTAGCGATTGCATTTAATTACTCACAAGCTGAAATAATTGATGTAATAACTTTCTATGATGACTTTAGATTAGAGCCGATTGGGAAGAATATAATAAAACTATGCCAAGCTGAAGCATGCCAAAGTCAAAATTGTAAACAGCTGCTTAGTGATGTTAGTTCACATTTTAATTTGAATTTAAACGAAACCTCATCCGACTTAAATATTACATTAAAAGAAGTCTTTTGTTTGGGTAACTGTGCACTAGGTCCATCAGTAATGATAAACGATGAGGTTATTGGTGAAGCAACTACAAAAAAGATTATCGGTCACTTGAAAAACCACAAGATCCAAAATAATGAATAAAGCAATTAAAATTTTCATACCCAATGAAACTTCCGCAAATTCTGTTGGAGCACAATATATTTATGAAGTTATTAGTAAACTGATAAATAAAAATAACGTAGAAATTATCAGAAATAGTACATGGGGTGCATTTTGGTTAGAACCATACATTGAAATAGAAAAAGAAGGAATAAGAAGGGGTGTAAGCTATAGAAATATAGATTTATCAGATTTAACTACTATTGAGGACTTTTTAATAGATTTTAATGAGAGAGAACCCTTTGACATTCAATCTATTGATTTTATTAAGAAACAAAAAAGACTGGTTTTCTCCAGAATAGGGCACCATGATCCCTTAGATATCCAGTGTTATAAAAATACTAAAGGATATAAGCCTCTATTAAATTCCCTTAAAATTGGACCTCAAGAGACCATCAATGCTATCAAAAAATCTGGACTTACTGGAAGAGGAGGCGCCGCCTTTCCAACAGGAATTAAGATGCAAACAGTATTTGATCAAGATAGTTCTATTAAATATTTAGCATGCAATGCAGACGAAGGAGATGGTGGTACTTTTTCAGATAGATTAGTTATGGAATCAGATCCATTTTCTTTAATCGAAGGCATGACCATCGCGGCTTATGCAGTGGGTGCCTCTAAAGGCTATATATACTTAAGGTCTGAATACCCATTAGCAAAAACCTTTCTTTTAAAAGCTATAGAGATTGCTGTAGAGAATAATTTTCTTGGAAAGAATATTCAGAATTCAGGTTTTGACTTCAATATTGATCTAAGAATTGGCGCGGGCTCTTATGTTTGTGGAGAAGAAACAGCGATGATGGAAAGTATTGAAGGTAGAAGAGGTTTGGTTAGATCAAAACCTCCATTGCCAGCTATCAGTGGTTTATTTAAAAAACCTACATTAATAAATAATGTCGTCACTTTGGCTACGATTCCTATGCTTTTAGATAGTGATGAAGATGAGTTTTCAAAAATAGGAAGTAATAAATCAGTTGGTACCATGCCATTTCAATTAAGCGGTAATATAAAACACAGTGGTCTTATTGAAACTAGATTTGATATTTCTCTTGAAGAGTTGGTAAGAGATTTTGGTTCTGGGACAAAATCAGGCAACCCAATACATGCCATACAAATTGGTGGTCCATTAGGAATCTACTTATCATCTAGTATGCTTAACACCTCTCTGACAATAGAGGCTCTACAAGAACTTAAAGGATCAATAGGCCATGGAGGTATTATCGTATTTGATAATACTGTAGACATGGCTGATCAAGCAAAATTTGCTATGGAATTTTGTGTTAAAGAATCCTGTGGAAAATGTACACCTTGTAGAATTGGTTCTGTAAGAGGTGTTGAAATCATTGATCGATTACAAAAAAATAAAACAAGTGTCAATGATGCTAAATTACTAAATGATTTATGTGAAACAATGGAATCAACTTCATTATGTGCCATGGGTGGAATGACGCCAAATCCAATTCGTTCTATAATTGAATTCTTTCCAAATGAACTTATACAAAAATGACTTTACTAAAAGAAAAAAACTACGGCACACCAAAAATAGAATCTAAAAATAATGTGACTGGCTTCATAGATGGCATTGAGGTATCAGTGCCTGAAGGAACATCCATCATGAGAGCCGCGTCTACTATTGGCATTGATGTACCCAGTTTATGTGCATCAGATAATCTTGATGCCTTTGGCTCATGCAGGCTGTGCATTGTAGATTTTGAAGGTAGAAAAGGTTTTGGTTATCCCTCTGCCTGCACTTCTCCACTGGATAACGGAATGAAAGTAATAACGAGAAATAATCATTTAGATGCTTTAAGAAAAGATTTACTTGAGATGTATACTTCTGACCATCCATTGGATTGCAATACTTGCTCATCAGATGGTGACTGTGATCTTCAGGTAGAAGCAAATAATCATCAACTATTAGAGAATAATCAACTTAAGCTATCTAAATACTCTGATGCTAATAGTTCTAATCATTTAGGAATTGATATCGATTCTTCAAACCCATATTTTAATTTTGATCCTGAAAAATGTATTGTTTGTTCTCGATGTGTTAGAGCATGCAATGAGGTCCAAGGCACTTTTGCATTGTCTTTAGATGACAGAGGTTTTGAATCTAAAATTAAACCAGGAGTTTCTGATAACTTTTTTGAATCAGAATGCGTTTCATGTGGAGCATGTGTTCAAGCTTGTCCTACGGGAAGCTTAATAGAAAAGTCTATTGTGGAGAAAGGTGTGCCGGATGAAACCGTATTAACAACATGTGCTTACTGTGGTGTTGGCTGCTCATTCAAAGCAGAAGTAAAAAATAATGATGTAGTAAGAATGGTTCCTCATAAAGATGGTAAAGCTAATAAAGGGCACAGTTGTATCAAAGGAAGGTTTGCCTGGGGTTATGCAAAACATCAAGATCGAATTATTAAGCCGATGATAAGAAAGAATATAAAAGATCAATGGAAAGAAGTTGAATGGGAAGACGCCATTCAATTTACTGCAAAACAATTCAAAAATATTCAAGATGAATATGGTAAAAATTCAATTGGTGGGATCACTTCAGCTCGAACCACTAATGAAGAGGCCTATATTGTTCAAAAACTCATCAGGACTGCATTTGAAAACAATAATGTTGATACATGTGCTAGGGTCTGTCATTCACCAACAGGCTATGGTTTAAAACAAACATTCGGTACCTCTGCAGGAACACAGCATTTTGATAGTGTCCAAAGTTGTGATGTGATTATGATTATTGGTGCCAATCCCACTGTAGGCCATCCTGTTTTTGCATCGCAAATGAAAAAACGAATAAGGCAGGGTGCTAAGTTAATTGTTGTTGACCCAAGAAAAACAGACATAGTGGAATCACCACATATAAAGGCTGACTTTCATCTACCCATACTTCCAGGTTCTAATGTTCCACTTATAAATGCCTTCTCTCATGTGGCAGTTCATGAAGACTTAATTGACCATGATTACATTAAAAACAGATGTGAAGAAGCTGCATTTAATGATTGGATTGAATTCATTAAAGATGATTCAAATTCACCTGAAGCTGCAGAGAAACCTACTGGTGTTAGTGCTGATATTATTAGAAAAGCTGCTCGCCAATATGCTTCAGGGAAAAGAAGTGCTATCTATTATGGCCTTGGTGTTACCGAACATTCACAAGGATCTACAATGGTAATGGGTATGGCTAATTTAGCTATGGCTACTGGAAATGTAGGATATATAGGAGCTGGGGTAAACCCCCTAAGAGGTCAAAACAATGTTCAAGGTTCATGTGATATGGGATCTTTTCCTCATGAACTACCTGGTTATCGCCCAATTACTGATGACAAAGCAAGAGCTATTTTTGAAAAGAAATGGAATGTATCAATACAAAAAGAACCAGGATTAAGATCTGTCAACATGTTCGATGCAGCTGTTGGTGGCGAATTTAAAGGCATATACATACAAGGCGAAGATTTTGTTCAGTCCGAACCTAACACACAACATATAGAAGAAGCCTTTCAATCCATGGAATGTGTTGTTATACAAGATTTATTTTTAACTGAGACTGCTAGATTTGCTCATGTCTTCTTACCTGCAACTTCATTTCTAGAAAAAAATGGTACCTTCACCAATGCTGAAAGAAGGATCAATAGAGTTAGACCTGTGATGAAGCCACTCACGGGAAAACATGAATGGGAAATAACACAAGAAATAGCAGCTGCAATGGGCTATGAAATGACTTTTAATTCATCTGAAGAGATTTTAGATGAAATTGCTGAACTAACGCCTACGTTTACAGGGGTATCTTTTAAAAAACTCGATGAAGTTGGTAGCCTTCAGTGGCCCTGTAATGAAGCTGCCCCAGATGGTACACCGATTATGCATGTTGATGAATTCGTTCGAGGAAAAGGGCAGTTTATGATCACAGATTATGTTCCCACAACTGAAACTGCTAATCGTAAATTTCCTTTATTATTAACCACTGGAAGAAACCTCGTTCAATACAATGTTGGCACGCAAACCAGAAGGACACATAATAATCTATGGTCAAATGAAGATGTTTTAGAGATACATCCAGTAGATGCTTCAACAAGAGGTATCAATGATGGCTCTTTAGTACTTCTTAGAAGCAGAAAAGGCGAAACTACATTGAAAGCAATTGTTACTGAAAAAATACCTGCTGGTGTTGTGTATACTACATTTCATAACCCAGAGACAGGAGCGAATGTTGTAACAACAGAAAACAGTGATTGGGCTACTAATTGTCCTGAGTACAAAGTGACAGCGGTAGAAATTGAACCTGCGGAACATCGATCAAAATGGCAAAAGAATAGAGTAAATGAAAAAAATCAAATTAGAGAAATTATTAATACTTAAAGATGCTATCTATTAAATTACCTGACGGATCAGAAAAACAATTACCCGATGGTTCCAACGGTTATGATTTAGCTAAATCAATTGGGCCTGGGTTAGCTAAAAGTGCAATAGCTGTTACGATTGATGGTGTACAAAAAGATTTAAGTGACCTCCTTGCAGACAATACTACTGTATCAATTATTACTATAGATTCTAATGAAGGCTTGGAGATCATGAGGCATACGCTTACAGCTCAAGTTCTTGCATCTGCAATAAAAAATTTATACCCAAATTGTAAACTTGCTATAGGACCAACAATTGACGATGGCTTTTACTATGATGTTCTCTCAGATGAATCTATTTCTTCAGAAGATTTAGAATCAATTGAAAAAGAGATGCGTCTGATCATAAAAGAAAAATCAACTATCAAAAAGACACTCCATAATAAAGCAGATGCAATTAATTCTTTTAAAAATCTCAAAGAAGACTATAAAGTTAAAATAATTGAAGACAGTGATCAAGAAAAAGACTTTCAGATATACACCAATCAAGATACTTCTTTTATAGATCTATGCGTGGGACCTCATTTACCAGATTTAAGTTTTATAGGATCTTATAAATTAACCAAAGTATCTGGAGCTTATTGGAAAGGTGATTCACAAAATGAAATGCTAACTAGAGTCTATGGTACTGCATGGAGGAACAAGAAAGAACTAGATAAATATCTAGACCACTTAGTAGAAGCAGAAAAAAGAGACCATAGAAAAATTGGCAAAGAATTAGATCTATTTAGCATCCAAGAAGAAGCAGGAGGAGGCCTTGTATTTTGGCATCCCAATGGAGCGAGAATCAGAAATATTATTGAAGAATTTTGGAAGACTAAACATAAAGATGCAGATTATGAATTATTGTATTCGCCACACATAGCACTAGATAGTTTATGGGAAACTTCAGGTCATGCTGATTTTTATCAAGAATCCATGTTTAAAGCCATTGAAGATGAAAACCAGTTCTATCAATTAAAACCAATGAATTGTCCATTTCATATCCTAATCTATAAAAATTCACTCAAATCATATAGGGAACTCCCAATTAGGTACGCTGAATTAGGGACCGTGTATCGACATGAAATGACAGGAGCTTTGCATGGTCTTATGAGAGTTAGGGGATTTACGCAAGATGATGCTCATGTCTTTTGCACGGAAAACCAAATTGAAAATGAAATCACAAATATTCTTAATTTAACCATAGATATGCTCAATGCTTTTACCTTCCAAGAATATGAAATACACTTGGCAACAAGACCTGATAAATCGGTTGGTAGTGACTCAATTTGGAATCAAGCAACCTCTGCTTTGGAAAATGCTTTGGAAGGTAAAAAACTCAAATATAAAATTGATGAAGGTGGGGGAGCTTTCTATGGCCCAAAAATAGACATAAAAATTAAAGATGCTATTGGTCGATTATGGCAATGCTCAACAATACAGCTAGATTTTAATCTACCTGAACGATTTGATATGAATTACATCGGTAATGATGGCCAAAAACATCATCCAATTATGATTCATCGAGCGCTATTAGGATCAATAGAAAGATTTTTTGGTATTTTAATTGAACATTTTGAAGGAAAATTTCCATTATGGTTGGCGCCAAATCAAGTCAGTATCCTTTCAATTGGTGATTCTCAAGGAGATTATGGTGAATTTTTGTATGATAAGCTAAAAAAAGAAGGCTTTAGAGTTGAATTAGACTTGAGAAACGAAAAAATAGGCTCTAAAATTCGCGATCACACTTTAAAAAAGGTTCCCTACCTTATAATAGTTGGTGATAAAGAGGTAGAGAGTAATAATTTAAGTGTGAGAAGCCAAAATGGTAAAGACCTTGGCCAGATGAGTTTAGATGTATTTTTAGAGATTTTAAGAAAAGAATTAATAATATAAGGGGATAGATATCGCTGCTAGAAAAAAGATAAGAAAAAATGAACAAATCAAGTCTTCAGAAATAAGACTGATAGATGAAGACGGAACTCAGTTGGGGATATTTGCAATTCAAGACGCAATAGAACTAGCAAAAACAAAAGGAATGGATGTTGTAGAAGTTTCACCAAATACAGAACCACCTGTTTGTAGATTCTTAGATTACGGAAAATTCTTATTTGAACAAAAAAAGAAAACGCAGGGATCAAAAAAGAAACAAAAAACAATCCAAGTTAAAGAAATTAAATTTAGACCACTCATTGAACAGGGTGACTACAAAGTAAAAGTTGATAAAATAACTAATTTCTTAGAACAAGGTAATAAGGTTAAAGTTTCATTGAGATACAGAGGAAGAGAAATGAGGCATGTAGAATTGGGACAAGATCTTTTGAAAAGAGTCCTAAATGATATAGAAGAAATGGCTACTGTTGAGCAAGAGGCTGAATTTGAAGGAAGGCAACTAATAATGGTTGTAGCTCCAAAACATAATTAAAGGTTAATAAAATGCCAAAATTAAAAACAAATCGAGGTGCCGCTAAAAGATTTAAAAAAACTGGCACTGGAAAATTTAAAAGAAGTTCATCGCATATGAATCATATTTTAACAAAAAAAAGCAGTAAGAGAAAAAGACATTTAAGGGCGTCTTCCATCATTTCTGATGGAGATATAAAAAGCATTAAGAAACTTCTACCTTATAGTTAAAACAATTAGGAAATAAAATGGCGAGAGTAAAAAGAGGCGTTACATCTAAAGCAAAACATAAGAAGGTCTTGAAAAAGACCAAAGGTCAATATGGTGCAAGAAGTAGACTATTCAAAGTTGCTAAACAAGCTGCAATAAAAGCAGGGCAGTATGCTTATAGAGACAGAAAAAAGAAAAAAGGAACATTTCGTTCGCTTTGGATCGTGAGAATAAATGCTGCGGCAAGAATGCATGATCTTTCATATAGTCGATTCATGAATGGTTTAAAAACTGCCAATATAGAAATTGATAGAAAAATTCTAGCAGACCTTGCAGTCAATGATCTTGAAGCATTTAAAGCACTTTCAGAAAAAGCTAAATCAGCATTAGAGAATTCATAAAATGTCAGACAGTTTGTCAGACCTTTCTTTGAAATCAATTCAAGAAGTATCGGATTCTTCTAACTTAAAAGAACTTGAACTAGTTCGTGTTAAATACCTTGGAAAGAATGGATTAATAACCAAAGAATTAAAATTATTAGGTAAATTAACACCATCAGAAAGGCCTTTAGTAGGCAAAAGGATTAATCTTATAAAAGAAGAGGTTCAAAAACTTATTGATACAAGAAAAATAGAACTCACTGACATTAACATCCAAGAAGAAATTTCTACTTCTTCAATAGATATAAGCTTAAACGGACGTAAAAATAGCAGAGGCAATATACATCCAATATCTTCTATACTCTATGAAATTGAAAGTATTTTTCTAAATTCTGGCTTTAGAGTTGAAGATGGACCTGAAATTGAAGACGAATACCATAACTTTACTGCTTTGAACATCACAGAAAATCATCCTGCAAGAGCTATGCATGATACTTTTTACTTTAATAGTAATTACTTACTTAGAACTCATACATCTCCAATACAAATTAGAAGCATGGAAAGTCACGGTGTACCAATAAAAGTAATTGCCCCCGGTAAAGTCTACAGAAGAGATTCGGATATAACACATACACCAATGTTTCATCAAATTGAAGGTTTAGTTATTGATAAAAATATTAACTTCACACATTTAAAAAGCATGCTACATCGCTTCATCAATACATTTTATAACAAAGATATGAAATTGAGATTTAGACCTTCCTATTTTCCCTTCACAGAACCCTCAGCAGAAGTTGATATTTTATCCAAAGATGGTAGTTGGCTTGAAATACTAGGTTGTGGAATGGTACATCCCAAGGTTTTAGAAAATCTAAAAATAGATCCAGAAGTATATACAGGTTATGCATTTGGTATGGGCGTTGAACGATTAGCAATGCTAAGACATGAGATTAAAGACATCCGGCTTTTTTATGAGAACGATCTAAATTTTCTCAATCAATTTAAATAAAAATATGAAATTATCAACCAATTGGATAAATGAACATTGCGGATCTAAATTTACCAGCAGTGAACTGGTGAACCAGTTAACTATGTCAGGGGTTGAATGTGAAATAATTAAGCAAAAAAATAATAAAATAATTAAATTTGATATTACACCGAATAGAGCAGATTGTTTCAGTGTTAGAGGAATAGTAAATGAATTAATAGCTATGGGACTAATCAAGCAACGTAAAAGAGTTAGTCAGAGTGCAAAAGTAGAACACGACTCTATCTTAAAAACCAAAATAATCACACCAAAAGATTGTCCAGTATTTGCTACAAGAATAATCAAAAATATTAATTCGAGCGCTAGAACCCCCAAAGACATAAAAGATAAATTAAAAGAATCTGGCTATAAATCAATCAACATTATTGTTGATCTTACCAATTATGTAATGCTTACACTCGGTCAACCACTGCATGCCTATGATTTAAAATATATTAACTCGCCCATGGTTGTAAGAAAAGCAAAAAAGAAAGAATCTATTGCACTATTAGATGGAAGTATAAAAATACTTAATGAGAATTACCTCATGATTGCTGATCAAAATAATCTACTCGGTATTGCAGGTATTATGGGAGGACTAAACTCTTCAATAACTGATAAAACAAAAGATATAGCTATAGAATCTGCCTACTTTAATCCCGAAACAATCATGGGCTGCCCTAGAGAGTTGAATCTTCATAGTGAAGCCAGCTTACGATTTGAAAGAGGAGTAGATCCAACCATACAAGTAGAAGCAATTGAAGTGTTTACACTATTACTGAATAAAATAGCTGGTGGAGAAAATGGACCCATTAACACTCAAATAGCTCAAAAACACACTCCAAAAAATAAAACAATCAATTTGAGAAAAAATAAGATTAAAAATATATTGGGCATCACAATACCTAATGCAAAAATAGTATCGATACTAAAAAACTTAAAAATGAATGTTAAGGAAAATGATTTTGGCTATCAAGGTTGGAGTGTTATTGCACCTTCATATAGGTTTGATATTAATGATGAATGCGATTTGATTGAAGAAATAGCAAGAATCTATGGCTATGATAATATTACTGAATCCATTGAAAATGAGCCAAGTACATTTATAAATGAATCAAATCGACTGAAAAATAAAAAAAATCTATACAATATAATGAACGCTTTAGGCTATTCTGAAGTTATTAATTATAGTTTTGTAAGCCCTGTAATGAATGACTTAAACCAAAGTAAAATAGGTCATTCTATGGATTTACAAAATCCACTTTCAATAGAAATGTCTGTAATGAGAAATTCTCTTCTTCCAGGATTAATTAATAATCTTATGCATAATCTTAAAAGACAACACAAAAACATAAGATTGTTAGAAATAGGTAAAGTGTTCACAGGAACAAAAAATAAGATTATAGAATCTGAAAAAATATCCGCTTTAATATATGGCTTAAGAAATCAAGAACAATGGGGCTATTCTTCTAACTCGGTTGATTACTATGACATGAAAGGCCATCTTGATATTTTATTCGAATCATTAAATATATATAAATCTATAACGTATAAAAAAACAAAGCATAAAATGCTGCATCCTGGAAAATCAGCACAGATAGTTTTTAATAATAAAATTATAGGACATATAGGCTGTTTAAATCCTGAAATTGTCCTTGACTTAAATCTGAAAAATGAACCTATAGTTTTTGAAATAGATTACTCTATCTTGAATAATAGAATTGCTCACAATTTCAAGGAGCTAAATTACTTCCCATCGTCTCGAAGAGACATATCAATTCTTTTGCCACTAGATATAGAAATAAATACAATTATTCGTTCTATAAATTCATTAAATATTAATGAACTATCTGACGTATTAGTTTTTGATATTTATGAAGGTAAATCTATCCAATCTAAAAAGAAAAGTATTTCATTAGGCTTGATTTTTCAATCAAAATCACGCACCCTAACCGATGAACAAATTGACGAATTCATGACTAATATAAATCAACATATACAATCTACTTTTGAAATAACAATAAGAAAATGACATTAACTAAAGCAGACATAGTAGAAGACCTTAACAATCAAATAGGTTTAAATAAGAGAGAAGCTAAAGAGCTTGTGGAATCACTTTTTGATAATATTAAAAATTTACTTGAAGACGGTCATGAAGTTAAACTTTCTGGCTTTGGTAACTTCCAATTAAAAGATAAAACATCAAGACCTGGAAGAAACCCAAGAACTGGAGAAGATGTTGAAATAACAGCCAGAAGAGTGGTCACATTCAAATCTGGACAAAAACTAAAAGAAGCAGTAAAAACATTATCCAATGCCTCAGATTAGTACTCAACTTCCATCAATTCCAACTAAAAGATACTTCACTATAAGTGAAGCTAGTGACCTATGTGATGTTGAAGCTCATGTATTGCGTTACTGGGAACAAGAATTTACGCAATTAAAACCTCTCAAAAGAAGAGGCAATAGGCGATACTATCAAAGACACGATGTTATTCTAATCAGACAAATTAAAGACCTTCTTTATAACAACGGATATACAATCAAAGGCGCTAAACAAAAACTTAGTGATGATGAGACTCATAATGAAGCTCAATCTTCAACACTAGATGCTATCAGATCAGAAGTAGAAAATTTAATAGACATATTAGATTAATTTTATACGGGGCGTGGCGCAGCCTGGTAGCGCACCTGACTGGGGGTCAGGGGGTCAGAGGTTCAAATCCTCTCGTCCCGACCATAAGCTTAATTCTTAGTGTGTCCGTTAATTACTCTTGAGATCTGTCTTCTTGAATAACCGGTATCAGCTGATATTGCATCGATAGACCAATTCATTTTATTAAGTTCCAATACTCTTAAATGCCTATTCTTTACCGTCTGTGTTTTTTTATTAGTTATTTTCAAAAGCTTATCAATTGAATTGACAAGAATTGAGTTATAAGTTGTATCAGCTGCAGTGGTGCAATGATCCCAGAGGATAATTAAGTTATAACAAGCGTCTTCAGCATCATCCCTGATCAAAGCTTGCCTAATAAAATGGGTTCTGAAAATTATATGGCAAGCATCTCTTAACTCTTTATCAATAGAATCCTTACTGAGTAAATTCTGAATTGATTTGAGATCTGCATTTAAACCAAATGAACCCAATACAATTCCAGCTTGAAACTCAAGCTCCCTTATCACATTGTCTACAATATTATTCAAAATCAGTATTATTTAACTTAAATTATAATTATTATATTTATTTAAAGATTTTTGAGAAGAAAACACAAATGAAAAGTAAAAATGCATTCATATTTGTATTAAGCTTGATCACAATTTTATTCGCTATCATTTTGTGGAACTTCTTTTTACCTATTCTTTGGGCAATTGTTTTATCCATATTATTCTACCCCTTAAGAAACTACCTAATAAATAAAAAATACAACCCATCATTGGTATCTTTTTTAACGATCATTGTTATTGTAATACTAGTTTTAATACCCGGATTTATTATCTTTACCGTCATTGGCTCGGAATCTTTACTTGTATTGAATAAAATTGAATCAGGAGAATATAATCTTGGACAGTTAGTTAATTGGTTTAATGCATTAGTGCCTAATCTTATCGATCGTCTTGATTCAATAGGACTGAATACAAATCAACTCATAGAACAATTAAACAATATTGGAGTAGGGGCAACAAAATTCATAGTTTCTCTACTAATGAGTACGGGTCAGAATCTTCTTCAGTTCTTTCTTTCTTTTTTTATAATGATCTACTTATTATTTTTCTTCCTCAGAGATGGTGAGAACATAATAAAGTCATGTATTGAATCTTTTCCTATGGATGATAATCAAGAAAGGTTTCTAATTGAAAAATTCTCAACTGTCATTAAGGCTACCGTTAAAGGCACTATTTTGATTGCCATAGCACAAGGTTCTATTGGTGGTTTAATCTTATTATTTCTTGATATAGAAGGAGCAATTCTATGGGGAGCAATGATGGCTTTATTCAGTATATTGCCTGGGATAGGAGCCTCTATAATATGGCTTCCAATTGCTCTCGCACTTATCTTTAATGGAGCACTGCTTAAAGGATTAATTTTAATAATATCAGGAATATTTATCATTGGCTTGATTGATAATCTTCTTCGTCCATATCTTGTAGGAAAGGAAACAAACTTACCCGATTATTTAATTCTCTTATCGACATTGGGTGGCATCACAATATTTGGATTATCAGGATTTATAATTGGTCCAGTAGTGACTGCCCTTTTCATTGCACTATGGTCAACATTCAATTCATATAAATCTCTTTAAGATAAAGATTGATATGAATCTAGAACAATTAATTTCTGAAATGATAGCTATTACAGGACCAGATCGATGCATTACTGAACCTGATATGATTCAAATATTTCTTGAAGATTGGAGAGGGCATATCAAAGGAGAAACACCCATTGTCATGCTTCCCATCACAACTGATGAAGTGTCTTGTATCATTAAGGTATGCAGTATCAATAATATTGCAATAGTCCCACAGGGGGGGAATACAAGCCTGTGTGGAGCAAATATTCCACATTCTGATAATAAACAATTAGAAATTGTAATAAATACTTCAAAAATGGATAAAATTATTGAAACTGATATTCATAATCAATCCATGATTGTTGAGTCAGGCTGCATACTTAGTAATATTCAAGATTGTGCTATTGAAAATAATCTGTTTTTTCCATTAAGTCTAAGTGCTGAAGGCAGTTGCCAAATAGGAGGAAACATATCAACCAATGCCGGAGGTGTTAATGTTTTGTCTTATGGGATGACAAGAGAGCACATAATGGGCATTGAAGTTGTTTTACCTGATGGAACTGTACTTAATGACCTAAAAGGTCTCAGAAAAGACAATACTGGGTATGATTTAAAACAATTATTTATTGGTGCAGAAGGAACTCTAGGGCTGATTACAAAAGCCAGTATCAAATTATCAACCCTGCCAAAGACTTATTGCTCAATAATGGTAGCTGTCAAATCAGTTGATGATGCTATAAAGGTTCTAAAAAATTCTAAAAATACATTTACCGATCGACTAACAGCGTTTGAAATCATGAGTTCATCTTGCATAAAAGCTGTTGAGAAATATTTACCGGAACATAGAATACCTTTAGATTCATCTTACCCTTGGCATATTATTATTGAAGTCTCTATACATGAAGAACAACCTAATGAAGATATAATCACAAGTTATCTCGAACAAGAACTCGAATCTAATAATCTGATCGATGGAGTTATTGCTACTAACGAAAAAGAAAGAAATGATTTTTGGAAAATTAGACACAGTATTTCAGAAGCTGAAAAACATCACGGCAGAGGTATAGCGCATGACATTTCAGTTCCTATTAAATATATTCCATTGTTTATAGAAAAAACAATTGATGAATTAAAAAAGTTAATAGGTCCATCCAATGTGTTTGCATTTGGACACCTAGGCGATGGAAATCTTCATTTAACTAAAAGCAAACCAGAATCAATGGATGAAGGTACTTTTTTAGAAAAAAGTCATACTGTCAATAGATTAGTACATGGTTTAGCAGAATCATATGGAGGTTCATTCAGTGCAGAACATGGAATTGGATCTAAACTCAAAGATGAACTTGCTTTCTTCTCGGATGATACAAAATTAAAACTGATGAAGACAATAAAAAAGGCCATTGACCCTAAAAATATAATGAATCCTAATAAATTATTTTAAGTCTAAGCAGGGCAAGCTTCATTGTCTGTTTGAGTCTCATTTTTCATTTCTATTCTCAAGTTCTTCTGACACTTCATTGAGTGTGACTCCTGAAGCATTTAATAGAATTAAAAAGTGATACATTAAATCAGCAGCTTCCCAAACAATATCCTTTTTATCGTTGCTTTTTTGTATGGAAGCTATGGCAAACTCTGAACTTTCTTCTATTACTTTCTTAGCAACTTGATTAATCCCATCCTGCATTAGTTGATAGGTATAACTTTTATCAGATCCTTCTGCGAGTCTCTCATTGATAATATCTTCTAATTTATATAAAAATTGATTATTATTTTTACTCATATTCTGACCTCTATATTTGTTTGTTGTAAATATTTTTTCAAATCTAATATGTTGATAATTTTCTTATGAAACACACTTGCAGCAAGAGATCCACTGACATCTGCTTTATTAAAAACATCAACAAAGTCTGACATTTTTCCAGCCCCGCCAGAAGCAATTAATGGTACCTTGCATATGTTTCTCATTTCCATCAGCTGATCAATGTCATAACCATCTCTTACGCCATCTTGATTCATACAATTAAGAACAATCTCACCAGCACCTCGATCCTGCACTTCACTAATCCAATTATTGGTGGTTTTATTTGACTCCTTTGATTGGTCAGGATCACCGGTGTATATGTGAACTTTATAATTCTTATTGGCTGCAAAGCTGTCAATACCAACAACTACACACTGACTACCAAAACGTTTAGCCAATTGCTCAATTAAGATTGGATTCTTAAGAGCGGGTGTATTAATAGATATTTTATCCGCTCCATAATTCAACACTTCTTCGGCATCATTTATGGTTTTAATTCCACCTGCTACGCAGAAAGGTATATTAATCTCTTTTGCGACAAGGTTAATCCACTTGCGATCAACGGACCTTCTATCTGGACTGGCCGTTATATCATAAAATACAAGTTCATCAGCCCCTTCGTTATTATATCTTGATGCAAGATCAACAATATCTCCTACAATTTCATGATTTTTGAATTGTATGCCTTTGACCACTTGACCATTTTTCACATCAAGACATGGAATTATTCTTCTTGTAAGAATCTAAACACCTCCCGATTAGAGATTTTATCCTCTAATAATGCTTTACCAGATACAGAAGCCTGTATACCAATTTCTCTAAGTTGATATAAATCGTGAATATTAGATACACCCCCTGAACTTATAAATATTGATCCTGGTGATTTTTGAAGACATTGCTTGTACAGGCAAATATTCGGCCCATCTAATGTTCCATCTTTACTAATATCCGTCACAAGATATTGATTAAAACCAATTTGATTAAACCTCTCTATTAAGCTCCATAGCGATTTGTTACTCGATTCTTTCCAACCATGAGTCATCACTATAGGTGTTTTATTTTCAATGATTACATCCAATGCAATAATGATCTTTGATTTTTCATCGTTCTCAATTGATTGACAGAAACCTTTATAATCATTGATAGCAAAGCTTCCTATAATCAGATAATTAATACCAGTATCCAGCCAACTTCTCATATTCTCACTGCTTCGAATTCCACCACCTATTTGTATTTTCAAATTTGATTGTTCAATAATCTGTTGAATAATTTCACTATTTTTTGAAACACCATCTCTTGTTCCATCCAGATCAATAATATGCAGATTCTTAAAGCCCATTGATTCATAATTCTTAACCAACTCAAGTGGTTTAACATCATAAAATGTGACCTTCCCAAAATCCCCCTTAAGCAGTCTGACACAACGCCCATCCAATAAATCAATTGCCGGTATAAGTTTCATATATGTGCTATAAATTAATAAAGTTTCTTAAGAGCTTAGAACCCTGATCACTAGATTTTTCAGGGTGAAACTGCGTTCCATAAAAATTCTCTTTCTGAATAATACTAGTAAATGATTTTTTATATTCTGTGATGCCAATAGAACTATCTGACAAAGGCACATAATAACTGTGTACAAAGTAAAAATAGTCTTCGTTTTTTAAATCTTCTGTTAAAGGTGAAGATTTATTAAAATTTACATTATTCCAGCCCATATGTGGTACTGGATAATTATCCTTATTTGAGAATGCTTCACATTGACCTTCAATGATTGATAAACATTTCACATTATCTTCCATTGAATAATCTAATAAAAGTTGCATCCCTAAGCAAATACCAAGAGTCGGTTGTTTTAGATTCTTAATAACTTCAATTAAATTAGATTCTTCTAGTTTATCCATTGCATCATTTGCTGCTCCCACTCCTGGCAAGATTACATGGCTTGAATCTTCAATATTAGTAATTTGATTCGTCGTAATATAATTTGCTTTAATTCGATCAAGGGCAAAAGTTAATGAAGACAGGTTTGATCCTCCTGCATCAACTATAGCAATAGTATTCTTTGGCACTATAAGATACCTTTAGTTGAAGGTAAATCTGTTCCCGAGACTTTCACAGCTTGGCCTAATGCTCTTCCAAATACTTTAAAGCATGCTTCAATCATATGATGATTATCTTCACCTTTAACAGCTAAATGTATAGTGGCCCCAAGAGACTGACTCAATGAACGAAAAAAGTGAGCAACTAGTTCAGTTGGTAGTCCGCCCACTTTCTCTCTATCAAAACCCCCTTCGAAAACAAAATAGGGTCTATCCGAAAGATCAATGGCAACCGATGCTAATGACTCATCCATTGGTAATGTAAAACCATATCGATTGACGCCATACTTATTACCTAATGACTCTTTAATCGTTTGACCTAATGTTATAGCAACATCTTCAACAGTATGATGTTCATCAACCTCTATATCACCATCGCAATCTATAATCATGGATATATTTGAATGTTTTGCCAGTTGTTCCAACATATGATCAAAAAAATCGATCCCAGTATTAATCAAAATAGGTTTAGATTGCTCCAAATTCACAGTCGTTTTAATTTTTGTTTCCTTGGTTTCACGAAGGACAGAAGATCTACGATCAATGTTAAGTATTTTTGTTGTTATATCAGTCCATTGATTATCTCTATAGGGATCTATTTGAATGCCTTCTATATCTAAATTTTTAGCAAATTGCATGTCGGTGTCCCGATCACCAATCACATAAGATCTTTCTTTATCAATATTTGTGTTTACGAGAAGTTTAGTCACCATTCCTGTGAGGGGTTTTCTGCAATCACAACCATCTGTTTCAAAATGAGGACAGATCAATATATCATCAAAAAATACTCCTTGAGAATTAAGAATATTTTCAATAAATTTTTGACTCTCTATAAAGCTTTCTTGAGGAAAAGAATTGGTTCCAAGTCCGTCTTGATTTGAAACCATAACTAAGGAGTAGCCATTTTTACTCAACTGACTAAGTGCTGAAATAACATCAGGTACAAACTTAATTTTTTCCAATGCATCTACCTGGTAATCGCTCGGTTCAAAAATAATTGTTCCATCTCTATCTACAAAGATTATTTTTTTATAATTAGTATTCATAATGTTTTAATACCTTCTATTAACAAGTCATTTTGTTTTCTCATACCAACAGTAATTCTGACACAATTATGGAGACTAGGCTGATAGCTAACGTTTCTTAAAAGAAGGCCATACTCTTTAGCTTTTTCACAGAATAAATCAGAATTTTCAACTTGCACTAGAATAAAATTAGCACTGGATTTATAAATTTTCTTGATGCAATCAATTTCAGTGAAGGCAGTCTCTAAATACATCCTCTCTTTTATTACTTCTTTTATATTTAGTTTAGAGGTTTCAATTCCATCTTCTGTTAATGCCTCTAGAATGCTTCTCTCTGCTGGCTTAGAGAATGAATAAGGGGGAAGAACTCTCATTACATAATCACATATTTCTGACGAAGCAAGCAATGCTCCACATCTAGAGCCTGCCAACCCAAAGGCTTTTGAAAGAGTTCTTAACACTACTACATTAGGATAGGTTGCTAATATTTCTTTAGTGAAATCCTCATTTGCAAATTCAATATAAGCTAGATCCAATACCAATAATCCAAAATTTTTGGTCATATCGCAGACTTTGAATATCATATCCTTAGTGAATATATGGCCAGTTGGATTGGATGGAGATGGTAAAAATATTAACTTACTTTGAGTGCAAACCTCCTTATCCAATAGTGTAAAATCAATCTCATAATTACTGGTTTCTAATAATGGTATTGATTTTATAGAAACGCCTTGTATCGCTGCATAGAATTGATACATTTCAAATGTTGGTGGAAAAATGATAATTTCATCCACATTTGGTTGACAGAAAACCCTAAGCAAGACATCAATTGCCTCAGTACTGCCTCTAGTAATAACGCAATTTTCTTCTCCTATATCAAGATACTGTGAAACTCTTTGTCTTATCTTCACAGGCACAGCGTCCGGATAAAGAT
>ENA-OREN01001205-OREN01001205.1-marine-metagenome-genome-assembly--contig:-NODE-1205-length-31508-cov-6.299736_pt1 | contig 31508 bp, 28 predicted proteins | sample MGYA00248624_ERZ508555 | MGnify/ENA primary metagenome ERZ508555 (study PRJEB26222, sample SAMN06267773) | marine metagenome | isolation source: Saanich Inlet, British Columbia, Canada | place...
ACGATACCATCTTTTTTAAGCTTTATAATTACATTCTTTGTGAACTGCTTACGATCCTCCACAATCTGGAGAGTTGCGATTTCTGCTGCCTTAGTCGTACTGTGGCGAACCTGTAAAGGAATTAACTCATTAATGTATTCCTTAAAATATTTCTGCGTAAGCATGCGCTGTCGTCCAGCAAGGTTAACAATAGCTTTCTCATCCTGCTGCTCCCTTATAGTATTAAAGACGAAGAACGCTCCTGTTATTACAGCAACAAAAAATATTGAAAATACTACAATAAACTTTTTACCAATTGTCATTTCTTCTCTCCCTAGAAAAAATTATAATAAATACAAACTATTCTTTAGCTAATTCTTCTGCCATCTCTAATTCATCTGATGACAATACTTCATCTATATCTAACATGATTATTATTTTATCTTTAACCTTGCCAAGGCCCATGATAAAGCTGGTATCTATACCCTGTCCGAACTTTGGTGCATTCTCTATCTCTCCACTGCCTATATCTGACACCTCTGATACACTATCAACTATAAGTCCTATTGATGTGCTGTTAACTTCTACGACTATTACACACGTCTCCTGAGTATGTTCCTCTTCTGGCATTGAGAACTTCATCCTTAGGTCTATTACGGGTATAACCTTGCCTCTCAGGTTAATCACACCTTTCATATAATCAGGTGTCTGTGGTACGGATGTAATATCCATAAGTCCGATAATCTCTCTTACCTTGAGTATCTCGATTCCATACTCTTCGCTGCTCAGGACAAACGTCAGAAATTTTCCTTCTAAAGTTGATTTTTCTGTTCTCTCTGCAACTGCTTCCATTTTATTCCTCCTCTTTACAAAATTATGATTTGTACTTAAAGATAAACCGAACTTGTAACGTGTTGTATTACCTCTTTTAAATCTTACCGATTTGAAACGTATTATTTAACATGTAAGAAATGAGTCAGTTTCTGGTTATACCGTTGACATCCTAATCGTTATCATGCTTAGTGGCGATATTGCATCTAACACAAAATGCTAATTATTACTACTGACGTATATATAGACTTTATGCTACTTTGCTATCAGCCTTATCGGTCTTTTAGAGATTAACTTTAGTAAATATTTATATTTCATTGATTCACACTTTTGCAAATTGATTGCCAATTAATATTTTTTAATTGATAATGGCTAATTTCTAAAGATTCATTAATTTAAATTTGGATTCTCTTATATATTATATTCTTAGTATTTCGTTGTTAATCATCGTGTCTAATAAGAGATATAACTCGAATGCTTACAATACTTAACAGATGGCTTGCGACGTTAGATGTGTAATAAATCTGTTTTTTTCTGTACAGTGTGTCTGCAATTTAGACAGCATTAAAAGGTGATCGTTGTGTGATTGTTTCTGAGAAGGGAAGTTTTTTCCGGTTCAATTAGATGATTTGTAATGATGTGATGCCTGATCTATACTAATGAGTGACCTTGCATGTTAACGTAGTGAACGTTGATTGATGTTGTTATAGAATTAAGAAGTGATTAGAAATTGAGGTTACAACATAACATGTTTCTTCGCCATCTCTATCCTTTTGGATATAGCCGGATGGCTATAGAATAGTAACTCTATCAGACGGTTTGGAGTGAGGTCTGACAGATTCTGTTCTGCCAGTTTCTCCATTGTGGAGATAAATGCCGCAGGATCATCGGTCTTTTCGATAGCATACCTGTCGCACGCCCTTTCAAACCTTCGACTGATGGCATTCTGAATTGGCAACAGCATAAAGCCTGAAACAGCCAGTGCCATGCATACAGCAGGAAATGCAGCAATGTCGTATATATTCTGATATCCCAAAATGACTGTAATATTTGACAGTACTAAATGGCAAAATGCAAACCCTAAAGAGCCCGATATGGTGCCAATAGCTAGCATCTTCCAGATATGATGATAAACCTGGTGACCTAACTCGTGGGCAAATACAGACTTTATTTCAGCCGGTGAATATGAATCTAATAGTGTATCGCCCAGCAGCACCCTTCTAGTGCTGCCCATACCGGCAAGGGCGGCATTTGCCTTCTTTGTATTCTTGCTTAAGTTGATACTGTAAACTCCCTGTATACTAATTCCGGTACCCTCCGCAAGCGCTTCCAGACTCTCCTTAACCTCTTTATTGTCTAAAGGAACACATTTATAGAATAGAGGAAAGATAAGAACAGGCGCAAGCTTAGCCATAATAACTGAAAAGAATATCCATATGACGGTAACATATATCCACCACGTGTTTGGGAAATTCCTGAGAAATATGTACATTATCTCTACCATAATTATGACAAGCGGTAGGGATAGAAGAAACTTTTTAAGTTCATCCATGATCCATCCTGAAATCTTCTGATTTGACAATCCATACATATGCTCAAGAATAAAGCCTCCATAAAAGCTTAAAGGAATTGTTAGGACATCAATAATTATAATAAATATGAATACATAAAGAGCTATTAATAGATATTCATTGGCAGTCACTAACGATATAAGGTTTTTCAGAATATTTGAGCCGAACAAGCCCATGAAGAGCAAATAGAGCAGCGCTACTATTAAGCCAGAAATGGTTAATATGCGTTTTTGTAAAGAGTATCTCTTTGATAATACTGCAGACTTTTTTTTTGAGTTTTCAGGCATCTGTTTTACCATTAAGGAAGGTTATCATTCTCCATGAATTCTTCTACATCCCTGAGATCTGGAATAGCAGTTCTGCCGCCAATCTCGCGACACTTAAGAGCAGCTGTGGCAGAGGCGAATCTCATTGTCTCGTTCAGGTTCCAATTCTGTAGTAGCCCGAATATGAACGCACCATGAAATACGTCACCGCACCCTGTAGTGTCGACAACGTTAACCTTGAATGCCGGTTGATAAAAATATCTTTCCGGAGTGACACAAATACTTCCTTTCTCTCCCAGTGTCACTATTACCGTTTTAGCGCCAAGTCCTAATAGTTCTGTTGCAACAGCCTTTGGATCGTTAGTACTTGAAAATTGCTTTGCAAAATCTTCAGATGCGATAAAGTAATCGGACATATTCACAAGTGCCAGTGTACCCTCTCTCAAACTGCCTGCATCAATAACAACTGTTACCCCTGCATCCCTGGCATATTCAGCGGCAGCTATAGAGCCTTCTTTCTCAAGACCGTCTAGCAGTAATACTTTTGCGGACTCTATCACGCCTCTATTTATCTCTTCAGGTCTAAACGGTGTAACCGTAGCCCTTGACCACAAAACAGTTCTCTTGCCGGTCTCCTTTTCTATTACGATAAAAGCAAATTGAGATCTTTTGTCACTTTCAACAATGGTGCTATCAATGTTAACAAATTCACTTGTTAGACTGTCTTTAATCAGATCACCAAAGTAATCGTCAGATATCTTACCAATAAATGAAGTTGAAGCTCCAAGCCTTGATAAAGTAACCATTGCTGTTGCTACCGGCCCACCACCCTGAACAGTAAGATTGCTCACCTCTTCCTTCTCATTAATATCAGGATAGTGTTCTACAGCACCTAAATAATCAATACAGCATTGTCCTAATCCGACAACATCGTAATTCAATGTTTTTGCATTTCTCCCACACTATACTTCAGCCCTAAATCTTTTATCATTTGTAAATCATCTGCAGGAAGTTTTCCTCTGGTGGTAAGATAATCACCTATCATTGTGCTGTTAGCTCCTGCGTAAAACATCCAGCTCTGTACGTCACGCAGATTCTCTTCTCTTCCCCCTGCAACCTTAATTCCCTTATCAGGCAATATAAAACGGTAAACAGCTATTATTTTCAATATTTCCATAGGTTCCAATGAATTTTCTGTAGACAAAGGAGTACCTTTCACAGGACTGAGGAAATTCATAGGTATTGTATCAACATCAAGCTCCTTAAGTTTGAAAGCCAGGTCTAATCTATCCTCAATACTCTCACCAACACCAAAAATACCACCGCTGCAAACTTGCAAACCTGCATTTTTAGCAACCTTAATTGTATCCACTCTATCCTTATATGAATGTGTTGTACATATATTTGGGTAGTAACTCTCTGATGTTTCAAGGTTGTGATTAATCATCTCAACTCCACTTGAAGCCAGTTTCTCAGCCATTTTGCTTGTAATCATTCCTATTGAAGTGTGAACAGGAGGACCGTCCTGTTTTGATAATTCATATGCGTCATCACATATCTTGTCAAAATTATCACTCCCTTCCAGACTATATCCGCTCGTCACTACACCAACACAATCTGATTTATACTCTTTCCCTTTTTCCACGGCTTCTGCAACCTTCTCTTTTTCAATTAGTGGAAAATTGGATATTTCTGTTTTGTAACGACTGGATTGCGAACAGAACCTGCAGTCTTCCGAGCAACTCCCCTGCCTGGCACTAATTATGGAACAGAGGCTGACTACATTGTTGAATGAATTGTATCGTATACGATTCGCCCAATATAGCAGGTCATAAATTTCAATCCCACTTGTCTGTATCAAAAAATGAGCTTCATCATATGATATCTCATTCTCTTGCAATACATTCTTTGCGATCTTTTCTATTCTTGTATTCATATGTTGTAATTAGACAAGTTTAAAGTGCCTAAAGTTATAAGTGAACTAAAGTGGTTGTGAAAAGCCAGGCTTTTAATCTTTTATTCGGGTGTTGTGATTATTTCTGTTGTAGATTTTTATACTCTTTGCTGACAGTGTCCCAAACCATTTCCGGCCGATCCGAACTGATGTATGTCATACAGGCGCCTCCATCAAAACACCATGTTGCGATATTTCTTACACCGGAATCAAAAGCCACCTTAATGGCAGTTGAAATCTCTTCCTCACGCCCTACAGGAACCCTGTATCCCTGTATCCATATTTGAGGTTCTTTATCGTGTTTTTTGCACAACCGCACTACCTCTCCGGATACTTTCTTCACAAAATCACCTACTGGTTCATTATGTGATATCCAGTATGGATCACTTCCAAATATATCGACACTCTTCAGCTTAACTACTTTTTCCCATTCATATATACCGTATTTAGGCTCACTGTATGGAAGAACACAAACCGCATTCTTAAGGCCTTTGCTCGAGGAATGATCTGATAAAAATTCCAGGAAGTTTAATATGGTGTCCTGTCTAAATGCCATTACATCATCCGTAAACTCCTGAGGCATTTCATAGCCGAAATTATTTTTGAAAATATCTTTGCATGTTGGACAAGTACATCCCCATATTTTTCTTGATTTACCAAACAGTTCAGTAAACTCTCCATAAAAGAGATGTGGTTCATCCCAGAAAACACCCTCTGCTCCTGTACTTGCCGCAAGATCAATCCATTGTAACATTTTATCTCTAAATGATCTTGAATTAATGCATGCCTTGTTTACATTAATGTCACCTTCTGTAAAACTCAATCTCTGTCTTGACTCCGGAAACATTTTTACGAATGCAGAAAAAGATTCGCCACCAAAAACCCTGCCGATCCCCCATGGGTCAAGAAACACCTCCAACCCTACATTCCTGCTCACCCGAACAATATCAATCATGGTTTGAGAATGATAAGCAATATCGTGTTCACTCATTGTATGAACAACAAGATTACATCCATCCTGTATCATTTTCTCCATATCTTTTTCGACATGTCTTAATGTTCTGTTGCCAAAATAACTCGCACCTAGTTTCATATTAATTCCTCTTAAGTTATTAATAAGCTATCAATTTAGTCCTGAATAACTCATAGTTTGCAATACTACTTATACCCAATTATTCTGTCAAGAGAATCTATACTAAAGACTTACACATTAATTAATAATATGCTTGAATTAAATTTTTACATTTGATATAAAGCGGTCAGTTAAAGGCCCTGCGATGTTCGTGCAAGAAGATACTTTTTTAAAACCTACAAACGTCGTATCGGGAACTTTTATTTGTTGACCATAATATTCGGCCAACAATGAGTGCCCACCTTGAAAGAGGGTTGACGAAAAAATTCTTCTCACGGCAACAGCGGAGCCTTTAATGTTTTATCTTCAAACCTTTTTTCCAATTCTTATATATTGTGTACACTGACGTAAGTCTGATATATCCGCCTCTTGGGTCAGTTCAACGCAAGTAAACAGTTATAATTATACTTGCTTTAGAATGAGATAAAATTAAACGCTATAAGATTAATTTAAAAATTACTTGACAAATATAGTAAACACAATTAGTATGTAAAAAGTTTACCTCATATATCCATCTGTTCAGATACTTAACATTTCTTGACACCGCTTTTATGAAATAGCAAGCTTCTGAGTTTCAATCGTACTTGTTGCTATATTCTAACGAGCAGTTAACTTTGAAAACCTACATAATCTGATATCTGCATGTTGAACATAACTTATTGAAAGAATGAGTAAAAGATCACCTGAAGATCTTTTACTAGTAAAAACCTCTCAAATACTTGCTTATCTCCAAAACGTGAAGAAGTAACATAACCAGTATACAATTCCATATTATTATATCCATAAGTGGCAAGAAATTTCTTTATTATCGACGGACATTCTCAACTATATCAGGCTTACTACGCAATCAGCGGATTAACGACACCGTCTGGCCAGCCAATAAATGCAGTATACGGTTTTACCAGAATGTTACGTAAAATCTTAAAAGAGGACAGGCCATACTACATGGCAATAGCCTTTGATTCCAAAGGACCAACATTCAGACACAAAGAGTATGAGAAATATAAGGAGCATAGAAAGCCTACGCCTGAAGATCTGGTGTCTCAAATACCACTTATGTTCGATGTAATAAGAGCTTATAACATACCAATATTTGCGATTCAGGGTTTCGAAGCTGATGACATAATTGGAACCATTTCAAAAAAAGTGTCTGAGGAAAATATAGAATGTTCAATTATAACTACCGATAAAGACATGGACCAGCTAGTTGATAAAAATGTAAAGGTTTTCAATCCCAGAAAAAAGCAAATAAGGGACATTGATAGGATACGAAACGAAATGGGAATTGAGCCTAAAAGTTTTATTGATGTACTTGCTCTTAGTGGAGACTCAAGCGACAATATTCCCGGAGTCCCTGGTATCGGCATTAAAACAGCTTTAGAGCTTATTAGAGAATGGAAATCTTTGGAAAATGTATTGGCAAATGCGGACAAGGTGAAAGGAAAGAAAAAGCAGGAAAACTTATTGAAATATGCAGAATTAGCAAGGCTATCCATGCGTCTGGCTACCATTAATACGGAAGTTCCTCTGGATTACAATCTTGAAACATGTCGCCTGAATAATTTTGACAATAATAGGCTGAATGAACTTTTTACTGAATATGGTTTTAATTCTTTTCTTTCTGAAGACCATGATAAGAACTGATGAAGCAGAGGATTAAGGTAATTGGCATTACTGGCGGTATAGCAAGCGGGAAGAGCACAATAGCAGGAATGTTGGAATCGTTGGGCGCGGATCTTATTGATGCAGATAAAATTTGCCATGAACTCATTAATACAAAGGGTATAGCGCTTGAGATTACGAAGAGATGGGGAAACCATTTACAGGATAATAGCGGTAAAATAAAAAGAGATGTGTTGGCAGAAATCGTATTCTCAGACGAAAAAGAGATTTCTGCTTTAAATAGTATAATTCACCCAGTAGCAATAAAGCAGATTAAAAGTGAGATTGCTAAGTTGCATTCTGATGTAGCAACAGAGGCTATAGTTTTAGATGCTGCACTATTAGTTGAATCAAACTTAGTAGATATATGTGATGTTGTACTGTTTGTTAATACTGAGAAAGACAGATGCAAGACAAGAGTTCAAAACACCCGCAAATGGCATTTAGATGAAATAGAGAAAAGAGAAAAGTTTCAAGGCTTATTAACACAAAAAAGAGAAATTTCAGACGTTATTATTAATAATAATAATTCTAAAAAGGACACATTAAATCAAGTTAAAGATTTTTGGTCTCAATTTATAACAAAAAAGTAATTTGGAGAATAACATGGTTTCAACGAAAACTACAACTACAAAGGCTAAAACTACTACAAAAGCACCCAAGCCTGTTAAAAAAGCGAGTGCACCACCTGCGGACAAAAATACAAACGAAAAGTATGAAGAGATAAAGAAAGGTGATATGCACATCACGGAATTACAGAAGATGACAATAAAATCACTTCAAGATACTGCCAAAAGGGAAAAAATACAGGAGTATTCCGGTCTTAAAAAGCAAGAATTGATATTTAAAATACTTAAGGAACGGGTAAATCAAAACGGACTTATGTATGGCGAGGGAGTGGTTGAGGTGCTGCCGGAAGGTTTCGGTTTTTTACGTTCACCAGACTATAATTATTTACCGTGTCCTGATGATATATATATTTCACCATCACAAATAAGGCGGTTTGGTATAAGAACCGGTGCTACAGTTTCAGGTCAGATTCGTCCTCCTAAAGAGAATGAAAGATATTTTGCCCTCCTCAGAGTAGAGGCAATAAACTATGAAAACCCTGATTTGTTAAATGAAATGTGTGTTTTTGATGATTTAACACCACTTCATCCTGACGAACGTATAATGCTGGAAGCTAATAAAAATGAAATAGAGATGCGAATAATGGACTTGGTTACTCCTATAGGCAAAGGGCAGCGCGGATTGATTGTCGCCCCACCTCGTACCGGAAAGACAGTCCTCATTAAGGAGATAGCAAACAGCATTACAAAAAATCATCCTGAAGTCACTCTTATCATTCTATTAATTGATGAACGCCCGGAAGAGGTGACGGAGGTAGACAGAGCTGTTGATGCTGAGGTAATTGGCTCCACTTTTGATGAACCGGCAAGTCGTCATGTACAGGTTGCTGAAATGGTAATAGAGAAAGCCAAACGCATGGTAGAGTTCAAGAAAGATGTTGTGATATTGCTTGACTCAATCACACGCCTGGCAAGAGCATATAATACTGAAATACCACATAGCGGAAAAATATTGTCTGGTGGAGTTGACGCAAATGCACTGCAGAAACCGAAAAGATTCTTTGGTGCCGCGAGAAATATTGAAGAAGGTGGAAGCTTGACCATAATTGCTACCGCACTCGTAGATACCGGCAGCAGAATGGATGAAGTTATCTTCGAAGAGTTCAAGGGTACTGGCAATATGGAATTACATCTAGACAGAAGATTGGCAGATAAAAGGCTGTTCCCTGCAATAGATATAAACAGGTCCGGAACAAGGAAGGAAGAGTTAATACTTGATCCTGAAGAATTAAAAAGAGTATGGGCATTGCGAAGGGCCCTTAATGAAATGAGTCCGGCAGAAGCAGTAGAACTCCTTTCTAGCAGATTATCTAAAACACAGACAAATGCCGAATTCTTAATGGGTATGAATATGAAAAGATAGCTCTCCGCTTACAGAAAATTTCTTCCTGATTAAACTCAAGCATACATGCAATTATCGTGTACAAATAGGTACTGATCTAGTGTCATTTTTGCTTTTACTCAACAAATAGACCATCAGTATCGAAATATCTGCGGGCGACACTCCCGATATGCGAGAAGCCTGTCCCAATGAAACCGGGCGAAACAGATCCAACTTCTGTTGCGCTTCTTTCCTTAATCCAGGTATACTGTCATAGTGAAACTGTGTAGGAAGTGATAAATTTTCCATCTTTTTGAACTTCTCGATCTGCTGATTTTGTCTGCTGATATAGCCCTTATATTTAGCCTCAATTTCTATCTGTTCTTGAGCAGGAAAAGAGATATTCCTGTCTCTTAATTCTTTGTCTAATCCCAGCAAGTCACTAAAATTCATGTCTGGTCGTCTCAATAATTTTATCAATGAATCCGCCCCGTATTTTTTGTTTTCAATATACTCATTTGTTTCAGAAATCATCTCTTCTTTTTCTAACAACTTATCCATTTGTTCTTTACTAATCAAGCCATATTGATAACCGTATTTCATGAGCCTTCTATCCGCATTATCATGTCTAAGAACAAGTCTATACTCTGCCCTTGAGGTGAACATTCTATAAGGCTCACGAGTTCCTTTTGTAACCAGATCATCAATTAATACGCCAATATACGCTTCTGAACGATCCAGAAGAAAAGGTTCACGGTTTTGGATTTTTAATACTGCATTTATTCCTGCCATGATTCCCTGTGCAGCAGCTTCTTCATAACCAGAAGTACCGTTTATCTGACCTGCCAGGAATAGGTTTTCAACTTTTTTTGACTCTAACGTTGGTTTAATTTGAGTTGGTGGAATATAATCGTATTCTATCGCATATCCATAACGTGTAATGTTTGTTTTCTCTAATCCCTTTATTGAATGAACCATCGCCTCTTGAACATCAAACGGAGCACTGGTAGAAATGCCATTACAATACACTTCAGTGGTATCCAGCCCTTCAGGTTCAATAAATATTTGATGCCGTTCCTTATCAGGAAATCTGGTGATTTTGTCTTCAACGGAAGGACAATATCTAGGTCCAATGGCCTCAATTTGTCCTGTGTAGAGTGGAGAGCGATCCAGATTTGACTTAATGATTTCGTGTGTAGATCTGTTTGTGTGTGTTATAAAGCATTTTACCTGTGGTCTTTGGATGCTTTTAGTAGAAAAGGAGAACGCCGTAGGGTGCTTATCGCCCTCCTGGGCCTGCAAAATATCGTAATTTATTTTGCGACCGTTCAGACGTGGTGAAGTGCCTGTTTTAAGCCTTGCAATTTCAAAACCCAAATCCAGTAAACAGGCTGATAATTTATCAGATGATGGTTCACTTGACCTTCCACCAGGTACCTGTGAGCTGCCTATGTGAATTAATCCATTGAGAAAAGTACCAGTTGTGATAATAACAGCCTTGGATCTGTATCTTGTACCGCTTTTACCTATTAAATCCAGTACCTCTCTATCTTCAATCACAATTTTCTCGACGCTATCCTGGCGTAATGAGAGATTGTCCTGCTCTTCCAATCTCTTCTTCATTGTAAATTGATATAGTTTTTTATCCGCCTGAGCGCGAGGTGATCGTACCGCGTGTCCTTTACTGGCGTTTAGAAGTCTGAACTGGATGGCTGTTTCATCAATTACCTTCGCCATCTCTCCACCAAGTGCATCTATTTCACGTACTAATTGACCCTTTGCTAATCCCCCTATTGCAGGGTTACACGACATTTGCGCAATTGTGTCAAGGTTCATTGACAGCAACGCAGTCTGCATACCCATTCTTGCAGACACCAGTGCCGCTTCGCATCCGGCATGTCCCCCACCAACGACTATGACATCATAACTAATGTGCATCACTTTGCCTTCTGAATTATCCGTTTTTCCCTAATCACAGTAACTGTCACTTCTCCCGGATATTCAAGTTCTTCTTCAACATTCTTGGCAATATCATAGCAAATCTTTGAGGCTACACTATCACTGACTTTATCCGGATGAACGATAACCCTGACTTCTCTACCAGCCTGTATGGCATACGCACTTTCGACACCACTAAAAGACATTGCGACGCTTTCCAGCTTCTCCAGCCGTTTAACATATTTTTCAAGAGTTTCACGTCTGGCCCCAGGCCTGCTTGCAGAAATTGCATCTGCAGCATTTATCAGAACAGAATACACCGATTCGGAAGGAACTTCTTCATGATGTGATGCGATTGCATTTATTATCTCTGGCTTTTCATCATACCTCTTCGCAAAGTCAGCTCCAACAATGGCATGAGTTCCTTCAACTTCCGCACTAAGTGCCTTGCCTATATCATGTAAAAGGCCACACCTCCTAGCTGTCTGCGCGTTAAGTTTCAATTCACCAGCCAACACTCCTGCAAGATGTGCAACCTCTATTGAATGCTGTAGCTGGTTCTGACCATAGCTGGTGCGATATCTTAAACGACCTATCAGTTTAATAATTTCCTGATGCAAATCATGTATTCCCAGTTCAAAACTAGTTTGTTTGCCTGTCTCCAGAATGATCTGTTCAATATCTTTTTCAGTTTCTTGCACTACTTCTTCTATACGAGCAGGATGAATTCTACCGTCTACAATTAATTTTTTCATAGCCAACCTGGCAACTTCTCTGCGCACACCATCAAAACCAGACAGGACTATAATCCCAGGAGTGTCATCAACTATTACATCGACACCTGTTGCTTTTTCAAAGGCGCGTATATTTCGGCCTTCCCGTCCAATAATTCTCCCTTTCATTTCGTCACCTGGCAGCTCTATTGTACTGACAACATTATCAACCGTATTATTTGCCGTGTATCGCTGTATGGCAGTACCTACAATAGAAATGGCATTCTGCTCAGCCTCGTCTTTGGCCTTATTTGTGTATTTTTCTATTAAACCTGCACATTCCCTTTCAAGTTCTTTTTCCAGACGATTTAGTAGTAACTTCTCTGCGGCATCTGCAGATAATCCTGAAACCTTATAAAGAGTATTTTTTTCTTCCTGAATCAGACCATCAAGTTCTGAGCTTTTCTTATTAACTTCTCTTTCCTTGTTCGACAGGTTAGATGCCATACTCTCTACGTACTTCTCCTTCTTCGTCATGATATCAATCTTTCTTTCAAGATTGTCTTCCCGTTTGCTCAAGCGTTTTTCCAGCTGACGTAATTCTTGCCTTGTATCCTGCGTTTCTTTATCAAAGCCTTCCTTTCGTTTGTACAATTCCTCTCTGGCAGCAATATCAGCACCTTTAACTATTCTCTCTGCCTCTAATCCAGCTTCTTTAATTACGTTCTTTGATGCTTTTTCTCTGCTTACTTGACGTAATCGAAAAAACAGAAAACATATTAAAAAACCGAAAACGATGCAAACTGGAAGTATTGGAAAATATATTAATGGATTCGAAGTAATATAATCAATAAGTCATCCCCTCCTTGCATTCAAAAAATATTATATAAAATTGAATGAAGCCCTAGAATCTCTATAGATATACAAAAACTGAAGTATTACAGAATTGAGGTATGGAAGTATACGAACAGCAAGCGTTTACAACAAACACTTGAATGCAAATAAGGATTTTTGTCAGGAATGGATTAAAACTAGCAAAATGGTTCTATCTATAAAAAAACACTGTCGTTAAACTTCTAATTAAAATGGTAACTTGCTGTTATGTATGCAGTTACATCTTAATTTAACTTTAGTTAAAACCAAAGAAACATTCCATGTTAAGACAAATAATCTTCCATTCTCAAGTCTTTCAACACATAAGACACATCTATATAAGCTCGCACTACTTTTTTTAAACCACAAAAACTTATAACAGAAATTTACGTAGCAAAAAGGTAGTGCCAGATTTAAAAAATCCTCTGGATCTTATATAACAATCATACGGAAGTCAAGTAATTAAAAGGAATTAAATCAAAAACAGCCTTACATCTTAACCATTTATTACCGCCAGTAACAGCTGGTTTTTGTACTTATTAAGCATATGTTTACCAGCGTTTTTCACATAAAGTAAAAAATAGATATCATCTGTGTGAACTGTAGGGCAGAAAGTGGCAAATATATTTGTAAACTTTTCCATAAATGTTATCATACCTGTCGGATAACGGTAACTGATATACAAATCAAATTACTATTATCTATTACAAAACCAAGTAAGCTGATATTCGCCATGAAAAGAGCCAAAACTGAAGAAAATTGTGTAAAACCTGAGCAAAGTATGCTTTTAAGATTTTGCACCATTTTTAAATTAATAAAATTTTCACATACTATTTTCTCATTTCCATTTGCTGTGATGAGTGCTTTTATTGCAGCAGGTGGGATGCCAGAAATAAGAAAACTTTTGTTAATAATTGGCGCGCTTGTTATGGCTCGTAGCTGTGCAATGTCATTTAACAGACTTGTAGATGCCAAATATGATATCCACAACCCCAGAACTGCATATCGTATTCAACTCCAAGACATGATAGGCAAAACGAATTTATGGTTTTTTACAATATCTTGTACCATCTTATTTATTGTATGTGCCGGAATGTTGAATCGACTGTCCTTAATCATATCTCCGTTAGCACTTATGGTAATTTTTGGATACTCATACACTAAAAGATTTACTAATTTTTCACATATTGTTCTAGGGCTCTCTCTTTCATTATCTCCAATAGGAGCCTGGATTGGTATAACCGGAAGAATTGATGCTGCACCTTTTGTACTGGCTTTTGCCGTATTACTTTGGACAGCTGGATTTGATATTATATATGCTTGTCAGGATCTGCAGCATGACATAAAAACCAAACTTCACTCTATTCCTAAAATGATGGGAATCAAGAATTCATTAATATTATCTTCAGTATTACATTTTTTTGTAGTGATCACATTATTCGTGTTTATGTACTTTACGAATCTTAAATATGTTTATCTTGGGGGAGTTGTTTTTGTCGGTTTAATGCTGATTTACGAACATACCCTTATTAAACCACATGACCTGTCAAAAATAAATCTAGCTTTCTTTACGGTTAATGGCATTATAAGTATGATATTGATGGTTGCAACTATTGTGGACATCTCCATTTTTCGCTAAAAGTCAGAAAGTGAGAGATATGACAATGTCCATAAGGTATGTGTTGTTGCAGAGAATCAGAAACTATAATTTATTCAAATCCGGCTACAATCATGATATTACAAAGTATTTAATGATTCACCTTTATTCCGCTTCATCCTCTTGCATTTTAGCTTCTTCACCATATGTTTTAAAGGACTCTCGCGCTCTTATATCGTTACTCAGGAAGTTTTCACCAAAATAAGATTTTCTTGCAAGTGGATCAGTAACCAACTTTTGAGTAGTTCCACTTGTTATAATCGATCCCGAATTTAAAATATACGAATGATCCGTAATACTTAGCGCTTCCCTCACATTATGGTCTGTTATCAAAATCCCTATACCCTTTTCCTTAAGGCTTAAGACAATGTCCTGGATTTCAGCAACAGCGATTGGATCAATAAATGAAAATGGCTCGTCTAGAAGGATAAGTGAGGGAGAGGTTGATATGGCTCTTGCAATTTCAAGCCGTCTTCTTTCACCACCAGAGAGAGTAAAAGCCATTTTTTTTGATAAATGTGTTAATCCCAACTCTCCCAAAACCTGATTCAGCTTTTTCATTCGTTCTCTATAATCAATATTCAGTGTTTCAAGCACTAATAACACGTTTTCTTCGACGGTCAAACGTTGAAAAATTGAGGGTTGTTGTGAAAGATAGCCCATACCCAATCTAGCACGCATGTATATAGGCATATCTGTAACATCTGCTCCACGAAAGTAAACTTTTCCATGATCCGGTTTGATCATACCAATAACCATTGAAAATGCTGTACTTTTACCGGCACCGTTTTGTCCAAGGAGGCCAGCTATCTCACCAGAGTGAACCTCAAAGCTAACGTGATCTACCGCCATTTTTTTGCCATATGATTTAGTTATTTCAACCGCTTGAATTAATTTCATCTTATATCCTCAATATGGCTACTTGATAATTTTAATAGTTTTTACAGGCCAAAATACCATAAAGGCTCTTCCCACCATATTACTTTCAGGAACAAATTTCCAATACCTGCTATCATTACTGTTTCTACTATTATCACCAAGAAAGAAGTACTGCTTTTCGCCGATTTCTACAGGATTAAACGTTCCCCATTTTCCGGATTCTGTATAGAAAACATCACGAGAGATTGTAATATTCTTAAAAATCGCATCTGTATTTATTCCTCCAAGCTTTAAGCTGCTGAATTTTGTATATCCCTCTAATGATGATAAATCAGTATCGTATGTGTGAGAAAAAATAACTGAATCATTCAACTTAAGTATAATTTCATTGTCAGCAGTTGAAAATTCAATTCTGGATGTTTCTTGTGGATTTATAAAGGCATCTGCATTACTATCAACAATCGAACCTGAAATCTTTAAATGTGCTTCTTCCTTTACGCCTCTTGATCGAATAAAAACCTCGTAGGTTTTTTCGTCCTCCTCCAGCAATATTGAAATGCCGCCACTTTTTCCAGTCGTAGTCACATCGAATGCTAACATTACATCCGCACTTATTGCATCGATAATCTCACTGTTATAAACACTATAATCCGTAATTTCTCTTTTAAACGTAATGTAAGATTTTTGTTTAATCTGGTCAGGTATGTTTAAATGTAACTGCTCTTTGCTTATTTTCCAGTATTCGTCATCCGCTTCCCAGTTTTCAACTATTTCCTGTTTCGCAGGATAATTGCTATCAAAAACCGGCGCCCAAAGTGCGTCCTGAACTTTTTCCGGTTTTCTAACTATTTTACCGTTAATATATATATCCCCGTTTGCAATCTGCAATTTCTCTTCAGGTAAACCAATCAACCTTTTTATATAATTCTTGCGGACAATATGTACATTTGTAGATCCGCACTGTTCGCACAAAATTGCGCCCGTTGTATTACACGATTTGCACAACACAGTATGATATTGTTTAATACCAAAAGATCGTTTAAAAAAGCTATTAACCTTGCTCTTGATAAAGTTTTCTATTTTTGGAGAATTACTACATTTTTCGCACATCATTGATTGGCTTGAAGAGAAGCCACATGACATGCACGTAACATCACCAAACGGATATTTGAAAACGGCAACATCCCATCTACTGGGTTTGCCGAAATCGTATGAAAACTTGTTTACTAGTATCCTGCTCCCGCCCTTATTCCCGTTATTAGATATACGAATCTTATAGAGGCAATTTGAACATTTTACATAATCGACATTATGATTGCTTTTGAATTTCCAGTTGCAGTTAGGGCATTTTACATTTTTATGCACTCCTAATAATGTTGGTGCCATAGATCCTGTAGGTATCTTAAATGCTTCAACTACAAAAATCCTCAATACAAAGGCCAGCGCGACTGCTATCAGAATTGATTCGATATTTTCACGAAAAAAACCCTTTTCCTTCTTACTTTTCTTCTTTTCTATATCGTTCTTCGAGTCTGGTTTGCTCATATTAATTTAGTCTTTAAATAATCCATTGTGCTTGTTAATAAAATGTTTTTCAAACTTACAACTGTATCAAGATAGGAATCTTAATCACCTGTAGATAGAACAGATAAAAATGCGCTTTGTGGGATTTCTACATTTCCGACATTCTTCATCCTCTTTTTTCCTTCTTTCTGCTTCTCAAGGAGTTTTCGTTTTCTAGTTACATCGCCACCGTAGCATTTTGCAGTAACATTCTTTGACATTGCACGTATTGTCTCCCTTGCAATAACGCGGCTACCGATAGCAGCTTGAATGGGAATCTCAAACATATGACGTGAAATATCCTTCTTTAAATTCTTTACCAAACCTCTTCCTTTGTAATCAGCTTTCTTTCGATGAACAATACACGATAGCGCGTCCACCTTCTGCCCGCCAACCAGTACATCCAGTTTAACAAGATCATCTGGCACGTAACCGATAAGATCATAGTCCAGAGTACCAAATCCTCTTGTTAATGATTTCAGCTTATCATAGAAGTCAAAGATTATTTCTCCTAATGGCATTGTATACGTGAGTACAGCTCGCTTTTCACCCATATATTCAGTGCTCTTATATGTGGCCCTCTTCTCGTCTACCAACTGCATAATAGCCCCGATAAACTCAGATGGAAGTATGATTCTTGCCTCAACTACCGGTTCTCTAAACTCTTTTATAGAACCGACAGGAGGTAATTTCTCAGGATTGTCAATATGCGTTATATTACCGTCATGAGTTAATATTTCGTATGTCACGGTTGGAGCAGTTTGTACCAACCCGACATTACTCTCTCTTTCTAATCGTTCCTGTACAATTTCCATATGCAAAAGCCCTAGAAATCCACATCTGAATCCGAATCCTAAAGCTTGAGACGTTTCGGGTTCAAAAGTAAATGAGGAATCGTTAAGCCATAATCTTTCTATCGCAGCTCTTAAAGGCATAAAATCAGTGTTGGCAGTAGGGTATAATCCACAAAAGACCATTGGAAGCGGCTTGCGGTAACCCGGCAAGGCTTTTGAAGTTTTTTTCTCCTTCAATGTTATGGTATCACCAACATGAACATCATGTATCGATTTTATACTGGCAACACAATAGCCGACACTACCTGCACTTAATGTTTTTACCGATGTCATTTCAGGCCTGAATACACCCAATTCAGTAATTAGAAATGATCTGTTAGTTTTCATCATTAAGATGTTATCACCGACCTTGATGGAACCATCAAAGATCCTGAAATATACAATCACACCACGGTAATCATCGTAAACAGAATCAAAGATCAAGGCACTTAATGGTGAGTTTGAATCACCTTCCGGTGGTGGCATACGAGTTATTATTGCATCAAAAACTCCTTCTATTCCAAGGCCGGTCTTAGCACTTACAGCAATGACCTCTTCGTCAGTTTCACCAAGTATGCTGACTATCTCTTCACTTACTTCCTCAGGTCTGGCAGACTTTATATCTATTTTGCTGAGAACAGGTATAATTTCAAGATTCTTCTCCATTGCCATGTACATGTTAGTTATTGTCTGCGCTTCTATCCCCTGTGCAGCATCAACCAGAAGCAATGCACCCTCACAGGCACTGAGACTACGTGACACTTCATAACTGAAATCAACATGCCCTGGTGTATCTATCAGATTTAAAGAGTATGTCTCTCCATCTTTTTCATAGTCCAGGGTAACTGCGCTTGCTTTTATGGTGATACCTCGTTCTCGTTCCAGATCCATATTATCTAGCAACTGATCACGGAATTTTCTCGGATTAATCGCCTCTGCAGTTTTAAGCAGGCAATCAGCAAGCGTAGACTTACCATGATCAATGTGAGCTATTATACAAAAATTGCGAATACGATTGATTTCCAAATGAAACCTCAATTACAACTGTTAACGATTATTTACCCTATGCATAGCATAGATACTATTAATTAAAATTTCCTGATTATACACAGGGAAGATAACCCTGTGTATAATCAGGTATGGATCAATGTGCAAATGATCTAACATGTGGCACCATTGCCCTAATCTCTTCTTCTGACAACATATCTCCAAATGGAAGGTAATTATCATTGTCAGGATTCCCATGAGTAATTGAGTTGACAAACTCATCGTCTGTGCGTGAAGCCTGCCACTCTTTATCAGTGAAATCCTTCGTTCCAAAATCTATGCCTGTAGATGTCCCTTTGCCGTCTCCACCATGACATAACGCGCACTTTTCAGCATATATTGTTGTTGTGTCTATTTCATCAGCATATACATTTGAAAAACCTAAACAAAATATTGCAACTAAAAACAGTAAAGATACTATTACCTTGCTTCTCAATGTAAATCTCCTTTCATAAATTCTTTTAAACGCTCTTTGAAAAGGTCCAGAGCTAATGCTCTGTGACTAATCCGGTTCTTTACATCTGTACCTAATTCAGCCATCGTCTGTTTATATTCAGGTACATAGAATATAGGATCATAGCCGAAACCATTTCCACCAAGAGGTTCATTATTAATCAGGCCTTCACAGCTGGCCTCTACAACAAAGTGCAATTTTCCAGGCTCTGCAAGGGCAATTGCACAACGAAATCTTGCTGTTCTCTTATCAAAAGGAACGTTCTCTAATTCCTCAAACAACTTTTTACATTTTTCTTCGTAACCGGTATCCTCACCACAATATCTAGAGGAATAAACGCCCGGCCGTTTATCCAACGCATCTATCTCCAACCCTGAATCATCTGCCATAACATACACATTACAAAACTTTGCCAACTCCAGTGCTTTTTTAGTCGCATTTTCCTCAAAAGTAACGCCATCTTCAACAATGTCCGGGGCGTTATCAAAATCTTCCAGATCCAGTAGTGGTAATGACATCACATTCAGGATTCTTCTGATCTCCTCTTTCTTGTTTTTATTGTGAGTTCCAATTACGATTCCAGTTGTCTTGATCATAATATCACTAGCTCTGCAACGCATCCTTTTGGATCAGGGTCAATTCTCTTATTCCCTTTTTTGCCTGTCCAATCATTTGAGCAAGCTCTTCTTCTGAGAATGTCTGTTTCTCCGCCGTGCCCTGTAGTTCTATATACTCTCCATCTCCAGTCAGAACAATATTCATATCAACATCTGCCGAAACGTCCTCTTCGTAACACAGATCCAGTAATGGCACACCATCCACTACGCCCACACTCACTGCAGCCACGCTTCCTATTAGAGGTTCTCCCGTGATCTCAGCGTTCTTTTTAAGCCAGCTTATTGCATCTACTAAAGCGACATATGCACCGGTAATAGATGCGACTCGTGTTCCTCCATCAGCCTGAATGACATCACAATCAATCCATATTGTCCTCTCCCCTATTGCTGAAAGATCAGCTATGGCACGCATAGACCTCCCTATCAGCCTTTGGATCTCATGAGTACGCCCTCCCACCTTACCTCTGGACGATTCCCTTGACACTCTTCTTGGCGTAGAACCAGGCAGCAGAGAATATTCTGCCGTTATCCAACCCTCCCCTGAATTCTTTTTGTGAGGCGGCACGCTATCTTCAATCGAAGCAGTACATATTACCTTGGTGTTTCCGACTGATATAAGAACAGAACCATGAGCAAATTTTGTATAATTTCTTTCTATTGAAACCGGGCGCATCTCATCCGGTTTTCTTCCGTCTATTCGCATTATATTATCTACCTCTATCTACTTAACTATATTACGTATTTAATAAAATATTATCTGAATGATAACCAGGTTTACCTGTTAATGAGAAGCTTTAGTAGCGCTTTCTGGACATGTAATCTGTTTTCTGCCTGATCATATACTATAGAATGTTCGCCATCCATAACCTCGTCTGTAATCTCCTCACCACGATGAGCAGGTAGACAATGCATGACAAAGACGCCTTTCTTCGCATGTGAGATCAATTCACTATTAACCTGAAAACCATTAAAATCCTTACGTCTGGTTTCGGCTTCTTCTTCCTCTCCCATGCTAATCCAAGTATCAGTGTAAATTACATCTGCATCTTTAACTGCTTCTTTTGGATCGCTAGTTAGCTTTATGAAGGAGTCCTTGTCTTTAACTCTTCTCTCAAGCTCATCTAAGAACTCTGTAGATAATTCATAGTTTTCCGGAGAAGCAACCACACATGTTACCTTAAGCTTAGCACATAAAAAAGCTAACGACCTTGCAACGTTATTTCCATCACCAACATAGGCTATCTTAATGTCGTCAAGAGTACCTAGCTTTTCTTTTACAGTGAATAAGTCAGTAAGTGCCTGACACGGGTGTGTATAGTCAGAAAGTGCATTTATTACAGGTATAGAGGAACAATCAGCAAGCTCAGTAACCGTTTTATGATCATATGTCCTGATCGCAATACAATCAATAAACCGAGATAAAACCTTTGAGACATCCTTTATAGATTCACGCTCACCAAGATTTATATCATGCTTGGTCAGATATATTGCATGTCCTCCCATTTGAGTCATTGCAACTTCAAAAGAGACCCTTGTTCGCATAGAGCTTTTCTCAAAGATCATTCCAAGCGTTTTGCCGGCAAGACAGAGGTCGGTATCACCTCTTTTACAGGACTCCTTCATCTCTGCCGTTAATGCAAACAGTTTATCAATATCTTCACGCTCAAGATCCGCAACTGAAACCAGGTCTTTACACTTCATACTTTCACCTATCACTATTAATTAACAGATTTTAAAATGTTTTTTAATATCCCCAAACCTTTGTCTATATGTTCCTTTTTAATATTCAGCTGTGGCATGACTCGTATCACACTATCATGAGTACAGTTCAATAATAACCCTTCGTCCATACACTTTTTTACCACCTCTGCTGCAGGAATTGTAAGTTCGATACCTATCATCAATCCAATACCTCTAACCTCTTTGATGACATCAAGCTCCTTTGCCATATTTCTCAGCTGTTCAAAAGTATAATTACCCATCTTTGTCGCATTATCTAATAAGCCTTCCGACTCAATAACTTCAAATACTGCTGCTGATGCCGCACATGCAAGAGGGTTCCCTCCGAAGGTTGAAGCATGACTTCCCGGTACCAGGCTTTTGGCAACCTCTTTAGTCGCCTCCATAGCACCCACGGCAGTACCATTTCCAAGCGCCTTGGCAAGAGTCATGATATCAGGTGTTATGTCATAATGTTGATATGCAAAGTACTTTCCAGTCCTTCCCATGCCACACTGAACTTCATCAAAAATCAAAAGGATATCATTATCGTCACAAATCTTTCTTAACCCATCCATATACTCTTTACCTGCAACATTTATTCCACCCTCTCCCTGAATAGGCTCAAGCATAATGCCACATGTTTTATCATCTATAAGATTTTCAATTTCCTTAAGATTATTAAACGACGCATAGGCAAAACCCTCAATAAGTGGAGCAAAACCACTGTGGTACTTGGGCTGAGCTGTTGCAGTTACAGTTGCAAGGGTTCTTCCATGAAACGAATCTTTCATCGTAATGATTTTATATTTACCTTTTTTGGAATTGTGAATTCTGGCCAATTTTATAGCTGCCTCATTTGCTTCCGCCCCACTGTTACAAAAGAAACACTGTCCGTTAAATGAGTTTTCAGAAATGTATTTTGCAAGACGTCCCTGTGGTTCAGAATAGAAAATATTCGGCACGTGTACCAGCGTTGCGGCCTGCTCCTGCATTGCCTTCGTCACCTCAGGATTGCAATGTCCCAGCGAACTGACCGCCCATCCGGAAAAAAGGTCCAGGTAACGCTTACCGTCAGTATCCCAAAGATATACCCCGTCGCCCCTGGCGATCACAAAAGGATGTCGAGGGTAATTTGGAATTACATAATTATTATAGTTTTCCAGTACTTCGCTTTTATTCATAATTTAAATTCCTTTATGCGGATTCCCTGCGTTGATAGGAAATTGAAAAATGGAATGCTTTAATAATTGTACGCTCTTTCTGAAGTGGGTGAATATCAAAAAGACCAACTCTTAAAAACACCTGAATACAACACTGTCAGAAATATTCATCTGGCAATGAGTTTTATATATATTAAACAATGATCTGGGTTCCAATACCCTTATCAGTAAAGATCTCAAGCAATAGTGAATGTGGTATATGGCCGTCAATAATGTGAGCTTTCTTTACTCCCACTCTCATGGCTGAAATACAGGCATTCGCTTTCGGTAGCATTCCACCACTTATCACCCCACTCTTTATCAATTTATTAACCTCATCTTCATGTAACGTAGAGACAAATGACTCCGGATCAGACGGATCAGTTGATATTCCATGAGTGTTAGATATAAAAACCAGTTTTTCGGCCTTCAAAGCACCTGCCACAAAGGCTGCTACATTATCTGCATTAACATTATAATTTTCCCCGTCAATACCTTTGGCAATTGGAGACACAATTGGTATTTGTCCGTCTTCAAATAAACTAAGAAAGCTATCACACTCTATCTCAGTAATCTCACCCACGTAGCCAAGATCATCCGTCTCTGATCCATCATCACCTTTACTCATGAGTTTTCTGCCTTTGATTGGGCTGTCGTTTCCACTCCATACACATACACCTTTTGCTCCCATCTCTTCTATCTGATCTATTATCTGATTGCCTATCTGGTTGGTAAGTACATCTATAGCAATGTCCAACGTCTCCTTGTCAGTAACGCGATATCCATTTATAAAGAGAGGCTTTTTACCCCTTTTCTCCATTTCACTGCTTATGAACGGACCACCGCCATGTACGATAACCGGTTTCATGCCTATAGACTTCATAAAAACCATATCCTGAAGTACACTTTGAAAGGTGTCCTTGTCTACCATCGCACTACCGCCAAATTTTACAACTACTATCTTGTCCTTAAAGGACTGGATATAAGGTAGCGCCTCAATTAAGACTCTGGACTTGCCAATTGCTTCTTCCATAGAAATACCTTTCGTACGAATAATCTTAGGTTTTTTGACGTCAAAACTCGAAGGTGAATCATCCTCAACCAAAATGGTATAGTTTTCACCGTTTTTTATATTATTTTCTGCTACAGCCAGATCCATATTTTCCTTAATAGCTTAATTTACAAGAAATTACAACAATTCAGAAAAAATTATCCAAACTGAAAATTATAACTGTTACGACATCTCTGTCAAGATTAAACCGTCAATTTCATTCTATGACAATGGCATATGGCTATTGCCAGAGCATCTGTCGCATCATACTTTTCAGGTACTTCAGATAATGATAAAAGAACCTTTACCATTTTGCTCACCTGTACCTTTTGGGCATTGCCTAAACCAACAACCGCCCTCTTCACTTCCGTTGGAGCATACTCAAATAGAGGGATGTCTGCTAATGCTGCACACACTATTGCAACTCCCCTGGCTTCTCCTATTTTTATAGCCGCTTTTACACTTTTTCCATAAAATGCGCTTTCTAATGAGATCTGGTCCGGCTTGTAATCAGCAATAACCTTACTTAATCCATCGAACATCATTTTAAGCCTGTCCGGAAATGAGTCTTTTCTCTTGCCCTCTATAGTCCCATAGCTAACTGAAGACAACTTACCCTTGATATCATCAACAACTCCAAAACCGGTTACCATTGTCCCTGGATCTATCCCTAAAACACGCATTTACATTTGAAAATTTATAATATTAGTAAAATAAGGCTACTCTTTTGTCCATCATCTCATGGTTTCGAGCCAGTTTCTTTCCTCAACAGTACAAATACATTATTAGACAAATCTTTTAAACCTGTTCTGGCAGCACCATTCCAGAAACGCCATATCATAAGAGCAATAAGGAGCAATGCGGAAACCCACTGGAAAGTACCAATGATTGAATGATTGTCCATGCTCATTGTCGGTACAATACATATTCCTGAAAGAACCAGCAGATAGTCGAAGAGATAACCGGATATCAGAGCACCTGCAATAATACATGCCAGATAAATACGAACAAATCTACCACCAAATTGTTTAGTCAACATGGTAATAGTGGTAACATTAGTTGCCGGGCCAGCTAAAAGAAAGACCATGGCCGCGCCAGGACTAATTCCCTTAACTATGAGAGCCGCTGCAATAGGTGTACTGGCAGACGCACACATATAAAGAGGAACACTCGCTGCCAGCATGATCAACATGGGAATTATACCCTTTTCCAGCCCATACATTGCAAGATTATCAGGAAAAGCAATTATGATTAAACTTGCCAATAATAGTCCAACTAATAGTGAAAATACGATTTCATCTGCCATTTTTTTAAAGGCATAATTCCATATTCTCTTAAAGCATTGAAATATCCCCACATAACCTTCATCATCAAAACACTTCTCTCCATGGTCGTGACAACCGGAATCTTTTTTTTCTCCAACATTATTTTTATCATTATCCTTGAGCAGGCAGACAGCAAAAAAACCTGCCAACAATGCAGAGAAGAAACTAGCTATTGGCCGTGCAATTGCCATAAACGGCCCCAATAATCCCCACGTTATCATAATTGAATCAGTCCCGGACTCCGGAGTAGTAATCAGAAATGACATTATTGATGGCTTGCTAGCGCCTTTGCGATGGAGTTCAATAGAGACAGGAACGACAGCACAGCTGCATATCGGAAGCGGAATACCAATAGCCGCAGATGTGATGACACTTAACAATCCTTTACCGCCCATAAGACGCTGAATCATATATCGTGGAATAAAAACATGAATCATTCCTGCCAACAGCAACCCTATTAACATGAATGGCGCTAAGAGTTGGAATATTTCCCACATACTACAAAAAAACAGTTTAAATAATTCCATGCCTGGTATGTTTAATTAGAAAGTGACTAAATAAAATATTTTCCGAGCCACATTAAAGACAAGCCCAATGCCAGACTAAACAAATTATAGAATTTTCGAGGGTGGTGCTGATGGACAAAAGGCAAAAGATCACTGCTGGCAATATATAAGAAAGTCCCGGAAGATATCCCAATTGCCCAGGCAATTACATTCTCATGCAGGTTTTTTAAAACGAAGAAAGAGATGAGTGCTCCTATAGGTGTAGTAAATGCAAAGATCAAAACCAGTTTTATTATTTTTGCTTTTTTGTATCCTCCATGCATAAGAATACCGGTAAGAGAGAGTGCGGAAGGAAATTTGTGAACGACAATTGCCAGAAATATTATTATACCAATATCTTTTGTAAGAAATCCGGCGCCCATTGACATGCCTTCTATCAGACTATGGAATGAAATGCCTAAAAATGCAGAGAGCCCTATTGTGTGAACGTCACACACATCCTCTTCGCAAGAATGCACCATTACAAATTTTTCGAGTATATAAATAATAAAAAAACCGATCAATATCGGTATGCCGACACTGCTACCGAGAGGCTTTGTGATTTCCGGTAACATATAAAAAAAACAACTTCCAAACAGAACTCCCACACCAAAACTGACTATCAGCCTGATATTATTTTTGGACCAGCTCCTCACCAGAGGGAACAGCCCCCCGATAGCTGAAATAACAAATATAAGTAATAGATACCCGAGAAACGTAATCATAATATAATATAATTAAAGTATAGAATACAGAAACAGACTTAGAAATGCATTTTTATTAAATTAGGATTATTCCTATTTGGCACTCATGGAATATTAATTAAGAGTATAATAAATGCATATTTCCTACGAAATGTCAATATTTAAGAACATTCAAAATATACCTTCAACAAATTCTGACCTTTTGGTATACTCCATGCCATTGTCTATGAGATTATTTCAACATATTACTTAATCTGTAATTTTTGTCTAAAAAATGGCTACAGCAAACCTCAGTACTGATCTGTGCGGGATAAAAATGTCAAACCCGACTGTTCTTCCATCAGGATTTCTCGGCACATCCAAATCCCTGCTGGAACGGGTTGCAGAGAGTGGAGTTGGCGCAGCCACTATCAAATCGGTTAGTTTTGAAGCAAGAGAGGGACACAAGAACCCAACTGTTATTCCATTTGAAGGAGGCATGTTGAATGCCGTCGGGTATTCAAACCCCGGTGCAGAAGAGACAGCCAGGGAATTCTCAAACTTAAATGAAGTGTCAATACCCGTAATTGCAAGTATTATCGGCACAGAACCAGACGACTTCGTACGTGTTGTGGATAAACTGTCAGGTAATGAGTTTTCGGCCATCGAACTTCCGCTTTCGTGTCCTCACACACCCGGATTCGGGCTCCTGGCCGGCCAGGGAACTCCCGAAAGCACAGGCAAGATTGTTGCCGCCGTCAGAAATGCCAGCAAGCTGCCTATATTTGTAAAACTATCACCTAACATACCTGAAATAGGCAACTTAGCGAAAGCGGCTGAGAATGCCGGTGCCGATGCCATAACAGCCGTAAATACACTCGGTCCGGGTATGATAATTAACATAGAAGCACGTAAACCGGTACTCTCATACAAGGTTGGAGGAGTCTCTGGACAGGCCCTGAGACCTGTTGCAACACGATGTGTATATGACATATACGAATCAGTTAAAATCCCTATAATCGGTACTGGAGGAGTTTCTACAGGCCGCCATGCTATTGAGATGATAATGGCTGGTGCAACCGCTATTGGAGTTGGAACCGGAATATATGAAAGGGGAATAGACGTCTTCAGTAAAATCTGCCTGGAAATGGAAAAATGGATGTCTGAAAACAGCTATAATTCTATACATGAAATGATTGGAATTGCCCATGAATGAATTTTCTTCTTTTGATCAACCGGTAATGATGAAGATTGATAAGATCATTGATGAGTCTAATGGGACAAAGTCCTTTATGTTCAGACACAAGCTTGATTACAAACCTGGGCAATTTGTTATGGTCTGGCTGCCTGGCGTTGATGAGAAACCTCTTGCAGTATCATATCTAAGCGATGACTTCTTCGGAATTACCGTACTTGAAAGAGGCAAATTTACAAAGCTCCTGCACACGATGGTGCCGGGAGATCAGCTTGGTATTCGAGGACCTTTCGGTCATGGATACAGTTTCCCAGATAATATTAAGAACGGGAAAGGGAGTGTCTGTGTAATAGGAGGCGGCTGCGGAATGGCTTCTGTAACTGTTCTTATTGAAAGGCTACAGGAAAACAATCCCACAATTCTCATGGGAGCATCCACCAGTACATCATTGTTCTTCAAAAATCGTTATAAGGACATTACACTCTTTACAGACGATGGAAGTGAAGGCATTAAAGGATACCCAACAGACGTTCTTGAGGAGCTGCACAATAAAAATGGATACGATATTATATACACATGCGGCCCGGAAATCATGATGTCCAAAGTATTTGACTTCTGTAAAAAACATGATATACAATTCGAGGCGTCACTGGAAAGATATATGAAATGCGGTATAGGTGTCTGTGGTCAATGTGTATGCGATGGCCAGATGGTTTGCAAGGATGGACCTGTCTTCAATCTACAGGCACTCAGCAATATGAATGATTTTGGAAAGTACTCACTTCTTAAGAGCGGCAAGAGGGTCTCGCTCAGTGAATATGCTGACTGGAGAAGCTGTTAAACAGATTCAATTGTTCTGTGTCAGTTCAATCAATTTTTCTAAGGAAGCTTTAGCTTTCCCGGAGTCGATAGATTCTGCAGCGAGACGCACTCCATCCTTCAGGTTTTCTACACCTCCTCCGGCAACAATTGCAGCAGATGCGTTTAATAGAACAATATCTCTTTTTGGACTGACCGCCCCATCCAATACAGCACTGATTGCACTCGCGCTATCCTCAGGTGAATCTACAATGAAATCATTCATCTCTGCCTTTGGGATATTGAAGCTATCGTGTGTAATAAAATAGCTCTTAATTTTTCCATCCTTCAATTCACATACTTTTGTTTTGTCTGTTGTAGTGATTTCATCCATGCCATCATATCCATATACCACAAATGCATGCTCTGTGTTAAGCTTTTTCAGTACCTTTGCCACAATATCAGTTAACTTTGCATCATATACCCCTATGACCTGCCTTGTTGCCCTTGCTGGGTTAGTTAATGGGCCTAAGATATTAAATATGGTCTTTATTCCTATTTCACGTCTTGGACCTACGGCATGTTTCATTGAACTGTGTAAAAGCGGTGCCATAAGAAAACCGATATTCGCTTTCTGAATACACTCCTCGACAACTTTTGTATTGGCATCAATATTAACTCCCAACAACTTAAGCACATCAGCGCTTCCGCATTTACTTGAAGATGATTTGTTACCATGTTTTGCAACCTTCAGCCCTGCACCTGCAACAACAAATGCGGCGCACGTCGATATGTTAAATGTACATTTTGCATCTCCACCGGTACCGCAAGTATCTACTACTAAACTTTTACCTACATTGATATGAGTTGCCTTCTCTCTCATGATACTTACACAACCGGCAATCTCATCAACAGTTTCACCCTTCATTCGTAACGCAGTAGCAAAGGAGGCAATCTGCACTTCCGTGGCAACGCCTTCCATTATTTCCTTCATTACAGTCTTGCTCTCTTCAAAGGAGAGGTCTCCACCTTCTACGATTCTTTCTATCATCTCTTTTATCATGACGGTGATTATTGCAGAAATGATCAAGGGTGTCAAGAATTAGGAACCCGGGTAATTTCCATATATTGACATAAGCGTTTAAAAGCTTAAAATCAAACATTATGAGGAATGCACAAAGGAGAGTAGTAACAAAACAGACTATTCAATACGCTTACCATTTATTAAAATCATGCGAATTGTGTCCGAGGGTATGTAAGGTTAATCGTTTGAATGGCGGAAAGGGATTCTGCGGTATTGGAGCAAAGGCGGTTGTCTCTTCAGCAGGCCCACATTATGGAGAAGAATCAGTACTGGTTGGTAGCGGAGGTTCAGGGACAATATTCTTTGCAGGATGTAACCTTGGTTGTGTTTTCTGCCAGAACTACGATATCAGTCAGCTGAGACATGGGAATGCGGTAGAAATAACAGATGTGGTAAGTATGATGATGCAGTTACAAACACGAGGATGTGTAAATATTAATTTTGTTACTCCAACACACGTGGTACCTCATGTTATTGAATCTGTTTTTTTGGCAAGGGAAAGAGGACTTACAATTCCCGTCGTTTATAATTGCGGTGGTTATGAATCTATTGAATCATTACAGCTTCTGGAAGGAACAATTGATATCTACATGCCTGATGCCAAGTATTTAAATCATGACTCCTCCAAGGAGTATTCATCTGCGCACGACTATCCTGATGTAATGAAATTGGCCTTGCTGGAAATGCATAGACAGGTTGGAGACCTGGAGGTAAAGGATGGTGTTGCGGCTCGAGGGTTGCTGGTACGTCATCTTGTAATGCCAGAAAATGTTACGGGTAGTAAAGAGATAATTGATTTTATTGTAAACGAAATCTCTGGGAATACATTTGTAAATGTTATGGAACAGTACAGGCCTACATTAAATGCTCACAATTTTCCTGAAATTAACAGACCGGTAACTCGGCAGGAATTCAGCAATGTTTACGAATATGCAAAGAGCCAGGGGTTGAGACTGGCAACCTGAAAGTTGCTGTACATACCACATCTTACAAACCCCGGGATGAGATGCTCTGTTTCGCTTAAACGTCCCTTACTTTGTCACATCAGTATTTTGAGAGGAAGGGTTCTTACTCTTTTCAGCTTCTGCCTTTGCCTTGTCCAGCAGCCTTTGTCTTCTCTTTTCATCTTCGACCATCATCTGATCATCCAGTTCCTCAGTAAGTTTCTGTGGATCTATAGTAAGATCTTCATTTACACTATCCATAGGAGTTGCCTGAAATTTTGTTGTATATCTCTGAACCTCACAACCTGATGAAATTAATGCTGTTACACATGCAACGGCAACAATGCAAAATAAATATTTAAATTTTGTCACGACTCCCCTCCCTCTTATGAATTATTCCCAATAACATTTTTAACTTTTTCTGTATCCGGATTATGAATTACTCCTCTTTCTGTAATAATAGCTCTTATATTTGCTGCCGGTGTAACGTCAAATGCAGGATTAAACACCTTAATGCCATCCGGAGCAATCTTATGCCCGGCAATAGTAGTAACTTCATCCGGATCTCTTTCCTCTATAGGTATTTCATCACCTGAAGCAATAGTCAGATCGAAAGTAGAAGCTGGTGCTGCAACATAGAATGGCACACCGTGTTCCTTTGCTATAATAGAGAGGCCGTACGTACCTATTTTATTCGCGGCATCACCATTTGAGGCAATTCTATCAGCACCCACAATAACACAGTCCACCTTCTTGCTTTTCATAGTATGAGCCGACATATTATCACAAATCAACGTTACATCAATACCGGCATTTTTCAGTTCCCAGACTGTCAGCCTTGATCCCTGCAGTAAAGGGCGTGTCTCATCTGCATACACACTTATTTTCTTCCCTTTATCCGCTGCCGCAAACATTACCGCCAGAGCTGTTCCAAAATCTCCGGTAGCTAATCCACCTGCATTACAGTGAGTTATTACACAACTACCCTCTTCTAATAAAGCTTCACCATTTTCACCTATCTTTCGGCATATAGCTTTATCCTC
>ENA-OREN01001207-OREN01001207.1-marine-metagenome-genome-assembly--contig:-NODE-1207-length-31476-cov-7.939552_pt1 | contig 31476 bp, 29 predicted proteins | sample MGYA00248624_ERZ508555 | MGnify/ENA primary metagenome ERZ508555 (study PRJEB26222, sample SAMN06267773) | marine metagenome | isolation source: Saanich Inlet, British Columbia, Canada | place...
CAATATTATATATACAGAGTATATCATGCTAGGGTTTATTTAAAAGTTTCTTTTAAAGACGATAAGGGCATTTATCAAAAGCTAAGTTCGTTTTAACATTGCTTACGCTTTGTATCCATCTGGATTTTGTGACTGCCAACGCCAAGTATCTTCACACATCTCATCTAACCCGTACTCAGCTGTCCAGCCAAGTTTCTCTGCTGCATAAGTAGGATCAGCATAACAAGTAGTAATATCACCAGGTCTTCTACCGACAATTTGATAAGGTACGCCTTTGCCTGAAGCCTTCTCAAAAGCTTTAACCATATCAAGTACGGAATATCCATTGCCTGTGCCTAAATTCACTGTCAATACTTGCGGCTTATTTTCTAATGCTTGTAATGCCTTAACATGGCCTTTAGCTAAATCTACCACATGTATATAATCACGCACACCCGTACCATCAGGTGTATTGTAATCACCGCCAAACACACTGAGCCTTTCTAACTTACCAACCGCCACTTGTGAAATATACGGTATTAAATTATTAGGAATATCATTTGGATCTTCGCCTATTAATCCACTCTTATGTGCGCCTACAGGGTTAAAGTATCTAAGCAATGCTATATGCCAACTATCATCTGCAGTAAACACATCTTGCAAGAACTCTTCAATCATTAACTTTGATCGACCATAAGGATTGGTTGCTGACAAAGGGAAATCTTCCTTAATAGGTACGGTATGTGGATCACCATACACTGTAGCAGATGAGCTAAACACAAATGTCTTACAGTCAAACTCATGCATCACTTCAACTAAGACAAAAGTACCGCCTACATTGGTATCATAATATTCAATAGGCTTCACTACTGATTCACCTACTGCCTTTAACCCTGCAAAGTGAATCACTCCGTCAATTGAATGTTTCTGAAAAACTTCTATCAATGAAGCCTTATCTCGAACATCTACTTTATAAAAGGGAATGTCACTATCGGCTAACTTCTCAACACGTTTTAATGACTCTAATGAAGAATTACACAAGTTATCAACAACAATCACTTCGTAGCCTGCTTTGATTAACTCTATACAAGTATGCGAACCAATATAACCTGCACCACCTGTTACTAAAATTTTCATACTGTTTTCTCTTCCAAATTTAACATTTACAATTAACCATTATTATTAGCTTTGCTAGTGACTCACACTGTCGCACTTCACGACCTTTAAGAAAGTCATCCACAATATTTTTATATCAAACCAAAAGGATTGACGATTTAAATACTCTACATCTAACGCCACTTTATCAGGGATTAACAATTCATCTCTACCATTAACCTGTGCCCAGCCAGTAATACCAGGTAATAATTTATGCACGCCCTTTTCTTTGCGTAAATCAATTAAATCTTCTTGATTAAATAAAGCAGGTCGCGGCCCTACAAAGCTCATATCCCCTTTTAATACTGAGAATAACTGAGGAAGTTCATCTAAACTAGAACGACGCAAAAAACTACCAATAGGAGATAAATACGCATCTGGATTATCTAATAGGTGGGTTGCTACAGCAGGGGTGCCTGTCAACATCGATCTAAACTTTGGCATTTGAAAAATTGCATTTTTTTTTCCAACTCGAGCTGACCAATAAAAAACTGGCCCTTTTGATGTTAATCGTACAGAGAGAGCCACCAATAGCATTGGAATAAATAGCAATACAAAGAGAAAAATTCCAATAAACAAATCAAAAATTCGTTTCATTCATTTCCTTTAGTACTCTTTGAGCTTGAAATCCTAATTTTTCTAACTTCTCAGAAGAGTAACATTCATTACCTAATAACTTATCAACTTTGTATTTAATACGTGGATTTATCAAAGATATCATGTCAAATAAAAATTTTGGAACACTCCATTTTGGAATTGATTTTCCTAATACATTACACATAGCATTATAAATCTCCCGAGAAGAATGTGGAATACCGTCTGTTGCAATAAATATTTCTCCATTAGCTCGTTTGTCCTTAACAACTAGTAAAATCGCTCGCACTAAATCATCTACATGAATCATAGAGCGCCGATTCCCCGTCTCAGGCAAGGGTGGAAACCAGCCATTATTAATTGCCGACGACATTAATTGTAAATTTCCCTTAACATTTGGACCGTATACCAAAGAAGGTCGAATAATCGATACATGCATGCCAGATTTTTTACCTATTTTTAATAACCTTAGTTCTGCCTCTCGCTTAGTTTTTCCATAAACACCTTCAGGGGAGCCACCAGAATCTACTTCAGACATGCATTTTTTAGATAATACGGCGCTATTTGCTTTAGTACTACTAACAAATATAAATTTTTTAATTTTATTTTGAGTAGCAGATTCTGCCAACTTAATTGTTGCATGTACATTAACAGCATGATAAATTTTATAATTTTCAGGAAGGCTTCCTAAGTCATGGGCAATTCCAGCAAGATGAATAACAGTGTCAACATTCTTAAAAACTGCATCTGGGATATTATCCAGGTCATTAAAATCTAATATAACACAATCCAACCCTGGGACTAAATGTCTAGAAATTATACGAAAATCCTTATTTATACCATTTAATAAATTTAATAATTGTGTGCCTATAAACCCTGTGGCGCCTGTTATTAAGTACATCTTAAGTTAGCTTAATGCTTAGAGAGTATTCCGTAAACACGGCTGCTCACCTCTCTTGAGGAGTTAATTGTTTGAGATTGTTCAATGGAATTCTTGCTACACAACTCTCTTAAAGACTTATCTAATAACATTCTATTCATAGCATGCGAAAGTTGATCTACGTCATAAGGATCAAAGTACAACGCCGCGTTTCCACACGCTTCAGGCATTGCTGTCGTATTGGTTGTTATAACTGGGGCCCCACAACTCATGGCCTCTATAAGAATATGTGAAAAATTTTCAAAAGGCGAAGTAAAAACAAACATGTAACATGAACTATAAAGATCCCTCAATTCAGTTTTACTTAAATGCCCTAAAAAAATAACCTTATTAGTCAAGCCAAGTGATTCAACTAAATTCAATAGATAGTCATGATATTTAATAAATGGTGCAGAACCTGCAATCAATAGTACCAATTCATTGTTATTTTTTACACATTGAGAAAATGCTTTTATTAATGTTTCAATATTTTTGTATGGGTACAAAATAGAAACTGACAAGATAAACTTATTATGGGCATATTTTAATGCTATTTTTTCCATAATTTTGTCGCTCGGATAAAAATCAATATCCCTACCTATGTGAATCACAGAACCTTTTTTTTTATTAAAATTATGTTTATTTACAAACAACTTAAATGTGTATTCTGACATAAAAATAACATGATCAGAAGTCATTGCAGAATATTTCATCAAAATTTTATTGAGATACAACTTTAGTCTATCTTTGGTAGAAAAGCTTCTATAGAATAAATTTTCAAACGGGCCTATAGTCCCAATCCACTGAACTTTTTTAGTAAAAGATAAAATCGGAGAAATATTGCCCGGCGAGTAAAGAATAGAAACTTTATCAAACACCAATCTAAATGGCAAAATTAATTGCTGCCACAATATCCGTTTCAACAAAGAGTTGTAAATAAATTTAACATTAACAACTGATACATTGTTCTTGTTAATCTCCTTAAATAATTTTAAATTATTTAGATTTGTATATATGATGCATCTATCAAAATCGTAAACACCAATATTTTGTACAAATTGCACTATTTGAGTATTAGAGCCCCCAAGTGTTTCATACGTTAAATCTATAGCTAAAGTTTTCATTAAATTATCTAACCTTTAAGTTGAGAAATATCAAGCGTTTCAACGCCCTCCCAATTTCTATTTTTAATATCATGTGAAAGTGATACCATCTTATGCTCACTTATTAACTTATTAAATTTACTTTCTGCATTCTTAATGCCCACATAAGACTTGAAATAATTCATAAAAGACATTTTTATTCTTGGTTGATGATAATCAAAATCCCTAGGATGGAAATATGACATTTGATAATCACTATTGTCCAATAATGACTTAAGTAAAAAATACGGCAATAAGCGAAAATATCCACCTCCACACCTTGCAATCGATTGTGATAAAATTCTATCGACAGTTACAGGATATTCTCTAATATCACCAAACTCTGTCCTAATAATAAACGGCTCTATTGGTAGCCTTTTATCAACACCTCCATACCTATGATTCCCTGGAAATAATGATAAATCATACTTAATTCCTACCTCTGAAAGCACCTCCAATGCCCATAACGAACCTTGTTTAATACTAAACCCTGGAGCACGATACATGTCAACTTCTTTACCAATAGAATCAGAAATAGTGCCGATTGACTTTATAAGGTCTTGTTTAAATTGATCTTTTGTTTGTGTGTAAATTAGATTGTGTTCATATGAGTGAGTACCTATATCATGACCTTGATTTGATATATCCTGCAATAATAACGGATATTTTTTCGCCACCCAACCCAACACCATAAAAGTAGCTTTTATATTCCTTTGATCCAAAACATCCAAAATCTTATATGTGCCAGCCACAACTCTTTGCTCTTTTTTTTGCCAACTTGATGGATCACTATCATCAAAAATATGGTACCAATCTTCAAGATCAATAGTTAATATTATTGTGCTACTCATTATAAATAAAAGCCTTAGGGTGTGTCAATATATGTACTTGGTTAGCGCTGGAGAAAGAGGGTTTGTCAAGAAAGAGGGTGTTAATTTCCACGCCTTTGTTAAAAAATTAAACTTACTGTGGGATGAGTCAAATTCTTTATCGAAACTCCATATTAATGGTATCTCAACCGCTCCCCACTGCTTCTTAAATCTTTGAGGACCTGAATCTCTACTTGTCCTACCAAATGAAAATATCTTGTATTTATGATCCACTGCATAGGAAATCATGGTCCAATATAATATCATATTTGGTGCCAGGTGATTATATTTAAGTGACGTAGCAGCCCAACACACTTCAATAAAATCATGAAATCCAATCATGAAACATGAGCCAATAACTTTATCATTAAATTTAGCTGTAAATATCTTAACTTCTCCAGATGAATATGAATGGAGTAGATTATCAAATAATTCTTGTGACAAATGTGGTGAACCATGTTTATAATGCATATTTTCAGTATATATAGCATAAAAATCTTTAAGACTGCCAGACACAACAGTAACGCCATTCTTTGTAGCCTTCCTTATTTGACTTCTAAGCTTCTTGTGAAATACCGAAAACTGATCGTCGCTAGATTTTTCTAGTCTTAAGTAATATGCCACTTTTTCAGTAGAAACATACTTTGAGTAAGGCTGAAATCCCCTAATCACAAAACCGCCACTATATTTCATTGATAAAGATTCTATGATTTTGTCTATATTAATCCGCTCTAACTCAAATAATCCGCAATACCCTCCATAAGAAAAATGTGGCAATGAGATAGCTTTATTATGAAGGATCGACAAAGGAATAAAACCAATCAATATTTCATCAGAATAAACAAGTAACACTTCTGGTTTATATCCATACGTTTTATTGAGTACATGAATTAGTTCAATATTGTGAGCTATATTAACACCAGTCAAAGATCTTTTGGCAATAAGCTGAATATCCCCTTCTACAAGTATTTTTTCTGCCTGTGATAGGTCGCTATAATATGCTATATCAATATTATTCATGTCTTTCATTCGGATCAAAGTTTATTATTTCTTCCACACGGTTTTATTAATATACTCAGTATAGCTTTGTATAATTCGTACTACTTTTTCTGACACATTCTGACAGTTATAATCACTAACAAGATTCAATGTTCTGCCATGACTTCCATGTAGCTGATCTTTTAATATAGCAAGCGAAGATTTTATATTATCCAGTCCTAGTCCAGACATTATAACCGCACCTTCTTCCATCCCTTCTGGTCGTTCGTGTGCCTCTCTAATATTTAGAGCACGGAAGTTCAATATTGAAGACTCTTCAGTTATTGTTCCACTATCTGAAAGGACAACGATTGCGTTCATTTGAAGTTTTACATAATCAAAAAAACCAAGAGGTTCAATTAATTTGATGTTTTTGTTAGGATTGTAATTAATTTCAGCAAGCCTCTTCCTTGTTCTTGGATGGATAGGCATAATGACAATATTATCACCTGATAAATAATTCAAGATATCTATAATTTTAGATAAATTATACTCTGAATCAACATTTTCTTCTCGATGTGAACTTAAAAGATAGTATTTATTTGATATTAATGAGAGCCTACTAAGCACATCTGATTGCTCAATTTTTGGCATATAAAACTCTAGCACTTCCTTCATTGGACTACCAGTTTTAACGATACGATCAGGTGACAACCCCTCTCTTAAGAGGTACTCCCTAGCAATGCTACTATATGGCATATTAATATCTGATAAATGATCAACAACTTTTCTGTTTAACTCTTCCGGAACTCTTTGATCAAAACATCTGTTGCCTGCCTCCATATGAAATGTTGGGATTTTTCTCCTCTTTGCCGATAAAACTGATAATGCACTATTGGTATCACCAAGGATAAGAACCGCATCAGGCTCAATATCTTTAAGCAATTTATCTACTTTAGATAGTGTATTTGCAATAGTATCTATTGGTGTTTCTTTAGATGCCTCAAGATAATAATCTGGCTGTTTGATATCAAGTTGGTCAAAAAAAACTTGATTTAAGGTGTAATCATAATTTTGTCCAGTATGAACAAGTATGTGTTCAAAATTATTTTCAAGACTTGATATCACCCTAGAAAGTCTAATAATTTCTGGCCTTGTGCCAACAATAGTTACAACTTTTAATTTACTTTTCATCTACCACCTCTTCAAAATATGTATCCGCATCATCGGGGTCGTATAATTGGTGCGACCAAAATAATACTGTCATTTCAGAATCTCCAATATTTTCTATTTTATGTGTATGAAAAGTTGGAATATCAACATAAGATGGATGATCCCCATCCACTAAATACTCCACAACACGATTCTGGTATTTTTTTCTCAGGGAGATCCTAGCCCGCCCGCTCAACACTACAAATCTTTCAATCTTTTCGTGATGATAGTGATTTCCTCTTGTTATTCCGGGCTTAGTTGTTGAAACAAAACATTGACTCTTATTTAATGTCTTGACAGCCTCAAACAACATGCCTCTTTCGTCAGAATGCTGCTCGAAGTATACAGGATAGAAGGATTTTGGCAAATAGGACCGGTACGTATTAAACAATTCCAAATCTAAATTATTTTCAAATTTTGGTATAAGTTGTTTTCGATATAATTGATCGAACATAATTAATTTAGACATAACCTGACTAACCTTTATGGGTACGCCTTTAATCCTAACATTGCCAACAATTGATTCTCTTGCAATCTCATAAATCTGCTTAGCTAAATTTTGTGCATGTACCAAATCAAGATTTTTATCAAGAAGCAATTTTATCTTTTCTCCGTCCGAAATTTGTTGGCAAAATGTTGAAACAACGCTATTGTGGAAAGCTTTTCCATTCTCTCCGAATACATGGGGGATAATCACATTAGTAAATTTAGACCCTGTTTTTGACGACCATTGTTGAAAATTTTTCGCTGACAATATCTTAGATTGTGCGTATTCTGATGATTGGTTTATTTCAATATGAGTGGACGATGAAAAAATAATATGCGGCAACGTATTTGATGCCTCAATAGCCTCAATAAGAGAGTGATCTATATTGTTATTAGATTCGATTATTCTACTACCTCGACATTTTCCAGCTAGATGAATAATTACATCTACACCATTCACAAATTCAATTAAGGCATCTTTTGATTGAAAAGTGTTTCGATTGGCAACTTTTAATCTCTCAATATTTTGAATCTCAATAAAGGCTCTTAAATGCCATCCAATTAATCCACTTACACCAGTTATCCCTATCTTTAGATTATTCATTGTTTTTATATTTTTATTTTTGTAAAAAATTATCTAGCATTTTTCTCTATCGAATCTCGCATTATTTCCTCAATCTTTGTTATTATCTCTGATCGATCAAACATTTTTTTATAGTACTTCTTGCCATTAGCTCCCAATTTGCCCCTATCATGTTCAGACATTGAAAACAATTCAATAGCAGCATTAATTAAGCCATCAACATCCCCACTATTAACCGCAATACCTGCTCTAGACTCTTCAACAACTCTAGAAGTTTCTCCATTAATCACAGAGATTATCGGCCTGCCGCCGGCCAAATATGATTGTATCTTTCCTGGTATAGTAAGCGAATAAATATGCTCATCTTTTAATGATGCAATTAATACGCTTGAAATACTAAAGTAATAAGGCATTAAATTCAGTGGCTGACGACCAATTAAATGTACCACACACTCTAACCCATACTCCTTAACACTTCTTCTTAACCATTCATATTTAGACCCTTCTCCGATAAATAACCAATGAATATTATCGTTAATATTCAAAAGTCTCTTGGCGGCTTCGATAATACACTGAATATCTTGGCCTGCTCCAATATTACCAGCAAAGGTAATATAAAATCTTTTTTCTAATTTAACAGCGCCCTCTGAATACAGATCATCCTCATTCATATTAGAAAATATGGCTTCAGCCCATGATGGGACATAATAAATATCGTCTTTATCTACACCTGATGCAATAATTGGGCCGTAAAAACTCTTAGATTGAACTAACAACTTATCACATGAGCGATTAATAGTAGATGTGAGCTTATTAACTGTATTTCTTAATAAATTAGATTTTAATCTATTATTTACAAACGCACTATCAGGCCATAAGTCCAAAACCCAGAATAAGATAGGTTTTTTAATTAGTTTTTTTAATACTATAGCAGGTATTGCAGAAGTGACTGGAGAAACGCCAAACACAAAAATTACATCAACTTTATTTATCAACTTTAAGGGAGTTACAATACTAGAAATAATAGAAAATGAGAGGTAATTCATAAACAATCTAAAGCTACTTCCTTCGCCTCTAGTGATTACTGGAGATCTTATAATATTAACTCCATTATGCTCTTCATGCATAATCCTCCATTTATACCCCTTGTAGAGCTTTCCCTTAGGATAATTAGGTAAACTTGTAGTCACACACACTTGATGCCCTCTAGCCACCATCTCTTCTGCAAGGTCAGTTATTCTAAAATTTTCAGGCCAATAATATTGACTTACAATTAAAATATTCAAGTTGTATTTTTTCCAGATTTAGATGTTAATAATTGGCTTGAGTTCGTCACACTTTTTGATGAAAGATAAAGGTTGACCAATACTCCATATATAGAGAAAAATAGAATTATATTTGTCGATCTAAATAATGTCCCATAGTGCGCCAATGTTAACAGACCTGAATATATAGTTACAATGTAAGGAAACATGTAGGTTTTTACAACACTATCAACCTTAGCGTACATAAAGATTGGGTAAATACAAATTAGAGCTGTAAATAAAAATATAAAGATGCTTGAGTTGTACAGAATGCGAACGAGTCCTACTTCTGAGATCAATCCAAATTCTGATATTCCGAAACCCTTAACATGTCCAACAATCAATGCCAAGAACTCATCAAAGATATTAATATTGATTCGTTGAGATAGTATAACTTTCCACGCCTCATCGTTGTCAAGCCTTGTTAAGAAAGGTTGAATAATATCGTTAATTTGGAACAAATTATAGGATATAGATAAGACTAACATCGCTATAATCATCATACCAATACCAAGATACTTAACCGGCCTTTTCTGTATTTTGTAAACTGTAATTATCATTATAGAAACTAAGCCTACAATGATATTTGCAGCTGAGTAAGTTAGTAGAAGTGATATCCAAACAAGAATTAAACACAAAGATTGGAATATTGGGTGAAAAACACTACTTTTAACACTATATAAAAAAGCACTCATCATTACTAACAAACTTGCCGCTTCATGCTCCTCCCCAATAATTCCAACTGCACGATATAGGCCATTTGTATGTGTGGGAGAATGACTATCACTAGTTAACAAGTGCCTTAATGTTTCTCTAATCTCATACCCATCAGCATATACCCTTGTGTTAATTAACAAGTAATCAAATATTACGGTACAAGAAATAAAGAAAGAAATTATATAAAATACTTTTATATAGGTTTCTCTATCAACCCTACAAAAGGGAATGATAAAAAATGGGAAGATGGCATAAGTGAAAAAATAAACAATATTTCCAGTAAAAAGTATTAAATCGGTAATTAGCCAAAATGTATATGCTAATAAATTTAGATTCAATAGGGTGTTCAACTGTCGTGGCAATACACTTCTGTATTTTTGAAAAATCCAAAAAGCAGCATACAACATAAATACGCTAGATATTGTATGATATATGTACTTAGTTTCTATAAAATCACCAATCAATATCGATACAACACCCCTAAACATACTAAGAACTAGGATAATTAAAGTGATTATTTGGTAGTTTATTTTAATATTCTGCATTGCAGGTCTAGTATTTTAGACTTGTCAAATATTTTACTACAAGTTTCTGAAAAAAGATGACCATTCATCTGCCCAATCATCATCGACATCACCACAAACATCAAAAAACATTTGACGAGCCTTAAGAACTGAATCACTATCCCACCATTCCAAAGGGTTGCTCCATACGCTATTAATATGATTAGCCGCACTATTCGAATCATAAAAAATCATATTGTTGCTTTCAAGAGTTTTTATCAATTTATCGAATATTGGGGAGAATCTCCATTGCTCTTTTTTGTACAAAACTATAGTTGGTATTCCAGAAAGCATTGCCTCTAAATAAGTAGTCAAAGGATATGTACAAACAACAATTTTTGAGTTTGATAACATTTCTTCAAATGAATTGTAATTAGAAATTTTGTCACGTCCAAGATCTTTCTTGTACCTGCTCAGAGAATTAAACCAACCCTCGCCTCTATTTACCGCCCTTACCTTAACATTCTGAAAAGGGTTTTCGGCTAGCTTCCGTATAAAATCAATTTTTTGATTGTAATCGGCAATCAATGTTCCTGCACCAGAGCCTGTTTGCGCTCGATAGACATAAATTTGTTGTTCAAATGCAACAACACTTAATTCATCTCCACTATCGACATAATTTCGGTTACTGTTAACTAATTTACTGGCACTTAACCTTACATGGTTCGATTCAACTGGGTGATGCCAAACGGTCATTTTGTCTGAGATTTTCTCTTGATGTAAAAACAAACTTTTTGATTGTCTAAATGCACTACCATGTTGTGATGTAACCAGTAAGACACCAGACTCTATCATCTTGGCACACCAATGATTAAAAAAATCGTTGGATAGATGGGCATTTGCTGTGAAGACAATTGAGCCTTTACACCTAACTTTACTAATCTCATGCTCCATCTGTAAGTAGCCCTCTAAATAAGATTTAGGAATATGAGAAAACAACATTCCTTGAACAAACTCTTCAAAATCGTTTTCTGAATGGAACTTATCCAGGTTTAATGCCCTACCTTTATTTGATATATACTTTTTAAAACTAATGTTTTTTGTAAAAACAGAATGAATCCTGGGAATTTGATTTAATTTTAAAGACAATTTAATGAGTGAAAAAAAGTCGAAATATGAGCCTACAAAAATAACTTTGTAATTTACTTTCAGCAATGACAATAGACTATCAATACAATTAATTACTTTATATTTAAAAGAATATTTGGTCTCTTTGATAGAATCTAGAGGGTACTTTCCTTCATATTCTATACGATTAAAGTTAACCTTGTCGGAGTATTGAAAAGTTAAGATTTGTGAAAAAATAAAACTATTCCAAATATGACTATTGGCTTGAGTCTGATAGTAAGAAAAATTATTTGGTATGAATTTATTGTCATCAAAAACAAATAAATCATATTCCCACAATCTTTTTGAATCAAGGGCAACCCTTAACGTTTCCCATCTATCGTAAACTGTTGGAACAAATGTTAAAAGCCATGGTCCTAATACAATTCTCCAATATTTAACCGAATAATTGACATTGTGATATTTATTCAATAAGTTTGACAAAGGTAATAACAGCCTCTCATTTAAACTATCTAAATACGCGAAGTCTTTATCATATTTTTGACTATCAACCCAGTGGTGTTTTTGAATAAAATATGTATCGTTTCCTATATTCACATTACTTGCATTTTGCAAGCACCAATCTCCTAATAAATATTTCTCAGATTCTTTATACTTCAAGTGCTCTATATAATTAAAGCTAGTCGCTATTAATACACTTGTTTTAATTTTAGGCATTCAACATATTTTTAATAAAAAATTAAAGTAATATTTTTTTTACTGAATCAATCACCAGTGTAGTGTTTTTTTCACTTAAATCTTGATAAACTGGAAGGCTAACTGCTTCTTTATAATACAGCTCCGACTCTGGAAAATCGCCTTTTTTAAAACCAAATTTACGATAAAAAGGGTGTAAATGTATTGGAATATAATTTAAATTTACACCAATCTTAAGGCCCCTCATCTCCTTAAAAAATTTATTGCGTATATTTTTATTGGACTGTTTAGAATCTAGACGGACTACATACAAATGTCTAGCAGATAAACAGTTTTGACCTTGACTTTGTATGTTTATATTTAACGAGATATTATCAAAATTTTGATCATATCTATGTGAAATTTTATTTCTTTTTAAAATAAAACTATCTAACCTCTCAAGTTGACTCATTCCAAGTGCAGCCTGAAAATCTGTCATTCTGTAATTGTAACCTAAATCAATTTGTTCATAATACCAAGGGTCTTCTGACTGATGTGTCATTTGATTGGGATTTCTGGTTGTCCCGTGACTGCTTAGAAGTTTCATTTTTCTATAAACCTCTTCGCTGTTAGTTACGACCGCCCCACCCTCTCCAGTAGTAATCGACTTTATCGCATGAAAACTAAATACTGTAGCATCGCTATAAATACATGAACCAATTTTTCTATTTTCATACTCACCTCCCAATGCATGACATGCATCTTCAATAACCTTGAACTTATACTTATACGCAAGTTTTTTTATAGCCCGCATATCGCAAGATAGACCAGCAAGATGAACAAAAACTACAATTTTAGGTAGTACGCCACGAGCTTCAGCCCATTCTAATTTAGCTTTGAACGCGCTTATACTTATATTCCATGTATGCGGATCTATATCAACAAAATCTATCTTCGCCCCACAATACAAACCACAATTTGCAGAAGCGACAAATGTAATTGGAGATGTCCATAGCCAATCTCCTTTAGTTAATCCCAAAGCTAAACATGCAATATGTAAAGCTGAGGTTCCGCTGTTTACTACTGTCGAATATATCGACCCAGTATAATCACATAATTTTTGTTCAAATCTTTCAACCAACGCCCCTTGCGTTAAATAATCAGACTTAAGAACTTCGACAACCGCTTTTATATCATTATCTGATATAGATTGTCGACTATATGACAACATTATAATTCAGCCCATTTATCATACTCCTGAATTTCTTCAACTGTTAAATAGTGGCTGTTGGTTCCGGAATCATACTCAAAATTCCTAGCTACTTTTTTACCAATTTCACCTAATGGATTTTTTTCAAAAACAACATCAGAATCAGTAAATTTAATGGCTGGCTTAATAACATAATAACCATCAAATTCTATATTCAAATGAGCGTCATCCTTAGGGCACATTACCTCATGAATTTTCTCACCGGGCCTAATGCCAATAATTTTTTGTTTTATATCTTCAGAAAGTGAGGTTGCTAAATCAACAATTTTAACCGAAGGTAATTTAGGTATAAATATCTCCCCGCCTTGCATACGTTCAAAATTCTTTAAGACAAAATCTACTCCTTGTTTTAAAGTTATCCAAAACCTAGTCATCTCAACATCTGTAATTGGCAGATACTCCCCATTTGATTCAATAATTTCTTTAAAAAAAGGAACTACAGATCCCCTTGAGCCAACTACATTCCCATATCTTACAACTGAAAATCTTGTTCTTAACAATCCAGTCATATTGTTAGCTGCTACAAATAACTTATCAGAAGCAAGTTTAGTGGCGCCATATAAATTGATTGGATTGGCTGCCTTATCAGTCGATAAAGCTATTACTTTTTTAACATTATTACTTATAGCTGCGTTAATAATATTTTCTGCTCCGTGAATATTTGTTTTAATGCACTCCATTGGATTATATTCAGCCGTCGGAACCTGCTTAATGGCAGCAGCATGAATTACATAATCAACATCCCGCATCGCCTCTTTTAAGCGGTCGCCATCACGAACATCGCCTATAAAATATCTCATACATGGGTGATTGAATTTTTGCTGCATTTCAAATTGCTTTAATTCGTCTCGGGAATATATAATTATTCTACGTGGTTTATAATTATCCAGCAGTGTCTGAATATATTTTTTTCCGAACGATCCTGTGCCGCCTGTAATTAATATTGAACTATTGTTAAACATAACTGTATTTTCTCCTAGATTGTATAAAAAAATTAACCTTTTAAAATGATTTTTAACATTACCTTATGACTTAAAGGTAAAAATGTCATAAGGTAAAAAAAGAAATATTTTTTCTTAACTTTTGTAGAGGTAAGGATTCTTGCCCTTGCCTTTGTTATTTTACCTTGCTGAATAAGAGAAAGAGCCTCATAAAAGTTTGTTAAAGTCAAAGCTTTCTGAATATATTCTTCATCCTTCTCTAAAGGGTGCATTGTTTCCTGTATTTTCCTCAATGTATACCTTGTTTCTTTTGCCATGACGTCTATTGAGGCATTAGTTAAAGAGGCGCCATATTTTCTATACTTTACCAATTTATCACCTACAGAAAGCATGCAATGATTTAATGCAATTTTCATAAATAAATCATAATCCGGAGAGTACGATAAATTTTCATCAAATGTGAAGTTTTCTAATTGAATAACTGACGATCTTAGCATTACAGTCTGCATATTAATTTCATAATTAATCAACAGTTTTTTAAAAAAAAAACCTTTCTTATTAAGAACATTGTGAGATCCTGTAACTTTAGAGTTCTCATTTATAATCCAAGCACTTCCATAAGTTAACATTACATCTGTATTGCTATCCATGATCAAGACTTGTTTTTCAAGTTTGTCTTGCATGTACATATCGTCACAATCTAAAAATGCGATATACTTGCCCTTTGCTTCTGCTAATGCATTTTTTCTAGCCTCGCCTAATAGTGTAGTTTTGTCAGAACAAAAATACTTAAGCTTTTCATCATAGGAATTTGCAATCAATGAACTTTTGTCTTTCGAGGCGTTATCCCAAAATATAATTTCCCAATCCAAAAAAGTCTGATCATAAACAGAATTAATTGCTCTACTTAAGAACTGATCGGAATTATAACAGTTCATTATGATGCTTACAACCGGCCTCTTTATCTTCTCATTCATCCGAACCATTTTTTGCAACTCTTTAATAAATTGTCAATATCATGTTGGATATCTAATTTGATCAAAAATCCAGTATCTATTATTTTCTTATTTGAAATTTGAAATATTGGTTTATTTTTTAAGACGCTAGAACTAGAATCATCAGAAAAACTAATTAGCGGTTGAGTTTTTAATATTTTATTGCAACGTGTCGCAATAAGGTTGACTAAACTCTCGAGTGTCGATGTGTTATTGCTAGAAACATTGAATATTTCACCCTTAAATAAATTTTGATTTATTGCATGCAACACCAAATCAGAAATAACCGAAATAGATATAAAATCTCTTTCACTATTTCGACTGGTTTTTAAATTTAATGTACCTTGAGCAACAGCCTGTCTACACAAATTATTAGTTACCAACCCCCAACAATTGACATCTTTAACCATGGGAGGGCCAACAACATTTGATAATCGAAATATAACACTAGAAATAACCCCCCTAGCATGTGCTTCTAACACATAATCTTCTGCCAATCTGTGTGTTATTGCATATGAGTTTATTGGCACAGGCAGGGTATACTCGTCAATATGCCCTTTTAAAGAGTTACCATAAACATGGATTGTTGAAAAGTAGATAAAATTTGAAACGCTATTGCTCTCAGCTGCTTTCAATAAATTTAACACTCCAACTCCATTTATCATTAAAGCACGCTTCTGATCTGAATTAGACTCTATGGCATTTAAGGCGGCAAGATGTATAATGTGAGAAACTCCATTGCATGCTAAATTTAAACTTTCAATGGACATTAAATCTATTTCAACCACCTCGTAGGGTAGTTTATCAACTTCTGGCAATAACGATATCTTTCTGCTAGTTGCCACTCTAACCTTTAGCCCCGCCCCTACTAGAGCATCAACCATCCTGCCACCAAGATAGCCTAACCCACCCGTTACCAATATCATTCAGTCACTCTTTACCCATGGAGCCTGGTCTTTATCCCACATATTGCACAAATCTATTTTATCTTTCAATGTATCCATACACTTCCAGAAACCTTCATGTTTGAATGCGGCCAGCTGATTTTCATTTGATAAATTTTTCAGTGGCTCTTGCTCAAAAGTTGTAGTGTCTCCATCGATATAACTTAGCACCTTGCTACTGCAAACAAAGTAACCGCCATTTATCCAGGTACCGTCGCCCTTTGGCTTTTCTTGAAATGATGAAATTAAATTATTACTTGCAATTTCTAACGCCCCATATCTGCCATCAGGCTGGACTGCAGTCATAGTAATATACTTTCCGTGACTATAATGAAAGTCAACTAATTTAGATATGTCAACATCAGATAGGCCGTCTCCATAAGTCAAAAGAAAATCATTATTACCAATGTAGTCTCTAGCTCGTTTAATACGGCCGCCAGTTAGGGTGTTTAATCCTGTTTCTAACAAGGTTACTTTCCATGATTCACATTCATTCTGATGCACTTCTATGCTGTTCTTAGCCAAATCTATGGTCACATCACTGTTATGCAAAAAATAATTTGAAAAGAACTCCTTAATAACGTAACCTTTATAACCTAATAATATAATAAACTCATTAAATCCGTAACTAGAATAAGTTTTCATAATATGCCACAGTATAGGCTTTCCACCTATCTCCACCATAGGCTTAGGCTTAATATCAGTTTCTTCACTAAGTCTAGTACCAAAACCACCTGCTAAAATTACAACTTTCATTTATCACCTCTCCAATTAAAATCAATCTGTTCAATAGTCTTTTTGTCAACTTCAAGTGGGTCATGAATGATATTTGCCAGATTTAGCAATATTGACCCTCCAGAATACAGCCCTTGAAACCCTAGCCACACCATTGGCGGCACTGTCAACCTACAATAATTATCTCTTGATATTACAACTTCTTGAAAGTGACTATTTGACGCCTCTCTATCATCAAACAAAATAAATCTTATTTCGCCTACTGGCACTAATAAATTAAGTGTCATTTTTTTATGGCGTTTCCAGGCCTTAATAGCGCCATAACCTATCTGGGAGAAATATGCTTCACCAAAACCAGCGTATCCAGCACTAGATTTTGTCATTGCATGCATTACATTACCCCCTGGTACATCAATAACACTTAAAGGTGTAATAATTACATCTTCAATCATTGTTGGTTTAATCTAGACATCTTAGTGTATGACTCAATCTGGTCAATTGTAAAGTTATACATTGATTTTCCTTTATTTTGATAGTACTCTTTGTACCATTCTACTGTCATCCCTACTGTTTCTTCAAACCCTAAAGCAGATTTCCAATTTAAATCAAATAAAGCTTTATCGCAATTAAGTTTCAACAATCCTGCTTCATGCACATGTTTCTCGCTATTCGAAATATCTCTCCATTTAATTTTATCCCAATGCTTTGACATCTCATTGATTAACTCACTTACAGGATAAGTTTGATTAGATGATGGTCCAAAATTATAAGCTTCACCATGACATTCATTGCTCATTGCTAGATTTTTTGCCAAAGAAAGGTAGCCACTTAAAGGTTCAAGAACATGCTGCCATGGCCTTGTAGCAGATGGGCTACGTATATCAACAGTTTCTCCAGTAGCCCATGCTTTCATGCAATCGGGGACAATTCGATCAATCGCCCAATCACCGCCGCCAATCACATTGCCTGCACGAGTAATGCCAATTCTAACATTTGAATCTGGACTATTAAAGAATGACTCTATATAGCAACGGATGGCAAGTTCAGCCATCCCTTTAGAAGAGCTGTAAGGATCTTTACCACCCAAACGATCAGTCTCACGATATCCCCACACCCACTCCACGTTGTCATAAGCCTTATCGCTAGTAATCATAACAGCAACTACTTTTTTATCAAGCCCTCTCAATGCATCTAACACATTAGCAGAGCCAATAGCATTAATGCTCATTGTTTCCAAGGGATTTTCATAAGAAGGCCTTACGAGAGCTTGGGCTGCTAAATGAAATACAAAGTCAGGCTGAACCCTTTCAATTAAACTTTTAATAGCGCCTTCATCTCTAATATCAAACCTATAATCATCAACTACTTTTGATATTTCTGATACTAAAAAATTAGATGGGCTACCAACTATATTATTAGATACACCAACCACCTTGGCACCAAGATGCGTCAACCATATCGACAGCCAACTCCCTTTAAAACCAGTGTGACCAGTAATTAATATTTTCTTATTTTTAAAAATTTCCATAACATATTCTCAATTAATAATATTTTTCCAACGATTTAATTCAGTATCTAGAAAAAAAAAGTCTAAACATTTGTTGCACTTCTTAAATTTTACTTGCTTTATACATTGTAGTTTGGAAACTAAATCATTCGATGTGTAAATATACTCAACTCCTGGAAAGCTACGCAATGGGCTCATATTAAACATCCCAGGGCTTACCATGATTAGAGTTCGTTTTCCAGATAAATACGTATCAACTGCTGCTGCTGTAGAACAACTAGAAAATGCAATGTCGTACTTATCCACCAATGAGTCTAATGAGTTGTGTGTAATTTCCATCTTTAAATCATGATTCTTGTACTTGCTAATATTTATCTCGTTTGCCGGATGTGGTTTAAAGATAATTTCCAAAAAAACTGACAACTTGTCAGATACATTAAAGAGGAGTTGTAATTGCCTATCTGTAACTTCGGAAAGATAATCTCCAAGTACTAATAATCGGGTCTTATTACTATTTGATAAGGTGGTTTTTAAGGTATTTACATTATTTAAATATAAATACCTTAATGCTTCAACATAAATGATTTTTTCTCTAGGGAACTTTCCGGCTATATACATCTCTGATGCTGCATTTCCATTTAATGCAACTAAATCTGGCATAGGTAGCTTAAGTGGATCGCTAGAGTTATACTCTTTCAATGAAAAAAAGTGCCTAAGATCCCAATAACTGACGGCTGTATGCTGAACACCAATAATCTTCCCATGACCAGCCTTTCTCCATGCATAGATTAGGCTCCTCTCCCATGCTTGATTTTCTAGCAAGTAAAAACCTTTTTTCTGTCTTGGAAGCTGATTTAAATTATTCTCAAATAAATTTAAATAAAAACAATTTTCAATTGCTGTAGAACCGAACATTGAGCATTTCCAATCTTGTTGTAAAACATACCAGAAGTTAAAATCAAATCCAGGCATTCTAAACTGCTGCTTAACATTTCGCAATCTCCACCCGGCAAGGGCTAATTTGGAGTAGTCTAAAATAGCTTTTTTTATGATTTTCCATTTAATATCACTGTCTAGCAGAATATGCAACTGGTTTGATGCAGTGTCACTATTAAATTCGTTAACCAAAGCTTCTGCCTTCTGTACTGTTTGTGCGGCATCACTTTTGATGAAGACATGAATCCAGTTGATATTATAAGACATGCCGGTTATTAAATCATGTAATGACGCCCAATAACGAGTATAAAAAAAAAAATTTTTAATAGACTGATTGTCTAAATTGAAAAAATATGAAAAAAAAGTAATGTTGCCTATTTTTCGCTGTTTATTTATTTTTTTTCGATCTACTAATTGAGTTCTAATTGAATAACGAAATAATATAATTAACGCATGAAAAATACAAAATAGTGTAGTAAAAGTAGGCCGACTTATGCGCGGTATATTAAGTTTAATCTTATTATTAATGCAATATTGGTTGATACTTTTATAAATATCTTTATCATCTAACTCAATATCTATTTCTTTTATATTATGTTGTAGTAACAATGTATTTAAGGCCATCAGCCTAAAAACTTTATACAACCCTTTAGACTTCCATTGACTCTTTTCAATTAACAATGTCATCCACCAATAGCTAAAGTCATTCCTTATTAATAGATGATCAATAACTCTTTTACCATTAAGCTCAACACGCCCAAATCTATACAACCAATCTAAGTACGAACTACGCAAGCTTTCTGATTTAGCTTCAACTATTTTTGGAATTGAATATGCGCCATAACTTTCATCAAACGACTCCCAATAAAAAACCATATCATATCCATGGCGGTAATGATCTGGATCCTTACATATTAAAAGTGTATTTGACATTTATAATTGATTGTAATATTTACAAATAACTAATCTGCGATTAACTCTATTAAAAAACAATCTACTTGTTTCCGACCATCTTATCTGCTCCCGAATACGCATGACCTTTGTCAAAAAAAACACTTATTTTTCTCAGTAAATTACTTAACCTTTCATTTTTAATAAAATCAAAGAATGATTTTTGTTTGGACTTAGTAATAATATCGTTAAGAGACTGAATTGTTTCATCACTTAACAGCCCTATAGAGTTTGCTTGATTCAATAATACTTGGCTTAAATCAATATAACCATAAGTTAAATATATATATATTGCACGAATCACTTTTCCCTCTGTAATATTAGAAGTCTTAAGTATCGCCTCAGGGGTTTTAAAATACAATGCATCGCCAAATACGAGTTGACCTTTTTGACTTCCAGTACCCTTGCAATCTTTTCTTTTCCAAAAATATCTCTTGAGATCAAAAAGAGCAAAACCTTTGTCCATCATAAAACTATCAACATCACCAAATAAAGGCTGATCTTCATATATCTGCTCAAATTCAACCTCAATCTCTAACCCGATGCTGTTCTCAATATATTGACCACCTCCTTTTAGGATTGATAGCTCATACCCCTGCGTGTCAATTTTTATAAAATCAACGATTTCTATGTTATTCATTTTTAATTGGTGGCTCAAAGTATCAGCATTTACCTCGATTTTTTTAACTATTTCAAACCTTGAACTCTCTGGAAACAAATTTAAAAAATCAAAATTCGGTGTATAAACTGAGGATACCATTTGTTTTGCACATAAGTTAAATTCTAACTTTTTTGGTTTATCAGATAAAGCAGAATTTAATACAATTAAATTATTATCACTAGCTAATTTTAAATTCTCGTACTCTCTAGGGTCTGGTTCAAATAATATCCCTTTAATAGGCATTCCAAGATTGTTCCATTTTGGATCAATACCTCCACTCGCGCCAATATCAATTATATGTAGTGTGTTATCAAGTCTATTTTTCATATTATATATTCTCCATCCTTATACAAATCTCTAACTCTTTCTAGATCATTTAGCGTATCCACACTAATCCCATCATCATTTACCTCAACCGAATTAATAACAACTTTATTTTCTAAAATACGTAACTGCTCTATATGCTCTATACATTCCAATTTAGTTTCTTTCATTAGTGAATATTCACGTAAGAAATCTTTGCTATATAAATACAAACCCAAACATCTATAATGAATTGAGTTATCCATATCATCTTTATTTCTTGCGTAGGGGACTGGTAATCTAGAATAATAAAGAACTTCTTTATTTTCTGATATCACCACCTTAACCACTGAATCATCCCATATAGTTTTCATATTAGTTATTTTTGAAACTGCTTGAATAAAATTAATGTGACTAAAACTACAAAGGCTATTGACGAATTCATTGATTGCACCAATATCAATACACGGCTCATCGCCTTGTATATTGACATAATAATCTGCTTTAATCTTAGTGGCCACTTCAGCAACACGTTCGGTTCCATTAGTGCATTCGCTTGACGTCATAATACATGGGATTAAATATTTTTGACAGGTGTCAAAAATTCTAATATCATCCGTAGCTACATAGTATTCATCCAAGTTAGAAGCTTCAACTCGTTTGGCTACCCAGTAAATCATAGGTTTGCCATGAATATCTTTAAGGGGCTTGCCTGGTAAACGAGAAGATTGGTAACGTGCAGGAATGACTCCTATAATTTTTTTATCCAGCACTCCAGCCACCATCAACTTTTAACACTTCTCCAGTCATATAATTAGACATACTGGATGCCAAAAATACACAAACATCTGCGATTTCTTTACTTTCTCCCCATCTACCCATCGGAGTTCTGGAGAGTGTAAAATCATATAGCTCTTTATTTTCTTGAAAGTTTTCAAAATACGACGTTTTACAAAATCCTGGCGCTAACGCGTTAATCTGAATGTTTTTCTCGGAAAACTCTACCGCTAAAGACTTTGTTAATCCAATAATAGCTGCTTTTGACATGACATAGCCCGATAAATTAGCAAATCCTAAGGTTCCAGCAATAGAAGACATGTTGATAATTTTTCCTTCATGATTTTTAATCATGTGCGGCAAAACCGCTTGACAAAAAGTAAATACGCTTTTTAAATTAACATCTAACACCTGATCTAATTCATCATTACTTATATCAAGAAAACCCTTTCTAAATCGTATTCCTGCATTATTAACGAGAACGTCAATCGTGCCAAACTTATTAACAACCTGTGACACAAACTGACTGACCACGCCAGCATCAGAAACATCCCCACAAAAAAAGAAAAACTTATCATTTTCTCCAAATTCTGCAATTAAGTCATCAACGTCTACCTGGCTTCTGGTGATCAAGGCTAATTTAGCTCCTTGAGCATAATAAGCCCTGGCGATATCTCTACCAAAGCCTTTTCCTGCACCGGTAACAATACATATTTTATTTTCCAATAACATTATTTTATTCTTTAATAACTTGTTGAAATGCTTTCAAGATAAACTCATCCGGTATGCCACTATAAACTCCAGCATGTCCTATCTCATCCACAAGAATAAATCTTAGTTGACCTTCTTTACGTTTTTTATCTTTTAACATTAATTTCATACACGAGTCAATCAAATCATTTCTTTCAAAACCAAATTCTGATGCAGAAAAAGAAATGGGCAGTTTGTATAATTGTAACAGTGCTCGCACTTTATTACTGATTACTTCAGAAGTTTTTAAATAGGATTGGGCAACGGATAATACTGCAACAATTCCCAATGATACACCCTCGCCATGTCTGAAAGTTTCTCCATTATCAGTTTGTGTGGACATTTCAATAGCATGCCCTAATGTGTGACCATAATTTAATAGCAAGCGCTTGCCACCCTCTCTAATATCATTACAGACATGGTCAACCTTAATTTCAATGGTGCGCTTCATACAATAAACCAGATAAGCTAAATCTCTTTGTAAAATTTTCTCACTGTGCTCTTCTAAATAATCTGCAAAGTTTCTATCAGAAATAACTGCACATTTAATAACTTCTGCTAGCCCGGATATATAATCTCTGTCACCCAATGAATCAATTAGATCTAAATCCATAAAATTGGCAGCAGGGTGATAATAATTGCCTACCGCATTTATAGTTTCTCGATAATTGATAGCGACCTTGCCTCCGATACTGCTATCAATCATTGCCATTAAAGTGGTAGGAACATGTATAAATGTCATACCCCGATACCAGGTGCTTGCAACAAATCCAGCAAGATCGCCAACAACACCGCCACCCAAAGCAATTAATACAGAATCCCTGGCAAAGTTTTCAGTCTCTAACTCTCCATAGATTCGCAAGGCTTCGCTAAAAGTTTTACTAATCTTTCCGCCCTTCATTGCATAGATGTGCGGTGACAACCCTTTGCTTGACAAGGAATTAAAAAGAAATTTAGCGTGCTTATCCTTAAAATAGCTATCAGTTACAATTAATACTTTTTGATTTTTAGAAAGATTAATCAAAAAAGATGCTATTTTGTCAGAAACCCCCTTGTCAATGAACACTTTGTATTCATGATTAGGTATATTAATATTAACAACCTCCATGCTTTAAATCCTTCCTTTGTCTAGCCCAGCATTAATAATAAGATCTGCCACTTCAAAATCTTCTAGACGCTCCACTTCAAAACCCTCAAAATAACCAATTTCTTTAATATAGGGCTTTACACCTATCCTGGATCGATGTTTGTTAAATAAGTCTCGAGTAAAAACATAAACTGAAGAAGATTCTACAAGAATTGGCTCAACTTCTGATAATGATGGTGTCTCAGAATTTCTTAAATAATTTAACCTTTTTCCTTTATACCAAGCAAGCTTTCTAATCGAGCTCGCCACAAAAGCAGAATCAAAATCCAAATCATGGACTTTATTAATACATGATTGTATTGTATTGGATTTTATAAAGGGATTCTTTGGGTGAATTAGCACTACAATATCGGCATCTGAAGTTAATAAAAAACTTTCTATAACGTCTTCAATTGAGGTTTTATTTGAATCAAGACTCTTATTACGTTGTAAAAAACTAAATTGAAGATTTTTATCAACATGATTTAATATCGTATTATTAGATGAAAAAATAACAACATCTTGAATTTGGCTAACTTTATTAAGTGTTTTTATTGTTCTGCTAACAAGCGACTCTCCTCCCAACGTAGCAATACTTCTCTCCTTCATACTATCTTTAGTAGAATAATAATTATCCCAATATGGGATGAGTGCAACAATTCTCATATATTACAACCTTTTTTAAAAACCATTAAATACTTAACTCTTTATAATTACCCGTCCAACTAATTATTCCATTGGAAATTTTTACAATCAAATTACAGTTTTTGAGAGTGGACAATCTATGGGCTATTATCACAACAGTAGGAGCGTTGTTAATATTGTTAACTGTGCTCATAATTTTCTCTTCAGTATCAGAGTCTAAGGCACTAGTTGCTTCATCTAATATTATAATTTCAGCACCCTTATATAAGGCTCTCGCTATGCCAATACGCTGCCTTTGACCACCACTTAATTTAGTGCCACGCTCTCCGATAACTGTATCATACCCATCCGGCAAAGAATTGACAAAATCTAGAAGTTGGGCTTGAGCACAAGCCTCTTTAATCTTGTACGCATCTATTTTGTCAGTAGAAACACCGAATGCTATGTTTTCTTTAATTGTGATATCTGATAAAAAAATATCTTGTGGGACGTGTACTAGTTGCCTTTGCCAATTAACTTTATTGTATTGACTTTCAACTATTGACTTTCCGTCCACTATTATATCTCCACTAGTGGGTTCTAATAAACCTAGAAATAAGTCGACTAGCGTACTCTTTCCACTCCCAGTCTCACCTATAATGCCAATAGTCTGGCCCTTATAAATAGTTAAATCAATGCCATTAATCACTTTAGATTTTGCATCTTCATAACCAAAATAAATATCCTTTAAAATTACCTTATCAGAAAATCTTTCAACAGGTGTGTCAATATTTAGCGCATTCTCCTCCTTAAGGTTAAGTATCTCTAAAACATCAAAAATAATCATTTTACTACCCGAGACTACCGACCAATTTCCATATACTTGCTGCAGCAAAGGCAGCATCTTCTGAGCCCCTAATGCTAAGGCTGCAAGCACTGGAAGAACTAAGGTTAAATCTTGTTTTTTAGATGCATAAAACAATATCAATAATGCGACTAACACCATTCCTAATGTCTCCATTAAAAATCTGGGGGACTGGCTAATAACTGAATTACTTGTATTTGCATTTTTCAAACTTCTGATAGATTTTGTATAAATATCCACAAATACAGCTTGCAATTTATCAAGTAATATATCACGCATTGCCCCTAAACTCTCTTGCAACACTTTAACTATATTGTTCTGCTCCTTAGATATGCATTTACTATTGTAGAACAGCTTCTTTCGAACGATTATTCCAATTATCGCATATACAACACCAAACCCAACTATTGCAATACTAGCAATAGATTTATCTATAAATAACAGTGTTACTAATAAAAACATAAGCATCATCAGTGATGTAATTGATGTTACAAGAGACATCAAAACAGAAGTCGCGATTCCAATTTTCTGAGTTATGCCACTAATAGTTGAGCTGCTGTTTTGGGATGCGTAAACATAGAATGGCTGATTTAAGTATTTTTGATATGCGCATATACCAATATCCGTACTTATGGCATTTACTAATTTAACACTGAACCATAGTAGTATAAAACGCATAGTTCCAGCCACAATCGCTGCAGCTATAAATACTGTAGAAAACAAAAAAACTAATTGATTGGGTGAGTCAATATTGTAATCTTCAAAAAAAGAAGAAAATAATGGATTATATAAAACCACCTCAGGATCAGTAATAACACCAATAAAAGGAACTATAGAGCTCAAACTAATAACCTCTGCAACCGAGCCAATAACGCTTAATACTAACAATAAATTTATTTGATTTTTCCTTCTTTTACTAAAATGATTATATAAACATTTTAGTAAGAAAAAGATGTTAGAGTCTTTTCTATGCATTTCAATATTACTTTTTAAAAATCTTATATCCCATATTCAAATTATCCAACTTATCCAAATCATGACTAGAGATCACTTCATAGTTTTCTTTATATTCTGGTAAATCACCTGTTAAATCATAATAACTAATACAGGGAATGATTTCACCCTGAAATTTATTATTTATCACTACTGTTTTAATATTAGATATACTCATGGCTGATTTTAAAGATTTTTCTGCAAAAATTTTATTTTCGTACTGTTTTGGTCGTTTCCCATATTCATAAAAATGACTTCCAATACGTGGAAATACAGTGTAATCACAACCGACAAGAATAATATCTCTAAATCCCATATAAATAGCTAAACCAAGCATTCCGTCCATAGCTCCAGACATTGAAGAAAACACTCGATCCATTCTATTTTTCCTAAAGTTTATAGATTTTTCACTAAAATGATATACATAATTTATATCATTATCGCGAATCCCAAAATAATTACTAAGACTTGTAAAGAAATTAATGTCTGGATTTTTTCTCATATTATCTCTATAAAATTTACCAGTTAAATTCAGTTCAATTTTTTTAGAGAAAGGGTTTCTCCAAAATTTATAAAAAAATAAAGGGTGCGATACATAATAATAAGGAATGTTTAGTTTATCAAAGTCTTTATGTGAAAACAACACTCCGCAGCCAATTGAAACCCTGTCATTAAATTTACTCAAATCAAATTTTTTTAACGAAGAGCCATTGCCAAATATATAACAACTTTCTCCAAAATGAGAGTCTTTATATTTAAGATTCTTTTTGAGTGTCTTTTTAAAAAGAAAAAGTAATATTTTATTTATTAGTGTCATTATATAAAAAGGATAGTCAAGGATATGATACTTAATTTCCCTTAACAAAACGAAACCTTCTGAAAGTTTGATCCCAACAGAATTCTCACGTAAAGTATGCCCACTTGGAATCAAGGTCTCTTCTATTCATTAATTTTTTCAATTTTAAAATCGGCCGCACTACCGATAGACTAGTTAAAGAATGGATGCCTGAGACTCCATACGTTTACTTTACTTATAAAAAACTTTATTTATAATTTTCACTGAAAATATATCATTCAGCATTACTTCACTAATCGCTCTAGAAAAAACGCCTCGGCATTTTCAACGCCAACAAGATTACCCCTTAATTTTGATAAAATTTCAACGGATTTATATGATCGGACATGGGGGGTAGCTCGCATTTCACTATCATAGCATTGCAATGCTTTCATTTTAATATCTACTAAATCACTCACATCAATAAAGCAATTAGGACTAAAAGCATTCCCCATACTTGATGATTGCCAATGTGTTGCTGACAGTGTTTCAAAACTATAAATTTCTTTAACGCAAAAATTAGGCTGTGGACGACAAGCAGTCATTACCGCCTTGTGAGTTATCTGGTGATCAATATTTAAATCACCAAAGTGATGGGTGTAAATAATATTAGGTTGAAAATCACCAATTACCTTTTCAAGTTTTTTAACAATTTCTAATAAAGGAATAGCATCTAATTGATTGTCAGGGAAGTTTAAAAAAATCGGCTTCTCACACCCTAAAATTTTTGATGATTTTTCTGCTGATCCATCTCTACTATTGCTATCATCACGAGAGCTAAAACCATCTGCTAGAAATACTACTTGAGCCTTATCACCATTTTTTATATGTTTGGCAATGGTTGCACCGCAACCCAAGACTTCATCGTCAGGGTGGGCAACAATAATCAGTATTTTATTCATATTTCTCCAGCATGGATATCATGTCGTCAGCACCAATATGTTGATTGTCTTTAAGGAGTTTAATGTCTTTCATTAAGTTGCCAAGTGCGACATCTGTGACTGAAATTCCAGACTCTTCTAAAATATGTTTAACCCCATGCCTCCCTGAATATTTACCAATAACAATGCCCTTGCCCTTAGCGCCAATATCCATAGGCCTCATAATTTCATAATTCTCTGCACATGCTAACACTCCATGTTGGTGCATTCCAGAACAATGAGCAAATGCATTCTCTCCAACAATTGGCTTATTTTTAGCAATTGGTGAATTTGTAAATTTTGAAACTAAATCGCAAGTATTGGTGAGCAATCTAGAATCAACATCAGAAAATACATCTAACTTATCTTTTCTTACTTGTATGGCCATGACAATCTCTTCAAGAGATGTATTTCCAGCTCTTTCTCCAACACCATTAATCGTACATTGAACCTCTTCGGCACCAGCCGAAATAGCAGACACAGTATTAGCAACAGCAAGTCCTAAATCGTTATGACAATGGATTCCTACTTTTGATTTAGATTCAAGAGACTTAACAATAATTTTAATTACCTCACCCATTTCTTCTGGCAGTGAATAACCTACTGTATCTGCATAAGTTACTATTTTTGCACCACATTCAGCAGCGGTATTAAACGCATCTATCAAATAATATTGGTCAGCCCTACTGGAATCCTCTCCAATCCAAGAAACCTCTGGCACTAAACCCCTTGCCATATTTAAACCATCTTTGATTAACTCAAGCCCTTGCTCTCTACTTTTCCCCAACCTTGTATGCAAATGCAAGTCACTCACTGGGGTTACGATTTGTATTCTACCTTTTTCATAGCCATTCAAAGCCTTAGCTGCTACTTCAATATCTTTCTTGGTGGCTCTAGCAAAGGCACATATCGAAATACCTTTCAACTCTTCAGATAACACTCTTATCAAATCAAAGTCGGTCTTAGATGCAATGGGAAAGCCAGCTTCAATAGTATCTACATTTAGTCGATAGAGTCGTCTTGCAACCTCTAGTTTTTTTTCCAAGCTAAATGCAGATCCAGGAGATTGCTGCCCATCCCTTAAAGTTGTATCAAAAATATCAATCTTTCTCATGTGGAAACGCTCATTATATTATTGACATCTATTGATACGGTTATATCTGATTTTATACACATATTTGGAACTTTTTCACCAAGTAAAGCTAATATTGCAATATCTATTACAGGAATACCAGCAGTTAAAGAAGCTGCTAAGCTGCCACTAGGCCTAGGATTTACCTCAACAATGCAAGGCTCTCCTTCTGAATTAGTCATTAAATCAATATCATGCAAACCATCAAGATTTAAAATTCTAGCAATTTCAACGCAATAGTCTTCTATTGCTTTGTTGTTTAAAACTTTATTTCCTTGAAATGGAATTCCAGATGGATTTATTCTTTCTCTAACCACTACAGTTTTTACATTTCCTTCAACTGCCATTACATCTACATCATAAGCTGGAACTGTTAATGCCGGCATAACAAGCCCGTCTTTATATACGGCCTTTTTTAGCAATTCATCTGTGAATCCTTCTTTATCAACTCTTGACTCTCTCATCCCATTTCCTAACCAAGAAGGAGGTGCATCTTCACCTTTAAACACATGAAGACCTCGACCACCTCGACCATTAGAAGGCTTAGAAATAACTGTCTTTTGTGGGTACTGGTATTTACCTAATGATTTTTTAATTTCCTCTATCGAATTAACAACCTCATATTCTGGAATTCTTAAGCCGTGCTTTGACAACACCTTATATGTCTCTAGCTTGTTTGAAATCAATTCCAATGTATCGATATTACTAACAATTGCCGTTATACCTGAATCATTAAATTTATTTATATTCTTTGAAATAGATAACGCTTCTTCATCTGAACCCGGTAGAATAAAATCCACTCTTTCTTTTAACGCAACCTCTAAAAGTTTATCATTGTATTCAACATCACTCCCATTAGGAACTTGATAATACGAATCTAGAATATCTTTTGATTGCCCAGCTGAGACACTATCCACACCAACCAAGATATAGTTGAAGTTACCACTATTTTTCAAGCATTTTATTAATGAAGGCACTGTGCTTCCACCAATACATGTAATCAATAATCTTATTGTTCTCACTATCTCATCTACCCTTTAGATCCGTAGACTGTATTAATTGATCTATACTTATGTTCGACACTGAAGTCTTACCAATAATGCTTTCATAAGATTTAGGTTCCAATCCAGAGACACCAGGCGTACTTCGTTTAATTCCCATGTTATCACTTGAGAATTTATCACCCATGGCTATTGACTGAGTTGCAACAATATAACGCAAAAATTTATCTCTTGTCTCACTTACAGCATCAGAGACCATCTTCTCACCACTCCCCATCATTGTTTCAGCTAATCTTACGCGGTCAACCATTTTTTTTAATCCTTTCTTATCTAAAGAAATTCCATGGTCAAACCCCTTTCTACTTAAATCTAAAGAAAAATGCTTCTCAATCAAGGTAGCGCCTGCGGCAATAGATAAAAATACAGCGTCATCACCAAGAGAGTGGTCAGAAAAACCAACAGGGCATTGATATTTATCCTTTAGCCAATTAATTGTTGATAAGTTTATTTCTTCAACCGGTGCTGGATAAACGGAAGTGCATTGAAATAATGAAATATCATTGTTTCCTGCTAATTTTGCAGACTTTATAGCCAAATCTATATCTTCTTGGCTAGCCATACCTGTAGAGATTAATAACGGCCTCTTTAATGAGGCTAAATACTCAATGATTGGCGTGTGAGTTAAAAGCCCTGACGACACCTTCCAATGACTAGGGTTTAATTGATCCACCCAATCAATAGTCTCCACATCGCCCGCTGTCGTAAAAATATCAAGCCCAAGTCCTTGGGAAAATTTAAACGCCTCGCGTGTTTCCTCTCGTGTTAGTTCAGAAACTTTAAAAATATTATAGCTTTCTGTACCTTTGACATAATTTGCATCAGCGTTAATTGTTTGTAGTTTCACCGCATCAACACCGCACCTTGCCGATGCTCTTATCATTTCTTTACAAATGTCAATATCACCTT
>ENA-OREN01001211-OREN01001211.1-marine-metagenome-genome-assembly--contig:-NODE-1211-length-31388-cov-3.385104_pt1 | contig 31388 bp, 21 predicted proteins | sample MGYA00248624_ERZ508555 | MGnify/ENA primary metagenome ERZ508555 (study PRJEB26222, sample SAMN06267773) | marine metagenome | isolation source: Saanich Inlet, British Columbia, Canada | place...
CGACCGGTGGTAGGCGGCCATCGTTCGGCCAAGTTGGCCGGACTTGAAGTGTGCGTTGCCAAGGTTGAACAGCAGATTGGCGGACACCCCGTTTGTGGCGGCGGCTTGGTACAACGAGGCGGCTTCGGCAAACTTCCCGGTTTCGTAAAGGCGATTGGCATCTTCAAACTGCGATTCACTGGCGTCACCCGAGCAGGCGAGGAGTTGGGCGGCGGCGAGCAGGCAAAGCGCTTGGCCAAGCCGGTGGGACATTCTTGATCTGGCGTCCGAACTCCCTCTCCCAGTGGGAGAGGGTTGGGGAGAGGGAGAAAACAAGGCGTTTGCAAAATAACGTCCAAGAGTTTTCACCCTCATCCGGCCTTCGGCCACCTTCTCCTTGAGGGAGGAGGAATCGAGCGGGACGCGCTTGGCCAAGCGCCGCTTGCCGGCTGGAGAGGGAGAACGCAAGACAGCCAAGGGAGCATGAGGCACACTTTTAGAATGCTGGATTAACAAGGGGCGGCGCGGGTTCATTTGAGGGCGGAAAAAACCTCCTTGAGCAGGGCGAGGTTGGAGTTCAGTTCTCCGGTGGTTTGCGAGCGGGCGTAGGTGGCTTGGTCGCTCGCGGCGAATAATTTTCGGATTTCGCTCCGGGTGCCTTCGTCAAGTTTGTTGCTGGCGGCGGGGCTGTGGACGATGTCGGCGGTGATGCCTTCGGCTGGGATGTCGAGGCGCAGTCCGAGTTGTTCGCGCAACAGGTCTGCCAGTTCAGCGTGAAACTCGGCGGTCTCTTCTTGCTTGGCCAAGTTGTCCAGCTTGGCCAAGCCGCCACGGGTGCGTTCTGCGACTTGCCGCTTGCGGCGCAACCTCGGGTTATTGTCGAGCGCGTTGGTCTTGCGCCGCCACAAAAGCGCGCCAAGCCAGAGCAGCAAGGGGATGGACTGCAGCAGCCAGAAGTTGGGCCGGGCAACGAGTGGCAACGCTTGGCCAAGCGAGCCGAGGTGATGCTGGATGGTCAGGATGTCGGTTTGCGGTGGCGAATCCGGCTCGCTGGTTTCCTGCGCCGTGTTGCCTCTGACCAGCGGCGCGATCGGCTTGTCGCTTGGGTTGACCTTCAGGGGAAACGGCCCCTTGGCCAACACCCGGTACTGGGCTGTGATGGGATCAAAAAAGGAAAACTCGATGCGCGGCACCTCGGTGATTTTGTCGCTCTCGGGGATCACGACCTGTTCGAACGCTCTCGTGCCAAGCAGGCCGAGTGGGTTGTTTTTGTTTGTGGTGACGGATGGCTCGTAGCTCTTGAAGCTCGGCCAGTCGAGCTTGGGCAGATTGAGCGAGTCGATGGCGCCTTGGCCGGAGATTTGAATGTTCAACGTGACAGGGTCGCCGACTGTTACCTCTAGCGGCGAGGCTTTGGATTGCATCGTGTACCGGCCAACGGCGCCGTTGAAGCTGGCTGGCTTGTTCTCGGTGGGCAGCGGCTTGACCGTGATGGTTTGCGCCTTGGCCTCGAGGGTGACGGGCACTTGTTGGTAGCGGGTGAAGATGCCGTCGAACGAGTTGTTGAACGGGCTGCGCCGGTTTTGTTTTTGGCGGACGCGTAACACCATGCCTTGTTTCACCGGGCCAAGCTGGAGTTTGCCCGCCTTGAGCGGCGTGGCAGCGGTGCGAAACGTGAGTACTTGATAGATTTGGTTGCCCTTTTGCATCCGCGTTTGCTTGTGCTTGGGGAAGGCGGCGATGTTGAAGCCGTCGGCGATCAGCTCCGGCATTTGCACATTCACGCCATCGATAAAAAAAAGCTGGATCTCGACCGGGATGACTTCGCCGACGTAGGCGGTGGTCTTTGTGGGCAGCAACCGGACGTAGGCGTTTTGTGATTGGTTGTTGGCGGGTTTGGGTTTCTCCCCGGCGGGCAACACCAGCAGCTTGAGCGGTTTGGGCTTGAACAAGCGGGTCTCATGCCGAATTTGTATTGGGGAGATGGAGTAGTTGCCGGGCTTGAGCGGCGTGACCAAAATATTAAACGTGTAGGTCGAGGTGCGCCCGCCGCCGCCAAGTTGAAATTTTCGGGAGGTGCCGGCGCTGGAAAAACGCAGGCCGGAGATCGAGGGCAGTATTGGCTGGGACGATGGAGAAAAGTTGGTGCAGTTGATGGACAGGTTGATGCTCTCGCCGACTGTGGTGGTGGCGCGGTCGAGTCTGGCGCTGACCGATTGGCCAAGTGCATTCGCCGTAAACAACAACGCAAAACTGAAAGCGAGGATCCTGCTCATCTCACCAATCCTTGGTTATCCCACGGTTGCGCGCTTTGCCTTTTTGGGTGGGACGATAAATCAGCGAGCGCTCCTGTTGCTTAAGGGTGTCGAGCAGTTGGCGGACTTGCTCCGGGGTCATCTTGCCGTCCGGTTGTGCTTGGCCGTCGTCGGATTGCTCCTCGCCCGGCTTGGACTGCGACGGCTCCTTTTTGTCCTCCCCGCCTGAGCCGCCCTGCTTTTGTTGATCCTCTTTTTTCTCCTCCTGCTCCTGTCCGGGTTGCTGCTGTTCTTTTTTCTCGTCGTTGCCTTTTTGCTGATCCTGCTTTTGTTGCTGGTCTTTCTGCTGTTGTTCTTCCTGCTCCTGTTTTTTTTGGTCGTCTGATTTCTGCTGCTGCTGCTCTTGGTCTTTTTGCTGCTTGTTTTTGTCTTGGTTTTCCTTGTCCTGCTTGTCGTCGCCTTGCTGTTTTTGTTGCTGCTGTTGCTTGAGTTGCTCGAGCCGTTTTTTGATGATGTCTGAGTTGAATTGGGCGTCCTCGTCGTCGTCGGTTTTCTGTAACTGCTGGCTGAGTTCGTACGCGCCCTCGTATTTTTTTAGGGCATCGATCCATTGCTTGGCCTTGTCGTCCGGATTCTCGGTGGTTTCGCCGAGCCGAAACATCGCGTTTCCAAGATTGTAAAATGCCTGTTGCTGAAGAGGGAGCGGGGCCTCGGGCGAGGCGAGGGTCGAGTTGAAATGGCCTCGCGCTTTCTCGAAATCCTTGGCGCCATACGCTGCGACTCCGGCGTTGTAATGAAGTCGGGCGTCTTCCGGGTTTTCCTTCAGCAGCTTCTCGTAGATGCGCAGCGCCCGCCCGTACTCGTCCCGATCCATTGCCCGTCGTGCGTCCGCCGGTGAGGCCAACACGGCCGGGGCGAGCAACAGTAGGCCAAGCGCGGCGGCGGCGACCCCGGTTGAGGCGCGGTTTGTTTGTTGTTTTCGCCGACCCTCCCTAAGCAGCATCTCGCCGAGCAGTAGTAGGATAGCTAGGCCAAGCGGCCATTGGTAACGCTCGATGTAGCGCTTGGTCATCTGGTTTTCGATTCGGTTTGGCGTCAAGCCGGCCAAGCCCGCCTCGTAGAGTCGCTCCATCGTGTCGGCCCCCTGCAGCGGTAGGTAGAACGCCCCCGTGTCGGTGGAGATCGTACGCAGGAGCGTCTCGTTCAATCGCGACTTGACGACGTTGCCGTTCGCGTCCTTGAGGAACTCGAGGCGACCGGTCTGAGGGTTGGGTAACTGGATCAGTTCCCCCTCGGTCGAGCCGAGACCGATGGTGAAAATTTTCATGCCGATGTCGTTCGCTTTTTGAGCGACATCGGCAACGCCGGCCTCGTGGTCCTCGCCGTCGGTCATCACTACGAGCACCTTGTGGTTATTCTCCTCTTTTTCAAATGTCCGCAACGCCTCAGTGACAGCCTCGCTGATGGCCGTGCCGCCCTGCGGGATGATGTCAGTACTGAGTGAGTTGACATTCTGCACGAAGGCGTTGCGATCGATGGTCAGCGGGCATTGCAGAAACGCTGTGCCGGAGAAGGCGATCAGGCCAAGCCGGTCGCGCTTGGCTAAGCGCATCAGGTCGAGCACGGCCAGCTTGGCCCGTTCGAGCCGGTTCGGGCTTTGGTCAGTGGCCAGCATGCTGCGTGAGGTGTCCACGGCGATGAGAATGTCGAGGCTGCGCGTCTCGGTTTTTTGCAGCTCATAGCCGCCCTTGGGCCGGGCAAGTGCAATAAAGAGAAGCAGCACCACCCCGAGAAGCAGGGCCAGCTTGGCCTTGCGTCGCGCCGTGGAGAGGCCAAGCGTGAGTTGTTCCACAAGGTTGGTGTGGATGAATCGTGTCACCCGCTCGCGCCGCCGCCGCCACGCCCAGCCAAGGAAAAGGCCAAGCAGCGGCACCACCATCGCCGTCAGCCACAAAATCTGAGAGTGTTCAAAATGCACGACTATTAGTTCCAAAAACGCGCGGGAACCATACCTACGCGGACGGGCCTCGGTCACGCGAAAATTCAAGCCCATGGCCGAGGCATTTTCGGTGGCAATTGGCCGGTGATCCTGCGGCTCCGTTCAAATCAGGCTATCCTTTGTCTTGCAGTCGGTGGCTGGGATGGCTTTTCTTCCTGCTGCTGCTTTCAGCGGCCAGACGATGAAGACCAGCTCGGAGATCAGACAGTCCTTCCTAGATTTTTTTCAGGAAAAACAGCACACACTTGTGTCCTCGGCCAGCCTCATGCCGGACACGCCCAATCTGTTGTTCACCAACGCCGGCATGAACCAGTTCGTGCCAATCTTCCTCGGCGAACAAACCTGCCCCTACACCCCCGGCCGCGCCGCCGACACCCAGAAATGCATCCGCGCTGGCGGCAAGCACAACGACCTCGACGACGTTGGCATGGACACATACCACCACACCTTCTTCGAGATGCTTGGCAACTGGTCCTTTGGCGACTACTTCAAAAAAGAGGCCATCGAGTGGGCTTGGGAGTTGCTCACCGGCGTGTGGGGTTTCCCGAAAGAGCGCCTCTACGCCACCGTGTACCAGCCGGGCGAAGGCGACCCGAGCGAGTTCGATCGGGAGGCGCACGACTGCTGGGCGGCAATCTTCACCGCCGCCGGACTCGACCCCGCCGTGCATATCGTCAACGGCAACAAGAAGGATAATTTTTGGATGATGGGCGACACCGGCCCGTGCGGCCCGTGCAGCGAGTTGCACATTGACCTCACGCCGGACGGCGACACGAAAGGAAGCCTTGTCAACGCTGACAGCGGACAGTGCATCGAGATTTGGAACTTAGTTTTCATCCAGTACAACGCCAACTCTGACGGAACCTTCGTCCCGCTCGCCGCCCGGCATGTAGACACTGGCATGGGTTTCGAGCGTGTCGCCGCAGTCATGCAGTCCACCAAGGGGTTCACCGACTTCAGCAGACAAGTTTCCAATTACGACACCGACGTGTTCCGTCCCATCTTTGCCGAACTCGAAAAACTGAGCGGTAAAAAATACACCTCGACACTTCAGGGCGACGAACCCACCGAGCAGGAAAAAACCGACACCGCTTTTCGAGTCATCGGCGACCACATCCGCACGCTGAGTTTCTCGATTGCCGACGGCATCCAGCCGGGGAACACCGATCGCAACTACGTTCTGCGCCGCATCCTGCGGCGCGCCGTGCGCTACGGGCGCACGCTCGGGTTTCACGAGCCGTTTTTTTACAAGCTCGTCGATGTGCTGACGGACTCGATGGGAGACGTTTTCCCCGAGTTGAAAAACCGCCGCGAAATCGTCCAGAAAACCATCCGTACCGAGGAGGAGTCGTTCAACAAAACCCTCGACCGCGGTATCGACCTCTTCCACGAAGAAGTCGGAAAAATGGGAGATAAAAAAGAGCTGACAGGCGAGTTTACCTTCAAGCTTTATGACACGTATGGCTTTCCGTTGGATCTTACGGAGTTGATGGCGCGTGAGGCCGGCTTGACGGTGGACAACGCCGGTTTCGACACGCTGATGGAGCAGCAGCGCGACCGCGCAAGGGCCGCGCAGAAAAAGGAGATCATCAGTGTCTCGAGCCTCTCCTCCGGTGGGACGACGGAGTTTGTCGGCTTTGAACGACTCAGCGCCACCGCCACCGTGACGGAGGTCGTTGATGAAAAGAAACGTACTGGCGTCGTGCTCGATCGCTCGCCGTTTTATGCCGAGATGGGCGGCCAAGTCGGCGATACCGGCACGTTGTCGATCGGCGGTAAAACATGGGCTGTCACCGGCACGCAGAAGGCCGGCGATGCTTTCCTGCATTTCATCAAGGGCGATGGTGTGCCGGAGGTTGGCGGAGAGGCCGAGTTGGCGGTGGATGCCGCTCGCCGTGCCGCCATCCAACGCCACCACACGGTCACGCATCTTTTCCACTGGGCGCTGCACGAGGTCACCAGCCCGGACGCCTCGCAAAAGGGTTCCCATGTCGGCCCGGATAAGTTGACGTTTGATTTCAACAGCTCGGCGCTTACGCCTCAACAGTTGGCCGATATCGAGCAACTGGTCAACGAGCGCATCGTCGACAACGCCGTCGTGAGCTGGGCCGAGACGCCTTACAGCGAGGTGAGCGGCAATGACGGCATCCTGCAGTTTTTTGGCGACAAATACGGCGACACGGTTCGCGTGGTGCAAATTGGCGGCGAGGCCAACGCGCTTAACGGCTACTCGATGGAGTTGTGCGGCGGCACCCACGCGCGTGCCACGGGTGAGATTGGCCTGTTCCGCATCAGCGCCGAGTCGGCGATCGCCGCCGGCGTGCGGCGCGTGGAGGCCGTGGCCGGCCTCGTGGCCGCCGGGCAGGCCCGCGCCGATGCCGGTCGCATTGCCGCCTTGGCCGAGACACTAAATTCGCCGGTCCGCGAGATTGAAAAAAAGATCGAAATGTCGCTCGCCCAGGTCAAGAAACTGGAGAAACAATTGAAGGCCCTTCGGCAAAGCCAGGCGGCTGGAATGGCTCGGGAGCTTTTGGCCAAGGCCGTGACGACCGGCGGCGTGCCGGTTGTCACGGCCAACCTTGGCCAAGCGGATGGCGATTATGCTCAAGCCGTCGCTGACGCGATGAAGGGCGAGTTCGAGGGTGTCATCGTGCTGGGCGCGGCTGCTGACGGCCGGGTGGTGCTGTTGGCCAACGTCGCCGACTCGCTGACGGATCGCATTCAAGCCGGGAAAATTATTCAGACGATTGCCCCCATTGTCGGTGGCAAGGGCGGTGGCAAGCCGACGCAGGCCCGGGGTGGCGGCAAGGACGCTTCCAAGCTGGACGAGGCCTTGGCCAAGGTGGCCGGGTTGGTGGCGGCGGACTGATTTTTTACGGTATGGCGGCCTCTCTTTCATTGACGCGACCAAGTATTTGGCTTGAAGATTGGTCGAGCGGAGGGGAAGCCTCCACGTGTTTTTTATAATTCGTGAATAAAGGAGTTCAGTTTATCCGGGGGTGCCTGCTGGCGTGCGGTGTCTTGGCGTCTCAAGGCCAAGCGGCCGCGCAAACCATCAAGTCGGTGGCCATCGATTTTCAAATCATCACCGAGATCCGGCCGGTGGCCCATCAGCCCGGCACGTTGCTTTTCGAGAGCGGCACCTTTTCACTGCAAAACAAATATAACACCGTCACTATTCACGGGCTTGGCGTGGAGTTGCCGGCGGGCACATCGGAGGTGACTTGGTCGGTCGAGTTTCTAAATCTCGGCGTCGGCCGGGCGGGCCTGTTGCTGTACGACCCCCCGACGCTTGGCGATAGTCACGACGATTTTTGGGAGAAGATCAATGGCGAGTGGGAACTCAAGTCGACCGAGAACGGCTCCAACTTCGCCGCACGGCTGGCCGGGGTGCCCATCGGTAAGGAGGATGACGTGGTGGTTTATGAAAACGCCGAGACCTCTCTCGGCAAGGTTTATCTCTCTTCCAAGGAGGTCGCGGACACGGTGATTTTGGACAGGGATATCAGCGAGTTGACGGCCATCCAGTTCGAGTACTACGCCGCCCTGTCCCCGTTCGGCGACATCCCCAAGGGGAAGGTTCGACTCTATCTCAATGACGGCGAGAGCCAAGCAACGGCAGAAGTGCCGGTGGATCCACGGGGGGAAATAGCGCTGCAACCCGGCGGTTTGGTGGTGTACGACAACGCGCGCGGAGCCAAGGGGAAGATTCAATTTGTCAGCGACGAGATTGGCGACGAATTCACCCTCGACGGCAGCCAGCGAGTTATCAACGAGATTCAGTTCGAGTATTTCGCTGCGTTGAACCCGTTCGAGTCCACCCAAAAAGGGGTGCTGCGTTTTTACGCCAACAACGGTCCGGCAGTGGCGGATGGCGGTGCGAAAAAACCGGGCGATCTTTTGTTCGAGAGCGACGCTTTTTCGCTTCGGGCCGGCTACAATATGGTCACAGTCAGCGACCTACGTGTGCGAGTACCCGAGGATGTCACATCGGTGACGTGGGCCGTTGAGTTCACCGGCGTGACCAATATTGGCAAGGTGGGGTTGCTCCAGCACGACGAGCCGGCCAAGGGCGCCAGCGCCAACACGTTTTGGCTCAACACCGGGACGAAAGCCGCGCCGAATTGGCAGTTGCAGAAACCCGCCGATGGTCACGGAAATTTCTCCGCCCGCATCGCCGCGCGGACTCCGCCGCCGGTGAGCCTGGCCGTCGGCAGCGAGGTTTATGCGATGGGCGAACCGGTCAAGGTCACTTTTGCCGAAGGCCCCGGCAACCCCAAGGACTGGATCGGCATCTATCGGCCGGACATGATCCCCGGCTCCGCGGCCGCGCCGGCATGGGCCTACGTGAACGGCTACAAGACAGCGGGGAAGGGCCGCACCGGCGGGACGCTGGTGTTTGATGACGTGTTGCCAGCCGGCAATTACGTGGCACGGTTTTTCGAGAACGACGACTACGACCAGTTGGCCAGCGCGACGTTTTCTATCGCCGAGCCGCCCGGCGTCGCCGTTGGCAGCGAGGCGTATCTTCCGGATGAACCGATCACTTTTCATTTTGCCCGCGGCCCCGGCAATCCCAAGGACTGGATCGCCGTTTACCGGCCCGACATGATTCCAGCCAAAGTGCCCAGTCTTTTGTGGGCGTTCGTCAACGGAACACAGACCGCCGGCGAGGGGCTTGCGTCCGGCTCCGTCACGTTTGCGTCCGGCTTGCCGGCGGGTGAGTATGTCGCGAGATACCTCGAGAACGACGATTACAACCAGTTGGCCGAAGTGTCGTTCAACGTGACGGACATCACCGCGCCGGTGATAACGCTAAAAGGTCAGCAAAGCGTCACGATCAACGTCGGGGAAACTTATGAGGACGCCGGGGCAACGGCGCGCGACAACGTGGACGGGAACATTACAAAGTCGATCGCAATCATCGGGGTGGTCGACCCCAGCAAACCGGCGGTTTACACTCTGATTTACACCGTGAAAGACAATTCCGGAAATGCCGCCGCCATCGTGGCACGGACTGTCAGGGTGTTGGACGCCGTCGCGCCGGTACTTACGCTCAAGGGTGAACAGAGTGTCACGATCAACGCCGGGGAAAACTACAAAGACGTCGAGGCATCAGCTCGCGACAACGTAGACGGCGATATCAGCAAATCGATCAAAACAACGGGAACTGTCAACGCCAACAAGCCGGGTGTTTACAGGATCATTTACAGCGTAAAGGACAAGTCCGGGAATGCGGCCGTCTCAGTAGTGCTGACGGTAACGGTGGTGGATGCCGTCTCGCCGGTGATCACGCTGAAAGGCGAACAGAGCGTCACGATCAACGCCGGGGAAAACTACACGGATGCCGGGGCGACAGCGCGCGACGTAGTGGATGGCGACATCAGCAAATTGATCGGAATCACGGGGCTGATCGACACGGACACTCCCGGCGTTTACACGATCACTTTCAACGTGAAGGACAGCAGCGGGAACACCGCCACCGCCGTGGTGCGGACGATTGAGGTTGTCAAACTCGCCCCCCCGATGCTCACCATTTCCCGCAACAGAAACAGCACCATCACAGTCACTTTCGAGGGCCAGTTGCAAACGGCCGACGGAGTCAACGCCGCTTGGCTGACGCTCGATACGGAAAGTCCGGCAGTGTTGTCGACCGAAAAAGCCGCCGCATTTTTCCGCGCCGTGCGAAATTAATTCGGCGATTAAATAGTGGCCTTCACAGAAAATTGTCCGGTGGTTAACTCTCATCCGACCTCCGGCCACCTTCTCTCTGAGGGAGAAGGAATCGAGAGGGACGCGCTTGGCCACTCTCCTTCTCCCAGCGGGAGAGGGTGGGGCTGAGGGAGAACGCAAAACAACGATGAGCACCTCTCCGGCCAAGCCGAAAATCAACCCGTGGGTTTGGGTGGCTGCATGGATGGGTGTCATTTTCCTTTTCTCGACCGACCTGTTTTCAGGCTCGCAAACCTCGCGCTTTATCGGCCCGTTTTTAAAATGGTTTGTCCCCGATATTTCCGCTGAGTCCATCGCCACGGTTCAACTCGTTACTCGAAAAATCGCGCATGTCGTCGAGTACGCAATCCTGTCGGTTCTGGCCTGTCGCGCCTTGGCTCAGCGTGCCGTGCCGCGCCCGCTGCCGTTGGCCGCGCTTGGCCAAGCGGTGCTGATTGCGGCGGCGTACGCGGCACTCGATGAGTGGCACCAGTCGCTGACGGCCGAGCGGTCCGGGTCGCCGCTCGATGTGGCCATCGACTCCGTCGGCGCGACCGTCGGCGCTGCGTTTTTCGCATGGCTTTCTCGCCGCAAAACAGGGGCAACCAGCCCATGAAACGGCCGATGGTCTGGGTGGTGGTGCCGTACATTCTTGGCATCGCCATGGCCGATAGCGGGTGGGTTCCGTTTTGGCCCGCCTTCGCCGTCTGCGCTGTACTACCGATGTTGGCTTGTGCGGCAAAAGTATCCCGAACCGTCACGCTGATGCCGGTGTTGTTTGGTCTTGGCTTGGCGAACCAAACTTTTCATCTCGACCGACTCCCGGTGGACGACCTCCGGAACCAACTTGTTGACGGGCAGCAGATCGTAACCCTGACCGGCCGACTGGCCACCACGCCGGAGCATCGCGTCAGCGACATCAACGGCGAGGAGTATTGGCGCTCGATGGTGGAACTGGCCGTCAGCGAAATAGAGACCGACACCGGCCGCTCGGCTGCAAGCGGCACGGTGCACGTCTCTGCGCCGTTCCGTCTGGCCAAGCGTTACTACGCCGGACGACGGGTGGAGGTTTCCGGCGTCATAAAACGCCCGCCGGTCGCTCAGGCCAACGGCATGTTTTCGTATCGCGACTACTTGGCCCGGCACGGCATCCACTTTCAGTTACGCGCGAAGACGCCGAGGGACTGGAGGCTCCTCGACGAAGCCAAGCCGCCCGCGCCGCCGATGTCCGTCCGCTTCCAACGCTGGGCACGAGACAGTTTGGCCAAGCCGCTTGGCGGGGAGGACGACGTCGTCCGCCTGCTGTGGGCAATGACACTTGGCTGGCGCACGTCGCTCAGCGGCGAGGTCGCCAAGCCGTTCATGTATTCAGGCACGATGCACATCTTTGCGATCAGTGGACTGCACATCGCGATGATCGCCGCCATCTTCGTTCAGTTGATGCGGTTCGTCGGGTTGCCCCGTATCGCGTGCGGCTTGTTGCTGATCCCGGCCCTGTGGTTTTACGTGGCGGCGACCGGCTGGCAGGCATCCGCTGTGCGTTCGTCGGTCATGGTGACTATCGTGGCGATGGGCTGGATTCTCAAGCGCCCCGGCGACTTGGTGAACTCGCTTGCCGCTGCCGCCGTGCTGATTCTGCTTTGGGAGCCGCAATTGTTGTTTATGACGGGCTTTCAGCTTTCGTTCTGCGTCGTGTTTTCGATCGCGATGTTTGCGCTGCCGCTGCAGGAGTGGATTCAAAACTGGCTGCAACCCGATCCGCTACTGCCGCCAGAGTTATGGCCGTGGTGGTCGCGTTTTGCGGTTCGGATTGTGACACCGTTGCTCGCCGTGTCCGGTGCGGCTTGGCTGGGTTCGCTGCCGTTGGCGGCATCGACGTTCAACCTGTTAACGCCGGTGACGCTGCTCGTCAACGCGCTCATCGTTCCGCTCGCTGGCTTGGCTCTGGCCAGCAGTCTTGGTTGTTTGGTTTTTGCTGTCTGGCTTCCTCTTGTTTCGGAGTTGTTCGCCCACAGCGCCTGGCTGTGGATGTGTTTGATGATGTGGCTCAGCGAAACGGCGGCCGCATTGCCGTTTGGGCATCAGTACGTGGCTGCGCAGCCCACTTGGCTGATGTTGATTTACGTGGCGGCTCTTGCGTTATGGGCGTTGCCGTTGGTGCTGAAAACCAAGCGCCTTAGGACGCTGGCTCTGATCGGCTTGGCCTTTGTCTGGTTTGCGGCGGAGAGCTTGGCCAATCGCGGCGAGTTCACGTTGACCGTGCTGCCTCTCGACAGCGGCTCGGCACTATTCGCGGAGCCGCACGACGACAAGCCGCTGCTCATCGACTCCGGCAGCGACTCCGGCGCGCGGTTTTCCGTGGTGTCGTTTTTGCGGACGCGCGGCTACGACGAGCCGCCGTGGGCCGTGGCGACGCATGGCGACCGGCATCACGTGCAGGGCTTCGGCAGTTTGGCTACGGAGATGGGTTGGCCGGTGATGTTCGTCAACCCGACCAAGTTCAACTCGCCTTACCACAAGGAAATGTTGGAGGGGCTGAAGTCCGCCGGGCAGTCGGTGATCGTTGTCGCGCGCGGCAACTCGATCGCCGGCTGGGAGGTGCTGCATCCGCCAAGCGACGACCGCCTGCCCAAGGCCGACGACAACGCGACGGTGCTTGCTCGCGAGGTACACGGCGTGCGCGTGCTGCTGCTCTCCGATCTCGGCGAAGCGGGGCAGGCGGACTTGACCGGGAGTGGCTTGGATTTGCGGAGCGACATCGTGGTAAGCGCCATGCCCGGAGTGGGCGAGCCGCTTGGCCAAGCGTTGCTCGCGGCGATCGCCCCTAAGGCAATCGTGCTCAGCGCCGGCACGTTTCCGTACAAGGAGATCCCGTCAGCCGAACTGCAGGAGCGCTTGGCCAAGCGGGGCGTGCCGGTGTTCAACACGCTGAGCGACGGCGGGATCGAGATCAAAATCCGCCGAACAGGCGAGTGGCGGATCAACTCAATGCACGGCCGTGAAGTTTTGAACTCAGGCGAAGACGCGAAAAACTAAAAGCTGAATCCGCAGATGACGCAGATTTTCGCAGGTTAAAAACTGCGCACAGCGCGCGCACTCCAAGACGCTGCCGCGATATGCGGCATCCCTTTTCCTCTCTGCGGCCCTCCGCGCCCTCTGCGTTTAACTTTTTCTGAAAGCTTCTTGATCAGCGGCCGAGCAGTTTGCCCATCCCCGGCATGGCCCCTGCGCCGCCCATCTTGGCCATCATTTTCTGGAATTTGCCCATTTTCTTCATCATTTTCTGCATCTCGCCGAAGCGCTTGAGCAGGCTGTTGAGTGCGGCGACGGTCGTGCCGCTGCCGGCGGCGATGCGGCGGCGGCGGCGCGCGTTGAGGATCACCGGCGTGCGGCGTTCCTGTGGGGTCATGCTGCAAATCATCGCTTCCATTTGGCGGAACTCCTTTTCGCCCTTGCTGAGATCGGAGTTTTTTATGGCGCTCCCGCCGCCGGGCAGCATCTCGACGATGCTCTCGAGCGAGCCGAGTTTTTTGATCTGTCGCAATTGGTCGAGAAAATCCTCAAGTGTGAAGTGACCCTTCTTCATTCGCTCCTCGAGCTTGAGGGCGGTCTCTTCGTCGATCACCTCGGCGGCTTTTTCGACAAGGCTCACCACGTCGCCCATGCCGAGGATGCGCGACGCCATCCGGTCGGGGTGGAACGGCTCGAACTCGTCGAGCTTTTCACCGGTGCCGGCAAACTTGATCGGCTTGCCTGTAACTTCGCGGAAGCTGAGAGCCGCGCCGCCGCGTGCGTCGCCGTCGAGCTTGGTCAGGATCGCGCCGGTGATGCTCAGCGCCTCGTCAAAATGCGAAGCGACGCTGACCGCCTCCTGCCCCGTGGCAGCGTCGAGCACGAGCAGAATTTCGCGCGGTTGAACCCGGTCGCGAAGCCGGACGAGTTCCTGCACCATTGTATCATCGATCTGCAGCCGGCCGGCGGTGTCGAAAATGACCACGTCGATGCCGTCCGCCTTGGCCTTGGCCATCGCGCCGTCGGCGATCTTGATCACGTCCTGCTCGCCGCGCATCAGGAAACATGGCAGATCGAGCTGCTTGGCCAAGGTTTCGAGCTGATCCATCGCGGCGGGGCGGTAAACATCCGCGCCAACGAGCAGCGTTTTGCGATCCTCGTCGGCGAGCAGGCGGGCGAGCTTTCCGCTGGAGGTGGTTTTGCCGGAGCCGTGCAGGCCGCACATCATGAGGCTGAGTGGCTGTGCGAAGCTGCGCGGTAGGTCGAGGTCGCTGCGCTCGGCACCGAGCAGCGCGACCATCTCGTCGCTGATGATTTTGACGATCTGTTGACCAGGCTGGATGCTGGCGACGACCTCCTCGCCTAGCGATTTTTCCTTCACGCGGTTGATGAACTGCTTGGCGACCTTGAAATTAACGTCCGCATCGAGCAGGGCCATGCGCACCTCGCGCAGCGCCTCGGAGACGTTGGTTTCGCTTATCTTGCCGAGTCCCCGGAGGTTGCGGAAGGTCTTCTGGAGTTTATCGCTGAGAGCGTCAAACATGGGCACGGACGATAGAAACACAAACGGTGTTTGACAAGCGCGCCACAATTTGGCGTAATCCGCCGCCCATTTCGGGGGGGTAGGATACCGAAGCGGTCAAACGGGGCGGACTGTAAATCCGCTGGCTTAGCCTTCGCAGGTTCGAATCCTGCTCCTACCACCACTTTTTAGCCGGCCTTTGTCCAAAGGTCGGCTTTTTTGTCTTCACTCATTGTGGCGTACAGTGAACGCTCCCCGGCCTCGCGGGTCGGGGGAACCTCTGAACGCCTTGCCGTCTTGGCCAAGGCCGATTGACTGCGCTGCGCCGAGGGTGTTGACGATCTCCACCGTGTGGCCCTTGGCGAGGAGTGCGTCGATGATCGCTTGGCCAAGCGTCTTCTCGACGAGCAGTCGGTCCGGTTTCCATTGGTGATGAAACCGCGCCCGGCCAAGCGCCTCGGTGGGCGACTTGCCGAAGTCGACCACTTGGATAATGGCGAGCACGACCTGCGTGATGATGGTCGGGCCGCCGGCCGCGCCGACGGTGAAGATCGGTTTACCGTCCCGCAGGACGATCGTCGGACTCATGCTCGAGAGCGGGCGCTTGCCGGGAGCGATCGCGTTGGCCTCCGCGCCGATGAGGCCAAACACGTTGGGCGCGCCGGGTTGCGCGGAGAAGTCGTCCATCTCGTTATTCATCACGATGCCGGTGCCGGGGATGACGACGCCGGAGCCGAATGTGGTGTTCACGGTTGCCGTGCAGGTTACCCACCAGCCTTCGGTGTCGGCGGTGGAAAAGTGGGTCGTGTGTTTGCCAAACAGATTCGTGCCGGCGTTCGATGGGGTGGAGTGGGCATCGACCGGGGCTGCTTTTGTCGGGTCAATTTTCTTGGCGAGTCGGCGCGCGTATTTTTTGGAGGCCAAGCCCTTGGGCACAGCGGCAAAGTCGGCGTCGCCGAGCCAGTGGGCGCGATCGGCGAAAGCGAGCCGCATTGCTTCGGTGACGAGATGGACGAACTCGGCGGAGTCGGGCGCCATCGAGGCCAAGTCGAACGGCTCGAGGATGTTCAGGATTTGTGCCACGTGCACACCGCCGGAACTGGGCGGCGGGAATCCGACGATCTCGTGCCCACGATAAATCGTCCGCACCGGCTCGCGCCGCTTGGCTTTGTAACTGGCCAAGTCCTTGCGGTTGATGAGGCCGCCGTTCGCGCTCATCCACTGCTCGGTCTTCAGCGCGAATGGGCCGCGATAAAACCAATCGGCGGAGTGACGGGCGATGCTGCGGTACGACTTGGCCAAATCCGGTTGCTTTAGCCGATGGCCGCTTGGCCAGGCGTTGCCCTCGGCGTTGAGAAAGATGCTTGCGCTGCCGGGAAACTTTCGCAGTTTTTTCACCACTTGGCCAAGCCGGGACAGATAGGCGTCGTCGAGTGCGAATCCCTGCTCGGCGACCGTCGCCGCTTGGCCAAGGTGCTCGGCGAGATCGATGTTGCCGTGTTGCCGGATCGCGAGATCGTACGCTGCCAACGCGCCCGGCACGCCGATGGCCAGCGCGCCGGTTCGACTCAATTCGGGCTTGGCCTTGCCGTCGCGCAAATACATGTCGCGGTCGGCCTTGAGAGGAGCCGTTTCTCGGCCGTCGATCGCCACGAACGAGCCGTTCGGCTTGCGGATTAGCATAAAACAACCGCCGCCGATGCCGGAGTTGAAGCCGTCCACCACACCTAAAGCCAGCGCTGCGGCGACGGTGGCGTCTACGGCGTTGCCGCCACGCTCGAACGCATTCATCGCCGCCTTGGTGGCGATGGGATGAGCGGTCACCGCCGCGCCGGTTCGCCCCGCCGCCTGGCAAAGCGGCAGCCCGAGGCAAAGTAAAAGCAAGATGGCGGCGCGGTGCAACATGACCGGCGCAGGATGTTGGGCTGTGTCGAATGTTGCAAGGCCGCTTCTCGGTTTTTCAAAAGGGGACACGGGTTTCACGGATTTTCTCGGATGATTGTTTTCAGTTTTCTCTTTTGGTTTTAGAATTTACGATTTCATAGGGTTTGAAAAAAGTTGAATCGATCGGCGTCGGGGATAAGCTGCTGTTGCGTTTCACGGTGAACATTCATTTTAATCTCCTCTCTGGACTCATTTGCCTTTGGGGCTGCGCTTTCGGTGGTGTTGCGGCTGAGGCAGTTTCGCCCAAAATGGCGGATGCCTTTTTTCAGGATACGAAGGTGTGGGACGTGGCGTTGACGGTGTCACCGGAGAATTACGCCGCGCTTGAGCCGGTGGGCGGGCGAGGGTTCGACGTGGATTTTAAATACGTCCGTGCCGGCGTCCGTATCGCCGGCCAAGCGTTCAAGGATGCCGGCCTGCGGTACAAGGGCAACTCCAGTTTCTCGACCGCGCGTGGTATTCCGAAGAAATCGTTCAAGATCGATTTCAACAAGTTCACGAAGGGGCAGAAATTTCTCGGGCTGACCAAGCTGAATCTGAACAACAACGTCCTTGACCCGTCGCAGATTCGCGAGGCGCTGGCGTACCGGCTTTGGCGCAAGCTGGAGCTGCCGGGATCGCGCACGGCGTTCGCGCGGGTGACGTTGACCGTGCCGGGGCGGTTCGACAAAAAACTGCTTGGCCTGTACGTCGTGGTGGAGCAGGTGAACGGGCCGTTCCTAAAGGAACGATTTGGCACGGACAAGGGCCTGTTGCTCAAGCCGGAGCGCAGCCTGTCGTTGCCGTACCTCGGCGAGGCATTCGCAGAATACGAGCGGGTGTACGTGCCCAAGTCCGACGCAAAACCGCGGCTGGCCAAGCGGTTGATGGCCTTCACGCGGTTGGTCAGCCAAGCGGAAGACGCTGAGTTTGCGAAGCGGATCGGCGACTTCGTGGATTTTGGGCAGTTTGCCAAGTTTACTGCGGCGCACACGGTGTTGTCGCACCTCGACAGCTTCCTGTTACGCGGCCACAACTACTATCTCTACCTGCCAAAAGCCGGCGGCAAGTTTGCGTTTTTGCCGTGGGACGTGAACAGCACCTTTGCCAGCCACCGCTCGGCGGGTAGCCCGGATCAGCAGTTCGATCTCAGTGTGAAGCAGCCATTCGCAAAGGGTCAACGATTGCTCGAGCGCTTGATGAAGTTGAAATCGTTCCGCGAGTCGTACGGGGCGGAATTGAAAAAACTAGTGGGTACGCATTTCTCCAGGGAGGCGATCGGCCGGGACATGGCGGAATTACGCAAGGCGGTGGAGCCAACGGTCAGGGAGGATGAATATAGCGACCACCGCGAGTTTTTGAATAATTTTGAAATCCCAAAAGACTTCACCTCGAGTGAATCGGGTGGTGGGTTTCGCGTGGTGCGCAAGCCGCTGCTGCGGGAGTTCGTCGCGAAGCGGCACGAGTCGATTGCCGCACAGTGGGCCGGCGAGAGGGAGGGCTACACGCCTGGTTCGCGCCGGCGCCCAAGTGGTCGGGGCGAGCGCCGAGAGCGCCTCTAAAGCAAGTTCCACTTGGCCAGGCGGAGGACAGAGCGGGGGTGGTTGCTCATCTGCTCGTACCAGGCGGTGAGCAGGGTGCCGTCCTGCAATTCGACAGTGGAGGGGTAGCCTAAATCGCCGTTAGCGCCGTCGCCGGAAACCGTGATCGGCTCGCTCCACGTTTTGCCATGGTCGGTGCTGATGCGCGCCTGGTTGCCGAACGGCTTGCGGCGGTAGCCATAAGTCATCAGCAACCGGTCGTCCCGCAGGGGGAGGAGGTGCGACGGCAATCCCCAGACGCCGATCGGGTGCGGCACGCTCCATGTTTTGCCGCCGTCGGTGGACTCGGTCTGGAGTGTCTCGCTTCTGTTGGCTGGGTTATTGTTTCTAATTTGCGCGACGAGGGTGCCGTTGGTTGCCTCGACGACGTGCAACTCGTGGTACTCGCCGGGATCATCGCTGGGCCGGGTGGGAATCTGCGCCAGTTTTTTCCACGATCGGCCGTCGTCGGTGGATTCGCAGACGCCGATCCACTTGCCGCTCTTCCACAAATCCTTCCCTGCGTAGAGTTGTCGGCCGTCGGCGAGTTGGATTGGGCCGTGGGGGCTGTTGACGATCGAGTCGTACGGCGTGGACCAGGTGACTCCGCCGTCGGTCGAGCGCAGCATCCACGTGCCGAGTTGTGCCTTGCGCTCGGCCTTGCTGATACGGTGATGAGCGCCGCGCCAGCGGGCCTGACGCGCGGCGTCCCAGTTGTTGATTTCGCTGTTGCGAAAATAATGCTCGTAGGCCAGCGACGAAAATGTGGTGGCGAGCAACGAGCCCCTGGCCGTCTCGAGGATGCCGGCGTCGCGGTCGTCGATCGCGAGGTCTAGCAGCACGCGGGGGAATGTCCACGTTTTGCCGTCGTCGTCCGAGCGCATTAGTTCCACCTGGCCAAAAGGGCAGACGTGCATCTCGCGTCCGCCGGAGCAGACGAGCAGCAACTGGCCGTTGCGCCGCCGAGTCAGCGTGGGCCAGCCGTGGTAATGGTTCGGGCGCATGCTGACAATTTCCATGCTGTGCACCTTGGCCAACGGCTTGGCCGCTTGGGTGCGGATGTGCGGGATGAACGCGGTGCTGAGGCCAAGCGCTGCGGTTTGGCGGAGCATGCGGCGGCGGGAGATGGATTGCGGTTTCACGTCGGAGACGGTAGTGGGAATATGGAGGCTGGCCAAGTACCCTTTGGGCATGGCCAAGTTTTCACGAGCCAAACTGTGTCATTATCGGGCGAAGATTATGCTTGTTTACGACGGCGACACATGCAAGGCTGATGTCGATCTCGGATTCAAAGTAGTGGTGAGCGGTGAGAAGATTCGGTTGGCATGAATCAACGCGCCGGAGGTTCGCGGGGCGAGCCGAAAGGAGGGACTGGCGGCGCGGGATTTTTTGCGGGAACTAATTCTCGGAAAAGAGGTTTTGCAGAAAACGATCCGGAACAAACGCGGCAAGTACGGACGCTACCTTGGGGAAATTATTGTGAAGAAGGGTCGCCGCAACGTGAACGCCAACAACGCCTTGGTCTAAGCCAGCCACGCGAAGTACGTGGAGCATTGATTGCAAAACTTTCTTAAATTCTTAAAAAAAATAGCGTTTTTAGAGACAGATTTCAAATTACTCTTTCGCAATTCATCTCGGACGTTGTCAAGTTTGAACGGATCTTCGGGACTCAATTATGGCGACCAAACCGCATGAGTTGGATTTTCGAGTCGGTTCTTTTGCAGAAGAAGTACTCATGAACCTTTCGGGTAATTCGGATATTCTTCAACGACCGCTGCCTCAGAGAGGCCATCAATTATTTCTTTCGCTGTCAACCCGTCATTTGACATTTTGTCATACCCGTGTTCGGAGATTCGGATATCCCCGTCTTTGGCCAGTTTCTGGATTGTTTGGAGAATAAAACTCAAAATTGAGAGTTCGTTAAGTTCGGATCGTTTCCAGACTCAAGCGCCTATTTTCTGTTGCGGCGGGAGGAGATGAAAATGGTGGCGCCAATGCCGATGGGGATGGCGCTGAGCAGTGTCATTACGATGATGAGAAGCATGATTTCAGGCGTGCTCATTGGGCGGGGTGCTGGGGTGAATCGAATTTCGGCGATGAGTGGTAGGTGATCGGATGCCTCGGTTTTCGGCACGCTGAGCCAGCGCACTTTGAAGTTTTTTTTGCTGGAAAGCCAAATGTAATCGATGCGCCGCTTCGGGTTGTCGCTGCTCATCGTGAAACCGTTGCCTTTGCCGGCGACTCGCCATGCGTCAGTCCATTTTTTGCTGAGCCGCTTGTGCAGTTCGCTGTCCGGCGTGTCGTTGAAGTCGCCACACAACAGGGCGGGCAGGGCGGTGTGCTTGGCGAAGAGATCGGCGAATTGCTTTTCACTGAATAGCCGCTCAGCCGAGTCGGCTTTGTGATCCAAGTGCGTGCAGGTGAACAGCAGTTGGCCTTGGTTCACCCCGAGCACAGCTTGCAGAACGCCGCGTTGTTCCCCTTTGCGTGTTTGGTTCAGCAGATGGTTTTCGTGTGACTCGATGGGGAAGCGGCTCAGGATCGCGGTGCCGTATTGGCCGCCCTGAAAGTTGTCGAGGTTGGCCCCGAACACGACGTTCAACCCGGTGAGCTTGGCCAGTTCCGCCGGCATGTCGATGCCGCCGGTGCGCTCGGTGTTTTTGTCAACCTCCTGCAGGGCGATGACGTCTGCGTTGGACTGTTGGAGGACGTTGGCGATGCGCTCAAGATCTACCTTGCCGTCCAGTCCCTCGGCGTGGTGAATGTTGTAGGTCATCACGCGCAGAACCACTGGCGTGATGTCAGGCGAATTGCAGCCGGGCAGCCAGGTCAAGCCAAGTACTGACAAAAAAAAGCAGAAACTCACCCTCATTCGGCCTTCGGCCACCTTCCTCGCCCAAGGCGGGACGCGATTGGCCAATCTCCTACCACCAGCAGTAGAGGGTCGGAGTAATGGTGTAAACTTGGCCAAGGCCTATTTCCTACGCTTGAGGCGGAAGTCAGTGGGCCGCTTGTTTTGCGCTGGCCAGAAGTCTCCGCGTCGGAAGCTGTATTGCGATGGGTTGAGTTCCCCGCCGAGATCGACTTTTGTGCCGGTCTTGGGGATCTCGAGGTCCAGTAGCCAATAGGCACCGTTGACCAGTATCCGGCGGGTGCCGGCGGCCGCGAGGTCGGTCGAGGAACCCATCGTGGTGGCAAACGTCCTGCCGCTTTTGCCATCGGGAATCTGATAATTCCTTGTCCAGAAGACCGGCATCATGGGGTTGTTTTTGCGGCCTTCCACCGCCTCGTCGTCGGTCGGTTTCATGCCAAAGAACGGATCACTCGTGCGCGGGCCTTCGCGCTTGGTGACCTGCCCGAGGATGATGTGTTGCGAGCCTTTCGGTAGCGGCAGGCGCACGCCGTAAACATCGGTCGGCCCCCACACGTCGCCATTGCTGACACCGCGCGTGGTAGGATGCTCCTCCGCGCCGGGCGCAATGATTCCGACGGTGCTCTCGGTTTTGTGGCCGCCGTGATGGTTCAGCCAGAAGTCACCGAGGATGAGTTTGCCGAAGCCGCCCTGCCATTTCTTTTTCGGACCGCCGTAGCCATTGCTGTAATGGGCGTATTTTTTGTTGCCGGCGATGTTGAATGCGTGGGTCGCCGTGCGCATGCCGATCACCGGTCCGCCGCGCTTGAGGTAGGCGTCGATGTGCGCCATCTGTTCCTCAGGGAGATCGCGAAAGCGGGTTGCGATAAACATCAGGTCGGCGTCGGCCAACGACTCGAGGCCGGGGATGTTGGTGCGGTTGTTCGGATCGACGATGCCGCTCTTAGGGTCGATCGGGAAGACCACGCGGCAGTCGAAACCGTGATGCCGTGAGAGGATGTCGGCGAGCGCGGGCATCGCCTCCTCGGAGCGGTATTCCTCGTCGCCGGAGATTAGCACGACTTTTTTGCCCTTGCCCGGGCCTTTTTTGCCCTTGTAATCTAGCCATTGCCCGGACGCCGCGGAGGCGCTCACCGCAGCGGTGGCAAAGAGAGTGATCAGCAGTTTTGATGTGTGTTTCATGTCGATAAAAAATTGTACTAGAGGCGGCAGACCGTAACGGCTGCCGGGGCGATTGCAACCCTGTTGCGAGCGAAATCACTCGTCGCTCGCCCGCCGTTTGCCTAAGGTCTTTGGGGACGTACCGGTGATGACGTCCGATAAAAAACTAGTCAACCTGTGGCTCGTGACAGGCATCAACTTGCTGGCGTGGCCCGGCATCGGCACGTACGTTGCCGGGCAGAAAACCGTGGGCGCCATTCAGGCCGCCTTGGCTCTGGCTGGCGGGCTTTTGAGCCTGAGCCTCATCATGGTGCTGTTCCGCCTCGCGATGAGTCTGGATTCGACTCCTTTCGACATCGAGTCGTTTATGGAGGCCAACGGCACGCTGCTTGGCTTGGGCGGGGGCGGCTTTGGCCTGCTGGCGATTTCGTGGGTCTGGGCTGCCGTGAGTTCCTTTCAAATCGCAACTCGTTTAAAAACAAGAGACTGATTATGAGCAACGTTGCACCAGAAACCGTCCTCGGAAAACTGACGCGCCGCGAGTTTCGCGAGCGGATGGCGTCCGGCGATCTGGTCGGCTGCCTCATCCCAGTCGCAGCGATCGAGCAACACCTCGAGCATTTGGCGATGGAGCACGACTGGCGTAGCGTTGGGCTGGTGGCCCGCGCCGCGGCCAAGCGACTGGCCCCGCGCGTGCTCGTTGCCGAGGGGCTGATGTGTGGTATCAGCGAGCATCACATGCGACATCCCGGTACGCTGACGCTCCGGCCCGGGACCTTCCTCACGGTGCTGGGCGACATGATCGACAGCATGGCGCGCGCAGGTTTTCGCAACATCGTCGTGGTCAACGGGCACGGCGGGAACATCGAGCCGATCCGCGGTACGTGGGATCAGTTCCTGCGGCAGTTCGGCGACACGAACCTGCATTTTTTGTCCTATTGGGAAACGCTTGGTAAGACGGACGCAGACGAGCTGCTGCGTGGCGGCAAGCGGTTGCCGGACAACATGCCGGGGCACGCGCAGGAGTTTGAGACAGCCATTGCAATGGCCAAGTTCCCTGAGAACGTCCGTGCCGACGCTCTCGCCGATCAGCCCGACCGGAGCCCCGCCTTGGCCACGGCGGAGCAGGGGAACGAGTGGTTCGAGCGTGTGACCGGGCGCTTGGTCAAGTTTGTTGGCGAAGTGATCGACGGCCAGCGCCAGTCCGAGACCCCGCCGTACCATCCGTAGCCGCTTAGCGAAGCGTGTACTTTTTGGCGTGAACTTAAAATCCCCTTGCAAGCTCGGGGGAGGTTTGGCAGGGTGCGCGCCCTTCTGGGTGCGCCCGTAGATCAACTGGATAGATCGCATGGCTACGAACCATGAGGTTGGGGGTTCGAATCCTCCCGGGCGTACCATTCAAAAAAGGCTTTTCAAGTGGGGTGGCTTGGGTACTCTTCCCGCATGAAGTCCCAATCTGTTTCCAGACGTCGTTTTCTCCAGTCCTCTGCGGTTGCCAGCGCGCCGTTTATTCTGCCCTCTGGAATCTGGTCGGCCAAGATCAAGCCGAATGACAAGATATCCGTCGGTTTCATTGGCATGGGCATCCAGAACCGGGGTCTTCAAAGACGGTTCATGGGCGACAAAAACGTCGTCTGCGTCGCCGTTTCGGACTGCGACACCACCCGTCGCAACGCCGCCCGTGACACTGCCAACAAGCGTTACGATAATAACGACTGCAAGACCTACGTGGATTTCCGTGAACTAATCGCGCGCGATGACATCGACGCGGTGAGCATAGCTACGCCGGACCATTGGCATGCCATCCAGACCATCGCCGCGGTGAACTCCGGCAAGGATGTTTACTGCGAGAAACCGCTCACCCATAACGTCCACGAGTCGGTCGAGGTGATGAAGGCGGTGAAAAAGAACAAGGCCATTTTGCAGACCGGCTCAATGCAGCGTTCCTCGCGCGAGTTCCGCGTGGCCTGCGAACTGGTGCGCAACGGTGTCATTGGCAAAGTCGAGCGTACTGCAGTCAACGTCGGTCCTCCCGGCGTGCCGTGCGACCTGAAGAAGGAGAAGCTGGAGCCGGGCCTCGACTGGGGAAAGTGGATCGGGCCAGGCCCGATGCGCGGCTACAGTTCCGTACTCAGTCCGCGCGGGGTGCACGGCCACTTCCCGAACTGGCGCAACTACAAGGAGTACGGCGGCGGCATGGTCTGTGACTGGGGCGCGCACATGATCGACATCGTCAACTGGGGGCTGGGCGTGGACGACAGCGGCCCAGTAGGTACCATCCCGGCCGAGAACCCCAAGGCGATGAAGGGCGCGCAACTGGTTTACGCGGGTAACGTTCGATTGATGCACGGTACGGGGATGGGCTCGAGCTTTTACGGCACCGAGGGGCGCGTGGAGTGTCACCGCGGTCGGATCGGCCTTTGGCTAGGGGAGAAGTTCATCGCCGGCCGGACAGGCGGAGACAAAAACATTAACCTCGGCAAGGAACTCGACAAGATGGAGTCCGAGTACCTCAAGGATGCCAAGGTGAAGCTGTACCGCAGCAGCAGCCATATCCCGGATTTCCTCAACTCGATGCGCACCCGCAAGAAGCCGTGCACGCACGAGATCATCGGTGCGCGCACTGCGATCGCCTGTCATCTGCTAAACCAGACCTACTACAACCACACGGCGATCAAGTGGAACCCGAAGAAGAACACATTCGCCTCCGGCGGCGACCCCAAGTGGCTGACCCGCGATTACCGTGGCGAATGGGACGTTTGACCTTGGTCAAGCGCTTGGCCGTAGGGGAGGGATGGTTTTCACCCCGCCCCAAATTATGGGAGCGAGGGGAAACTCGCCCCGCCTCGGATTAGTCGATTCGGTGCGCTTGGCCGGGCTGGCTGTAAAAATCTTTGCTTGAAAAGCACGGGCGGTTTCTGTATCGGTCTGCCCGCGCGGGGAGTTCTGGGCCAAACCACACCGGAGATACCAATACCGTTTTTCAGCTGTCACCACTTCGGGTGACCCGCTTGGGCATTTTCATTGGTACCACTCGATTTTTCTTCCCCCAGCATTTTTAGTGAAAGCAGAACACATTCGAAATATAGCGATTATCGCGCACGTGGATCACGGCAAGACCACGCTCGTGGATGAGTTGCTGCAGCAAAGCGGCACATTCCGTGACAACCAGATTGTCGCCGAGCGGGTCATGGACTCGATGGATCTCGAGCGCGAAAAGGGCATCACCATCAAGGCCAAGAATGCGGCCATCAAGTGGAACGGCTACACGATCAACATCGTCGACACGCCGGGCCACGCCGACTTCGGAGCCGAGGTGGAGCGCGTGATGAAGATGGTCGACGGCGTGCTGCTGCTGACCGATGCCGTGAGCGGGCCACAGGCGCAGACGCGCTGGGTGCTGCGCAAGGCGCTTGGCCACGGACTCAAGACGATATGCGTCGTCAACAAGATCGACCGCGACACCGCCCGCCCGCAGTGGGTCCACGACAAGGTGCTGGAATTGTTTCTCGAGCTGGGTGCGGACGACGACCAGTTCAACGCGCCGTTCCTCTACGGCAGCGCCAAGCTTGGCTTCGCGGACCACAAACTCGATGGGCCGCGCAAAGACATGACCGACCTGTTCGAGACCATCATCGAGCGCGTGCCGCCGCCGGTGATCGAGGAGGCGTCATTTCGCATGTTGGTCAGCAACATCGACTGGGACGACTACGTTGGCCGTATGGCCATCGGACGGATTTTATCCGGGGATGTCCAGCAAGGTGACATAGTCAATGTGATGGGCCGCAACGGCAACCGGCAGAAGGTGAAGATCATCAAGTTGAAACAATTTTCCGGCCTGCAGACGAACGACGTGATCAAGGCCACGGCGGGCGATATCGCGGGGCTGGCTGGGTTTGACGAGGTGGACATCGGCGACACGCTGGCCAAGGCCGACGACGCGGAGCCGCTGCCGTTCGTCGAGATCGATCCTGCCACCGTGCAGATGGAGTTCTCCGTGAACGACGGCCCGCTTGCCGGGCTTGACGGCAAAAAAGTCACCTCACGCGAGATCCGCGCGCGGCTTGAGCGCGAGACCAAGTCCAACATCTCCATCAGAGTGCACGACACCAGCGAAAGCACCCGTTTCCTCGTGGACGCTCGCGGCAGTATGCAGATCGCCGTGCTGCTTGAGACGATGCGCCGCGAGGGCTTTGAGGTGCTCGTGTCGCGGCCGACCGTTTTGTACAGGGAGATCGACGGCAGACGAAACGAACCGTTTGAGCAGATTTGGGTCGAGGTGCCGGAGGCGCATCTCGGCACCGTCATGGAGACGCTCAGCAAGCGCTTGGGCAAGATCTCGAATATCGAGCATCACACCGCCGGCGTGACCGTCACGGCGGAGATCCCGACGCGCGGGTTGATCGGTTTCGAGAGCGACCTCGTCACCCTCACCAGCGGTAATGGTGTGATGAGCCACTCGTTTCTCGAGTACCGGCCATACAGCGGCGACCTCGTCACGCGCCAGACCGGCACGCTGGTCAGCATGGGAAAAGGCACCGCCATGGCCTATGCGCTTGACGTGCTGCAGGCGCGCGGCCGATTGTTTGTGGCGCCGGGAGACGAGGTGTACGGCGGTCAGGTGATCGGCGAAAACCCGCGTCGCGATGACCTGCCGGTGAACCCAACTAAGGCCAAGCACCTCGACAACATGCGCTCCTCCGGCGCTGACAAGGCGATCCTGCTGACGCCACCAATCCTCTTCTCCATCGAGCGAGCCATCGAGTATATCGACAACGACGAACTGGTCGAGGTCACGCCGAACCAATTACGTTTCCGCAAGCGCATCCTCGACGCCAACGACCGCCGGAAGGCAACCAAGCGAGCGAAAGCCGTCGGGCTGGCTCAGGTCTGAGTTGCCTCCACCGCGCCAAGCAGCTACTTCACCTCGCCCCAGATTTTTTTTAGGAGCTTAAACATCCCCGGGTCGTGCTCATTGAGTTCGGCACGGACGAACGGATAGAAATCGTTGACGCCAAGGTACGCCTCGGTGCACTCGGCAAAATACTCCATTTGGTTTGTCAGGCCGTAATGCTTCACCGTGCGGCCGGTGTAGAGCAGCACCTTTTCATAAATACCTTTCTCCTTGGCTTTATTGTAGGCACCGAGGACTTCCTCGTTGTCAAAACCGTTGCTCAGCACTTGGTCGTGATAGGCGTGTGCCAACTCGTGCAGGATCACGTACGGGTGCTTGGCCCATTGGCCCCGGCTGAGCAGTGCCTTGGCCCGGGGGATGTGGACGTGTTTCACAAGACGTGGATCATGCCTGTTCGCGCGGAGCCATGTGACGCCCGGGTGATACTGCATCGAGCTAAGCGGCTCGTAGTGGTGGTCCAGCCAGATCGGCAGTTTTTGCAACGCCTTCACCTTGGCCTCGGGGAGGATATATTTGATTCGCTGCAGGTGGTTGGCCAGCGCGGTGAAAACCTGGCTCTTTAATTCGTTGTTCTCTTTTTTGAGAAGCTTGGGATCGACCTTGATCGTCCATCCCTCGAGTTTTTTCACGATAGGATCGTAAAAATTGTTCTCCTTTTTCTCTGCCACCGCTTGGCCAAGCGCACCGAGTACGAGTGCGATCGCGAGTATCGTTTGTTTGGTTATTTTGGGCATGTTAAAATTATTTTCCGGTCAGCCTGAGCAGTGACTGGCCAAGGGCATCGCCGATGAGAAAGTAGCTCTCGGCATTGCCGTACCAGTGATGGCCGTGGCCAACGTTCGGCGATTCCTTGGCCGGCCGGGCGAACTGTGAGGTTTGCACAAACGCCGTGTTTGGGCCAAGCGCCTTGGCGGCGGCCTTCTGTGCGGCCCGAATGGAGAGCATGTTTTTACCGGCATCGGGGCCGCCATTGCCGAGTTCGCCGATGACGACCGGCAGGTCAGGTTGGTTGAATTCCTTACGCACATCCCTGACGAGATTGATGAGGTTGGCTTCGTACTCCCTTAATGCATCGTCGTCGAACATGTCGTTCCAGCCCTGAAACCAGACGAAGCCGGTGAGTTTCGGTTTGAGCTTGGCCAACTGAGGGAATTCATCGCCCAGATTGGCTAGGCTCTCACGGTATTCGGCGAGCATTTTTTGATAGAATTCGCCGGTGAGTCCGCCGGAACTGGGCGGGCGAAAATCTTTGTGGATGCTTTTGCCGCCCCACGCGGTCTTGATGAGCAGTACCGGTTCGTCGTATGCCTCGCCGACCAGGTGGCCGAGCTGAAATTCCGGCCCGATATGGTGTTTGCCTCCGTAGCCGGTGAATCCGACCGTCAGTCCACCGATCTTCAATTCGTCCCCGGTTTGGTGCCGTACAAAGACATCGTCGCGAACCACCCAGTTGCCTCTGTCATCGACGATGTGTTTGTAGAGGTGGGCGCGCTTCGGTTTTTTCATGACGTTTTTCAGGATACCCCTGCCGCCGTTGTAATATTCCGGATGATCAAAATCGACTACGCCCTGTCCCTGCATATTGGACTGGCCGGCGAGAAGGAAGACCCGGAGCTCGTCGGATGGCTTCAGGTGCCTGTCGAGAAATGCGTAGCCGGCGTTGAGCGCGGTTTTGTTGAGGATGGCAAAAAAGTGGCCGGCGCCCTTGATGACATGCAGGTCGGTCTCGACGCCCGCTTTTTGCAGCGCCGCGTGCAGGGCAGTCGGGCCGGCGTAGCCTATCGTTCGATGGTTTTTTACCGGCACGAGCAAATCCGTTGAGCCGTTGTAAAAGAAAATCGGCGCGTCATCCTTGTCGACAAAAGCGGCAGGCGATGCTGCATCATAAATCTGGGGCTTTTCCCCGCGCGAGCCCCCCAGCCAATAGGAGAGCGCTTTCGAGTTTTCGCGGGTGGCCCGGAAATCGGTTGGTGCGCCACCGGCGACAGCGGCGACGATTTTTGTGCCGACACCCTTCGGGTCGTTCTCCTTGGTCAAACCGGTCGTGGCAAGGAGTGAAACCAGTTGCCCGCCGGCCGAGTAGCCGATTGCTCCAATGCGGCTGGGGTCGGTCTTGTGCTTGGCTGCGTGCTGGCGGATCCACCGGACGGCGTCGCGGCAGTCCTCGATTTGCGCAGGGCTTTTGTGCTCCGGCGCAAGGCGGTAGTTGATCGCAAAACAGGAAAAACCGCGACGCGCCAGACTCTTGGCGTACATCGTGAGCTGGGTTCGTGAGCCGGTTCTCCAGGCGCCGCCATGGACGACGAGCACGGCGGGGAAGGGGCCGTCGCCTTTCGGCACGAAGACGTTGAGCTTAAGTTTTTTTCCGTCGATCTCTTTGTATACGATGTCCTGGGTGCGGTCGAATCGGTACTCACTGGCATACACATAGGCACCAAGGCCAAGCAGCAGAAAAAGTGCAGCCATACGATTCATGTCCGGGGAGTCTCTAGTTTCAGCAGCTAGGTTTCAAGCAAACCCTTTTGGCGGTAGCGCTTGGCCAAGCGGCAATTTGGAGATCGCACCGACCACCACCAAGTTGAGCGCCAAGCCGAATATGCCGGCGTGGATCCCCCAGTTCGTCAGCGTGCCGAACGGGTACAGCGCGAACACCAGCACCAAGCCGCTCAACAGTCCCCAGAACGGGGCGCTTGGTTTCATGCCGCGCCAGTGCATGCCGAGGATGAAGCCGGGGCCTAGTTGCATCAGCATGTCGAATTTCATGTCCATCAGCTTCACGAGCGTCGGCTTGTTCTCGAGCGAGTTCAGGTAAATGGCGATCGCGGCCATGATCGTCACGACAACCCACGACAGCGACTTGCCGATGAGCGTCAGTCTGGCCTCGCTGGCGGCCGGGTTGATTTGGCGATGATAAATATCCTTCGTCAGCATCGATGAGACGGAGAGAAGCACCGAGTCGGCAGTTGACATCAGCGCAGCCAACACTGCGGCGAGCAGCACCACGACGAGCCAGCGGTGGAATGGCGACTCGTCCATCACGATCCGGCAGACCTCGCCGAACACTCGGTCGGAGTCGGCATCGGTCAGCGTAGCCAGTTCCGGAGAGGCTGCTGCCGTGACGCCGACCAACACCGCGATTAGCGACGCTGTCAACGGCAGGAAGGCCATTGTTGCCACGCCGTTGCGGAGGACCTTGCCGCTACGCGCCGCGTAAATGCGCTGGATCGCCTGCGGGTAAAGCGCGCCGCCGATGCCCACCACGACGATGTAGCTGAACCATCGGCGGATCGTCAGCGCATCCGGCGCGGCGACCTTTTCCGGCCTTGCTTCCTTCAGTGTCTCGAAGCTTTTGGCCAGCCCTCCAAAGTGGTCCAGCACGACGAACAGCAGAATCGCAAACCCCACCATCAGGATGCCGCCCTGGATCATGTCGGTCCACGCCACCGCGCGGAAGCCGCCGAGCGTCTCGTAAACCAGCATGATCACCGCGAGCAGAATCACCCCGGCGACGAATGCCGTCCGCGGGTCGAACGTGGTCATGCCCTGCAGCAGCAGCCCCATCGCCGTGAGTTGGGCGAGTAGATAATTGCCGATAGCCACAACCATCGTGATCGATGCCAGCACCGTGTACGGGCGATGGCTGAAACGGTGCTCCAGAAAATCCGCCGGCGTGATGAAACTCTCCCGCTTGGCCAAGCGATGCAGCCTCGGGGCGAACACGAGGTACACGACGATGATCGCCATCATGAAATGCACACTCATCAGCCAGGCGTAGCCGATACGGAACGTCTTGCCGGTGAACGCGAACAACGTGTTGCCGCTGTACTGCGTGGCGTAGAGCGTCAGCACCAAAACCAGAAAACCGATGCCAGAGCCGGCGAGGTAAAAATCCTTGAGCGAGTTCTCGGTGCGCGCGCGCATGCCGCAGTAACCGATGCCGATCAGTGACAGGAGATAAACAGCGATGAAGCCAAGCTCCGCCGGGCCAAGCGGGATGTCGCTCACGAGCCGCCCTCCGCATCGTCATCGTCGCTTGGCCAAGTGCGAAATGCTGTCCAAGCCGTCAGGCAGGAAATTAGAAACGAAACCACCGTGCTCACTGCCACCCAAAGCGGCATCCCAAGCACCAGCGGCTGTTCGCCGCCATCCGCCCAATACCACGGCACCGCCACGATGAAGAGCAGCGCAAAGCCAAGCGCCAGCAGCCAGGGCAGGGGGGATGTTTTGGCGTTGGGATTGGGCATCCGTGCGGCGGAAGACTGTCCCGCTGCATGCTCAGATTGCAACCCAATTGTCCCGGGAATGAAAACGGCTTGCGGTTTGGCGGCGGCACGGCATCATTCCCGCCCTTCACGGCGCGGGTCTGCCTCGTCGTCGCGAGTGGGGTCATAGCTCAGTTGGTAGAGCGTCGCGTTCGCAATGCGAAGGTCTGGAGTTCGATTCTCCATGACTCCACCA
>ENA-OREN01001213-OREN01001213.1-marine-metagenome-genome-assembly--contig:-NODE-1213-length-31375-cov-4.074829_pt1 | contig 31375 bp, 27 predicted proteins | sample MGYA00248624_ERZ508555 | MGnify/ENA primary metagenome ERZ508555 (study PRJEB26222, sample SAMN06267773) | marine metagenome | isolation source: Saanich Inlet, British Columbia, Canada | place...
CCACTTGCTGAGTGTGCTAGAATGACCAAAAACACAGTGAGCCACACGCTTATTCCCAATGTGTAGCCGACAAAGAAGTAGAAAACCCCCGAGATCATTACAAGAATGCCAATTAGTAGGGGCCATTTTTCCTGATTGGTTAAGAATTTACGGGCAAGTATGGGTCCAGTACCTGTGCCAATCCCTCTTGCGAAAAAGAATAATCCAAACCCAAGTGCGACACCAAATCCGTCGATATCTGAACCCGCAACCACAAGAAACACCCCTGCTAGTCCGCCACCAGCAATATTCCAAGATGCCTTCGCAAACACTATTCGAAGTAATCTAGCCTCCTTGGCTACTCTCCTCCATCCATTTCTGATATTGGAAAAGGCAGTGCTGAATAGCGGGCCAGAGAGTTCGTCATCAAATGATTGAGGTATGGTCAAAGGAACTAGGAGTATTGCCCCAAGAAGGAAGGTGAAGGCGTCGATAATGAATGCAGTATCGGTTCCATGATACTCAACGACAATGCCTCCAAGCATTGCACCGATACAAAGAGCCGTAGACCAAGAGGCAGCATCGAGAGCATTTGCAGTTGCCAGATTTTCTTTGGAGACAATATTTGGTAAAGCGGCACGTTCAGCAGTCACATAAGCCCCATGAAGTAGCATCATAACCCCAGATAAACCAAGCATCCAAGGTATGTCTTCTGGACCATCAACGGCTAAGAACCCTAAAGCCAAAAATATCTGAAATATATTAGACCAAATCATGATATATTTACGATTAAATCGGTCAGCGAGCAAACCACTTATCGGTTGCAACAAAGCAAAACAAAGCATTCGAATGGTAAATAATATTCCGAGTAAGAACTCCGAATCTGTATATTTGAAAATAAGTAAGAAGAGTGCTATGGTGTTGAACCACTCTCCTAACATCGAGATAACAGATGCCAGCCACAATCTGCGGAATTTAGAATTCTTAGATATGAGTTCCCAATAACCAATTTTTGTCATTCCACTTCACCTCCTCTCGCAAGGGAATTTGCGGGGTTTCTGCCTGTAAGTCATCCCTAATTATCCCACCATGTTGTCCTGTGAAGGGAGGTACTCAAGGGTTGTTGTATTCAATTAGGAAACATGGCCAATTCCAACATTACTTTTAGTTTTCATAAATGAATATATTCTCATCCCAAGTACGCGTGCCGTATCTGCTGCTAAACTCGAACATGCACCGATACAAACAATCGTCCCAACTCCTGCCCGAGCAGCCTTTGCTACTATGTCCCATCCACAACGCCCTGAGAGAAGTAAAGCTTCTTCGGAAAAATTTGAGTTCGAGTTGAGACCTTTTCCGATTGTTTTGTCGGTTGCATTATGCCGTCCAATATCTTCAGATATATGCCGCAAACCAAGTTTTGGATTCCACATTGCCGCCGCATGCATACCACCAGTTTCTGCGAATCCATGCTGAAGTTCCCTCATTGATTCCAATGCATGGTAGTAATCCTCGTGGCGTGCAACTTGATGCTCGTTTTCAAACAAGGGTAAATTGCCAATCAATTCTTCTAATCCATCGGCATTACAAGCGCCACAAGAGGATGAGACTACTCCACGATTAATGTGCAGAGGGGTGAGTTTTTGTTCGATGTATAAGAATATAGAACCAGATATATTTTGCTCACATCTAATTTCAGCATTTGGAAAACTGCCATATCCTTCGCTCAATGCGTGCCCGATGAATAGTTCAGACAAATCAGTAGGTGTTGACAGTAAACTTGCAATTTTCTTGTCATCTGAATATAAATGTATTAGAGTCTCACTGGCCAAATAATCATTCGAAACATTGTATTGGCCCTCTGCGTATCGATGAATCCCAATACGACGGCTTCGCTCCATGTTATGCGATATAGGGTCAACTTGAAGTTTCTTCGGAGTCTTTTGGTCTTTCGATATCGAAAAATTCGAATTGCAAATCAACTAATTCAGCGCTTGTATTTGCTTGTGCATATGCTTCAAGAGGCTCCTTATTTAACTCAAAAAACCGTTCCCCCCACCTGAATGCTCCGAGTACTTCTCTGGCTTGCCCCTCTTCGCCAATGAGGTATAGGACAGTGGCTAGTGCCTCTGCAGTCGTTAATCGCCCCGGCTTACCCCAGTTAACTGGGTTGGCGGCCAGCAGAAGTGGTAACATGCGCGGTTTCAAACGCGTTTTCCTCATAACTTGGCGTACACTTTCCTCAATGTGCGCCCAACTACAATCCAATCCGACCAATGAACCGCCATTCAACAATAAATCATGGTCTTCAGGGCCGAAAACTTTCCCGCATAATGGTTCAAGGATAATTCCACGCTTGGGCACAGTATTGAGGCGCTTGTGAAGTCGTATATCTCCCCGTTTTGCTGAAAGAACGGCAGTATTCTTTTTGGGGTCGTCTTGTGCTAACCAAATAGCGTGAACAGAAATTCCACTCATTGAATCACCGAAGATCTTCAAGATAATCGCCAAGTGTCATACCGCGTGATGAGCCCCCATCTAATCTTCGAGTTTCGGAAGGAGTTGAAACTTCAAACAGGGTGATTGAAAGAACTCTTTCAAACTTCTTTAGAACTGAATCAGTTGGTCGTTTACCATTTTCGGTAGATTTGATGATATTTACTGTTTCAGCCATTCGCTTGCCTAATGTCGCTTGATTCCAACCTTTTGCTTTTCGAGCAGTTGAAATACGCGTTGCGTAATCTCCAGCAAGTTCCTTTTCCGCTTTGAGCATGATATCCTTGCCCTTTTTTCCCTTTGCGGAATAAGTAGGGCGCGAGGTCATACCTTGCGCTCGAGCGAGGCCAGGAGCAGTCTCCTTCGGGCCAAGATTCATTTTGTCGGAACACCGGGCGCAAGCAGCAACTTCTGCCTTTCCCATTTTGACATGGCGAACACTGACTTTCATCGCACCACATAGTTCGCAGTCTGCCATGTCACCCAGTCCCAATTACTGCTTGTGGTGACTGTCTTTGAAGGCTTCGGAACGAATGACTGCGATTTCTAAGAGCGACGACTTAACAAACTGTAGCCTCGACGAGTGTTTGAGTGCAATGAGTTCCGAGGTTGAAAATAACAACACCCCTCTATCATCTCCATCGGAAGATGAGTTGATTAAATTGGAAGAAGATTATCAAAAACTTCTAGCAGATTCTCAGAGCCTAATAAACGAACGTTCGTATCTTGAAACTGAGATTCGTGCGTTGAAAAAGAGGGCTACGCGTCTTGATGATGAAGTGCGTTTGCTTAAAACTCCACCACTGATTATTGGCCATTTACAGGATATTCTTGATGAGAGGACAGCTATTGTTCGCTCCTCCAATGGAACCGTGTTCCAAGTATCTCTCAACCAACGCTTAGAACCTGAAAGATTGAAACCCGGAACTCGTGTGGCACTAAATCAGGATACTTTGGCAGTGATTGAAGTCTTGCACGAGGCATGGGACCCAATGGTGAGCGGTGCCGAAATGGTTGAAAAGCCGGATATAACCTATGATTCAGTCGCTGGACTTGATGAACAGATAACATCTGTTAGAGAAGCCATTGAATTGCCACTCCTAGAACCTGAATTGTTTTCGAAAGTAGGAATCACACCTCCCAAAGGAATATTGCTTGTTGGCCCACCTGGTTGTGGAAAAACCCTCCTTGCCAAGGCAGTCGCTAATCAAACAGATGCCACATTCATTCGACTGGTTGGAAGTGAATTGGCCCAGAAATACATCGGTGAAGGTGGAAGAATGGTCCGAGAATTATTTTCCTTGGCTAAAGAAAAATCACCAGCGATAATTTTCTTAGATGAAATCGATGCAATCGGTGCAAAAAGATTGGATGGTTCAACAAGCGGTGACCGTGAAGTTCAGCGAACCCTAATGCAATTACTCGCAGAACTCGATGGCTTCGATTCTCTTGAAGATGTGAAAATTATCGCCGCAACAAATCGCCCAGATATTCTTGATGATGCATTGTTACGCCCTGGGCGTTTTGACCGTATTGTTACAATACCGTTGCCTGATGAAACAGGTCGTAAGGCAATATTGTCTCTTCACATATCCAACATGTCTACTTCGAGAATCAACCTCAAGACTATTGTTGAGAAAACTGAGGGTTACTCCGGTGCTGAACTCAAAGCCACATGTGTCGAGGCTGGAATGATTGCGATCCGTGATAAGCGTGATAAAATATCGCAGAAAGACCTAATCCAAGCAATTGATAGGATTCAAACAAAGAAATCCAACAGTGGTTCGAAATCTTCTCCAGATGCTCTATACGGGTGATTTTCTTCTGCATCTTCGTTAACATTCAAAGTCCGTCTCCACCGCCTATGTTTATGGAAGCAATTGTTGAATGTGTGCCAAATATTTCCGAAGGGCGAGATTCCGACAAAATTGAACGCATAATTGAAGTCGTTAGAAGTGTCGATAAGTGTGCCGTACTTGGAGTTGAGCCCGATGTTGATTATAATCGAACAGTCATAACTATTGCAGGAGCGCCAGAGGCAGTCAAGCAGGCTGCATTTTTGCTAATTTGCAAGGCGACTGAAGAGATAGACATGGCACTGCATGAAGGTGAACATCCGCGTCTTGGTGCAGTAGATGTGTGTCCATTTATCCCATTGAAAGGAGTGACAATGGAAGAATGTGTCGACTTAGCTCAATCTTTGGCTAAGCAAGTTGGTGCTGAATGTAAGGTTCCTACATTTTTGTATGGTGCTGCGGCAATGAATGAAGAAAAGAATTTACTTTCAACAATTAGAAAAGGTCAATATGAGGGGTTGGAAGCGCGATTAAGTGGTGGCGAAACCCCCCATTCTGATGCTACGAGATTTCCTGATTTCGGCCCAGCAGAGTGGAATGATAATGCAAAACGTTCAGGTGGAATTACCATTGGAGCGCGTGGAATCTTAGTTGCATACAACGTCAATATCGATGAACCTGATGCGATAATTGCCAAAAAGATTGGTTCATTGGTCCGCTCATCTGGACGCTTAGTCAAGAAAAGTGATGGCCGAAGAATGCGTATCAATGGTCTCTTAACTATGGTACAAGGGATGGGGGTGCCTCTTGAAGCACATGGAATCAGTCAAGTTTCTATGAATTTGCGTGATGTTGTACAATGTCCAATGCATGTTGCTTATGAAGCCTGTAAAAGTATTGCTGCTGACCATGGGATCAATGCACCTGGTAGTGAACTTGTTGGTTTAGTACCACTAGAAGCAATGCTCGAATCTGGTCGTTGGTATGCAGATGAAGGAGTCAGCGACGAAAACATTCTCGTTGATGCGGCAATAGAGGGATTGGGCCTAAGTAATCTAGACGTGTTTGAACCCGATTCAAGAATTATTGAATGGGCACTCAATAAGGCGGTGAGTCAATGAAGTGGATGGACATGACTCTCGGTGATTTCCAGGACGCTTTATCCTCTTCAGACCCAACACCAGGTGGTGGAACTGCTGCTGCGGTTGCATTAGGGCAAGCTGCTGCATTGACGCGCATGGTGGCTCAATTGACCTTGGGGAAGGAAAAATGGGTGGATGGATGGACGGATGCTGAAAAGGCCAATTCGATTGTCGACACAATATATCATCGAGCAGGAGAATTGGCTCAACTTGATAGTGATGCATTTGATGAAGTAATGTCTTCGTTTCGAATGCCAAAAAGTACAGATGAAGAAACCAATAACCGACGCAATGCAATACGCAATGCGACGTTAACTGCTTCTGAAGTACCGTTTGAAACAGTGACTCTAGGGATGGAACTCCTAAATTGTCAAGAGGCTTTGGCGCAAAGAGGTAATGGAAATGCAGTTTCTGATGTAGGAGTAGCCGCATTATTGACGAGTGCTGCAATCAAAGGTGCACTCTTTAATGTCGAAATCAATCTTCAATCACTTCCTGAAGAAATGGGTGAGGAAATGCGTCAAAAAATACCTGAGATGCGAAAATTATGCAGCGAGGTTTCTCGTAAAATTATGCATGCTGTCCATGGGCGAATGGCCTGAGGTTCAACGAACTTCAGAACCTGTTGAAATCGAGCCATCTATTGTGACAAGGCGTACATTCCCTTCGCCATCATCAGCAGCGAGCATCATTCCCTCAGAAGTAACACCACGCAATGCTCGGGGTTTTAAATTTGCAACAAAGACGACACTTTTGCCCACCATTTCTTCGGCGGAATAGTATTCCTTTAGGCCAGCACAAATAGTCCTACCATCCCCACTTCCATCATCAATTGAAACGACAAATAAGCGGTCGGCGTTAGGGTGGTCATCGACAGATTGGATTTTTCCAACCCGTAAATCTACTTCCATAAATGTCTCAAAGTTGAGATATGTTGTTCCTTCTGGTGCATCGGTCATTTCTTTATCCTCCTTGGATTTATTATTCTTTTTTCCACCTTTTACCGTGTGGCCCGGCTGTTCTGCAGATTCGGTAGTATCTGCTAGTGACTGTTCTGATGCGATAATTTCATCTAGATCAAGTCGTTTGAATAGTGGTTCGGGTTTTGCATCATTCCAAGTCATTGGAACATCCCAATCAATTGCTGAATCCCAATGAATTTGCGACACATCCCCTGATTGCCCGAGTGAGGTCCACAATTTTGCTGAACTAAAGGGCAAAAAGGGCTGCATGGTTATGGCCAAAAATCGCGCAATACGCCAGCCAAAAGACAAACTTGTGAGTGCTTCAACACGTTCTGAATTATAATTTGGATTGGACCCATCATCCGTGTCGGAAAGATATTTCCATGGTGTGGCAGATTGAAGTAATTGGTTGCCAACTTGTGCAGCATTCATAGCATATCTTAGTGCTTCTTTGTATCTATGGCGTGAGAGAGATTCTGTAATTGATGCGTGAATTGCTTCGAGCTTCTGTTGAGTCGCCATTGTATTTTTACGCTCATCATAGTTACTAAATGGACCTGATGTTGAAGCAGGCAATCGAGCGCCTAAAGTGAGTACTCGGTGGACGAAATTGCCATAAGCAGCAATCAGTTCACTGTTTATTTTTTCAACGAAATCAGGCCAATTGAAATCAGTATCATGATTTTCAGGCATATTGATTCCGAGGTAGTATCGCAGGGTATCAGGGTCGAATCTTTCCAAAAATGAGGGGAGCCACACCGCATGCTTTCTTGATTTTGAAAATTGGCCACCGGAAAGCATGAGATATTCCATTGCTGGGACGTTTGTTTCAAGCGAATAATCTCCCGGTCCTGGAAGAGCAACAGAATCTGTAATAGTCTTGCCTTTTTCAGCATGATTTAATCCCATAATTAATGCAGGCCATATTACGGTGTGGAAGGGAATGTTATCTTTGCCCAAGAAATATAAATGCCGTGGTTTTGTACCATCTTCGGATACGCACCACCATTTTTTCCAAGCATCTACTCCATTGCTGTGGCCGTTAGGGGCAGCGTAATCTTCGGCCCATATACGCGCACATGTCGAATAACCCTGAACTGCTTCAAACCAAACATAGACGCATTTACCATCCCATTCGGAACCATCCATGGGTAAAGGAATGCCCCAAGAGAGGTCACGAGTAACTGCGCGGGGCCTAAGGCCCATATCCAACCATTGTTTGGTCATTGCACGTACATTGGCCTTCCAACGACTTTGTTGAGATTCAGCATGCTGTTCAAGTACACTTTGAAAAGCATCGAGTCGATAAAAAAGGTGGTCAGTATCACGAATTTCTATCGGCGAATCTGGATTCATTTTCGATACTGGATTCTTGAGCTCAGCAGCCTCGTATGTGGCGCCACAAGAATCACATTGGTCTCCCCTCGCCCCTTCTGCACTGCAAGAGGGACAAGTTCCTTCGACATATCTGTCCGGCAAAAATCGCCCACCACCATCTGGGTGAATCTCGTAATATTGCTCCATTGTTTTTGTTTCAAACAAACCTGCATCAAGCAACTTGAGAAAGTTTTCTTGGACCATTGCTTTATGCCGAGGATCAGATGTCCGATTGAAGAGAGAACCACCATATTCGATACCTCTGGAATCGACATTTGGCTCCCAGGAGCAACCAAGGTCGAGAAGTGCTTGAGAATTCAATGCATGATATTCATCAACAACTTCCTGTGGACTGATGCCTTTTTGTTCTGCGGTTACAGTGATTGGCGTACCGTGTTCATCAGAACCTGAAACCATGAGCACTTTATTGCCACAAGCGCGTTCAAATCGTGCTTGGATGTCGGGTGGGAGGTAGCAACCAGCAACATGCCCTAGATGAAGGGGGCCATTTGCATATGGCCATGCAACACAAATCAAGACGTGTTCATCAGACAATGGGCCCCCTCAATTTGACGGAAAAGCACTTGCTTCTTGACTTTCACCCCTATTCAGATGCCCCATCAGCAATTTTCGCTTCAAACAGCCTCAAGGGTCATTTTCAATAACCCCTTCCTTGTCCTAAAGACAGGCCACCCGCTAGGAGTCTCAGAAGTCACATGGCAATGACCACACTAATTCTTTATGCATCACTCGCACTCGGAGTTTCTTTTCTTTGCTCCATTCTTGAAGCAGTTGTTCTTTCAATACCACATACATACATCGCTGTATTGGAAAAAGATGGTGACAAAAATGGAATTCTTTGGGCTAATCTAAAGGAAGATGATGCGGTCAAACCGCTGACCGCGATATTGACTCTCAATACCATAGCCCATACCATGGGTGCAGCGGGTGTAGGTTCCGAAGTTCAATCGATTTGGGGTGAAGGAGCTTTGACTGTGGCATCGATAATTTTGACCATTGCTGTGCTATTTTTATCTGAAATAGTACCAAAGACTCTTGGCACTGCATATTGGAAGCAATTGGCTCCAATTACCGGTAAAGTGCTAAATTTCTTGATTAAGTTCTTGGTCTTGCTCATTATACCGATTCAAGCTCTTAAAGCAATATTGCCAAAGGGCGACTATGCATTGGTTACACGAGATGATGTTGCCGCTCTTGCAGACCTTGGTGGAGAAGAGGGTATAATTGAGGAAGATGAGCAAGAAGTCATTCAAAACCTGCTTAAATTGAGAGAAATCAAGGTTGTTGACATAATGACTCCAAGAGTAGTTATGACCTCATTCCTCGCATCAAGTACCCTCCAAGAAGTATTGGATGAACATAAAATCATTCGCGTATCACGGATTCCTGTCTACGATGAAACAATAGATGACTCGACTGGCATTGTCATTCGTTCTGAAATTTTAATGGCTGCGAGCCGGGATGAATGGGAACTGACAATGAATGACTTCAAGAAGCCCGTGATATCATTACCAGCAACTGCAAATGTTGACGAAGTTTTGGAATTGTTCCTTGAGAAAAGACAACAATTTGCCCTTGTAAGGGACGAATTTGGAGGGACTGCTGGTATCGTAACCATGGAAGATGTTCTTGAGACTCTTCTTGGCGAAGAAATTGTCGATGAATTGGATGAAGTTGACGATATGCGAGAACTTGCTCGCGAACAAGCCGATTTACCTGAGCAAGAGTGAATCAAAAGTTTCGAGCCATTGAATGAGTAGTTTTTCACGTTCACTATTGGTTTTCGCACCCGAATGAGGCAAACTTTCAATCAAGTGGTGTGTTAACTGAATTTCACCCGAGAAGGATGATACTGCGGCATCATAGTGCTCACGACCCAGGCGAGAATCTGTCTTCGCCTGCAGACAGAGTGTTGGAGCCAATGGTACACCCCATTCAGGAACATCAAACTGAGCCAAACGATTATCTTGGGCATGAGGAGGGAGCATTGAACGAATGTCTCGAAAAACACGACTCAAATGGAATGGACGTATTGCAGACGGTATCTTGAGTTGGTTGGAAATCTCTTCAAATATTTTCGAATATAGCATCAGAGGCGATTCTAAAATCAACCCACTCAAAGGAATATTGTAAGGGATGTTATTGCTGTGCGATGAAAGTCGAGTGCAAATATATCCACCCATGCTATGGCCATAAAAAAAGAAATGAGATACTTTTTTTGTCTCTATGATATTGTCGAGATTTTTTATGTGATATTTCATATGTTTAGATGCTGCAAGCGCAGTCCATCGGGGAATTGGTGAAGACTGGCCATGTCCCGGCAATTCACATATCGCTACGTGCCACCCTTTCTCAGCAAACCACTGGGCTCGGTCAAATACAGAGGCAGAGGAACTTCTCCATCCATGTATGAACACAATGAGAGGAGCTGTATTTTTTTGCTGAAAGGTTTGAATGTGTGTCGTTACTGATTGAAATTTCAGGTGGTGAGAATCCCATTCTAATGATTCGAATGACGGTTTTGGCGTACCTGGAGATATGAAAAGTGCACTAACAATGTATTCGAGATAGGTATTCCATATACAATAAATTGTTAGAATTATCCAAACTACTGGCGATTTGATGATTGGTTGCACCATTATTGCGTAGGTGCAAATTGTGGTTGCAATGAGCCAAAATGCAGTACGCAACCACTTTGATTTCATCAAATCCATAGATTCACCAAGTGAGATATTTACTCGGATTTCTTAGAACCAGATTTCTTAGCACCGGGTTTTTTGGCACTCTTCTTTTTATCTTCTTTATCGCCATCTGACTCAACATCAACTTTTTCTTCGGATTTGGAGTCATTTTCAGTTGATTCGGCTAATACTTTAGCAGCCTTCTTTGCAAGTTTCTCCTCTTGGCGCTTATTGTATCGGTCCCCATATGATGACATACTTTCGAGTTTGCCGATAAACCCTGTTGAAACTTCCCCTTCGACTGGGACGTGCTTTACGAGGAATGCTCCAAACATGGAGTCGTAAAGGCCCTGATCTAATTCGCTTCCACTCTTCATAGATGCATTGACAAAGTATAGTACAAGGAATATTAGGCCCAAGATGGACCAAGTGGATGCCCAAATTTGAGCGCTGCCTTTTTCAGTAAACATTGAGCCTGCGAATATCATCAAAAAGACGATTCCAGTAAGGGCAAGAATACCTGTTGAATTGACCAAGAGAGCGTGTAAGAAGTTCGGTTTCGCCCCATCGGATTTGACATTCTTAGTTCTAGAAATGAAATTTCCAAGTGTCCTACCAGACATAATTGGTATGACTATCAAGTTGAATATCAATGCTGCAAGAGCAACAAGAGCAAAAATAGTCGTTCCTGCATCGAGAATAGCAACCGCAAACAGGAAACCAAATATTGGACCTAGATTAACAACGAAGTTGACAAACCACGAAATACGGCGAGAATTTGGTGAAGCAATTTCCAAATTTGCAGGAAGGCCTTGTGGTTTAGCCCTTACTCTCTTTGCTTTTACCGCATTGACTGGTTTTGCAACAATTGCAGCCGGAGTTTCGATAACTTGAGGGGTTGGTTTTGCGATAGCCTTGGCAACTGGTTTTGCGATAGCCTTGGCAACTGGTTTTGCGATAGCCTTGGCAACTGGTTTTTTCTCAGTATTTTTGGCCCCTGTATCGCTTGCTTTATCGAGTAATCCCATTCTAACCACGTTCCTTCAAATATTTTCAATCATCACTATCGCTCGATTGATAAAGTGATGCAATGGACTTGTATATTTCGAAATCCGATGATTGACTGAACTCAGTAACTGATTCAGAACTCATGTTTCCGAGTTGCTCATCTACAATCGATACAAATGCTACACGCATATTGTGTTCTGCATTGGCAGGATCTGTTCCAACGTCCTGATAAATTCCAAACTCTTCACTTGCCATGAATGTTGATACTATCTCATCAGGTAGTTTTGAATCAAGTAAATTATCAACTATACTTACAAAGGATACAAAGAGTTCATCGTCACTTGTTAGGTCGGATTCCTCAGCCTCTTCTGCTAGTGTAGGCTCTGATGCAGTTTCCATCATTGCCTTGATTGATTTACGTTCAGCCATCAAGCCTTCAAGCACAGGACGGATTTGAGAAAGAAGTTCATTATCGCCTGAAGTTTTAGCCGCTTGATACTCAGGTTTGAGTGCGCGGAGTTCATTCTCAATAGCAGTTAGTTGAGATTGCAAATCCCCTGAGTCTTCATCATCGAGTAATTCAACGACTGGCGCATCACGAATTTCAGACACCTTGGAATCATGCTCCTTCTTGCGCAAAACAATGATTTCTCGGTCGAGGGAATGTCCAAAACGATCGGAGTATCTATCCAATAGCGAACCTGTTTCTTTCTTGGATAAACGGTCGATGTGACCATATATTTGTTGAAGTGGTTTGTTTGAACGCTTTGCCCACATGGCGCCATATTCTTTGCCCTTGTCAGAAGATTCGTCCGCAGGGGCCTTTGCAACATCAGGAAGTGGTAGTGGAGCAGGGGGGTTCTCAACCGCTGGTAGTGTGGGAGCGGGGGCTTCAGGCAGTGGGGCGGGAGCCGCGGGCAATGGAAGCGGGGTCGGGAGTTCACCGGGAGGAGGTAGGGGCATCCCAGGTAGTGGCGGCAGTGGTAAACCCGGCAGAGGGGGGTTTTGAGCATCTTTTTTCTTGCCTTTGCGCAGACCCATATGGTTCACCTCTAAACCGTTGGATGCGGATGGAGTCTTGAACCTTACCTTCACATATACTCAAGATTCAACCAAAACGGGGCCTAGGGGATTTCCTCAAACGACTTTTGCCCAACCTTTCAATATGAGAAATGTTGCACCTGCTTCATGGATTTCAAAACGTTCACCTGATTGCTTATCTATTACCCGTTCACCGAATTGAGATATCGAGTTGTCAACTATCATTTCAACTTCCATCATGTCTTGTGTACTGAGTGCCAATGCCTCATTCAAAGGGGAATACGGGTTTGAACCATCCGGGTCTAATCTATCAAGTGGGAATTCACTCACTCTCATTCCCGTCTTACCATGAAGCGACGTAGGCCAACGTATTTGCCTTCTCACGTCGATTGTAACAACTTCATCGGTCTCCCCAGCAGAACCAAGAACAACTGAAGAATCTGTTTTCAACAAATCTAAAAAGAGGCTTTCGTATTTTTCTAGAACACCAAAACTCCCACTACGTAGCCGTTGGGAGCGTGCATCATGGTTAACAACATCAGCTAGATTTTGGATGGACACTTTACCCTTTGTAGAAGTTCGACCTTCTCGTTGAGATTGGCTTAACAGACCCTGATGTAATGCGTTTAAATCAGCCATGTAGCCTTGTTCTTTGCGAGCAATCATGCGCAATTTTTCAATCATATCCCCCATGCCATCGCGAATGCGTCGAGTCCAACCTTCGGATGAAAGGTCATGATAGCGGGCAAGACCACCTTTGACATCCACGCCCTCGCCACGAATATAGGACACCATTTCACGTCGTGCCTCAGAATCCAAATGAAATAACGAAGGGTCCCTATAGTGAAGATGGAAACCCCGATGTCCAGAAAACGTTACTTGCAAATACTTCTCATCAAAACCAAATTCTGGTTCAAGAAAATCATTCCACAGAGACCATGCCTGTTCATGAATCACATTGAGCATACCTGGGAAGTCTTTGTCAGTAACTCCTGGTAAATGGTCCCCATCCAAATCAAAAATTAAGTCTGCACCTCTCCATATTTTGTCTGACATTTTTAGTTCAAATGGGCGGTCCCAATAAGCAGTTGAATAAAAGCAAGAATGCATTGAACGGCCGGTTATGAATTGGCGCACTGAATCCATATCGCTGAATCCCTTGTGACGAATAGGGGGGGCGCCTCCAAATGGAATAAACATCCATTCACGAGTTTTCAATCGGGGGGGTGTCCAAAATTCAGCACTACGATAATAAGTTCCAAATCGGTGTGCAAACCTTGCCCATCCTGCTGCCATAGTCTACCCCATAAGGACGGGGGCGGTGAGGGTTATTGAATTGACGCTGAAATTATTCGGTCATCCAAAAGCGTTCTTCTGCTTCTCCTACAGTAGTGGATGTGTCAGCACCAGTTGCCTCAACATAATGTTCCCAGCACATGTAAAACTTGCCAACGACCATCGCATTTCCAAAAGTCAATCGGATACCACAATTTTCACAACGAGGGCCTATTTCTCCATTTGGCGCCTGTGCAAGCGTGATATGTTCGTGTGGCATAGTATCCCTCTCATTCTACGCAGAAGCATTGAGTCTTTGAACTTGAGGTTTGAAAGTGGTCAAAATTAATCATCCTCCCATTCGGCAGTTGAACACCAATTCAGCAAATCTATGGCAACTTCACAAGATTCTGCGACCTCTATGTTTGAATCATTTAGGAATTCTTCAAGTACAGGCTTTGCAGAAATATTTCCTATAGCTCCCAGTGCCTCTGCAGCCTCGTGACGAACCATGATGTGTTCATCTAAATCACTAAGTCGTTCAATGAGCGCAGGTAGGGCCACATCATTTTGCATTTGACCAAGAACATAAGCCAGTTCGTGCCTAAGCAGAGCACTCGATGCGGAAAAACCTGAACATAATGAAAGGCAAGCTTGATCTGAACCATCATTACGAAGAGAAAATACAGACCTCATACGTTGGAACATCGGAAGTGATTCATCGCAAAGCGAAGCGGACCAAGATACAATAGAACCTTTCTTATCAGCCGGTGCTGGGTCAACAGAACCAAATTGACTCACATTAGGTATGCGCCTATCATTGGTCATATTTCTCACTCATTAGACCCAATAAAAGACATCGTATTTGTGTCAAACTCTGATTGAATAATACCGATGTCTTGACCTTCTCGTATAAATCGTCGCACAGATGCACGCCCTTCATCTGCATAGTCAATTGTTCGTTCATTTACATACATCCCTACAAATTTACGGTTAGTGTCATCATCAATTCCTCTTCCCCATTTTTTTGCAAATTCAAGAGCATCATCGGGAGAATTGAGGGCAAATTCAATACTCATTTTGGTATATTTCGTAATATCTTCCATAACTTGCAATCCGAGGTCTCTTCGCACTACGTTACCCCCTAACGGCATAGGCCACCCTCCTGTGCGTTCATTCCACCAAACTCCGAGGTCTAGATGGACATCGAGATTATTGTCGACATAAGTCAATTGCCCTTCATGAATGATGAGGCCACTTTGATATGTGCCATCTAATACACGAGGGATGATTTCATCGAAAGGCACTACCGCGATATCACAGTCACCCCAGGCCAAACGCAATCCCAAATATGCACTTGTTTTTAGACCAGGGACGGCAATAGTTGAAGAGCGCAATTCTTCTGTTGATGTACCAGGTAGAGAAACAATCATTGGCCCATATCCTTCACCCATTGAGGCCCCACAATTCATTAACGCGTAGTCGTTTGAGATTTCTGGAAAGGCGTGAATTGAAACTGCCGAAACTTCAAGTTCACAATTCATAGCCCGATGGTTAAGAGTTTCAATATCTTGTAACTCATGAATAAAGTTGTAACCAGGTGTTGGAAAAGCACCAGTCGTCATTGCATGGAACATAAAAGCATCATCAGGGTCGGGAGAATGGCCGATTCGGACAATCTTGTTCCCGTTTTCATCGAGGGGTAATTGGGCCACCATGATGCCCCCACTTGAGGGTCCTTGATGAATCAACCGATGGAAATTAAGGCTATTAGTTTTGAAACCTACACCAAGTTTTCAAGCGGTGTCGTGTAAGAGGGGTTGAGGCAGAGGTCATGAAAAGGGGGTTGCATAATTCCAAAATTTATCTATGCCTACTTATTTTTTTAATCGGTTCACTTCCTTCTGGGTCAGGGCAATATTCTGATATTGCATTCATAGATGGGACTGTTTCCTCCATTGCAAGTGAGTCTCGGACAGTAGACTTGAATGAGAATGAGACATTTATTGCAAGTGGTTACGATGGTTTGGTGGCAATTCACGAAGTAGGAACACTGGGCCTCATCACGCAATTTCCAGTAGCTAGTGATGTTTTAGATGTCCAATTTTCGCCAGATGGGTCTTACCTTGCATACTCCCGTTCTGGTTCCTCATCCGATACAGACACTATCCAAATTTACAATGTGGAAGAAATGCGTTCTACAACTAAGCAATCCGGTTCTAATTCACAGCCAGAAATGATTCAATGGTCTCCAAACGGTCAATACTTGGCTGTTCCTAATGCCAACAATGGAGTCGATATCGTGCAGGTGACAGACATGAATATAGAAACTGTACTAAATGGTGAACACAACACTAGAGTCACGTGCATAGGATATTCTTCACTAGGAAATTATATCCTAACGGGTGATGAATCAGGAAGAGTCGTTATGTGGTCGACAGATGGGGATTTTACCGGCAAAGAATGGACTCTGAATTCAAAAATTGTCGGGTGCGATTTTGATTCAATCGATGAAAAGTTCGTTATTCTAACTGAAAATGGTGGCTTGGGTGTTTATTCTTTTTCAGGCGGACTACTATCAGATGTTTCACTTGATGGTGCATCGGCATTTCATTGGTCTTCAGATAACAGTCAAATTCATGTATCTACTCAAGGTTTAACTCCGCGGATTCTAACTGTAGATTCTTTGACACTTGAGGAGTCTGGTTCAATTTATCTTGGCCATAAATCTCTAGATTTTGACTTCATGGAAAATGATTTTGGAACGCGTGATATGGTATTTGTTGCAACAAATACTGGTCATATTGGCGTATATGGTGTAATGCCACTCCCCGAAGGATATGGTGAAACTGGTTCGGATTTAGATGGGGATGGAGTACCTGATACATTCGACGATGACGATGATGGGGATTCGATTTCTGACCAACGCGATAATTATTGCGGTGATGCTGTTCGAACTTGCAGCGAGACGCCAAACCTAGACACGATTAGAAATGTAGATATTTTCATCAATACAACCCATTTTGTTATTGAAGATACATTCACATTGGATGTTGAAACATCATCGATGCTGAGGAATCTATCTCGCGGTTCAATTATTGCAGATACTCAACTGAGCCAAGATGAAACTGATTTATTTTCACAAGCAATATGCAAAAACATGAATGAAAATCATTACGTGAGTTCATGGCTCAATGTAATCCAACTATCATCCGGACAACTCCAAGATGGTGAAGTTAAATGCAGGGTTGATAAGGGGATGACATTAACTGCAAAAACTGATCAAACATCTCACATCAAGGTGACCTATGCACTCACATTTAACTTGAGCCATACTATGTCTTATCCTTTTGAATTCACATTACAGTCTCAACCTTCGGCTACTGACTCTTCTTTTGCCCAGAAGGCAGAGATGCACCCGATTGATGTTTCTGCGCACAGTACAAAGTCACAAACAATCCATTGGTCGCCTTGGTGGGTTATTGAAGGTGAACTCACATTCACTATCGAGGAGAAAATGGAACCTGAAGCAAGTTTCAGCGAAAAAGTGACAAATCTATTCGTTACATACCCTATACTGTTCATTCCAATTCTAGGACTCCTAGTGGGAGGGGTTCTTCTCATAATCCGTAATCAGAATTCAATTGATATTGATTTCGATGATGAAGTAGAAGAGAGCGTCGAGGATGAAATAGACACAGATTCAGATCTAATCCAAGATGAACAAGACGAAAGTGAACAAGAAGAAATTGATGATGACAAAGAGAAAACTCCATCATCTCGAAGGAAAGTTCAGCGGAAACCTAAAGATAATTCTAATTCCAACCCCGTAGTGGCACGAAGAAAAATGAAAAGCAAAGCAATCGATGAAGACGGACCGATTACAAAGGTTAAGCGAAGACGTTTGGATGATGGCATCTCAAAAACCTCAACCGGTAAAAAAGGGTTGAAGACATCCAAACGAAAAGTGGTTGCAAAGACACAAAAATCCGATGTTGTGAAAACCCGACGTGTCGTGACTTATTCGGATCAGATATCCAATGAAGATTTACAAGAACTAGATGACGATGAAATCTAATTCACCAAGCAAATTGGGCACCATTAGCTAATCCGCATGCTTCAACTAAGAATTCATTCAATCCATCGAGGTGGTCGGTGTCGATACGATTGAAAACTTCCCCGAAATATTTGTCAAGACGTTCGTAATCTAGTTCTGAGTGAGACATAGCCCATTGAATGACCTTATTCCTCTGCTCATTATTATGCTCGAAAAGACGCAGGTTTTCAATCAGTGCACTTTGAGCAAGCCGCAATGATTCAAGTGGAGTGTCCTTACGCGCAGCAAAAACTCCAAACACCATCGGTTTTTGAGTGAAATTTAGCCAATCCTTGCCCAAATCTAGTTGAACAATACTGGGAGAATTATTAGCTCCTTCGAGAGCTCTATCTCCAATAAGTAAGGCGCCATCACACTTATCGAGCATTGATGCAAGGTCAGGCCCCATCATTTCGAAATGGGGCGTAAGGCCGCGCTTTTCTAATAGAAATTTGAGTAATTGAACAGATGTTGAGGAGTCGGTAGGTAGTGCGATAGAATTCATCTCTGCTATTGGAACTTCTCCGAACACCAATACGCTTCCAACCTCTCCACGGCTACATATTCCTATATCGGGCAGCAATATGAGTTCATCAGAATGGCGCGCATAATCAGCTGCTGGAATTGGCGCCAAAATACAATCCTTACGAAGTAAATGTCCAGTCAACCATGAAGGGGGGGCGGCAAGAACCTCCCATTGTTTGTCAATTCCAAAAAATAATGGGTCGCAATTCAAAAAGGCAACTCGCCCAATTGTCCTCATCCAAAGCGAATCATCCATACAATCAACTCACATATATGCCATTTTCAATTTTTGCCGGCGTTTTGGCATGGGTGGTATATAAATTTCAAAGCGCTCATAAGTCGTATTTCTCTGAACAGGAATGCAACCTGAATCAGTAATCAAACGTGCCAAACGAACTCGGTCATGGTCAAGTGGAGTGGTTGAACCAGCAAGGTGCATAATCGATTCTTTTTGAACTGTACCATCGATATCATCAGCCCCAAATTGGAGTGCAATCTCCGATAATTCATCACCGATGTTCATTCGGTATGCCTTGATATGTGGTATTGAATCAAGCATGAGCCGTGAGATGGCAATTGTTCGAAGAATTTCACTGCCTGTAGCCAGTTGCGCCTCAGGGAGGCGTGAATCATCAGGTAGGAATGGGTAAGGAACAAAACATTGGAAACCGTTAGTTTGATCGTTTAATTCCCTAAGTTGTATCATATGCTCCAATCTTTGTTCAAGTGTCTCTATTGTTCCAAAGAGCATAGTGCAATTCGTTGGGATGCCCAAATCATGTGCACATCGGTGAATCTGTAAATATTCTAAAGAACTTTCTTTGCCATTACAGATAATTGCTCGTAATTCATCATTCAATATTTCTGCACCGCCGCCAGGTAATGAAGCCAAACCAGCATCTTTTAGCCTCGAAAGAGTTTCTTGAAAAGAAATTTGTGAAAGATTAGAGATGTGCTTGATTTCAACTGCAGTGAGGGCTTTAATAGAAATATGAGGGAACTGTTTTTTAGAAGCCTTGAAGAGTGTTTCATAGTGTTCTACATCCCAATCAGGATGAAGCCCTCCAACGGTGTGAACTTCATCCACATAATCTGCATATTGGGCTAAATCATCGAGATAAGACTGCACGCCGAGGGCATAAGCGTCATCAGCCCTTTTAGAACGTCTAAAAGCACAAAACTTACACGATAACACGCAAATATTTGTTTGATTGACATGTACATTAGAATTGAAAAAAGCATACTTCCCAAAGCGTGCGGTTCGAACGCAATTCGCCAAGCGTCCGATTTCTGAAAGATTAGGATAAGAATATAGAAGCATCCCGTCTTGAAGTGAAAGTCTAATTCCCTGTGAAACTTTTCGCACCAAAGGTTGTATTTCCTTGTTCCATGTTGAAATCTCGCCAATTAAATCTGGAAGTTTCTCTCTCCAGTTAGCCGATGAACCAGCCTCATGGATGGAAGACTTCCACGCTGACATGTCTATACCTGTGGTGCTTCGTTCTTCAATATGTGGTTGCTCCCATAAGGGAAATCCACCTGATTATTTGACTGCAAAATATCTAGATTTGACGATAAATTTTCTAAACTCATCTACAATTAAAACACCAGATGCTACTAAAGTTATCACAACCCAATCAGTAGCTTGAAGACTCATAGTTGAAAGTAAATTGCCAATTTGGACATCTATCAATGGTATGGAATAGGTGGAGAGTTGAACAAAGAATAGTAGGAGTCCGAAAGATATTATGAGGGCCAAATTGATGGCCTTATTAGAAAATAAACCTAATTTTAAAATGCTCTCGTCACTAGAACGGCAATTTAATACATTGAATAATTGATAGAGGATGAACACTGAAAATGTCATAGTTTGCGCATATGCAAACTTCTCGTCAGCATAGACTTGGGCTTCTGATGTATCGCCTGCTAGGCAAGAGTCCATCCATGAAATGGTGTCAGGGTCAGTCAACGGAGCCACTTCGCAACTTTCCGCATCAATGCCTCCACCTGCGAGGAAGAATACTAGCAAGGTGCCAGTAACCATTACCGCACCTAGCCAAAATATTAGCACAATATCGCTGAAATTAGGTAAACCTTCGTTTACAGGGCGCGGGGGCCTAGACATGACGTTTCCATGCTTCTTTTCAACACCTAAAGCAACTGCAGGCGGTCCATCCATCAAGATGTTAATCACCAAAATTTGGGTTGCTGTTAAGGGTAAATTCCATCCGAATATGAATGTGGAGATTATAATCAGTGCAACTGCTGCAACATTAGTAGATACTTGGTAACGGACAAAATTTCTAATATTCTGATAGATTTTCCGCCCTTCTTCGACTGCATGCACAATGTTTGCAAAGTTATCATCTTGCAAAACCATATCTGCGGCATCCTTAGCAACATCTGTTCCAGCAATACCCATTGCTATTCCAATGTTAGCGCGCGATAGCGCAGGTGCATCGTTGACACCGTCACCGGTCATTGCTACAATCTCACCTCGCTCCTGTAACCCAGAAACAATGCGCATTTTTTGTTCAGGAGTGACTCTAGAAAATATGCTTGCTTGAGTCGCAGCCTCGGAAATAGCATCGTCGTCAAGTGTGGCAAGAATACTGCCGTTAATTGGTGCAATTCCCCCATCTGTAATGTTCAGTTCTCGACCAATAGCATCAGCGGTATAATGCTGGTCCCCAGTTATCATCTTCACCTTGATGCCAGCCTTTTGGCATTTGGCAATTGCATCTTTTACTTCGGCCCGTGGAGGGTCCATGATGCCGACCAGACCAAGGAAAATGAAACCAGATTCAACAACATCAACATCGTGAATATCTTCATCTTCGTCCAAACGTCGTGCACACAATGCAAGAACACGCATTGCTTGACTTGCCATATCTTTGTTCGCCATAGAGGCTGCTTCGATGTCTTCGGGGAGGATTGGAACTATTTGCCCATTCTCAATTTTCCAATCCGCAAGTGGAACATAACCGCCTGCGCCACCCTTGGAAAAGACCCAGCGTTCTCCTTCGTATTCATGTATGACTGACATTCGCTTGCGGGTGGTGTCAAAGAAAAATTCATGAATCCTAGAATGCCGCTGAGCAAATTTACGAACATCGCCATTTATTTTCCATCCCAAAACCGCACATGCTGAATCGGTGGGGTCGCCAATTGCCTGCCATTGAGAATCAACTTCTGAAATCTGTGAATTATGGCAGAGGCTTAGACAGGCTGCGGAAAGCCTGAAAGCAAGATCACTTTGGAATTTTTGCATTTGCGAATCGGAAACTTCAACCCCTTCATAGGTTAGTTTACCCTCAGGTTTGAAACCTTCACCCGAAATGGTAAATGTGCCATCAGTTGTAGTTAATTGTCTAACAGTCATCTGGTTTTTTGTTAAAGTACCAGTCTTGTCAGAACAAATAACAGTTGTCGAACCTAATGTTTCAACCGCTTTCATTCGACGTATAATGGCTTTATGGCGCGCCATATTACGCATTCCAAGGGCTAGGGTTATCACCAAAATAATTGGCAAACCTTCGGGAACAATAGCGACAAATATAGCAATTGCAACAATGAATTGTTCGACGGCAACATCTCTAAGTGCGGCATTGTCTATTGTGGGGTCGCCAAAAGCAATGAGTACTTTAATCGAAACCAAGAGTGTTGCTACGATTAAAGCTATGAAACCTAGGAAACGACCGAGCGATTCCAATTTCAATTCTAGAGGGGTTTTTGGCGATTCTGAACCGACAACATTACTGGCTATTCGTCCCAGTTCAGTGTTCATTCCAGTTTCAACGACTACACCAACTGCACGCCCAGTTGATACACAAGTACCCATGTAAGCCATGTTATTACGGTCTGCAAGAAGTGTGGCGGATTGGAGGGCTTCTTTTGATTTAAGTATACTATCGGATTCCCCTGTCAGAGATGATTCGTCAATTTTGCATTGGTATGATTCGACAACTCGGATATCGGCTGGTACATTTAATCCTTCATCCAACTTCACAATATCTCCAGGGACCAAATCTGGAGTAGGAATTGACCATTCGACACCATCGCGAATGACTACACAAGTCGAAATAGACATTTGCTTAAGGGCATCCATTGCTTGCTCTGCCTGCCCCTCCTGCCAAAATCCAAAAGTAGCATTTGCTGTCAGGACAATAAAAATGAATATAGCATCACCTGGTTGGTCAGGATGGATGAGCAAAGCAACGACGGCTGCGGTAATCAATAAATAATTCAAAGGGTCATGATATTGTGAAAAAAAGCGCAAAATGGATGATGTTTTTTCGGGTTCTTTTAACTTATTTTTACCATAAATAGTTCGGCGTTTATCAACTTCTTTTTCATCTAAACCATTTAGATCAGTATCCAATTTATGGATGATTTCATCGGAATTTATATCATGCCACGAATTTTCCATGATAACACCCTACGCATAGCGTAATTTGGGGGTAATGTATTGGACTTATCATTATATGGTTGAAATCTCGTTTTTTTGGAGCGATGATTTCAACAACTGCGTAGTTATCGACAGTGCATGAGCGCTTTGGGCGAACCCTATATCCCTGCCTCGGAGTCGCCCAAAGAACTGACTCCTCGCGTTATAATTGTCGGGATTATCCTGGGTATTCTAATGACTGCTGCTAATGCATACCTGGGACTATATGCTGGCATGACCGTATCGGCAAGTATTCCTGCTGCTGTAATGTCAATGATTATTCTAAGAACTGTTTTTGATGATGTTTCGATTCTCGAAAACAATGCTGTTCAAACTATGGCAAGTGCCGGTGAATCATTAGCCGCTGGTGTGATTTTCACTGTTCCAGCGCTACTTGTCATCGGAATATGGGATGAAATCCAATGGCTGGATACAATGATTATCGCTATATTAGGTGGGCTACTTGGAACTATGTTCACGATTGCATTACGTCGTTTATTCATTGTTGAAGAGGCGCTACCATATCCAGAAGGAGTTGCTTGTAGAGAAGTACTAGTGGCTGGTGAAGAAGGTGGAGAAGGAGCATTAGCCATTCTCTATGCTCTTGGAATTGGAGCGGTGTATGGGCTGATGGTCAAAGGTTTCAAAGTCACACACCACAGTGTTGAATCTGCGGTCGAGTTTTTGGGAACTCGCCTTTATGCTGGGATGGATCTTTCCATTGCACTCTTATCTGTAGGTTACATTGTAGGAATTAGAATTGCCTCGTTTATATTTCTCGGCGGAGTTATTGGATTTGGAATACTAGTTCCGATGTATGGGTTGATTAACGGATGGCCAAACTCTCCAGACTTAGTCACTGGTTTTTATTCGATTTGGGCTTCTGAAATTCGATATGTTGGCGTTGGTGCCATGGTGGTGGGAGGTGTCTATACCCTGTGGTCGATGAGAAAGACAATCTTCACTGGACTCTCAAAGGCATTAGTAAAGAAGGAACAGTCTGATGAGCTTATCTTGAGAACAGAAATCGATTTACCGCTAGACAAAGTATTGCTGGTTTGTGGTGGCCTTGTTGGATTGACATTTCTATATTATTGGTGGGCGACTGGTTCACTAATTCTTGCATTAGCAGGTGCTCTTTTCCTCGGTGTGGTCTCTTTCTTCTTTGCCGCTGTCGCCGGATATATTGCGGGTGTCGTCGGTTCTTCAAATTCTCCAGTATCAGGTATGACAATTGCCACACTGTTGTTTACTGTAGCCTTAGTGTGGGTAGTTGGTGACTTTTTCTTAAAGTTGGGAACTGAAGAACTCATGCTCGCAACACTACTAATTGCTGCAATTGTTGCTTCTTCTGCTGCCATTGCTGGGGATGTAATGCAGGACCTCAAAACAGGTCATATGGTTGGAGCAACACCTTGGCGGCAACAAATTGCAGAAATCATAGGTGTGTTAACTGGAGCAGTGATTATTGGTCCGACTCTACAACTACTTCACAAGGCATTCCGCATCTCAAAAACCGCTTGCGAAATCAATCCATTGCCTGATGACCCTACATGTTCGAATGCCCTATTCGCGCCACAAGCAGAATTGATTGGAGCGATTGTTCAGGGTGCATTTGGCGGAGATTTGAATATTCAAATGGTCATGTTAGGGGCAATTATTGCTGTCGCACTGATAATGCTCAAAATGCCAGTAATGAGTGTTGCAATTGGAATATATCTACCTCTAGGGCTGTCAGTCCCTATTATGTTGGGTGGTATAATCTCATACTTCGCTCTAAATTCCGCTTACCTACGCATTGATGGGCACTTGAATGGAGAGCCCTCCATAGAGGCTCAAAAGGCAGCAAAGGATGTGGAAAATAGAGGGGTTTTGATTGGTGCTGGTTTCATCGCTGGAGAATCGATTCTTGGAGTATTTATTGCAATTCTCATTGTTTTGGACATGAAATTAAATATTATCTTTGGCGTCACTACACTCAACGACATATTTTCACTTCTCTTCTTTGGTTGGTTTGTAGCAGTCTTCATTTGGCTTGCAACACGTGCATTACCTAAAGGTGGAAATCTGCTTACAGAGTCAGTATTTATCATTCGAAATATTGCTACAAAATTCATTGGCTCGTTCAAACTTCAGAACTGGAAATGAATGATTTGGGCATAAATTCCAACAGGAAGGAGGGAAAACCATCAAAGGGCTCCCGCTAGGGCAAAGGTTTGTGAGGCAATCATATGGCCAAGTCTATCTCTGAACTAGAAGAAATTGCACGAAAGTGTCGAGTTGAAATTGTAAAAATGGTTCACCGTGCTCAGGCCGGACACCCTGGTGGCTCGCTGTCAGAAATTGATTTACTCGCAGCACTGTATGCAACTAGAATGCGTGTTCGTCCTGATGAGCCTAGATGGCAGGACAGAGATCGTTTTATTCTATCAAAAGGCCATGCATCTCCAGGAATGTATTCGATTCTTGCAGAAATGGGTTTCATATCCCATGAAGATTTGAAATCCTATCGTGTTCTTGGAGGAGTCTGCCAGGGGCATGTGGACATGAAATGGTGCCCCGGTGTTGACTTTTCAGCGGGCTCACTTGGCATGGGTTTGTCGTTTGGAATGGGATGTGCAACAGCAGCTCGTCTCGATGAAAGTGAACGACGAGCATTTGTCATGATTGGTGATGGAGAGATGCAAGAAGGAAGTGTTTGGGAAGCGGCAATGGCAGCAGCTCATCATGAACTTGGTAACTTGAAAGTCATTCTTGACCGTAACCGGATTCAAAATGATGACTTCTGCGAAGTCCAAATGCGAATGTTTGATATCCCAGCCAAGTGGAAAGCATTTGGATGGAATGTGAAAGAAATAGATGGACATAACATGACTGAAATTATGGAAGGGCTCGATTTCTTAGAGGCGCCAGAAAATTGTAATGGCCCTTCAATACTTATTGCCCACACAATCAAAGGTGCTGGAATATCATATATGGAAAATAATCCATCTTTCCATGGCGCAGCACCGAATGATGAACAATTTCATCAAGCTATGGTCGAACTCGGGGAGGTGGATGCATGACAAGAATGGCAGCAACACGGGATGGCTATGGTCAAGCATTGCTTGATTTAGCAGATAACGAAAAGGTGGTTGTTCTTGAAGCGGACCTCGGTAAATCTACTAAATCCCTTCATTTCCGAAAGTCCTACCCAGACCGTACAATCTCATGTGGAATTGGTGAACAAAACATGCTTCTAGTTGGTGCGGGAATGGCTGCTTCAGGCTATATTCCATTTGCAAGTACCTTCGCAATATTTACCGAACGTGCGTTTGAACAAATGCGTAACGGTATTGCTCGTCCAAACCTTGCTGTGCATCTATGCGGTAGCCACGGGGGGACACATACTGGAACAGATGGTTCATCTGCACAATCTATAGAAGATTTGGCTGTGTTCCGAACCTTACCTAATGTAGTGGTGATGCATCCTTGTGATGATGTCAGTACCCGTGTGTTGACAACGCAACTACCAGCCTTGGGCAAACCATCCTATATGCGAACTGCTAGAAACAAAACTCCAGTTTTGTATGATGGTCGTGAGAATGAAATCCAGATTGGTAAGGGTATTACTTTGAAAGAAGGTTCGGATGTTGCTATTGTTGCATGTGGAGTTCTTGTTTCTGAATCACTAAAAGCTGCTGAAGCATTGGCTGAGCAAGGTATCAATGCTACTGTGGTTGATATGCATACGCTCAAACCGATTGACGGAGCACTAATTGACACTATTGTAGCGCGATGTGGTGCTCTTGTCACTGCTGAAGACCACAATGTCATCGGTGGGCTAGGAAGTGCAGTTGCTGAACATTTGGTAGCCAATAACTTTGCACCATTAGAGATGGTTGGCGTACCCGACAGATTCGGAGAATCCGGGCAAGCCGATGAAATGCTCGAAGTTATGCAGATTTCCGCACATTACATTGCACTAGCTGCGAAAAAGGCTATTTCACGTAAGTGATTTAATCTGCGAAATGCTTTAGTTCGATTTGCTGTGTACGGGATATGGCCTCTGAAGATTCCCTTGTACAGACCGTTCTTACGATTGATGAATTTACCAAAGAACGTGATTGGGAGCAATTTCATAGTGTGAAAAATCTCATGGCATCGATTTCCATAGAAGCAAGTGAATTGAACGAAACAATACAATGGAGCAATCCAACTCCTGAGGAGATTATCGGCAATGCTCAACTTCTCGGCGAGGTTGGTGATGAAATCGCCGACGTTATGGTCTATTGTTTGCGATTGTGCTCAGTATTAGGCATCGAGCCGATTTCTTTGATGCAATCGAAAATTGAGAAAAATCGATTGAAATATCCAACTGATTTGGTGAAAGGAAACTCCGCAAAATATACCGCCTATGAATAATGGAGGCAATGTTTGGAGCAAATACTTGAAAGAGTGCCTCCAACAACATCGCCACATGGAGTTCTTCCTTGACACCGCAGATGTAGATGAAATACGAGAGATTGCCGCATGGGGAATCCTTGATGGAGTTACAACAAACCCTTCACTAATTAAGAAAAGTGGAAGAGATTTCAAACAAGTCGTAGCTGAAATTGCCTCTATTTGTGATGGCCCAATTTCAGCAGAAGTAACTGCCATGGATACAGCCGGCATGATCGAACAGGGACGTGCTCTTAAAGCGGCATTACCTGATAATGTAATTATCAAAATTCCATGCACACCTGAAGGACTTGCAGCAACAAAAGTCTTGACCGAAGATGGAACTGACACGAATGTTACACTCATATTTTCAGCAGCTCAAGCATTGATGGCCGCAAAAGCTGGTGCCACCTATGTATCCCCATTTATCGGAAGAATTGACGATACAGGTCACGATGGAATGAATCTAATAGCCGATATAATGGATACTTGGGCCAATTATCCCTCAATCACGACAAAAGTTTTGGCTGCCTCTATCCGCCACCCAACTCATGTTCTACAATGCATTCAATTGGGTGCACACACAGCAACAATGCCGGCGAAAATATTTCGTCAGTTGATGAAACACCCACTTACTGACCGTGGTCTTGAAGGCTTTATGCGTGACTGGGCAGAGGTAGAAAAAGCAGGAAATGCTTAATCGGCCAAGCATTTGGTAGAAGGAGGCTTCTTGAAGGAAGGCTACACCCGCTTACTTACGGAGGCCACGCTATGTCATCGGACAAAGAGTTACTCAATCGAATTCTATCAGGTGATTTTTCACCAGATGAACTAGCAGGGAACCCCATATTAGTGAGTCTTGCAGAACGGGTTTACGGCATCAAAATCGACCCGGTGAAAATGACAAAGCCACGTGATTTTGTTGAACCTGAACTCGCCACAGAAATCACTGAAGTCGCACCCCCTACGGATATGTTGATCGAAGTAATTGGGAATATTGCTCCTGCTATCCCTGTTGCAAACATGGATTTACCACCTCTGGCAATACCTCCAGTGGTTGAAGTCAAGAAGAAAAATGGATTGAGGAATATTGTCTTGGCAGGTTTTGGATTTGTTTTTCTAAATCTATTTGGGGTTTGGTCATATGTTCTAGGAAGTTTATGCCCACCAGGTGATTTATGTCCAACTAATGGTTTTACGAAAATTAATTTAATGGATATTTACAGGGTTAATACTGGAAATGGTTGGTCGGAACCAGTTCAATCAGGGGTTTTTGGAATCCCTGATATTGTCGCTATATTCGTACTTGGCGTTGCACTTTTTACCCTTTGGCGAAAGTGAACGGTGTTCGGTATGCTTTTCGAAATGGATACTGAATTACTGGCTTTTGCTGGGATGTTAATGATACTTAGTGCGTTCTTTCTAGAAACACGAAGTGTAATTCAGAGTAAGGCTACTTCATATCTGATGCTAATGGCCTTTGGCTCTGGACTATTGGCTATTCGTGCCTTTCTAATCGAAGAATGGGCTTTTTTCATTCTAGAAGTTGCATGGTTTTTGACGGCTATGGCAGGATATTTTACACGTAATACAGGCGAGAAGGTGGATATTTCTTCGGATAATGATGAAATAACCGCAGATGAGGCCTAATGTTTGCTGAGTTCATTTTGTCCTAACACCCGATATTCGGACTTTTCAAGCGTCATCTTGATGTGCGAGTGATGGACGAGACAGAAACATGAGCCAAGGACCAGGCAAGGCCAAGCGCGGTATTCCATCCAAGGCTGAGAATTTCAATGAATGGTATCCATTCATGGTTGAGGCGGCCGAATTGGTCGATAAGCGATATCCCATCAAGGGCATGGATGTTTGGAGACCGTATGGCTGGAAGACAATGAAACTCATTGATTCGTTAACTCATGCTGAGATGGAAAGAACAGAACATGAAGAAGTCAACTTTCCTCTATTAATTCCAGAAAACCTCTTGGAGAAGGAAAATGCACTCGTAGCACGATTGAAACGAGCTCGAGAGGAAGGTGTGGATCCTGATGACCTTCGTGATGAAGATGAAGAAGGTGGTTTCAAAAAAGAAGTCTATTGGGTAAAGCATGCTGGTGAAAATGAACTGGATATTCCAATGTTCTTACGTCCTACTTCTGAAACGGCAATGTATACTATGTTTCCATTATGGATTCGTTCACACAAAGATTTGCCACTAAAGGTTTACCAGATGGTCAATACATTCCGATATGAAACTAAACAAACTCGTTCGTTTATTCGGGTCCGTGAAATTCATTTCTTTGAGGCACATACAGCACATGCCGATGAGGATGATGCATCACGACAAATCGCGCAAGACCTAGAGATTGTCGACAATATCATGCATGATTTATGCCTCCCCATTATCAAAGCAAAGCGCCCATTATGGGATACATTCCCTGGTGCGTGGTACACAATTGGTATAGATGCAGTAATGCCAAATGGTCGAACACTTCAGGTCGCTTCATGCCACCATTACCGAGACCAATGGGCAAAGGCATTCGACCTTTCATATGAGAATCTAGAGGCTAAACAGCAGTATTGCCATCAAACAACATACGGAATGTCAGAACGCCTTCTCGGTGCAGTAGTTGGTATGCATGGCGATGAAAACGGTCTCATCATGCCCCCAGCAGTTGCTCCATTCCAAGTGGTCATCTGCCCTATGATTAGGAAAAACTCTGATGTAGATACTGTATCTGTAGCTCAAGATATGGCTGTCACACTTCGTAAGCATGGACTTCGGGTAAAGGTCGATACTCGTGATATCCATGCTGGTCAGAAATATTACGACTGGGAAATAAAAGGTGTACCACTACGACTTGATGTTGGACCAAGAGACATCGCACAAGGGACTGCATTTGCTGCACGTAGGACCGGTGGAAAGGAACCTATCCCAATGGATGACCTACCAAATTCATGTATCTCAATTTTGGATGAAATCTCTGCAGAATTACGCAATCGTTCTTCAGCACATATGGATGATGTCATTCAGCCCCTACCAGCCTTCAAAGAAGTCGATGGAACATGGGTCATGGATGGAGAGATTGTCGATGGAAAAATTTACCAAATCCCCTTCGACGGAACCGATGCACATGCAGAAGCGATTGAACGTGCTACTAGCCTGACATTCCTCGGAGATTCAACAGAAGAGTTTGATGAAGAATTGCCTTGTCACATGAGTGGAAAGATGACCCGTCGTCGAGTCATTCTAGCCAAAACATACTGAGTTATTCCAACGTGCCAGTTTCGTATACTCGCACATCTATGAAGAGACCCTCATATACAAATTGAAGGGGACCCCTTGTGTATGTATACGACGCTATGGGTACCCTCATGCTCGCATACGTGCACAAGGGGACCCCATGTATTCATTTACTTCATGGGTTGTGGAAACTCCATGAAGAAATTGCAAACACTTCTTTTTACTTTGATGATGATTACCGTTTCACTCGCAGGATGCACCGATTTATCGAATCAAGTCGACTTGGATGGAGATACCGTTGTTGACGCGGATGACCTATGTCCAGACACTGATACTGGATTATCAGTGGATTTAGATGGATGTGCTGACAATCAATTGGACGATGATGGCGACCTTGTCATGAACGATGTTGATCTTTGCCCGAATACCCCTGCAGGTGCTGTTGTCGATGCCACAGGCTGTGAATTACCAGATACAGATGAAGATGGAATTACTGATGCTGATGACTTGTGTCCTGATACTGACGTTGGAGCTACTGTTGATGCCAACGGTTGTGCTGACAATCAATTGGACGATGATGGTGATGGAGTGATGAACAATCTTGACCTCTGTCCACTCACTCCTGCAGGAGAGACCGTCGATACTGACGGTTGTTCACAATCACAAGTCGATGATGACGGAGATGGCGTGATGAACAACCTTGACCTTTGTCCACTTACTCCTGCTGGAGAGACCGTCGATACTGACGGGTGCTCTCAATCACAATCAGATGGTGATGGTGACGGAGTGATGAACAATCTTGACCTCTGTCCACTCACTCCTGCAGGAGAGACCGTCGATACTGACGGTTGTTCACAATC